>Ga0209058_1004101_pt1 | contig 11660 bp, 9 predicted proteins | sample GraSoiAngelo_147_FD_185904 | JGI IMG/M metagenome (GOLD analysis project Ga0209058, IMG submission 185904) | Grasslands soil microbial communities from the Angelo Coastal Reserve, California, USA - 14_1009_05_40cm (SPAdes) (version 2) | ecosystem: Environmental > Terrestrial > Soil > Grasslands ... | reverse complement strand
TTGACCCGGCGAAGTTTGTCAGAGCCGAATAAGGGAAAATAACTGTGGCGGCGGTGATAGAAGATGTGAACGAATTGGAATCGAGCGCATTCCCCTCCTTGCGGTGATGCAAGGAGGGGAATAACGCACCACTTTAATTCGTTCACATCTTAATAGACCGCCCCTACGGTTTGTACTTCCCCGACTCCGTCACTCTTCTCGGACAAACAACTTCAGCGCACCGGTCAACGCCGTCGGATTGAAAGAGATTCATGCGAACCTTGACGGAAAAGGATTTGTCCCCCCGTTCACAGGCAGCAGGAATTTATGCAGTGCAGAAACAGGAGTACGAATTAAATTTCTCGTTGAAGGATAATTTCCGGGAGACGGCAAGCCGAAGCCGGTAGCGTTCCCCAACCCGATCGCCGCGGGCGAAGTCATCAAGGGCATTCGATATCTTCGTCTTGATTCCTCTCATTGAGATTAAGCTCGCTTCTGGAATGACTAATCCAGGCCGCTTGAGAGATCTTGCTGACGTTCAAGATTTAATTCGTGTACTGGAGTTACCGATGGAATTCGCGCAACAATTAAATCCATTTGAAGTCAATAGGAGATTTCGAATCTGGCAAGCGCTAGCCAACAGCCCGCAACCCGAACAATAGGAGGCGCTCTGAGGTTTCCGGAATCACCGGCATGTATCGGCCAATTGCTGCACAGAAACGAGGTTCAATCGTTTTTCGTTCGGAACCGTGATGAGCAGGCCCTTGACTAGAAGCTTGTGACCCTTCTGGAGCTGGCCCGACGCATTGGCGACCTCCGGCCGCGTGAACTCCGCGCGGCGCGGATCGTTTAATAGATCTTCTTTCGTAAGAAAATCCACAGTGCCAAGGAGCTTGTACTGGTTGTTGCCCAAAGGTTTAGTTTTGGCTTCCTCAATCTCTTTCGCGCTCATGAATAGTACTTTCGATTCGACGCCCTCCGTTGCCTTCGTCAGCATCCAAGTGCCGTCGGAGATTTGGGTGGCACATCCCACGACACTCACCAGGGGAACCTTTGGCTTTGATAAGTCGGTTTGCTGTTGCTGAGCGCGGATAGCAGTGCTAATCCCGAACACAAGAACAGCAAACGTTGCAAAAGCTCTACGCACTTTCATGAAGCCTCTCCCTCGCAGATCCTACTTAATAGCCGGCGGTTTCGCCTTTTCATCCTTCGTGTACCATGTTGTTCCCCAGTTCCGGTACTCGCCTTTGTCGACCGCGATCTCGGTCGTCACACGGTAGGAGGAAGGCGACGTCAGATAATATCTTCCCCTCAGTTGTACCCGCGAACCATTGTGTTCAAACGGTGGAGTTTCGAAGTACAGATTGCAGGTTCCCCCGAGATCACAACCGAGGTTTCCCGTTCTGAGCAACCCTATTCCCCGCGTGACCTCGTACCTCATGTAGGACTGGCCGGAAAAACTGTCCTGGTAAGTGATAATGCCTTTTCCGGTGAATGGACCCTCCGGTCCTTCTCCCTTTATCGTGATGTCCCAAAAACGGCCATCCAAAACGTTTCTGACAGTTTCCGACCCAGACATTGGTCCACCTGCGCTCAGGGGAGACTCGGACAAGTTCGATTCGAAGTTCCATACGCCCACGAAGTAATCCATGTTGAACTTTGGCTGTGCGTCGGTCACGTTCGTAAGAGCAGCTCCTTGCGTCGATCCTGGTTGCACCTCCCGACGCTGCCGCTCCTCTTGGCGAGTTGGGGCCGGCCGGCTACCACCCTGTGATTGACTCCCGGCTTGAAGCCCGGCCCAGGGAAGCAAACAAGAGATCAACGCCGACAAAATAAATCTGAGCCTCACTAGAATCCTCCGTCTGAATGCATGCACCCGGTAAATTCTCTACACCCTAACGGGACGACAACCCAAACATATTATGGCCCAAAAAGGAGAAGGGGCCGGGCGCTGGCCCGGCCCCTTCGAGAAACTAAGTAAGCGTAGGACGATCGCCGCTTATCGCCCCCTGCCGGTCGTCTGGGGATTGGCCGTCTGCTTCATCAACCGGAGATCACGTTTGTCGACGGAAATATCTAAAAATCCGACGTACATCTCGTCCCAACTCTGCTCGGACCAGTAGACCTCCTTCTGCGGCGCAGAATTCCACTTGTTCGCCGACGAATTGTCGTACGACCCAATCGTCTTGATCGTGCTTCCCGCAGGTATCTTAATCGGTTCCTTCAGCTCGTAGAAGATCTGCCAGTTGAAGTCGTAATTCGGGACGCTCAGCAGCACCTGTTCGCGGCCGTCCGGATATGTCAGAACGTACGTCATCTCTTTGCCGCGCGTGTGCATGTGCGGCCACAGGACATACAGCGTGACGTCATCCTGAAAAGCCCTGATCGAGGTGATTGCCCAATTCTTCGCATGCGGCGGAATGACCGGGAGCGCCGGAAAACCGGTGTTTCCTACCCCAGCGGTGCGGACAGGCGTAAATTCGTTGTCCACTAACTGTTTCCCCAGGACGATATGTGTTTGGTTACCGGTGCTGATCTCGACGATTTCATGCGTCATTTCTTTCTGAAACCAAAAACCGACTCGCGTCCGGTCCACGAGCGGCTTGCCGATGGGCGTGTAGTGCATTCCCCACGCAACGTACCCTTCAGTGGGGATGCGCTTACCTGCTCCCTCACGAAATTGCTGGAAGTTGCCGCCCGGAACGTAGCAGCAGAATCTCGTGCCAGTTTCTGTTCTACGCCTCACGTTCACGCCTGCAGCCACTCCTTCGCCTTCGCCTGCTGCAGCTTCGTTCGCATCACCTGTAAAACCTACGGATTTTCCCGTCTTCGCATCAAGTAATGCTCCGGGGATGATCGGCCCGCCAGGCCATGCTTCTCCTGTTCCAACCATCTGCCCGGGCGCCAGCGGCACAATGCCAAAACTGGCATGATGCACGGCCGGTAGTACGCCCGGGAGAATCTGAATGGCTTCCAGAAAGTGCTCTTTCTCTTTGAGCTCGGGTGGAAGTTCCTGGTAGATGGTGAAATTGGGAAGCTCCCCCTCGGAGGGAACTTTGAACGGCTCAGCCATCTCGAGTACAAAATCGGGCGGCCGACCGGACGGATGGCTCCAGCCTTCTTTAAAAACCGGCATCTCGGCCGTCAACGGCGTATCACCTTCGGGAGCGCCGGCATCAACCCAATCGACGATGGTCTTGACCTGCTCCGAAGTCAGCCGCCGATCATTGCGAAATGTGCCGTACCTCCGATCTGCACGCCACGGCGGCATCTCCCCTTTTATAATTTTTTCTTTGATGGCGCGGGCCCACGGACGCACTTCTTTGTAGGACATAAGCGCCATTGGCGCGATCTGGTTGGGCCGGTGGCAAACCACGCAGTTGTTGAACAAAACGGACGCCACATCTTTGTTAAACGTCGGTGTCCCACCGGCGGCTGGCTCTGCGGCCATGCTGACACCTGCAGTCATCGCAATGGCCAAAACCGCTGCACTGAAGATCAATGAGGCGGATTTCATGTTGGCTCCTTCTTGTCGGTCCGGTTGTGCTTTGCTGGTGATACCTGTTTGATGCTACCGCACATCCACTAGCGCATCAACGAATTCTTCTTTTTCCAGTTCTCTGTACCACACTCCTCGGGGACAACGAGGTACCGCCGATCAATACTGATGGCAAAGCCGCGTTCCGCATGGAGGTGGGAAACAGCATCACGTTCTCACTGACATTTTCCGGTCTGTCAACGCCTCTTGTCGTGTCCCACCTGCATTTTGCACCGACGAAAGTCGCGGGGGGCGTCATGATATTCCTGTGCGGCGGCGGCAACCAGCCGGTCTGTCCGGCCGGCCACGTCGGGAACCATTACCGGGACGATCACGGAGGCCAACGTCACAGGACCGGTGCCCCAAGGCATCGACCCCGGCGACCTCACGTCAGCCCTGGAGGCCGTGGGCGATGGCAACGCCTACGCGAACATGCACACCACCAAGTTTCCCAGCGGCGAGATTCGCGGCCAGGTCGAGCATAGACGTAAGGATAAGAAGGACTAACAGAAACAAGATTAGAGCCGGCTTCTTTGGGCCTGAAAGATTCTTCAGCCGAGAAGCTCGTCGACCTTAAAGAGAAGAAAATGCTCAGTGCGGGATCGCCGGAGCGTTGATGGATCCGTGAATGAGCACGATTTTCCAGTCATTGCCGGATTTCCGGAAGAGTGTTGTGTTCATTCCGATTCTTTTGTTCACACCATCATCGATGGTGTAGGCGAAAGCGGCCCATGCAGTATCGCCCCAGGTTCCCGTGGCAATGTCGTGCACGCTCATCTTCCTCTTGGGCGTCGCGGTCATCTGGCGATTGATGAAAAACAAAGCGAACGTCTTACTGGTCAACTCGTGCCCGTCTTCGTCCACCCATAGAATATCGTCGGCGAACGCTCTTTCGAAATAGCCGATGTCGCCCTTGTTGTACGCATCGACGCCGGCCTGGACGAGATTGACCAACGGACCTGATGCTGGTGGCGCCGGGCTCCGGCCTTGTATGGAACGTCCTCCCGTTCCGGGAGCCTGAGGGAGAGCAAAACCTGCGGTCACCGTAAGCGCGACGGCACAGACCTGAATCCATCTCCTCATGAGAATCTCCTAATGAGTTGTCTCGAAGATCACGGAAGGGCTAGGAAGTAAGCTGCAGGTTATGTTGCAGGACTTCGGCGTCGAGTTCCTTTTCCCAGCGCGCGATCACCAGCGTCGCGACGCCGTTACCGATCACGTTGACGGCAGCGCGAAACATGCTCATGAAGCGATCGATGCCGAGGATCAGGGCCATGCCCGCGACCGGAATCGACGGCACAACCATCAAGGTTCCGACCAAGGCGATGAACGACGCGCCTTGTACGCCGCTAGCTCCCTTCGACGTCAGTGTCGCGACCGCAAAGATGCTCAACTGTTGCGTGAGCGTCACTGGGGTGTTCGTCGCTTGAGCGACAAACAAAGCTGCCATGATCATATAAAGGCAACTGCCGTCCGTGTTGAATGTATAACCGGTGGGCATCACCAGTCCCACAAGAGCCTTCGAGCATCCCAGCTTCTCCAGTTTCGACATCAGCATTGGAAGTACAGGCTCCGACGAGCTCAGCGACAAAACCAGGACGATCTCTTCACGAATGTACTTGAGGAACCGGATAATGCTGAAGCCTGCCATCCACGCGATCGCGCCCAACACCACGACCACGAAGACAATGCAAGTTGCCCAGAACGTCAGGACCAATTTCGCCAGCGGTCCAAGCGAGCCGAGGCCATAGCGTCCCACGGTGAACGCCATCGCGCCGAAGGCACCAATGGGAGCGAAGCGCATCAATATATTGACGACGCCGAACACTACCTGCGTAAGCGCCTCAATCACGTCGATCAGGGGCTTGCAGCGCGCTCCCATGCTCGACAGAGCAAATCCGAACAATAGTGAAACAAGAACAACACTCAAAATGCTTCCTCGTGCAAAGGCGTCGACAACGGTGACCGGAATCATTTGGAGCAGGAAATCCGTGACGGTTTGCGCCTTCGCCTGACCCGCATAAGCGGTCACCGCAGCAGCGTCGAGCGTAGCGGGATTCGCGTTGAAGCCGGCGCCGGTCGGAATGAGATTACCAACGGTGACGGCGAACACCAGCGCCACCGTCGTCACCACTTCGAAATACAGCAGCGCCTTGCCGCCCACGCGGCCGACCTTCCTCAAGTTGCCCATGCCGGCGATTCCCGTGACTACGGTACAAAAGATCACCAGCGCGATGATCATCGATATGAGCCGGATGAACGCATCACCCAGCGGCCGCATGGCTTCCGCTGTTTTGGGCCGTACATAGCCCAGTACAATCGCGATGGCTACCGCGGCAAGAACCTGCACCCACAGGTTCTGATAGAAAGGTTTCCTGGCTTTGATTTCGCTTTTCGCGGTCTCTTCGAGAGTTGCTCGCATTGTCGTCTGTTTGAGGTGGACAATAGCCCACACGCTCAACCTAGTCAAGCGCGCAAGCAAAAATAGCCACAAAAAGGCACAAAATTCACAAAATGTTTCTTCCCTGCGTTCTGTATGTTTAAATGAGACTGAAATATTTTGCGGAAATTCTCGATTGGGGAGATGTCCATGAAAGGCACGATCAAAGCAAGGCTCTTGCTGGTTACTTTCGCTGTTCTGGCAGTGTCCGTCACTACAGCCGTGGCGCAGGATGTGACGTTCACCAAAGACGTAGCGCCCATCCTGCAGCGTTCCTGTCAGAACTGTCACCGGCCGGACTCCATTGCGCCGATGCCGTTGCTCACATATGAACAAGTGCGGCCGTGGGCCAGAGCGATCAAGCAGAACGTGGTGCTGCGAAACATGCCGCCCTGGCACATTGATCCGAACATTGGTATTCATGAATTCTCCAATAGCGTGGCCCTCTCCGACGCGGAGATCGCGACGATTGCCAAATGGGTGGACGCCGGCGCTCCGCAAGGAAATCCGGCCGACATGCCTGCGCCACGGAAGTTCGTTGACAACGATCGATGGAGCATCGGCACGCCGGACCTGATCATCGAGATGCCGCAGGATTTCATCGTGCCGGCCAGGGGACCCGATCGGTGGCCGAACATTGTTGCGGACCCCGGCTTTACCGAGGATCGGTATATTAAAGCCGTCGAACTGAAGCCCGTCCGAGGCTACAAAACCATTCACCACGGCGGCCTGACGCTCGTCTACCCGGACGGTACGCAGGCGATGATTCAGGAGTATGGAATCGGAAAGAACGCTGAAACCTTTCCCGATGGATCCGGCCGTTTGATAACAGCGGGCACAAAGATCAGTTTCAGCCCGCACTTTCACTCGTACGGAGAGGAAACCAAAGCCAACCTTGCAGTCGCTTTCCAGTTTTATCCCAAAGGATACGTGCCGAAATATGTCGCGATCACCACATTGGCCGGCGACGATTACGACGTCGATTTGCCGGCCAACACAGACAACATCCGAACCGATACCTATATTACGCTGACCAAACCCACGCGCCTTTTCTCCTGGGAGCCTCATATGCATACTCGCGGCAAGGCGATGTGCATGGAGGTGATTTATCCTTACGCAGGCAGGAGAGCCGGCGGCAGCAAGGTTGAGACCTTGAACTGCGTCTTCAATTACAAGTTCAACTGGATGATCGTCTACGAGTACGCGCCTCACGTCCAGCCGCTTTTGCCGGCCGGTTCTGTAGTTCATTTCATCAGTTGGCACGACAACACCGTCAAAAAGGAGGGTGATCTCGACAATTGGATCGGGTTCGGCCAACGAACAATCGATGAAATGAGTCACGCCTGGCTCACGTACTTCTATCTGTCCGAAGAGGAGTTCCAGCAGGCTGTTGCGGAGAGGAACGCGCAAGCGAAAGAAAAGTTATCGGCGAGTGCGGGCCAGTAAAGGAACATCGCCTATGTTGATGCGCTTGCGTTGGACCTTGTCGCCGATTGGTGCGCTGGTATTGATGACGTTTCCCCATCACCTCGCCGCGCAGATTCCGTTTGAATCATCGACCGGGCCGATTCCGTACAACGGCCAATATAGCCGCGGCCAGGACGTCGTGCCCTCTTACGACGGCTGGAAAGCGAACCCGGATGGCACTTTCTCGATGTACTTCGGGTATATGAACCGAAACTTTGAGGAACAGCTGGACATCGACATTGGATCGAACAATAACGTCGACGGAGGTGATCGCGGCCAGCCGACCCATTTTTATCCCCGCCGGCATTGGTTTGTCTTCAAGGTGGTTGTCCCGAAGGACTGGGGCGTCGATAAAAAAGTAACATGGACGCTGAGTATCCGCGGCAAGACCAACACTGCCAAAGGCTGGCTGCAGCCGGACTGGGAGCTCAGCAACGAAGTCATGATGGAGAATGTCGGAGCCGGTAACCGCGATCCCGACAATGAAGCGCCGGTGATTACGGGCACCGGTCCGCAAGCGATCTCGCTTCCAAAAGCGCTTACGTTATCGGCCGTCGCCCGTGATGATATGCTTCCAAGACCTCGCGGTCAGCGCAATTCCGCCGAGGCTGGGGTTGAAGCGCAGGGTTTGTCTGTTCAGTGGATTCAGTACCGCGGACCCGGACCCATCACTTTCACTGCGCCAACCCGCGCCGCAACGTCTACTGCTTCAACTCGCAGTGTCACATCAACGACGGTCGCTGCCTTCAAGGTCCCAGGCACCTATGTGGTGCGCGCTGTGGCCAGTGATAGCGCTCTCGACAGTTTTCACGACATTACAGTAACCGTCAAATAAGGTGCCGAAAATTTGCGCCGGATACCGCCAACAGTGCTCGGCCCAGAGAACCGCAAAAATAGGGCGGCGCTGAACCACGTGGCGAATTTCCTGCGCCCTTAGGTGTGCGTGCGCCGGTCCAACTCTCGTTCCATGACAACTCCACCGCATGAGTCACATCAGAACGGTCGTTCGATTGAAGTCGCCGGTCCGGTGAGTAACTCCGCCCCATTGCCGGTAATGAGCATGATGTCTTCGATGCGCACGCCAAACTCGCCCGGAATATAAATGCCCGGTTCATCACTGAAAGTCATACCGGGCTCCAACTTTGTCTTATTGCCGCGCACGAGGTAGGTCCATTCGTGTCCGTCCAGACCGATGCCATGCCCGAGGCGGTGCGTGAAATATTTATAGCCGGGTCCAAAGCCCGCGTCTTCGATTACCTTTCGCGCCGCCGCGTCGACGTTTTCACAAGCGACGCCCGGCCGCGCCGCGTTGAGAGCGGCTGTTTGCGCGCGCTTTACGATGTCCCATACGCGCTTGTGCCGATCGGTGGGTTTGCCGAAAATGGTCGTGCGCGTGACGTCGGACTCATAGCCTTCAATGCTGCACCCGCCGTCGATCAAAATGATGTCGCCTTCGCGAAGCTTTTGCGGAGCCATCGTGCCGTGCGGCAGGGCCGCATCCTTCGCAAACAGGACGAGCGCAAAACCATGTGTCGCGCCAAGCTGGCGGTGAGCCTCAGCTATCTTTGTGGCTAATTCCAAGTGGGTCATGCCTTCTTTCAGAGACTGCAAAGCCATCTCGTAAGATTTCAGCGTGATCCGATTGGCTAACCGCATGAGTTCAACTTCGTGCAGCGACTTGATGCCCCGGCAACGCGCTGTCACAGGATCGGCACTCGTGAATCTCACGGCCGGAGCGGCTTTCGCGATGCCATCCGAAAAACGGAATTGAACGGTTTCTTCGATCCCGAGCCGGCCCGACCGAAGCCCGCGGTCCTTGAGAATGGCCGCCACCAGCTCATACGGATTCTCATCCTCTTGCCAGGTCCTCACGTCGGTCCCGAACTGGATTTGCTCCAGGGCGCGGTCTTTTTCAAATGCGGGCGCGACCCAGCCCAACTCGCCATTGGCCGGGAGCACGAGAGCAAACAACCGTTCGCTGATGCCCCACTGCGCGCCGGTGAAGTAGCGCAGGCTCGGCCCGCCAGTCAGAACGATGGCGTCTAATCCGGCTTCGCGCATATAACGCTGCGCGTTCTGCTGCCGTTGGGAATACTCGCCGGGGGCAATCGGTTTTGCCTCTCCGGCCATTTTCTGCACGGAAGAATTTTGCGAAGCGGCAATGTTCGTGCTCTCGAATCCAAGGGTAAGCGCGGAAAGCGCGCTGAATTTAAGGAACGCTCGCCGGTCGGTACACATTGTTTGAATGATAGCAAACCACGAGGTGCACGGAGATCAAGATATGCCAACCTCGAGAGAGCGGAAGAATTGACCGGCTTTGTCTCCCGCCCACCCGCAGCAAAGGATGGCTGTGTTTCGGTGTTGCCCAAAGAAACAGTTGACCGCGACCATTTCGCTGTGTATTGGAGAAACGGAAGGGATTTGATCCCTGTCATTGTTCCGCCTCCCGCAAAATAGTTGCTGTGCCAACTACGGCAAGGCAAAAACGTAAATTGCGTTGGGTCCCATCACCGGTGCCGGCATGACGTTGCCGGTGATCCCGAGCGGGCCGGTAGTGGCCGACTGAGCTGCACCCGTGTACACCATGATGTACTGCTTGCCGTTCACCGCATAGGAGATCGTGCTGTTGATGATCATGCCGCCGACCACTGTCTCCCATAGGACCTTGCCGTTGTCCGCGTCGAGGGCTCGCAAACGCCGGTTGAGATCGCCGAAAAACACGAGGTCGCCCGCCGTTACCAGCGCCGATCCGTTGGTAGGCTGTGGTTGGGAGTAGATCACGCGCATCTCGCCCGTTTCGACGTCGATCTTGGCCAAGCCCATGTATGCGTTCGGATCGGAGCCCGGACGCAAGACGCCGGTTCGCCGGCCATAACCGGTCTGGTTGGAATTGACCGCCTGCATTGACAGGCACTGATCGTGGAATGGAACGTAGAGCGAGTTCTTGCCGGGGTGATAAGCAATTTGCCACAGGCCCCGCGTGTTGTGATAGCAGCCGAGGATGGTGTCGCCATCCTTCTTGAAAAGCTTGTCGGGATTCACACCGGTCCGGCCCGTCTTGACGTCGACGACAGTGATGTTGATGTTCGGATCGTCGTAGGGGAACGGCCGCGCCCAGAGGAACTGACCGCTCTGCTGTGCGACGGCAAACATGCCACCGCCTTCGGCGACGGTAATCACGACATCCTGCTGGGTACCGGTTGTTACGGCCGGATTGATCCATTTCACGAAGCGCGGATCCGGGCTCACGCGCGTGCGAACCAGAATGCGCTCGTGGTTGTGATCCGCGTCCCAATCGTCACCCGGCAATTCCTGGAAGTACCACACGAGCTTACCGGTCTCGACGTTGAGCGCCACAGTCGAGTTGCTGTAGAGCTCTGCCGGAGAGGCGAGCGGGACCGCATCGTAGCTGCCGTGACGTTTGAACCGTGTGTAGGGATTGGGGTTGGCCACACCCCAATACACGACCTTACGGACCGGGTCGTAGGAGCCAGGCAAACCCCACGGGCCGGCGGCCCGTTCCTCGACCGCCAACTTCCCCCACGTTTCGCCACCCGGCTCGCCGGGCGCCGCGGTGACATAGAACTTCCATACCTCCTTGCCGGTCTTGGCGTCGTGGGCAGCGATGAAACAAAACTCGCGCTTCGCTTGCTGACAGGTGCGGTTCGAGATCACCTTGCCGTCGGCGACCAGCAATCCACCAGCTGTGATCTGGCCGTTGTCGACCTTTGTTTCCCAGCGCAGCTTGCCGGTCTGTACATCGAGGGCGACCAGGAATCCGTCGGGGGCGCCGAAATAGAGCATGTCTTCATAAATACCGAGGCTTTTGCTTCGAGCTGCCCTGGCCGCGACACCCTGCGGATAGTTGCGCTCATACTGCCAAATCAAATCCCCGTTAGTGGCGTCGAGGGCCTGAATGCTGGCGCCTGGAGCCATCACGTACATGACGCCGCGATAAACAATCGGCGTGGATTCCTGGGTCCCCGCCGGCAGGCCGCGTGACCATGCCATGCGCAATTGAGCGACGTTGCTTTTGTTGATTTGGGTCAGTGGACTGAAACGATGTTGATTGTACGTTCGGCTGATGTGGAGCCAGTCCGCGGGATCGGGGTTGGCCTGCATCGCCTGCGTGACCGGAACGAATGCTCCGGACTGCGCCGCCACGTGAATGGCGGGACCCGCAGAGACCACCGCCCAGAATAAGAACGTCACAACGAGATATGCCCTTTTCATTGT
>Ga0209058_1004100_pt1 | contig 11661 bp, 10 predicted proteins | sample GraSoiAngelo_147_FD_185904 | JGI IMG/M metagenome (GOLD analysis project Ga0209058, IMG submission 185904) | Grasslands soil microbial communities from the Angelo Coastal Reserve, California, USA - 14_1009_05_40cm (SPAdes) (version 2) | ecosystem: Environmental > Terrestrial > Soil > Grasslands ... | reverse complement strand
CGGATCGCCGTGCGCCAGGTTGCCGCCGATCGTCGCCATGTTGCGGACGAGCGGGTCCGCGATCACCCGGCAGGTGTCGAACAGCAGCGGGTACCGGGTGCGAATCAGCTCGGACTCTTCGAGGTCGACCTCGCGCGTGAGGCCGCCGATCCTGAGGAAACCGTCGGCCTCGCGGATGTACGCGAGGCCCCCGATCCCGTTGATGTCGACGACGTGGCGCGGGCTGGCGAGCCGGAGCTTCATCAGCGGGATGAGGCTCTGTCCTCCCGAGAGGACCTTGGCGTCCTCGCCCAGCGTGGCGAGGAGCTTCGTCGCCTCGCCGATGGAGGTGGGAGCGTGGTACTCAAACGCGCCGGGGATCATGGTTGTGGCCCCCTTCTGGGTGAGCCCTGTGCGGGCCGGCTTGAGACTCAGCCCCGCTCTGCGCAGCGCCACCCGGAGCGACTCCAGCGAGATCGCGGGCGCGGCGCCGGTCTTGACGAGATATTTCCTGAGCTGCGCCAGGCTCCAGGCCGGGCGAGGCACCCCGAGGTCCCAAGGCCGGGCGCTCGTGACGATGGCCAGGTGTCGCAGCAGCTCGGGAGTGACCCGGGAGGGTCGGCCCGAGCGAGCGCGAGTGAGGAGCCCCGGGACGCCGGACTGCTCGAAGCGCCGGAGCCAGCCGACGACGGTCGGGCGAGAGACGCGACGGCGTCGCATGATCTCGGGGATCGGTACTCGCTCGGCGGACAGCAGGACTATCCGGGCGCGCACCGCGAGCCCCGGCAACTGCGTGCCGCGCAGCCGGCGAAGCTCCCTGTACTCGGCAGCGGTCGGCTCCCGGACGAAGCGCCGCGGGATATCTGCCACCCAAGTCATCACTCCCTTGAAGGAGGGCACCGGGAAATCCTAGAAAGAGACTTTCCGGCGGAAGCGAGATGCACTAACGGCGGGCAAGATAAGGAACTAGAGTGAGGCTGTCAAGCGGAATCCCTCTCGGAGACTCAGAATCCCGCCCGCCGATCTTCGGGCGTGCTTCGGAACGCTTCCCAAGATCCCGTTGACTCACGACATACCGGACAGCGTTATTAAACTTGGGGTATCCTCCCCGAAGATACATCGCCCCGTGCGCATCGGGCGCGCTCGGCAACGCGGTTCCCAATTCCGTCCTCAAGCGTCGACCTAGGAGGCGCTGGCCATGACCCTCGGCATCAGAGCAACCATCGCCGCCTACCTCATCGTGATGCTCGTTCCCCTTACCGCCCACGCCTGGGACCGTGGCGACGTGGACACCTTCGCCACGCTGCCGCCCGGGGAGCGTCATCCCGAAGGCATCGCCGCGGATAGTACGGGGAACATTTACGTCACCACGTTCGACGTGACCCACGGCGGTAGGCCGGGGCAACTCTTCGTCTTGGGCGTGGCCGGATCGAGCAATCTGCTCCTTGGGTTGGACTTCCACCCGACCACCCACGAACTCCTCGTGATCGACTTCGGAAGTGCCAACGTGCGTCGGGTGGACCCGTTCACGGCGACCTCCTCGGTTTTCATGACAGTCACTGGGTCGGCTGGCTTGAACGCGCTGACATTCGACAGTGCGGGGAACGTGTACGTCTCCGACTCCTTCCAGGATCATCTGGAAGACCGGGCCCGGCGGTGGCGCGGGCACGATGTGGGCATCCAGCCCACTCCTGACGACCACCGGCGTCCCTGGCTTCGGCGCCAACGGCCAGGCTCCGCTCGAGCAAGGGGACGACTCGAAGTATACGGAACCTCGGTAATGAGGGCTAAAAGGAGCGCGCGGGAGCAGCCAGGATTTGAGGCTGTCGCCTCGGGGTGGAGATCTTCCTTCAGATGGTTCGCCTTGATGACGGTCGCGCCGACAGTCAGCGTGGCGTCGGTGTAGGTCGGCGACGCCACCCCAGCTTGGAATATGCGTCGCCCAGAGCGGGTGCGCGACTCCTGGAAATCCAGGCTCTGATGTTGCTGCTGCCGACGCCCGAGCGCCGCGTCCATGAACTGGCGTGTGAACCCCGCACCGGCCACCCCGACGTCGAGTTGCCCGAGCTTCTCGCGAAGCTGGTGCGGTCGATGTTCGCCAGACGAGTCTGGGCCCATGCGCCACGGGCTCAGCGGACCTGGACGTCGCAGTCTCACCCGGAGCAAGTTGCGCAGGATCGAAGGTTGGCGGAAGATCGCCGCAGTGCTAACGAAAGGCCAAGGGGAGGAACGGTGTGTGATGAGAGCTGAGACATTGTTGAAGCCGGTGACCGTCCTCCTCGCCCTGATCGCCGCTGTTCTGCTACTGCACCCGACCGTGACGGCGACCGACGAGTCGATTGCCGGTGCCGAGCACTGGGTCCAGAGCGTTTCGGGCGCCGATGGCAAGCCGATTAAACTCTATGTCTGGGAGAAGCGGCTGAGGGCCGGCGATCCGTCGGCCTTTGCCAGGTCGGGTAAGGTTGTATTGCTTGCGCACGGCGCCGGGACGCCGGGGCGTATCGCGTTCGATCTCCAGGTCCCGGAGAAGTCGGCCGTGACCTACTCGCTTATGGACTACCTCGCCGGCCAGGGGTTCGACGTCTTCACCGTCGACTATCAGAACTACGGCCGCTCCGATCACCACCCCTGCGGTCTCTGCGTCACTACACAGGTCGCCGCCAACGACCTCAACGCCGTCATCGATTACATCAGCAAGCTCCGCGGTGTTGACAAAATCCATCTGCTCGGTTGGTCGTGGGGCACCAACGTCACAGGCCTCTTCACCATGCAGCATCCGGAGAAGGTGAGGCGACTCGTTCTGTACGCGCCGCCCGTGTGGAGCGCGCCAAGGGGCCAGGCGCCTACCGAGGAGTTCCGGACGGTCACGCCTGACAATGCGCGTGGTCTGTTCGAGCTCCCGGCTTCCGACGCCATCGCGGTGGAGACGTGGGTCAAGGAGGTCGCGCAGTGGGGTCCGAAGGCACCGAACGGCGTCCTCCTCGACCTCAACACAAAGATGCCGCTAACGGATCCAAAGAAGATCGCCGCGCCTACGATGATCATCCTCGGCAACCTCGATCGGCTGACGCCGATCACCCAGCCAAATCTCCCCGGGTTCTTTGCCGAGCTGCCCAACACCGACAAACAGCTCATCATCATACCTGGCGCCGGCCACGCGCTCACGGTGCAGAAGCCGCGCCTCCGCTTCTACGGCGAAGTCGCCAAGTGGTTCAGCGTCGAATAAGCCTGAGGTCGGCTCTCGCCACCGCCGGCACTGGGATCATCCCGACGGCGGCCATCGCCAACGCGGTCGGGGACGCGCTGGCGCCGTGGGTGCGTCGAGGCCGACGAGGTGCCGCTGACGTGTGCGCGCGTCTTAGCGCTGCTCCGGGCGGCGGGGTAGCGCGGGAGGGGACGCTGATGGAGCGCTCACGGCTGATCTGGATCGGCCTATTCGTCGGCTCCGCCGTCGGTGGCTACGTCCCGGCGCTCTGGGGTGCCGGCATGCTCTCATTCTCGTCGGTGATCGGGAGCGCCATCGGCGGCGTCGCGGGCATCTGGCTCGGGTACCGCTTGGGAGAATAGGAGGCGCGGAGTTCCCGCGCTGCTCTGGGCTCTCGGTGTTCTTGCCATCCTCCTGGATCTACTGCGCGTCAGCCGACAGACTCTCGACAAAATGAGCAGCATCTCGGAAGTCGCCGAGACCGTCCGTGAGCTCACGTCGGTCGCAGAAGATATCGAGGACGAGGTACGTCTGCAAATACGTCATGACAAAGGACGGAGTCGATGAGGCAGATTTTGGGGAACACTATCTCGGATTCCAGGAGTGGAAGAAAGACAGATTCGCCGCCGAGGTTTTCGCACGACGTAGCCTTCCGTAACCTACGGAGGCTCTCTATGCGTCCCTCAATCACCGTTTGGCCGCCTGAGTTATTTTCGGATTGGGGCTAACCATCCACAAAAAGCACGCCTTTTTTGTTGACACCTGCGCACCAGAGGTCCACCGTATCAGCAGTTACAAGTTGGTGACGCGCCTTCGAGGCGGGATCCTGGAAGGCGTGCCCGCTTTGTACGTTGCGACCGCACGTCGCGAGGTGCAGTGAGGTGCACCCCCCGCTCCTGTAACGGCCCCCCGCAGGCCGCCCTCCCCGTAGCTCGGGTCGTTCTGAATCGCCCCGGCAGGTCGAGCCGCGACGGCTCAGCCCCTGCCGCCGGGTCAACGGCAAAGGTACGGCCGACATGTCCAGTCCGACGACGCGGTCGCTGGTGGCGATCTTCAACTCCCGCGCGGAGTTCATCGACGCTCTCCGCGAGGCCCTCGATCGCGAGGGATTGCCGACGGCCACTGCGCTACTGGCAGAGATCCAGGACGGCACGCTGGATCTCGTCGCCTTCCTGGAAGCGCATGACCCGAAAGTGATCGTGTATGACCTTCCCCGCCCCTTCGAAAAGCACTGGAACTTCCTCCGGCTCCTGAAGCAGACCGACGGCCTGAGGAAGAAGACCTGGATTCTCACCACCACCGACAAGCAGGCGCTCGACGCGGCGGTGGGGGCGTCGGGCGTGATCGAGATTGTCTTCGGAGAGCCCTACGGTGTCGGCGAGGTCGTGGAAGCGGTGCGCCGTGCTCTGAAAGACGGGCGGCCGGAAGCGCGGGGTGACCTTCCATGAGTTCGAACAGCTCACGTGAGGATGTGTTCCTCGGTGGTGTGCGCGTCCTCGTCGTCGATGACTCCGGACCTGTCCGTGGGCTCATGACTGAGATCCTGGAACACTACGGAGCCACCGTGACTACTGTCAACTCGGCCTACGAGGCGCTCGAGATCCTGCCGCACGAGCGGCCAGATGTTCTCGTGAGCGACCTGGAGATGCCCGACAAGGACGGCTATTGGCTCATCGGCCAGATTCGCGGGCTGCCACCGTGGCGTGGCGGCGCGACGCCCGCCGCTGCCCTCACGGGACTCACCGGTCCCGAGGAGCGGGCCAGGATCCTGCGCGCAGGGTTCCAGTACCACATTGAGAAGCCGGTCGCTCCACGCAAACTGGCCGGGATCGTCGCGATCCTGGCGAAGGCCCAGTCCCCTTAGAAAGGATGAACCGAGGGCGTGGTGTCCGAAAACTCATCCCATGCTCAGGCCGCGCGGTCGTAATACTGCAACAGCCCACCCAACCGCTCGCGGCAACGAACGTGGGTGCCCCCGAGCGGGCGGGGCCCTGGAGCGATCAAGTCGTTGCCGAGCCCCTGATGGTTTCGCTCCCCGTGGTAGTGCGCGGCGACTCCGCCGGCGGCAATCATTACCGGCGGGTCGTCCGCTAGACGAACTCTGCGACAGAAATTTGGTGGCCCCAGCGGGATTCGAACCCGCGTCTCGGTCTTGAGAGGGCGAGCCCATGGGTAGTGATTACACCAACTTCGACGCCGGGTGCCACGGTCCGGTGCCACTCCGCGGGCTCTTCCGCGGCGGGACCTTGCGCAAGCGCAGTTGGACGATCGGTTGCAGGGGCTGGATTTGAACCAGCGTCCTTATGGGTTATGAGTGCAAGACGGCCATGACCGGGAACCCTCTGATCTCGTGGGAAAGACGTTCGCTGGCAGGCAGTTCCACGTTTTCTGTTGGTGCGCCGTTCTTGCTCCTGTTTCGTCCTGTTTCGGGATGACGATTCGTCTACAGTGACTTCCCTCTTGCGGCCTGTCCTTTCAAGAGGAACGTCTTGGGGAACTCACCTTCGCCACAAATCTTGAACGATCCGAAATCTTTGTACCAGGGGCCGTCAGGCGCCTCGGGCTCGGATTCGCGCCACAATTTCAGCTTATAAAGGTCTTCCGCTGGTATTTGCCGCTCCGCGACCCGATCGAACAGGTGCTCCCGGAGACTCGGTGGAAGATTGGTCCACCGAATCTTCGGCATCAATCACCGAATGTCATCCGCGCAAGTTCTTCTTTCAATCGCTGCCGCTCGGCAGCGTCTCGAGATTTCGTAAGTCGCTTCACGAGGGAAAGGAAGCGCTCCTTCTCAGCTTCTTTGGATTGGAGGCCGGCCTCGATCAAATCGACGAGCAGACGATTGGCGCTCGTCTTCCTAGACTTGGCCAACGTGTGCACACGCTTGGCGATCCCGGCCGGAATCGACACGCTTTGCCGAACTGATCTCTCTGCTCCGGCCATGTCGCTATGCTACACCATGATGCACCAGACTGCACCATTCGAGTGCGTACCTCGGGATGAGCCCCGTGGAAGCAGGTCGCCAGGGCGAGACGCGCCCCTTCCTTCGACAAAACTCCGTCCGGCGGACACCGTTCTGCGGTGGCAGCGGCGCCGTTTCCGCGAGCACTGGACCAGGCTCTCAGGCTGGCCCACGGCTCGTTCTGTCCAGGCATGTCGGCTACACCTGTCCGATTCGCCGCAACGCCCTTGGACATTAGAAGAGGATCTTCGCACCCATAACCTGCCAGATCACAAGATTGCTGCAATGGGTCCGGCGACACGGTACGATGCATTCGCGCCGTCCGTCGGTGCCCTTGACTGGCGGCGTGTCGGCAGTACGTGTTCGGGCGCGACGCGCTCTCGATGGAACGAGAGGGGAGAGATCATGCATAGGCCCGTGCGGTTTGCCGATGACATCGAGCCGCTGGTACAGTTCGTCGAGGAGACCGAGCCCAGCCGGATCCTCGAAGCGACCCTGGGGAAACTGCGCGATGGCCTGTCGGTCAAGAAGCTCCTGACCGCGTCGGCGCTCGCCGTCACTCGTTCGTCGGACTTGCCACCCGGCCACCATGGTGGGCCGCTGCACCCGCTCGTCGGGATCCATGCGCTCCACAACACCGTCGAGCGCGTGTCGGGCGATCAGCGCCTCCTGCCGATCCTTCAGCACGTCGCGCTTTCGAACAAGCACATCAATCACCTCGGGATGGGCCCGTACATCCTGGCGGATGCCAAGCCCGTGGACGCGGGCGGCGTCGAAGCCACGAAGAAGGCTTTTTTCGCGGCCGTGGATCGCGGCCTGTACAACGCCGCGGACCACCACTTCCTCTGGCTCTGGGGCAACATCCCCCATGCCGAGGCGCTGGACCTGCTGCTGACCGTGGCGATCCCGAAAAACACGCTCGACGATCATTACTTCATCTTCCCCATGTTCACGTGGCGCGCACTCGACTGGCTGGGACGCGAGCACACGTCGTTTCTGATGCGTCCCGCCGTTCGGTACGTCACCCGGTTCCCCACGCCGCCTGTGCTGAAAGATATCGAGCCGCTGCTCGAGGAGTACGAGCTCCTGAAGCGCCCACTCGGGTTCCACACGAGCCCGGACGAAGCTCCTGCGATCGGCCTCCTGGGCGAGGCAGTCACCCGATGCGATACCTATGCGGAGATCCCGAGGATGCTCGCGAAGGCCCTCGCGGACGGTCTGTCGCTCCAGGGCGCCGGTGAAGCCTTGTCCATCGGTGCCGCTGGCCTGTTCATGCGATCGCTCACGGGGAATCCGATGGACGTGCACCTGCATACGGGCGCGAACCTGCGCCGGTATCTCTTGAAGCTGGAAGGCGTGAGCCTGCGAAACAAGCTGCTGGCGCTGCTGACGTGGCACACAGGACCCGAGGTGCGCTCGACGCAGGACCGCATGGAGCCACCGCCCCAGCCGGATCCGGAGGCCGTCGCCGCGTTACCCTATCGCACCCAGGCCGCATTGCTGGATGCGCTCACGGAGAGCATTTACACGCAGCCGCCCACCGACTGGTCGAAGGTCACCAATCTCGGGCAGATGCGCGCCGTGCCCGAGGTGAAGCACACCGTGAACCTCGCGCAACAGTATGCCGACCTCGGGTACGACCCGGCCGCGCTGATCAGCTGTCTCGCCGACATCGTCGTTCACGACAACTTCACCGAAATGCACGCTTTCAAGCACCATCAGGCCACCTTCGAGGAATTCCACGCCACCCGGCTACCGTGGCGCTGGCGCCACCTCGTGAGCGCGGCCCAGGCGTCGGCCATCTCGTACGGCAAGAACATGGAGGTCTACGAGGAGGCGATCGAGCTCCTTCACGCGTAGGCGTCCTTCGTCAAGGCGGCTGCCGGCGTCTCGATGTTGTAGAGGCGCGCGCAATTGTCCCAGAGGATCTTGCGGCGAACCTCGTCGCCGAACGGCAGCCCGAAGAACTGCTCCATCGCCTCGGGGAACGCGCCGTCGGGATGGGGATAGTCGGTCGAGACCACGAAGTAGCCGGCTCCCATCTTGTTGACGACATCGACCGCCGGCTCTTCGTCCACATCGAGGGCGATGAAGCACTGGCGCTTGAAGTATTCGCTCGGCAGCATCGACAGCTGATGCTCGCAGCCGGGCCCGAACTTCTCCCACTGGTCATCGAGCCGCCACAGCCACCAGCGGAGCCATCCGGCGGTGCCTTCGAGGAAGGCGCAGCGCAGCCGGGGGTGGCGCTCGAGGATTCCGCCGGTGGTCATGCTAGCGATGGCCCCCATCAGCTCGACTGGATTGCGAATGGCATGGGCGATCGGGTGGAAGTTGGCGTGCCCGACGAAGCGCCGCCCGGCATCGTCCTTGAGCGAGGTGTTGCCGGTCGGATGAAATCCGATCGGCACGTCGAGCTCCTCGAGCGCGGTCCACAGCGGCTCGCACGCCTCGTCGTGCAAATGCTGGCCGTGGACCGGGTTCGGGGTGCCGATGACGGCGACGGCGCCAAGCTCCCTGACGCATCGGCGCGCCTCTTCGATCGCCGCCGGGATGCTGTGCATCGCCACCTGGGCGACGAACTTCAGCCGCTTCGGCTGCCTCTGGCAATATTCGTGCGCCCCGTTTGTTGTAGGCATGCGCCAGCGCCGCCGCGTAGTCCGGCGCGAGGTCGTCGTGCATCAAGATCTGCCGCCCGCGCGTGCCGTACATGACAGCGACGTCGACGCCGTCGATATCCATGGCGGTCAGGGTCGACTCCGGGTCGAAGCCGCGCCCGCGCGCGACCTGGAAGTGTGGGGGCCGCGCGCGGCTCAGGCGACGCAGCTCGCGGCTGGACGCGGTGGCGGCCGTCGCCTTGCCATGCGCGGGAATCGCCAGACCCTGCACCTCCATCCCCATGATGGTATCGGCGTGACCTTTGTCCTCGGGGCTATCGCTGAGTTTTTGCTGCTGCCCGCCGAAGAACCGCGGCAGGCTCGCTCGATGTGGCCCTTCGAGGTACCGGGCCCAGAGATCGTCCGGCTCCATCATGTGAAGGTCGCTGTCGAGGATCAGAAAGCCGTCGCGTGCCATGTCGCACCTCCACTATGCTTTCAGCTGACGCGCGATGAACGCCTTGACCATTTCGCGCGCACGATCGGTTTGCGGCCCGGGCTTGGCGACCCACTCGTGTTCGCTGCCCTCGAAGACGGTCAGCTCGCACACACCGCCAGCCGCCTTGTACGTTGCAGCGAATTTCTCCTGCACGGCCGGAAGCACGTTGTCGTCGAGCGCGCCCTGCATGATCAGCATCGGCACCAATGTCACCGGCTCGCGGCGCTCGAGGATCTGCTGCGGATTGCCTTCGTAGATCGTTTCCCAGGGGTTGAAGTAGATCCGGCTGTTCTCGGTCATCCCCTCGCGCTTCATCCGCTCCGCCTGCTGGAAGCGCGCGTACGGGTCGCTGATGGGCGAGCGGGTCGCGACATAGGCCACCGTCGCATCGAGGTTCGAGGCCGACGGCAAGGCAATCGCGTTGTAACGCGGATCGCGCGGGCGCATGGCCAGCAGTTGAGCGACGTGGCCGCCGCTGGAGCTGCCGTACACACCGATCTTCGACGGGTCGCCGTTCCATTCGGCGGCTCTGGATTTGAGCCAGCGCACGCCGTAATTCGCGTCCTGCACCGACGCCGGGTACGGCGCTTCCTCCGAGAGCCTCAGGTCGATGGCCACCACCAGGACGCCGCTGGCCGCGATGGCGCGGTCCATCGGCTCCTCGGCAAGACGATCCTTGCGGCGCCAGGCGCCGCCGTGCAGATCGAGCACCGTCGGGAACGGCCCCGTGCCCTGCGGTTGATAGATGCGGGCCATCAGCTGCCGGCCGGCCGGCGTGCGCCGGAACTCTACTTCGCTGGCCTTGAGCTCGAACATTGCCGCTGGATCGTAGGACGTCTTCATTCCGGATCTCCTTTGCGCCTCGCCTGCCCGAGCGAGGAGCGGCTCGGCGACCGTGACGATTGGCATGCCGGCTGCCGCGAGCGTAGTCATCTGCTTGAGAAAGTCGCGACGATGCTCGTCCATGCTGACCTCCTCGTTCACGCAGCGGCGGAGCGTTTCCAGCCGAGCCAATCGACGATCGCCCCACCCATCACCCGCTCGAGGTCGCGGCCCTTCAGCCACGGCAGTTCTTCGGTGAACATCGTCACGCACTGCCGGTACGAGCACGGCATGCGGGTGATGTCGGTGCCCCAGAACGAGCGCTCAGGCCCGAACGCCTCGAAGACCTGACGCAGATAGCCGTGGATGTTCCGGAACGGGTAGGGCTGACTCGAATAGCTCGGAGCACCTGACATCTTGACCGCGACATTGGGAAATTTGGCGAGCGCCAGTATGTCCGGAAGATCGGCGAAGGCCGCGTCGTCGGTTCCTGCGCGGCCGCCACCCAGGCGCCCGAGGTGATCGATGTGCAGCTTCAGACCGGGATGCCGCTCGGCGATCTTCGCCAGCGCCGTCATGTTGCCGCCGGCCAGGAGTCCGATTGGTAATCTCGCCTTCTCGCACGCCGCCCAGAACCAGTCGAGCGAGCCATCGGTCCACCACGCCTTTTGATGTGGCTGGTTGAAGGTGAAGCGAAACCCGAGCATGCCCGGCCGCTCGCGCCAGCGGGCGACGATCTTTTCGCGGTCCGGGCTCTGCAGATCGAAATGTCCGAGGATGCAGAACTTGTCGGGATGCTGGCGCACCGCCTCGACGGCGAGGACGTTGACGGCTTCGCCGAGCGCGCTGGGCGGATGGATCACCGCGCAATCGACCCCGGCCGAGGCCATCTCGGCCAGCGCATCATCGGCCGAATAGGTCGGGATCTGGCGATGCTGCGCGCTCATCTTGCCGTTCTGCCAGAGGTGGATCTGGGAATCGACGATCAGCATGGCTTCCTCCCGTGAGTGGGCGCATGAGCGTCGCGATGGCGCGCGTCGCGTCGGCTGATTGTAGCCCGTGCGCCGGATGCGTCTGAACGAGGTGCGTGCCGAGCTCGCTCATGTCGACGTGATCGTCGATGATCACATAGCCGCTCACGGCATGCTCCGCGAGCCAGGCGGCGATCTCCTCTCCACGGTCGGCGCCCCGCGTCCCAGTCGGGGTCGTGTCCAGCACGCAGCCAGTGAACCCCTGCGATTCCAAGAGAAGCTGCAGCTCGGCGGCTGTCTTGCCGTACCGCCAGGTGGACGAGATGACGACATCGGCTCCGCCGCGCGCCACGATCTCGTTCAGCACCTGAATGCACGCAGAGTCCAGACCCCCGTACCGATCCCACCGGTGGATGGGGGCGAGCACCCCGTCGATGTCGAGAAAGATCACCCGTCGCACTACCGCAACGCGCCGCGATGGGAGAAGCGCGTCTCCTGGCTGGTGATGAACTCGAGCAGCGCCGCCTGCCCGCTCTCGGTGGCCTCTCGCGCTCGCGCGAAAGCGCCGGCGATGTCCTCGGGCCGCTCGACCCGCTCGCTCCAGCCGCCCATGGCGCGCCCGAGATCCG
>Ga0209058_1004099_pt1 | contig 11666 bp, 9 predicted proteins | sample GraSoiAngelo_147_FD_185904 | JGI IMG/M metagenome (GOLD analysis project Ga0209058, IMG submission 185904) | Grasslands soil microbial communities from the Angelo Coastal Reserve, California, USA - 14_1009_05_40cm (SPAdes) (version 2) | ecosystem: Environmental > Terrestrial > Soil > Grasslands ... | reverse complement strand
CGGCCGTCACGACGGCGGCGGAGCGGCCCGTCGCCGCCATCACCACATTGCGCAGCTGCTTGCGACGCCGGGTGAAGCAGGCGGTGACGAACGCGCGGAAGGCCGCGATTTGTTCCGGCGCGACGAGCGGCTGCGCGAGCGGCGTGAGACGCACCACGGCGCTCGTAACCTTGGGCGGCGGCGTGAACGCCCCGGCGCGTACGGTGAAGAGTCGCTCCACACGAGCCACGGCCTGCACGCCGACGGACAGGGCGCCGTACGTCTTGGACCCCGGGGACGCGGCAATCCGGTCGGCGACCTCGGCCTGGACGAGAAACACGATCCGCGCGGGGAGGGGTGGCGTGAGGGCCTTGTCGATCAGCGGTGAGGTGATGGCGTACGGAATATTGCCGACCACTTTCAATTGCGGATTGCGGATTTGTGATTGCGGATCGGCAAGACGGGCATCGAGCAGTCCACGCCAGTTCAGTTTGAGCGCGTCCCCCTCAATGATCTCCGCCTTTCCCAATCCGCAATCCGCAATCCGCAATCGCAAATCGAGTGCAAGCCGGCGATCCTTCTCGATGGCGATCACCCGTGGCCCGCGCGCGAGCAGCTGCTCGGTGAGGCTCCCCGTCCCCGCCCCGATCTCGACCACGACGTCGTCGGGCGCGGGCTCGAGCGCGTCGACGATGCGTTGCAGCATGTTCCGGTCGGTGAGGAAGTGCTGGCCGAGCCGCTTGTTCGGGATCACACCTTGAGGATGACGACGGTGCGGTCGTCGGCCGGCGGCGCGCCGCCCGTAAAGCCGGCGAGGTCGGCGTGCACGGACTCGAGGATCTCGCGCGCCGGGCGGTCCTTCATGCGGACCACGTGCCCGAGCACACGTTCCTCGCCGAACCGCTCGCCGCTCCCGCTCCCCCCCAGCGCCTCGGCCACGCCGTCGGTGAAGAGGCAGATGATGCCCTCCCGCCGCGCCCAGGTCTGCATGGCATCCTTCCCCGGCGCGTTGGCGACACCGAGCGGCGGCCGTGTGGCTTCGAGCCGGACCGCCTCGCCCGTCCGCGCGGATACCAGAAACGCATGCGGGTGGCCCGCGTTCGCAAATGTGATGCGGCCGGCTTTCGGGTCGACCACGGCGTAGAACACGGTGAGGAACATCTCCGTGCTCGCGAGCTCATCGGCGAGCGACTCCTCGAGCCGGCGCAGCACTTCCGTCGGTGTCTCGGCCGATTCCGCGTGGATGCCGGAGGCCGCCATCACGAGCGCCATGATGAGCGCGGCGCCGAAGCCGTGACTCGTCACGTCACCGATCATCACGCCGACGCGGTCCGCCCGCAGGTTGAGCAGGTTGTAGAAGTCCCCGCCCACCGACTCCGCCTGGCGGCAGCGCGCCGCTACGTCGACGCGCGACGCGACGACGAGGGGCGACGGCAGCAGCTTGAGCTGCAGGTCGCGCGCCAGCTCCAGCTCCCGGAGCACGCGCTGCTGCCCGAGATCGCGGGCGACGAGCCGCGCGTTTTCGATCGCCGCGCCGATCTGGTTGGCGATCGCGGCCACCAGTTTGCGGTCGCCCGCTGTGAACGCGTCCCCCCCCACCCGGTCGGTCAGGTTGATCACGCCGATGGGCTTGCCGCGCGCCCCCGGCGCGGCGTACAGGACCGGGACCGAGAGGAACGCCTGGCCGCGGTAGTTCCGCCCTTCGGGACACCCGGGGTTCGGGGCCGCGGGGTCGGTCGGGTCGTAGCTCACGATGCGCATCTCGCGGAACACGCGCGCGGCCACCGAGCAGGCATCGTCCACCTCGATCGGCTCCACGTCCTCCGGGTCCATGCCGCGCGCGGCCACGATGCGCAGCATCTGCTGCTCGGCATCGTGCACCAGGAGCGTCGCGCGTCGGGCCCCGACCACCGTCGACACCTCGCGCAGAATCCGGTCTGCCGCCTCGTCGAGCCGAATGGTGTGGCCCAGGATCTCGCTGATCGTGTAGATGAGGTCGATCTCTTCGTAGCGCTCCGACAACTCGGCCGCGACTTGGACGGCATCGCGCTCGGCGGCGAGCACGGAGCCGACGACCTGGGCCAGCTCCTGAGCCATCCCCGGGCTTGCGCCCGGGGTCACTGACTTCTCCGGTCCCCCGTTCGCGATCTCGAGCCAGAACCCCTCGGTTTCGGGAATCGGCTCGAGCCGGGTCGAGCCCTCCGCCGTCCCGGGCTCCCCGGACCGCCGCAGCCGCAGGCGCGCCCCGACGAGCCGCTCGAGCACGGGGAGCAGCCGCTCGACCCGGCTCAGCCCGCTCGGAGCGTCAGACACACCGAGTTCCCCTTCTCGTTGAAGGCCACCTGGTCCACGAGGCTCCGCAGCACGAACAGACCTCGACCGTCCTCGCGCTCGAGGCGCTCGGGGAGCGTGGGATCGGGGACGCCGGCGGGATCGAACCCGTTGCCCTCGTCGGTCACGTGCAGCCGCACGACGTCGCGCGCTACCTCGACCCGTACGCGCACGAGGCGCCCCGGGTCTCGATGGTTGCCGTACGCCATGGCATTGGCGAGGGCTTCCGCGAAGGCGGTGCGGAAGTTGAAGCGGATGCGGCGGGGGGAGAGGGGACCGCCGGGCAGCTCGTCCGCAATCAGCTCCACCGCTGGGCCGACATACTCGAGGTCGCTCGGCACGTCGAGCGACAACTCCATCTCGGTCTCGCCTCTCGTCGTCCGCCGGCGAACCTGGAGGGGCTGCGGGGGCTGCGGGGGCTGCGGCGTGGTCATGTGCTAAAAAGCGGCGAGCGCCTCCTCTGGTGTTCTCGCGATCGCGAAGAGCGTGTCCAACTTGGTCAGCTCGAACAGCGTCTGGAGATCTTCGTTCAAGCCGCAAAGCCGGAGGTCGCCACCCTGCTCGCGGATCTTCTTCGAGAGCGACACCAGGACGCCGAGGCCGGAAGAATCGATATAGCCGGTCTTGGTGAAGTCGATGACGAACTTCGTGCCACCGGCTTCGAGCGTGTCGAGCACCTTCTGCTTCAGCTCCTGACGGTTGCCGACGATCAGCTGCCCGTCCACCCCGACCACCACCACGCCGTGCTTGTCCTTCTTGAGACTGAAGCTCATGACCGCTCCCCCGCTTGAAGGACGGCGACCGCCGCCGTGTCCACAATATCATCGGCCGTTGCGCCCCGCGACAGGTCGGCCACGGGTCGCGCGAGTCCCTGGAGGATCGGCCCGATCGCCTCCCAACCGCCCAGGCGCTGTACCAGTTTGTATCCGATGTTGCCGCTGTCAAGGTCGGGAAACACGAGCACGTTGGCGTGACCGGCGGCACGCGAGCCCGGCGCCTTGCGCGCCGCCACGTGGGCGACCAACGCGGCGTCAGTCTGAAGCTCCCCGTCGAACGCGAATTCGGGCTGCCGCCGCGCGAGGCTCTCGAGCGCCTGCCGTACGCGCTCCACGCGCGGTCCCGCCGCACTGCCCTTCGTGCTGTAGGAGAGGAAGGCGACGATCGGCTCGTCGCCCACGATGCGGCGACGATCGCGCGCAGCCGCCACCGCCGAATCGGCGAGCTGCGCCGGGGTGGGCTCGGGCACGACCGCGCAATCGGTAAAGGTGAGCACGGCGTCGTCCCGCACCATGTAGAACGCGCCGCTCACCGTGGTGATTCCGGGCGCGACGCCCACGCCCCAGAGCGCGGCGCGGATCGTGTCGCCGCTCGGAAAGGTGGCACCGCCCACCATGACATCCGCGCGGCCCACCCCCACGAGCGCGGCGCCGAACGTGAGCGGGTGCTCGAGGGCGCCGGCGGCGGCGGCGTCGGTGGGGAACGTGTCGGGGCGGCGCGCTCGCAGATGTCGCACGAGATCCGGGATGCGGGATGCGGGAAGGGGCCGCCCCAGTACCTCAACCACCCCCAAACCCTCGCGCTCCAGGCGACGGGCGGCTTCCTGGACGCGCTCGTCGGTTCCCTCGGGGAGCACGATGCGGCGCCCGGCACGGCGCGCCCGCTCGTACACCGAGTCGCGAAACGTCACTTGCCGAACTTTTTCTTGAGCGCCTTTTGTACCACGGGGTGGACGAGCTGCGACACGTCGCCGCCGAAGCGCGCCACTTCGCGCACGAGGCTCGAGCTCAGGTAGGTGAGATCGAACGCCGGGACGAGGAACACCGTCTCGATGCCCGGCGCCAGGTTGCGATTCATGAGCGCCATCTGGAACTCGTACTCGAAGTCGCTCACGGCCCGCAAGCCCCGGACAATCACGCTCGCTCCCGCCGCGCGGGCGAAGTCGGCGAGCAGCCCGTCGAACGACCGCACCTCCACGCTGGCATCGTCGACCGCCTGGCGGATCAACGCGACGCGCTCCTCGAGGGTGAAGAGCGGCTGCTTCGCCACGTTCACCGCCACGGCGACGATCACGCGGTCGGCGAAGGTCCGGGCGCGGCGGATGAGGTCCTCGTGACCGCGCGTGATCGGGTCGAACGACCCGGGGTAAACGGCGACGCGGGTCCCGGGAGCCGTCATGGTGCGTAGATGAACGTCACGGCGGTATCCCCGTAGCGCCGCGTGTCGTCGCCGGGAATCGGCTGATCCGCTGGATGCTCGATCGAGATGATGCGCGCGAACGGATTTACCCGGAACAGGGCGACGAGCCGCGCCGGGTGCCCACTCGCGTACGGCGGGTCCGCGAACGCCACGTCGTACTGCCCGGGGTGGAGCTGTTCCGCGAACTTGAGCGCGTCCACGCGGTGGACCACGGTCCGGTCATCCACCTTGAGGAGCGTGATGTTGGCATTGAGCGACGACAACGCGAGCCGGTGAATCTCCACGAAGTCCGCGCTCACGGCGCCGCGCGAGAGCGCTTCGAGGCCCAGCGCGCCCGAGCCCGCGAACAGATCGAGGACGCGCGCCCCACGCAACGGCCGCTGGAGGATGGAGAACCACGCTTCGCGCACGCGGTCTCCGGTCGGCCGCACCGTGTCGCCGGACGGAGTCTTCAAACGACGGCCCTTGAACTCGCCGGCGATTATCCGAACCATTCTCACCCCCGCTCCCCCGAGAATGCGGAATTCGGAGCGCGGAATGCGGAATGTCAAGGTGAGCGTCGTGCAGCGAGCGAGCTTCCAGGGCAATTCCGCATTCCGCATTGTCAAACACTGGGCGCCATGGCCGCCACCCGTGCCTGCAGCGTGGTCCGCCCCTGCCACTCGTCGCGCTCCAGCCGAAACGCGACGTCCAGCCGCTCCGCGAGCCAATGGTCGGGGATCGCGTCGGCCCACTGAAACGCAATCGCCGGGAGCGCCCCCGAGGCGTCGTCCAGCGTGAAGCGCAGGTGGTTCGTCCCGACGCGTCGCGCGCCCACCGCGCGGGCCTGCCGCACGCCGAAGACCGGCGCCGGATTGCCCGGACCGCACGGCTCGAGATAGCGGATCAGCTTCTCCAGCTCGTCGCTCACGAGACCCAACGGCAGCTCGAGGTCGACCCGCTGCGCTGGCACCAGGTCGTCGGGGCCCAGAAGCTCGCCCGCGACGGCGAGAAACGCAACACGGAACGCCTCGTAGCGCTCCCGGCGGATGGTGAGGCCCGCGGCCATGGTGTGACCGCCGTATTTCTCGAGATGGTGCCCGACCCGATGCAGCGCGGCGTGCAGATCGAAGCCCGCCACGCTCCGCCCCGAGCCCCGCCCCACCTCGCTCCCCTCTTCCCAACCGATGAGAAACGTGGGCCGCCCGTAGCGCTCCACCAAGCGGGACGCGACGATCCCGATCACCCCGGGGTGCCACGCGTCGGCGGCGAGCACCAGGGCGCGGTCCTCCGGCCGCAGCACGCGCTCCGCCAGCTCCACCGCCTCGTCGAGGATACGCTGGTCCAGCGCCTGGCGACGGGCGTTCAGCGTCTCGAGCTCGCGGGCGATGGCCGCCGCCGCCTGCGGGTCGTCGGACAGGAGCAGCCGCAGCCCGTCATTCGCGTCCCCGATTCGCCCTGCGGCATTCAAGCGCGGCGCGAGGATGAACCCGACGTGGCCCGACTTGATCGGCCTCCCCGCGAGGCCCGCCGTTTCGATCAACGCCCGTACGCCCGTCCAGTGGGACTCCGCGAGCAGCTTCAGCCCGTGGCGCACCAGGATGCGGTTTTCGCCCGTGAGCGGCACGACGTCGGCCACGGTCGCGAGCGCCACCAGGTCCAGAAAATGAAGCGGCAGATGAGGCGACAACCCCAGCGCCGGCACGAGTGCCTGGGCGAGTTTGAATGCGACGCCCGTGCCGCATAGCTGCTTCGCTTCGGAGCGACAGTCGGCGCGCTGCGGATCGAGCACGGCGGACGCCGGGGGGAGCTCGTCGCCGGGGAGATGGTGGTCGGTGACGATGACCTCGATGCCGGCCGCCCGGGCCGCGCGCACCGCCTCCACCGCGGTGATGCCGCAGTCGCAGGTGATGATCAGCCCGGCGCCCAGACGGCGCGCCTCGGCGAGCCCGGCCGGCCCGAAGTCGTACCCGTCGCGCAGCCGGTGCGGGACGAACGCGTGGACCCGGCCGCCGACGCTCGAGAGCACACGCGTGAGGAGCGCCGCGGCACATTGGCCGTCCACGTCGTAGTCGCCGTGGACCAGGATCGGAGCACCCGCCCGGACGGCGCCGACGACGAGGTCGACCGCCCGCGGCATATCGGCCCAGGCGTGTGGATCCGAGAGCCGCTCGAGGTCAGGGCGGAGGAACGCTTTGGCGAGCTCGGGCGCGGCGAGCCCGCGCTGCACCAGGAGGGCGGCGAGCGGCTCCGGGATGTGGAGGTCGGACGCGAGGGCCGCCGTGAGTTGTGGATCGGGCGGCGCCGCGACCGCCCAGCGGGCGGGGATCATTCCGGAGCGTACAGGAGCACGCCACAGGCCTCGCAGCCTTCGATCGACGCGCCACGCTGGATCAGGGCCCGGCGCTGCGTCGGCACTGCCGTGAAGCAGTGGCCGCAGGCGTCGCCATGCAGCGCGTACAGCGCGAGCGGCGCTTTGCCGCGCCGGATCCGTTCGTAGCGCGCCAACAGACCGGGGCTCACGCTCCCGGTGGCGCGCTCGCGCTCCGCGAACGCGCGCTCGCGCTCGGCCGCGATCTGCTCGCGTTTTCCCGCCAGCGCCTCGCGCAGCGGGGCCTGCCGCGCGCGCACCTCTTCGAGGGCCCGCTCGGCCTCCGCGGCCTTGCGCTCCGCTTCGGTGACGGCGTCGCCGGAACGCATGAACTCGGCCTCTTCCTTCGCCAGCACCGAGCGAGCGAGGTCCAGCTCCGCCATGAGGGTCGAGGCTTCTTTCGCGCCCCGCACCCACTCGAGGCGTTGGCGCCGCTGCTCCTGCATGGAGCGATAATTGGCGATCTTGCCCTCCAGCCCGTCGCGCCGGTCGATGGCGGCCTGGATGCCCCCCCGCGCGACCGCGAGCGCGCGCTCGGCCGCCGCCTGCGCCTCGTCGAGCGTCGACAGCTCGGGAGCGAGCGCGGCGAGGGCCTCATCGGTCGCCGTCACGGCCTGATCCTTCTCCTGTAGCGCCAACAACGCTTCAAGTTCCGGGTGCACCTCTCCTCCTCTTAGCGATCTTGTACCGGGGGTAGCGTTTGCGGAGTTCGTCGAACACGCGGCGCTTCTCCGCAATCAGGGACGCCTGCCGCTCGGGGCTCTCAAACGGGAGCTGATCGTCCAGCTGCTCCAGCTGCCGCTCGAGCCGCCGGGCTTCCATCCAGTTGACGGCGAGCTCGTACATCTCGTTGGGATCCCGACGCCCGAGACCCTCCGCCTTGAGCTGCTCGTACGCGCGGGCCGACGTGTCGTCGAGCGCGAGGACCGCGTCGTCGGCCACACTCTCGAAGACGGCACGATAGGGTGGGAACTCGAGCTCCTCGGGATCGACCGCTTCGACGACGCGGGATTTCCACGGCTCGCCTTCGAGCATGAGCAAGACGAGTGCTTTCTCGGCGCTGGCGGGCAGGACGGGAGGCGAGATGCGGGATGCGGGAGGGGTGGTGGGGCCGGGCCGCATCCCGCTTCCCGCATCCCGCATCCCGGCCTCACGTTCCAGCACATCCTTCCGTACCCCCGCGGCTTCCGCCACGCGTGAGATGTAGAGCTCCCGGGTGATCGGATCGGTCGCCGCTCGAATCGTCGGGAGCAGCCGGTCGAGCGCGCGGCGCCGGCCCGGGAGGGTGCCGAAGAATCCCTTGTGGTCGAGGATCTGGATCTTCCGTTCCAGCACATCGACCGCGTCCTTGAGGATCTCCTCCAATCCCGCGGCACCTTTTTTCTGCACCAGGGTGTCGGGGTCTTCGCGCGCCGGGAGCGTGGCCACGCTCACCCGCAGTCCTTCGCGCAGCAGCTCGTCGCCGGCGCGGAAGGTGGCGCGCAGACCGGGCTCGTCCGAGTCATACAGCAGGATCACGAGGGGCGCATGGCGCTTCACGAGCTGAGCCTGCTCGGGGGTGAGCCCGGTGCCGAGCGGCGCCACGACCTCTTCGATCCCGGCGAGGGAAGGACGGAGCACATCGAAGTACCCCTCGACCAGGATCGCACGCTCCGCCTTACGCATCGCGTGCTTCGCGACGTGCAGGTTGTACAGCAGCTTTCCCTTGTGGAAGATCGGCGTATCGGGGGAATTGAGATACTTGGGCTCTCCCTCGCCGAGGATCCGGCCACCGAAGGCGACCACGCGGCCGCGCAGGTCGTGGATCGGGAAGAGCAGCCGGCCGCGGAAGCGGGGTGCGAGCGTGCCATCCTCCCGTCTAGCCAAGAGACCCGCCTCGAGCAACACCTCGTCACGCACGCCCAACCCTTTCATTGCGTCGAGGAACGCCTTGCTCTTGGGCGCATACCCGAGCCCGAGCGGCTGCACCGTCTCCAGATCCAGATGCCGAGTCGTCAGGTAATCGCGGGCGACCTGCGCTTCGGGGCTCTCGAGCAGCTGGCGGGCGAACCAGTCGGCTGCCGCGGCCACGGCGCTGTAGAGCGGCTCGCGCGGATCGGGACCGGTCGGACCGCGCTCCGGAATGGTGATCCCCACCCGGCGCGCCACCTCGCGTACGGCGGTGGGATAATCCATGCCGAGCTTCTTCATGAAGAACGTGAAAACGTCCCCACCCGCGTGGCACACGAAACAGTAGAACATCCCCTTGCGAGGGATGACGGCGAAGTTGCGGTGGGTGCCCCCGTGAAACGGACACGGGGCGCGGAAATCGGACCCGGTGCGCTTGAGCTCGACGTGCTCCCCGATGATCCCCACGATGTCCGCGGCCTCGCGGACCTGCTCGATCACGTCGTCGGGGATGAGGCTCACGCGCGAAACTCGACCAGCGTGACGCCGTGGCCGCCCTGGTTCGGGGGGGCGAACCCGAAGCGTTTCACGCGCGGGTCGGCGGAGAGGACGTCGTGCACGAACTCGCGCAGAGCGCCGGTCCCCTTGCCGTGGACCACGCGGAGATAGGGCAGATCGGCGAGAACGGCGTCATCCAGCGCCTTGACGAGCAGCGGCTCGGCTTCGGCGACGCGAAGGCCGATCAGTGAAATCTCCGTTGCGGCGGTCAGGGACGGCGCGGTGGAGGTTGGAGGAGGTTGGGGGAGGTTGGGGGAGGCAGATCCCCTGCGGGCACGCTTCAACTCCTCCAACGACATCCACCCTGCTCCCTGCTCCTTGCTCCCTGCTCCCTCATCCGTCTCCTCGATTGCTTTTTCAACGAGCCGGCGAGCTTCCCGTGCGGTCGCCTCGTCAAGGGCTGCCCGCGCCCGGCCCAGTGCGTCTTCCACCTTCTTGCGCGCTTCGAGCAGGTAGGCACGGGCCTGGTCGCGCGCCTCGCGTTCGAGACTCTGAGCGCGAGCTTTCACCTCCCGCTCGCGCGCCGCCAGCTCCGCGGCGCGCGCGTCGACTTGCTCCGCGTCCCCGCGCAGACTCTGATCACGCGCGGCGAGCTCCTGCTCCTTCGCGTCGAGCTCCCGAGCCCTGGCCTCGACAGTGGCGAGCAGCGCGTCCAGCTGCCGCTCGGCTTTCGGCATGGCCCGCTCGGCGATCTCCAGCACGTCACCCGCGATCCCGAGACGCCGCGCGATGGCGAGTCCGTAAGACCGTCCCGGCACGCCTTTGAGCAGTCGGTAGGTGGGCGTGAGCGTCTCGCCGTCGAACTGCAGTGACGCGTTCACGATCCCCACCGTCTCCGCCGCCAACTGCTTGAGGGCGCCCAGGTGCGTGGTCGCGAGCGTCACCGCCCGCCGACGCGTGAGCGTCTGCAGCACCGCAGTCGCGAGCGCGCCTCCCTCGGCGGGGTCGGTGCCGCTGCCGATCTCGTCGAGCAGCACGAGCGATCCCGCTGCGGCGCGCTCGAGGATGTCCCGCAGCACGGCCACGTGCGCGGAGAAGGTGGAGAGGCTCGCGGCGATCGACTGGCGGTCCCCGATGTCGGCGAACACGCCGGTGAACACCGGGAGTGTCGAGTGCGGGCCGATCGGCGGGATGATGCCGCTCTGCGCCATGAGGGCGAGCAAGCCCACGGCCTTGATGAGCACCGTTTTGCCGCCCGTGTTCGGGCCCGAGACCAGGACGGTGCACTCGTCGGGCGCGAGCACCAGATCGAACGGGACGACTGCCTCACCCCCTTGACCTCGTTCCATGGTTCCCCCTCTCCGCCCCGCGGAGAGGGGGTCAGGGGGTGAGGCGAGCAGCGGGTGGCGACCGTTCCGGATTTCGAGAGGTCCCGTGCCGATGGCCGGGGCGAAGCCGTTCACTTCCACGGCATAGCGCGCGCGGGCGCACAGATCGTCGAATGCGACGCACATCTCCCACGCCGCCGCGATCGCGTCGCGATGGGGGCGCAACAGCTCCGTGAGATCCCGCAGCACCTGCAGCACTTCCCGCTGCTCGTCCAGCTCGGCGGCGCGCAGCGCGTTGCCGAGCTCGATCACCTCGGGCGGCTCGATAAACACCGTGGCGCGGGTCGCCGACTCGTCGTGCACGATGCCCCCGATGCGCGCGCGGGCGGTCGACCGGACGGGGATCACGTAGCGACCTTCCCGCACCGTCACCGCGGCGTCGGGCGCGCGGTCGGTGGGATCGAGCGCGGCGAGCATGGCATCGAGCTGCTTTACCAGACGCGCACGCGCCTCCCGCACCGCGCGGCGAGCACGCGCGAGCGTGCGGGAGGCACCGTCCTGGACCTGGCCATCCGCGTCGAGGGAGACGGCCAGCCGCTGCTCGAGCTCTTTCGGGGGGGGAGCGACCCGCAGGGCGGCAGTACGGGGCGCCTCGTCCGCCAGGCGGGCCAGATCGCCCGCAACGATCCGGGCGGCGGCGAGCGCGCCCCCAAGCCGCGCCAGCGCGGCACCTTCCAGCGCGCTCCCCGGCACGCCGACCAGTTCCAGCGCGGCGGTAATATCGGGGACGGGCTCGGCGCGAATCGCGTCGTCGGTGAGGAGGAGGGCGGCGAGCTCGGCGACCTGGCCAAGCGCGGCGCGGATGGCATCGGGATCGGTCGCAGGGGAGCGACGGGTCACGCGAGCGGCACCGAGCGGCCCGGCGGCGTGCGCCGCCACCCGCTCCAACGCGGCAGGAAACTCCAGTGTCTCCAGCACGGAGGGCGCGACCCCTCCTCCGCCTGTCATACGGCGGCCGCCAGCTCCTCGCGGACGATCTGGTTCACCAGCTTGCCGTCCGCCCGGCCCTTGAACTTGGGCATCACTTGTCCCATGAC
>Ga0209058_1004098_pt1 | contig 11667 bp, 10 predicted proteins | sample GraSoiAngelo_147_FD_185904 | JGI IMG/M metagenome (GOLD analysis project Ga0209058, IMG submission 185904) | Grasslands soil microbial communities from the Angelo Coastal Reserve, California, USA - 14_1009_05_40cm (SPAdes) (version 2) | ecosystem: Environmental > Terrestrial > Soil > Grasslands ... | reverse complement strand
CGCGGTGCACATATTGAAACGCGCCGAACGGTTCGTCGAACACCTCATGGATCATCATGACCACATGAACGCGGAACCGGAGGAGTCTCCGTCCCATCTCGGTCACGAAATGTCTCCCATCAGCGCCGCGCCGATGGCCATGGAGCACGACCACCGCGGGATGATGGAACAGGACCTGCGGCGACGTTTCTTCGTCGTGTTGGTCCTCACGTTCCCCGTGCTGGCCCTCTCCCCGACGATCCAATCGTGGGCCGGCTACCGTCTGCCCAGCCTCCCGGCCGCGAGCCTCATCCTGGCCGCGCTGGCTTCAATCATCACCCTCTACGGCGGCTTGCCGTTCTTCCACGGCGCAGGGACGGCCCTTCGAGCGCGCACCGCCGACATGGACGTCCTCGTGAGCCTCGCGATCCTCTCCGGGTATCTGTACAGCCTCGGCGCCACGTTCCTCTTCGCGGCCTCGGACTTCTACTGGGAGATCTCGACCCTCGTCCTGTTCCTGCTGTTCGGACACTGGATGGAAATGCGATCGGTCCGAGGTGCCTCCGGCGCGTTGCAGGAGCTCGTGAAGCTCATCCCCCCAACCGCGAACCGGGTCCGGCCCGACGGTCCGATCGAGGAGGTCGCGACCGCGCGCCTGGTCGTAGGGGATGTGGTCCTCGTCCGACCGGGAGAGAAGGTCCCGATCGACGGCGTTGTCCTCGAGGGCGAGAGCTCTGCGAACGAGGCCCTCGTCACAGGAGAAGCGAGTCCCGTCCCCAAACGGGAGGGGGACGAAGTCCTCGGAGGGACCCTGAACGGGGACGGAGTCCTGCGTGTCCGGGTCACGAAGACGGGCGGAGAGACGGCCCTCGCACAAATCATGAACCTCGTGCGCCAGGCGCAGGAGACGAAGCCACGGGTCCAGCGACTCGCGGATCGAGCCGCGACGGCCCTTACCCTCATTGCGGTCGGTCTCGGGATCGCCACGTTCCTCTATTGGTTCGGGTTCGCGAAGGCGGACAGTCTCTTCGCGTTGACCCTGATGATCACGGTCTTCGTCATCGCTTGCCCCCACGCCCTGGGCCTCGCGATCCCGACGGTCACGGTCCTCGCGACGACGATGGGGGCCCAGCGCGGCCTCCTGATCCGGAATGCGGAGGGCCTTGAGATCGCGAAGGACCTGCACACGGTCGTCTTCGACAAGACGGGGACGCTTACCCGAGGCGAGTTCGGCGTCTCCGACGTGATCGCCCTCGGGGGATGGTCGGAGACGGATCTCCTGCGAATCGCCGCCGCGGTGGAGCGAAACTCGGAGCATGTGATTGCAAAGGCCATCGTGGCCCGCTCGGAGTCTCAGAGCCTCGGGCGGCCGGACGTCTTCGACTTCGCCGCGATCCCGGGAAAGGGCGCGCGGGCGAAGGTCGAGCGTCATGCGGTGGCCTTGGGGAACCAGGCGCTCCTGACGGACGTGGGAGTCGAACCCCCGGAGGAGGCCGAGCGGCTTGCCTCCCAAGGCAAGAGCATCGTCCACATCGTGGTGGATGGCCAGGTGGCGGGAATCATCGCCCTCGCGGACCTAATCCGGGACGAGTCCCGGGAGGCGATCGCCGATCTGAAGACGATGGGGATCCGAGTCGCAATGCTCACGGGAGATAACCGGGCGACGGCCGCCTACGCCGCGGGGCAGCTCGGCATCGAGACGGTCTTCGCGGAGGTCCTCCCTGGCGACAAGGCCGCCACGATCGAGCGGCTACAGAAAGAGGGACAGCGGGTCGCGATGGTCGGAGACGGGGTAAATGACGCACCGGCCCTGGTCCAGGCGGACGTCGGGATCGCGATCGGAGCGGGGACCGACGTGGCGATGGAGTCCGCGGACATCGTCCTCGTCCGAAATGACCCTCGGGATGTCGTCCGGTTGATCCGGCTCAGCCGCCTCACCTCAACCAAGATGCGACAGAATCTCGTGTGGGCGACAGGCTACAACGCGGTCGCCTTGCCGCTTGCCGCGGGAGTAGGAGTGCCCGCGGGAGTCGTCCTGCGGCCGGAATGGGGCGCCCTCTTCATGGCGGCTTCTAGCATCATCGTCGTGGCGAACGCCCTCCTCATGAAACGTCAGGACATCTGAGACCGACAGCGTGATCTTGTTCGTTCTTCGATAATGATGACGCCCCGATCTTCGTGGCGATGACCGCTTCGCGTTTCCACCCTCGCTGGACCGCTTTCAAGGCGTAGAGCGTTCCATACTTAATGGAACGAGCTCGCCAAATCCGGGAAGGACCAAATCGGAGCTTTCCCATCGCCCTGCGTCGAAGTCCTCGAAGTCATAGAACTCCCGCGGGATGAGCGTAGGTCGCGCACGGAGTCCCGTCCGAGTCACCGCCGAAAGGGGCTTACTGGTCCCATGAAATGGCCCCGCCATGGACCCAAACCAGGCGATGGAACGCGCGTCTCACCCGAAGCCCGGGGTCCTCTCCGACTTCATCCTCGGGAGCCAGGACGGGATCGTCAATGTCCTCGGGATCATCCTGGGCTTGTCGGCGGCGACCCGCGATGTTCGGATCATTTTGGTCGCGACGCTCGCCGCGCTCGGCGCGGAGTCGATCGCGATGGGGGCCGTCGCCTACACCTCGACGCGGGCCCGACGGCGGCTCTACTTGAGCCAAGTCGTCCAGGAGCAGCGGGAGATGGAGGAAGTCCCGCAAACGGAACGGGACGAGGTCCGCGGGATCCTCGCCGGGTGGGGCTACAAGGACGCCGATCTCGAGGAGATCGTGGAGCGCATCTGCCGCAACCCGACCGCAGAGCTCGAATTCATGATGTCCTTCGAACTCAAGCTGTCCCCCGTCGAGGCGGGTGCTCCGAGGGCGAGCGCGTTCCTCGTCGGGACCGCGACCGTCGTGGGCCACTTCATCCCGCTGAGTCCGTTCTTCTTCGTCGGGAGCGACGTGCTCCTCGGAGCATTCCTCGCGGTCCTGCTGAGCGGGGTCGCCCTCTTCGGGATCGGCTGGTACGAAGCGAAGATCACAGTCGGGTCGTGGTGGCGCGAAGGGCTCGAGATGCTCGTCATCGGACTCGCCGGCGGTGTCGCCGGGTACGTAATCGGCCGATTGGTTGGGGCGGCATAGGGCGGAGCCGCTCCACATAATGAGCCGACGAAGGCCCGAGGGATGGGGCAGGCCGCACGCCTCAATGTTGATGAGGCGCGCTTGCCGTCCGGACCCCGATGGTCGACGTCGGTTTCCCGGAGCTGCTCACGCTCGTCCAGACGGTGGCGATCATTGCGGCCATCGTCATCGCCGTGTACTTCTCGCGCCGCCAGATCGAGGCCCTCGAGAACGATCTCGAGGCGCGCGTGATGAACGACCTCGATGAGAAGCTCCATCGGATCGGCGAGATCTTCATGGAAAAGCCCGAGTTCGTCCGAGTCCTCAATGACGTGCCCGCCGCTCCCGGCGGGGGCGCCGAAGTGGCCTTCGCCTTCTACGTGATGTTCTTTTGTTCCCACTGCTACCACATGAGACAACGCGGCATCTTGAGCGACAACGATTGGGCGGGCTGGCTGCAATGGACGAAGAACGCCTTCCGGTCCGGGCGGCTCGGAAAGTACTGGAAAGAAGCCGAGATGCAGGCGTGGGTCGACCCGGCCTTCCGGGAGTTCGTCAACCGGGAAATCCTGGGAAGCAGCTAGCGCGACGTGGCCGAAATCCGTGAAGCCGCATGCCGATGGACCACTCGGATAGGCTCTGGAGCCTGGATACAGTTCTTAATGAGAGGCGCCAGTCCTGGTGCAGCGGCGAGGGAGGGCCCACCGTGGGCAACGAGACTGCCAATCTAGATGTCAGCCGTGTCGTGACCCTTGTCGGAACCAGTATCGCGATTTTCACGTTTCTCCTGTTCTTTCTGTTTCCTCGCTTTACTACCGGCGAGATTGACCCGATTCTTTTCCAGGTTACCCTGACCGTGATCGGGGTGGCGATCTTCTCTCTGGTATATGCGGGACTGTTCTTCTACACGCTCACTCTTCCGTCTTACCTGAACAGCGCCGAGAGCGTGGCGATTCAGCGGAAAGGAGACCTGTTTTGGCTCATCGGATACTCGGTGCTTTTGTTGGAGCCAACTCTGATTTTGGTGACCGTCCGATTGTGGATTGTGGCTCTGGCCTGGATGGCGCTCTGGCTTTCGTACATTTACCTGACCCTTCATGAGTACAGGAAGGCCCTCAGGCTGAACATCCGGTGAACGGCTCGAATCATTTCGGACATGATGGGCTCGCTCCATCATGATCTCCCGCGAGCTACCTCCCCGGACGACGAAAGGCCTCGCGGTCTCGCGCGTTCTACGGACCGCAGCGGAAAAGTCCAAGGGACGTCTGTCGATGGAGTCAGGGAGTGAGCAAGATAGCGACTTCGACGGCAAGAATCGTCCGATCCTCCGTACGCCCGGGCGAGACCGAGGCCGTGATCCCGATGCGCAGCCTCGGCCGCACAGGCGAGCGGGTCTCCGCGATCGGCCTCGGCGGGTTCCACCTTGGAAAGCCGGACCTCCCGGAGGCGGGGAGCGTCCGCATCATCCGCACCGCGATCGACGCGGGCGTCAACTTCCTCGACAACTCCTGGGACTACAATGAGGGCAGGAGTGAGATCCGAATGGGAAAGGCCCTCCGGGACGGCTACCGCGAACGAGCCTTCCTGATGACCAAAATCGACGGGCAGACGCGGGCGGCGGCCACCCGGCAGATCGAGGAGTCGCTCGGGCGGCTCCAGACGGACGTCATCGACCTCCTGCAATTCCACGAGATCATCCGAATGGAGGATCCGGACCGAATCTTCGCCAAGGGGGGTGCGATTGAGGCGGCCCTCGAGGCGAAGGATGCGGGGAGGATCCGGTACATCGGCTTCACAGGACACAAGAGTCCCGCGATCCATCTGCGGATGCTCGAGACGGCCGCGGCGCATGGGTTCCAGTTCGACACGGTCCAAATGCCGCTGAACGTGATGGACGCTCACTTCGAAAGCTTCGAGAAGAAGGTCCTGCCGGTCCTCGTGAAGGAGGGGATCGGAATCCTCGGGATGAAGCCCCTCGGGGATCGTCAGATCCCGGCCAGCAAGACAGTGAGACCGATCGAGTGCCTGCACTATGCGATGAACCTGCCCACGAGCGTCGTGATCACCGGCTGCGACTCGATCGAAATCCTGGAACAAGCGCTTCATGCCGCTCGGACCTTCCGGCCGCTGTCGCCCGAGGCGGTGCGAGCCCTCTTGGCGAAGACCGCTAGCGCGGCGCGGGCGGGTGCCTTCGAGCGCTACAAGACGACGAGTGACTTCGACTCGACCGTGGCCCATCCGCAGTGGCTCGGATAGAAAATGGTCTCGGCCCCGTCGTCGAATCAAGGCGAGCATCGGCGGAAACCGGCGGGAACGTACCCGGTGCTCTCTGCGGTGAAAGGTCTTAAAGAAACTCCATCACCGGATTTGGCTTCCCTTCCGCCAAGCGTGACGGACGAAGCGGAGTGGTATCGAGGCTTGTTGTTCTACCATCAAGGATCTCTTCGGCAAGCAACTGCCCGAGAGAGGGTGAATGCATCACCCCATGACCCGACGAACCGTTGGCGAGATAAAAGTTCTCGAAGCCTGGCGCTTTTCCAAGAAGCTGGTGCCTGTCGGGCGACATTTCATACAATCCTGCCACACAATTTGCCCGGTCAATAGCAAGCGACGCAAACTTTGGCACACACTCTTTCGCACGCGCCATAACTTTTCCAATCCACCACTCCTCGAATGTCGTATCGAATGGATCTCTTGTATGATAATCCACTGGCAACAACAGGAGTACTCTTCCATCGCGAGCGCGAAAGTGAAAGCTGTCCTCAGTGAAAATCGTCATCGGCATATCCTCAGGCAGAAGATTCGTGGGATACGAGACAGCAACCTGCCTCTTTGCCGGTGTAATCGGAAGAGCGATGCCTGCAATGCGTCCAACGACCGCAGCCCATGCTCCCGCGGCATTGACAACACTGCCGATGCGGTACGCCTCCTTCGAAGTTCGAACGTCGTTAACGCGGGTCGATGCCCCTCGCTCCTCCATAGAGAAACCCGAACATTGAGTTCCAAACTCAAACTGAGCGCCTAGTTGCTTCGCTCCCTCCATATATCCTTTGAGAATATTCATCGGTTTGATGAAGCCGTCGATAGGACAAAACGTTCCGCCGATAACTCCATCAAGGCTGACCGCCGGATTATGTCGAGTAATGTCGTCCGGCGAAACTTCCCGCACATTTCGCAGTCCCGCCTTCTGCTGAATCTCTTTCGCAGATCGAAGGATGGACATTTGATGCTCATCCTTCGAGACAAAGAGGTAGCCGCACTGCCGATAGCCGGAGTCGATGCCAAGTTCATCTTCGAAATGAAGAAGTTTCTCTCGCGCTAGAAGAGAGAGCTTTACGCCGATTTCCGTTCCGAACTGGCAGCGAAATCCACCCGTGGCTTTCGATGTACTTCCGGCTCCGGGCTCTTTGCCCGCATCGATGACGAGGACATTCGTTTCACCTCGGACTGCAAGGTGATACGCAATGCTTGCACCTATGACACCACCACCAATGATGAGATGATCGACGGTTCTCATTAGCTCAGCGATCCTGGTTCGAGTACTGGAGGAAACTACTTCGCAAAAGATAGTCGGGATGCTTGAAGCTTTTGAACTCGATTGCTTCCCGCTGAAGTCGCTGAAGAACATCGCGGCGTGCTCGCCTGGTTGTCCTTCATAGCGGATGCGGGGGGGGAGATCACGGATGGGACCTCAGCATCGCGCAGGCGCCGGGGCGGCGTCTGGAAATGGTTCACTTCCCCCGACTGAACTCCTAAATACACGCGGAACCTCCCGGAAGCGTGCAAGGTTCAATCCAAAGGATGAGGGAGGAATATCGTGAGCGGGTGCTGGTGGAATCCGCGACGCAGCTTCAGGATGTTTCCCCGGACGTCACTATCGAAATGACCGCGGACCTGATTGAGTCGATTTGGAGCCTCCGAGATGCCGGCGAAGCGGCGCTCGTTCGTCAGCGTGGTTAGCGCCACGGAGAAATCCCTCCGGGCTGCGCGAGTGGAGCATGTTTTCGTTGGAGCCCTCGCCGTCTCGGCCTTCGGCGTTCCCAGGACGACGACGGATGTCGACGTGATCGTCGATTACGGCGAGGAGGATGCACCACGGTTGGCGGAATCGTTCCGTCGGCGGAGCTTTGAGGTCAGCCCGGAAGATCTGCGAGATGCCCGTGCGGAAGGGGCCCACTGCACGGTGCACGACACGCTCTCTCTCTTCCATGTGGACATCGCTCCGGCAGTCCGACCACGAACGAAGGACGCGATCAGCCATTTCATCAGGGTCCGGTGGCGAGGCAGCATACTCCCGATCGCCGACCCGGAACATACGATCGTCATGAAGCTGGTGTATGGAAGCGACCAAGACTTGGAGGACGCGCTCGGGATCTTCGTCCGTCAGCGGAATCGACTGAAGATGCGGCGAATGCGGGAGTTCGCGAGCCGCCAAGGCGTCCTCAAGGCCCTCCGTGAACTCGAAAGGAGAGCTGGGAAGTAAGCTGCCGAGGTGAAGGAACACGTCACATCTTGTGCAGATTGTCAGTTTCGCGGTAGAGTGGGTGTGACAGATCGGCTACTCGGGGATCAGACCCGCGAACACCTCGGGAACCTGTTCATAACCCATTTTTTCAAGAAACTCCCCACGGTTCGGTAGAACAAAGTCGCGATCCAGGGTTGCGACGGACGATCCGTCGGAGGAGGTCGCCTCTACCTCCACGGTAAGGCTGTTCCGGTCTTTCTGCATCGCACGCCCCGCAATCCGGAGCCGCGTCCCGGTTGCCACCCACCGTAGAAGTCCCAGCGCGCTCGTACGGACAGGAACCCCGATTCGACCCGTTATGCCGTACACGGTCCAGTTCGCAGTTTCCAGCATCGCGGTGTATAGGATCCCCGAGTGGAGACGTCGCGGCCACCCCTCCATCGTCACGTCCGCGAGAAGGCTCGTTTCCACGCGGTCGCCCATGCGACGAAACGACAGCCGCAACCCCCGCGGATTGCCCGGCCCGCATCCGAAGCATGGGTTGGTCTGGTCGTTTTCCAAGGTTACGCCCGATTCCTCTTCCGCCATTACCTCGCCCGGTCGAACCTAGGTCGAAAATCGAGATAAGGGTTCGGAGGTCGTCCGGGTCCTCAGTGTCCGTGCGAGCCCGTGATCGCGTAGAAGCCGGCGATGACAAGGACGACCGTGACGCTGGCCAAGCCGCTGACTAGGGAGATGGCTATCGCGACAAGGGAGCCCAACGGGGCCACGAGGTATTGCCGGGTGATCGTCTGGGCTTCCGCGTCCGTCACGTCCTCGCGGAGGAGCCGTCGTCCCTTCACACAATACCGCCACACAGCGTTCCATGCGATAGCGATGAACAGGAAATTGCCCGAATACACGACCGCCGCGGTGCCGGCATCGGGGTCAATCATGTGGGCCGCCACAATCGAGGTCGTGAAGGGCGTCAGGACGACGAAGAGGAGAAGGATCCCGTTCCTTAGCATGAGGCGGCGATCGACTCGGTCGATGTGACTGAACATGTTGTGGTGGTTGAGCCACATGACGAGGATCGTGATGAAACTCGTCACCATGGCGAAGAAGAACGGCGCCTCCTTGATCAGCCCCTCCGACAACGTGACGTCTTGGGAGGACGGGTCGTGAAGATTTAGAACGAGCAACGTGATCGCGAAGGCGAACACTCCGTCGCTGAAGGCCTCCGTCCTCGCGGTGTCCCTCGCCCCGCGACTCTCGCCGTTTTCCATGGGCTGGATTCGACGGCACGCATCGGGTCGATTTGAAGGTGCTCCCGGACGCTTTGACGGAGTCCGGGTTCTTTGAGTCGTCCAGTCCGCTTGTCGTTCCATGGATGGTTCGCTATAACGTAAAGCGTGCGGGGTGAGGTCTCCCTCCCGTTCCAAGTCACGAAATACGGCCATCGTGTTCCGGGTTCAAATCGAGGTCCAGGCAGTGGCAGGTCCCCCGCGCGGCTTCCGAACCCGAGTTGTAGCGTCGCGGTCGCTCACGCCAACCACCCGCGCTATCGAGTTGGAGAAACCCCAAGCGTTCACCTTCCGTCCCACCCAGTTCACGTTCCTTCAACTGAAGACCGAGGAGGGCATGGACGCGCGCCCCATGTCGCTCGCCACGAGCCCCACGCGACCGCACCTCGAATACGCGGTCCGCATCTCGGACTCCCCCTACAAGCGCGCTTTCGCGGCCCTGCAGCCGGGCGACGAGGTCGCCGTCTTCGGCCCGATCGGCGACTTCGTGCTACACGAAACGCGGCCCGCGGTCCTCCTGGCGGGAGGCATCGGGATCACGCCTCTCAAAGGCATGGCCGAATATGCGGCCGACAGGGCGCTGCCCATCCCGATCCGGCTCATCCATAGCAACCGGAGCGAGGACGAGATCGTATATCGACTCGAACTCGCTGCGCTCGAGAAGCAGAACCCCCGCTTCCGCGTCCTCTACACCCTCACCCGCAACGACGGCAAAGGATGGCAGGGCAGGACCGGACGGATTGATCAGGAACTTCTCTCGGAAGCCGCGCGCGACCTTTCGGATCCGATCTACTACGTCACCGGCACGCCCAGCATGGTCGTGGGAACCTTGCAGTTGCTCCGAGAGCTGAATATCCTAGATTCAAACATCGAAATCGAAGCGTTCCGTGGATATGAATAGGAGGATCTCAGATCCACGTCGTGCGAAGACCCTTCGACTTCCCGTAGAGTGGTGGGTGAAGAGGAACCTTGAATCCAGCATTTCCTTCAATCCTCATCCTCCCTAGACTCGTCGAGGATCTTCAGCATCCGTTCCAACGTCGTCGTTTTCGACAGGGAACCGCCGAGGTCCTCGAGGCGAGCGACAGGTCGGAAGACGATTGAATCGCCCCGGTCTTCCACGATGAGTCGACTTCCTTCCTCAATCCCATGACGCTTGCGAAACTCGATCGGAATCGTGGTCTGGCCCCTCCGAGTGACCTTGACGATTTTCCGACGGCGCTCCATGGCAGGATCCAGCCACCTCCTACCAGATGAGCATTCCGATTCGATGAGTCAATCCTATGCTCCACAAGATCCTGTGGGAGGACCGGCGGCCTTCGGGCGAAGCGCGCTCTCTCAGTCGTCTCGGACTTCCCTGAAAGGTTGGCGCACGCCACGAACCCTTTACGTCTCGATGCGCTCCACGCGGCCGTTCGCCTCGGCCCACCGCAGGAGGCGCAGGAACGCCTGGGTTTCCGCCCCCTGGAGCGCGATCACGTCTCCGCCGTGGTACGACGTCCCGGTCTCCCAGTCCTTCACCATGCGCAGCACGCGGTACCGAGGATTCTGCTTCACCGCCATGAACTCCGCCATCTTCGCCGCCGCCCAAGAGTCCTTGAACGTCCCCTGGAACACGGCGAGGCGTTGGTGCGCGATGATTGCGATCTTGTTCGCCACCTCGTTCAGGAAGCTGCGGTTGTGGCTCACGACGAGCAGCATGCCCGGATATGTCTGCAGGGCGGCCGCCACGATCTCCTGGCTCTCGATGTCGAGGTGGTTCGTCGGCTCGTCGAGGACCAGGAGGTCGTAGTCCTGAGCGATAAACTTCGCGAGGGCGAGGCGCGCCCGCTCTCCGCCGCTGAGCTGGCCTACGCGGCTGTGGACCGCGTCCCCCCGGAACCAGAACCGCCCCAGGAGGCCCCTCGCCCATGATTCCGGGGGCGACGGATGGCGCACGCTGCTGATCTCCTCCAAGAGGGTGCGGGAGAAGTCGAGTTCCTCCGCCTCCTGGGCGAAATAGCCGATGTTCAGGTTCTTCCCGCGGAAGACGGATCCCGCGTCCGCGTCCTGGCGTCCGATCAGGACCTCGAGGAGCGTCGTCTTGCCGGCGCCGTTCGGACCGACAAGGCCGAGCTTGTCCCCTTTCGCGAGCTCGAGGTCGACGTCCGCGAACAGGAGCCGGCCGCCGTGGGACTTCGCGACGCCCTCGAGGCGCACGACCCCCGGACCCGAGGCGCCCTTGCGGAAGGAGAGGCGGAAGGCGCGGGGGGCAGTCGGTGGCGCATCCGGCATCTCGCGCCGCATCCGCTCGATCCGCAGCTTGCGGGAGAGCACCTGCTCGTACACCTTGCGCGACTTGAACTCCTCGATGATTGCGAGTTGTCGCTTGAGCTCCTTCTGATGCCGGTGCGCCTGGGCCTCCCGGGCCCGCGCGATCGCGTCCCGCTGCACACGGTAGTCGGTGTAGTTGCCGACGTACTCGAGGGTGCGGAGACGGTCCAGCTCGATCACCTTCTCCGCGATCGCGTCGAGGAGGAACTTGTCGTGGCTGGCCAAGAGGACGGCCGCGTCGATCTCGAGGAGGAACCCCTCGATCGTCTCGATCGTGTCGACGTCCATGTGGTTCGTCGGCTCGTCGAGCAGGAGGACGTCCTTCTCCTTCGCGTTCGCGAGGGCGCGCGCGGTGAGGACCTTAGACTTCTCCCCGCCGGAGAGGGAGCCGAACCGCTGGTCGAGGAGCTCCTCGCCGACGCCCAGGTCATTGAGGATCGGGTCGTTCACGATCACGCTCTCGCTGCGGGCGGCACCCCCGGGCGACGTGGAGGGATTCGTACCGGGCCATGCGCGCGCTGGC
>Ga0209058_1004094_pt1 | contig 11672 bp, 9 predicted proteins | sample GraSoiAngelo_147_FD_185904 | JGI IMG/M metagenome (GOLD analysis project Ga0209058, IMG submission 185904) | Grasslands soil microbial communities from the Angelo Coastal Reserve, California, USA - 14_1009_05_40cm (SPAdes) (version 2) | ecosystem: Environmental > Terrestrial > Soil > Grasslands ... | reverse complement strand
GCTGCGCTATTTCGCAGCCGCTGAGCACGACTACGAGCGAATTCCGGTGCCGGAGGTGACCACCCGCACGGGACCGGACGTCGTCGAGAAGAGCTCTGTGGCGTTCTGGCGCGTCGATCTGCAGGCAACGCCGCGGGACAGCGCCAGCGTCGAGGGATTCCTGTTCCCGAGCGCCACGCGATCGAAGGGACTCAGCCCGCGACGCGATCAGAGCGCGACGGCCGACTTCGCGTCGCACGACGCCTTCGCCGGATTCACGAACCATCTCGTGATTGCCGACACGAGCGTGCTCACGCTGCAGCTCTCCGCGCTCAGGCACGACACCTCGTCGATTCCGAACGGCGCCGGCGTGTCGCATCTCACGCCGTCGGGGTGGCATGACAACTGGTTCGCGACCGTGACGCGCAAATCGGCGCGCTACGCCGTGAAGGCGGTGTGGGAGCGTACGGCGATTCTCGGCAGGACATCGCACGACGTCACGGTTGCCGGCGAAATCGCGGCGCGCCGCCTCACCGGAACGGTGGAAGAGACGCCGATCCTGGTTTCGAACGCGGCGGGCCGACTCGTCCGGCGGGTGGAGTTCGACCCGCGCACGTTGATCGGCGCGCGCGATATGCCCGTCGGCGCGGCGGCGCGCGACGTGTGGCAGGCATCAGGGCGGCTGACGATCGACGCAGGCGCGCGCATCGACGGCGGCAGCGGCCACGCCGGCGCCGCACCGTCGTTCCGCGCGGGTGCGAGGTACGCGCTCGACGAGCGCGGCGCGACGGTCGTCAAGGGCGGATACGGTACGTTCGTCGCGCACCTGCCGCTCGCCGTCGAAGCGTACGCCGGCTATCCCAGGCGCATCGAGCACGACATCGATTCCGAGTCCGACGAGATCGAGCGGACGCTCGTCTACGATCCCAGCGTTCAGCAGCTACAGCTGCCGCGCGCCCTGACGGCGACGGCGTCGCTCGAACGTCAGCTGACGTCGAGCCTCGACGTACAGGTTGGCGTCACCGATCGTCGGACGACGAGGATCGCGACGCTGCGGGTGAGGGCGGAAGGCGGGGCGCTTCCGGTCCGCAGCGACGGCGCAACCGATTACCGCGAGCTCGCGGTGTCGGTTCGTCAGCGCTGGAAGCACGATCAGCAGCTGTTCGTCAGCTACGTCCGGTCGTCGGGCCGCGGCGAGTTCAACGATTTCGCGACGCTGTTCCAGTCGCTCGCGGTGCCGCTGCTGCAGCGCGCCGGGATGACGCGGCTCCCGACCGACGCCCGCGATCGCATCGTCGCCTGGGGAACGGTCGATCTGCCCGCACGCGTCGTCGTGTCGCCGGTCGTGGAATGGCGCTCGGGATTCCCGTACACCGTCGTCGATCAGCGATACGTCGCGGTCGAAACCAACCTGCGCTCGTTTCCGGCGTTTATGGCCACCGATCTGGTGGTCTACAAGACGTTCACCGTGCGCAAGCGATCGGCGGACCTCGGCATTCAGCTGTTCAACGCGACGAATCACTTCAACCCGCGCGACGTGTACGCCGTCGTGGGCGCGCCTCAGTGGGGCCGATTCGCGAACAGCGTCGGCCCGATCCTGCGCGGCTTCATGATGCTCAAGTGGAAGTGAAACGCACGACTACGACGGCGACACTTTCGTCCGGAAATACTCGATCGTTTTCACCAGACCTTCTTCCAGCTCCACCCTCGGCTGCCAGTTCAACAGCGTCCGCGCGCGCGTGATGTCCGGCTTGCGCTGCTTCGGGTCGTCAGTCGGCAGCGGCTTGTAGACGATCCGGCTCTTCGATCGCGTCATGCGGATGATGGTCTCCGCGATCTCCTTGATCGTCATCTCGCGCGGATTTCCGATGTTGACCGGATCGTTCTCGTTCGACAGCATCAGCTGGACGATGCCGTCGACGAGATCGGCGATGTAGGTGAAGCTGCGGGTCTGCGTTCCGTCGCCGAACACCGTGACGTCTTCGTTGCGAAGCGCCTGCGACATGAAGGCCGGCACGGCGCGGCCGTCGTTGACGCGCATCCGCGGGCCGTACGTGTTGAAGATGCGGACGATCTTCGTATCCACTCCGTGGTAGCGGTGGTACGCCATCGTCATGGCTTCGGCGAAGCGTTTGGCTTCGTCGTACACGCCGCGCGGTCCGACCGGGTTCACGTTGCCCCAGTAGGTCTCTTTCTGCGGGTGCTCGAGCGGATCGCCGTACACCTCGGAGGTCGACGCCAGCACGAACCGCGCGCCCTTCGCTTTAGCGAGGCCGAGCGCCTTGTGTGTGCCGAGCGCGCCGACCTTCAGCGTCGGTATCGGCAGCTCGAGATAGTCGATCGGGCTCGCCGGACTCGCCCAATGCAGTACGAAGTCGACCGGACCGTCGATGTAGATATAGTTGGTGACGTCGTGCTTGATGAACAGGAAGTCGCGGTTCTGCAGGTGGGAGATGTTCGCCGTATCGCCGGTGAGGAGATTGTCGATGCCGATGACCGAGTAGCCGCGATCGAGAAGAGCTTCGGCGAGGTGCGAGCCGATGAAACCGGCTGCTCCGGTGATGACGACGCGCTGTTTCATGGCTGATTAGCGGCGAGCCGACAGCCGCCAGCCGACAGGCGCCAGCTGAGAGCCGATAGCTGACAGCCGAGAGCTATCAGCCGAGAGCTATCAGTAGGCATGCTTGTGAAAGAAGCCGCGCAGGAGGGTCAGCCACATGATCTTGAGATCGAGGCGCACCGACCAGTTCTCGATGTAATAGAGGTCGTATTCGATGCGCTTCTCGATCGAGGTGTTGCCGCGCCATCCGTTCACCTGCGCCCAACCCGTCAGGCCGGCCTTCACCTTGTGGCGCAGCATGTACTGCGGGATGCGATGCTTGAACTGCTCGACGAAGTGAGGACGCTCGGGCCGCGGCCCGACGATCGACATGTCGCCGCGCAGCACGTTCCAGAGCTGCGGCAGCTCGTCGAGATTCGACCTGCGGAGGAACTTTCCGAGCACCGTCACGCGCGGATCGTTCTCGCGCGCCCACACCGGCCCCGTGTCTCTCTCGGCCTCGTGGTGCATCGAGCGGAACTTCACGATGTTGATCGTCTTGCCGTCGAGCCCCATGCGCTCCTGGCGGTAGAACACCGGACCGCGCGACGTCGCCTTCACCAGCAGCGCGATGGAGCCGATCGGAATCGACAGCAGCGCGAGCGCGCCGCTCGAGATGACCACGTCGATTCCGCGCTTCACGATTGTATTGAAGCCCTGCAGCGGAACGTCGTTGATGTTGATGACCGGGACGCCGTCGAGATCCTCGAGCCGCGCCCGGAGCGCGATGACCTGCAGCAGATCGGGCACCACCTTCACGTCGACGCACTCCCGGCTCGTCGTTTCGATCAGCTCGAGCATCTGCACGTGCTGTTCGGGCGGCAGCGCGACGTAAAGGTGATCGATTCCCTCGCGCGACGAGATCTCGGCCGCCTCGCGGATCGTGCCGAGCAGCGGCAGTCCGCGGTAGCCGAGATGATCGCCCGCCGCCCTGTCGTCGACGAAGCCGACGATCTGATACCCGAGCTCGCGATGCTCCAGAATCTTGTCGGCGACCAGACGCCCGAGCTCGCCGGCGCCCGCGATGAGAATGCGCTTGAGGCCGATGCCGGCGCGCCAGCGTCGCTCCAGAACTTCTCGGACGAGCTCGCGCGAGGCATAGGCGAGCGCCACGTTGAGGACGAGGAAGATCGCCCAGACGGCCTGCGAGACCTCGAACGCGCCGCGGCTCTTCGTCTCGGGGCTCGCGAAATAGGTCTGGACGTACAACGTCGCGACGATGCCGAACACGACGGCGAGAATGCTGCCGACGAAGACGGCGAAGAAATCGTCGACGCGCGATCGGCCGCGCCGCAGCCGATAGAGGCCCTGCAGCTGAAAGCCGAGCGGTACGAGCGTCGCGACGAACGGAAGGTCCTGGATGTACTGCTGCAGCGGCGGAACGCCGCGCGTAATTGGGATGAGCGCGGTGACGATCGGAGTATGAAATCTCAGCGCGTAGGCGATGATGAACGCCGTCACCCCGAGCAGCGCGTCCGAGATGACGTGGAACGCGACGAGCAACCGATTATGTCTATTGACCATCGCGAATCAAAGCTTCCATCTCGTCTCCAAACCGCTTGCGGCTGAACCGCTCGGCATGCTGCCGAATCACTGATCGATCGAATCGTGCCGCGATGGCGCGATCGATCGCGTCGGCGAATGCTTCCGGTGTTGCCCCGTCGACGAGGACGCCCGTCGTGTTCGGAACGACGGTTTCGAGCGCGCCGCCCCGCGCGACCGCGACGACCGGCCGCCCGCAGGCCTGCGCTTCGAGCGGCACGATGCCGAAGTCTTCCTCGCCCGGCAGCAGCGTGACCGCCGCCGCGCGGTACAGTTCGCGAATCTCCTCGTTCGACCGCCGGCCGAGAAATCTCACGTCCGCTCCTGCCGACGCCTCGAGCCGCGCGCGTTCCGGTCCCTCGCCGACGATCGTCAGCGGAACGCGCGCGATGCGGCACGCGTCGAGCGCGAGGTCGACGCGCTTGTACGGCACGAGCGCGGAAACGACGATCGCGAAGGGGACTCCGGGAGAGGCGGCGTCGGGCTGGAAAAAGTCGGTGTCGACGGGCGGATAGACCACAGTCGCCTCGCGATTATAGTATCGGGCGATCCTGCCGGCAACATAATGAGAGATAGCGACATAGCGGTCCGCGCGGTCGGCCGTGTCACGGTCCCACCGCGCGAGCCGCGCCATCACGCGCCGCATGACGGCGCTCGCCGGCCGCCCGAGCCGTGCCGGCCCGAAGTACGCGTCGAACTGATCCCACGCGTAGCGCATCGGCGTCAGGCAGTAGCACACGTGCGGCACGGCGCCCGGATGGACGATCGATTTCGCGCAGCAGTGGCTCACGCTGAAGACGAGGTCGAAGCGATCGAAGTTGAATTGCTCGATTGCCGTCGGGAAGAGCGGCAGGTAATGGCGGTACAGCGTCTTGACGAACGGAAGCCGCTGGACGAACGACGTGTGCGGCGCCAGCCGCTCGATGGTCGGCGACACCGACCCGGGAACGTGCACGAGCGTGAACAGCTCCGCGTCGGGAAAGCGCTCGCACAAGACTTCGAGCGCCTTCTCGCCGCCGCGCATCCCCGTCAGCCAATCATGTACGAAGGCGATTTTAGTTGCCGTTGTTGACCTCGCCGTAGATCTCGCGCACGCGGCGGACCGATGTTTCCCATGAGAACTGCCTCGCGCGGGCCAGCCCTTTCGTCCGCAGCTCGCGCCTGAGACGCTCGTCGGTCAGCACTCGCTGCATCCCGTCGGCGATCGCCTGCGGATCGTAAGGATCGACGAGCATTGCCGCGTCGCCGACGACTTCCGGCAGCGACGAGAGATTCGAGGTGACGACGGGAGTACCGCTGGCCATCGCCTCGAGCGGCGGAAGGCCGAAGCCCTCGTAGAGCGATGGAAAGACGAATACCGCGGCGAGGCGGTACATGACCGCGAGCGTTTCCTCCGGCAGGTATCCGAGGAACCTCACGTACTTGTGCAGCTGATGGTGGTGGACCGCTCGACGCAGCGCCGCGTACTTCGAGATCTCGTCGCCGATGAGCACGAGCTTGAGATGATCGAGACCGCGCTTGCGGACGGCGTTGAACGCCTGGATCAGCCGTTCGAGGTTCTTGTGCGGCTTCACGTTGCCGGCGTAGAGCACGAACTCGTCGCCGAGCTGGTAGCGCTCGCGGACCCGCACAACGTCCTCTTCGCGCGGCTCGACGCCGAAGCGATCGTCGAACGCGTTGTAAATGACGTCGATCTTGTCGGGCTCGGTGTCGACGAAGCGCAGGATGTCGCGCTTCGAGCTCTCCGAAACGGTGAGCACGCGCGTTGCGCGCCTTGCCGCGAGCCGGATCGACGTCCGCGCGTACGCCAGCGCCACGCGATTCGGCAGGTACTGCGGAAACATCAGGTGGATGCAGTCGTGGATCGTGACGACCGAGCGGCAGTGCACGAGCGGCGGCAGCACGTAATGCGGCGCATGAAACAGCGTGACCCCTTCGCGCCGGAGCGCGATCGGAATCTTCAACTGCTCGGCGACCGAATAATTGCCCGACGTCTCGGTGACGACGCGAAAGTTCTCGCCGAGCGACGAGAGCGTCTCACGATCTTCGGGGCGGCAGAGGACCACGAACTCCGTCTGCCGGTCGAGGCGCGCCAGCTGCCGCAGCAGGTTCCGGATGTAGGTGCCGATGCCGAAGTCGTGCAGCTTGCGGGCGTCGATGCCGATCCGCACGCTCGGCATGATATCAAGGCAGGAAGGGTTAGCGATCCCACCCGGCGTAGTCGAGTCGATAGCGGCGCCGCGCGTCGCGGCGGGTGCCCGGATAGACGCCTTCTTGCCGCGCCCGCTCGTCGAGCGCGAGCAGCTGATCGCGGATGTCGAACGCCATACGGCGCACCTCGCTGTACCACAGACCGCAGGTCGGCGCCACGGCACCTTGCATGGTGCGCGGATCGAACAACGCAAACCACTCGTGATCGAATCCGGCGCTCACCTTGCCCTCGTAACAGGCCGCCCGGTCTGTCCGATCTGCGCCATCCGCTGATCGAAGGCTTTCTCCGCCATGGCGCGGCGCTCGTCGGTCGCCGACGCGACGGCGGGCGCGAGCGGCTTGTACTGCGACGGCGTGCTGCTTGCCGCCGCTGCCGGCGCCGGTCGTCCCTCGAGCACGGCGCGCGCATGGTCGATCGCAATGGCGAACGACAACCCGTCGCGACCCTGGTACCCGGACTTGATGATGCCGATTGCGGCACCGTTGCGATCGAGGAGCGGGCCACCGCTGTTGCCGGGATTGATCGCGGCGTCGGTCTGCACGAGCGTCGAGCCGTCGACGTCGCGAAGGCCGCTGACGATCCCGCGGCTGACCGTGTTCTGCAGGAAACCGAGCGGCGTCCCGATGGCGATCACTTCCTGTCCGACGCGCGCGCCGGCCGCCGATCCCATGGGGATGGTCGTCTGATCTCCACGCGGCGCGTCGACTTTCAGTACCGCGATGTCGTACGCCGCCGACGTCGACTCCACGCGAGCGTTCGTCGTCGACCCGTCCGCGCGTCGAATCGTGACGCCGGCGTTGGATCCGACGACGTGAACGTTCGTGAGGATCGTGTCGGCCGCCACGAAAAATCCGCTGCCGCGCCCGCTCGTGGTCTGCACCGTCACCACCGCCGGCATGAGCCGGCTCACCAGGTCTTCGAGCTGGATGGGTCCCTGGTCCTTGGTCGTTGGTGCCTGGTCCGTCCTTGGTCCCCGGTCCGTCCCTGGTCCCTGGTCCGTCCGTGATCCCTGGTCTGCCGGTACCGGATCGATTGACGTCGGCGGCGCTTCATCGATCAAGGCCGCGGGGGCTGGTGACGCCGCCGGGCGTGCGGCGGACAGGTTTGCACGCGCCGGTGATGCAGGCTGCTCGCGGTTCAGCCAGTGGAACACGCCGGCAACCGCGCCAATCGTGACGACCGCCGCGACGCCCGTCGTCAGGGCGCCGCTGGCCCTCGAAGATGCGGCGGCGGACGCCGCGGCAGCCGGTGGCGCCTGAGAAGCGTCGGCAGCGCCGTCGTATTCGGCGCCGCAGCGGCAGGTGGTCACCTTTCGCGGGATGCGGCGGCCACACCCCGGGCACACCCAGCTGAAATCGGTCATCGTTTGTACTTCGGTCGATGAGGAGGATGGCTATATGGGACGCTCGGCTAAAGCCTTCGCGCTACCGTGAGCCGACCGGACGCCATACGTGCGTGAATTCGCGATCGCCAGGCAGTAGCGCGAGCCTTTCAGGCGAGCGAGTAGCGCGAGCCTTTCAGGCGAGCGAATAGCGTCGAGCCTTTCAGGCGAGCGGCCCGTTACCCACGCTGTAAACGCAAATACAGCTTGAGCAGCGGGACCCAGGACGGGTGGTGCTTTTCGTAGAAGGCGATGCGGCTGCGGCGGTACGCGTGATCGGTCTGCGCCTGAGCGCTGCTGGCCGACCGGCCTCGGAAATGAACAACTTCGATCGCCGGCTCGAACAGGATCCGGCGTCCGCGCGCGCGGATGGCGGCGCAGAAGTCGACGTCCTCCGTGTACATGAAAAAACGTTCATCGAGCAGCCCGACGGCCTCGGCATCTTCGCGCCGGACGAGGAGGCAGGCGCCGCTGACCCAATCGGGATAATGGCGCCGTCGCGTCAATTGCTGGACGGCATCGCTTCGCGCCAGCCGTTTCTGCCGCAACTCGTTGAGCGGAGTGATCATCTTTCCAAACGACAGCTCGGGTCGGCCGTTCGCATCGACGAGCCGCGGGCCGATGACGGCCACGTCCGCGTGCGCGTCGAGCGCCGCCGTCAATCGATCGATCGCGCCCGCCGGCACCGCAGTGTCGCTGTTCAGCAGGAGAAGAAGTTCTCCGCGGCTCGCGCGGATGCCGACGTTGTTCGCGGCCGCGAACCCGATGTTCGTCGCGTTTTCGATCACACGGACGCCTGTCCAGCGCCGCGCCGCGTCAGCGCTGCCGTCGGTCGAGTGGTTGTCTACGACGATCGTTTCGTGCGCGAGCGCCGGCGACGCCGCGTGAAGCGACTCGAGGCAGCGCTCGAGATCGGTGCGCGCGTTATACGACACGATGATGATGGAGAGCATTCCGTTCGATGACCGACAGAGTTTTCGTGGCAGCTCTGGACCAGTTGTATCTTTCCAGCACGCCGGATCCAGCGTCGAGGATTCGTGCGCGCGTGACCTCATCGAACAGCAGCAGTTCCAGCGCGCGCGTCGTGCGCGGCAGGTCGCCGAGTGGCACGTAGAGCGCGGCGTCGCCGCAGCCTTCGCGGGCGACGGCGGTGTCGAGCAGAAGCGGCGGCACGCCGGCGGCCAGCGCTTCGAGCGGCGTCAGCCCGAGTCCTTCGTACTCCGACAGGAACGCGAACGCTCGTGCGTGTGCGTACAGTTCCCGGAGCTGATCATCGCTGACGTACTCGTGCCACCGAACCTGAGCCAGCAGACCCTCGGCCGCGATCGTCACGCGCAGATCCTGCCGTGGATACGTGCGGTTGTCTCCGACGATGTCGAGCGACGCATCTGAATGGGCCCGCGCGACGGGGGCGAAGGCCCGAATCAGATCCGGAACGTGGCGCCGATTGAAGACCGATCCGACGAACAACACTCGAGGTCCGGGGACTCTAGATGTGGCACAGGCCCTGGACCCGATTCCAGGCGGAATGACGAAGATTCGTTCCTCGGCGACGTCGAGGCGCTCCATCAGTTCTCGCTTCGAGAATTCAGAAATCGTGATGATGGCGCTCGCACGCGAAGCCGATTGGCGGGTCAGCCAGCGTCGCCTCATCCCCTCGCGGACGCCGAACCATTCGGGGTGCGCGGCGAACGAGAGATCGTGGATGGCGACGACCGTCGGCACACGCAGGCGAAGCGGGGCCGTGTACCCGGGCGCGAACCACACATCGAGGTGATCGTCCGCTGCGACGGCCGGCATCCGGACCTGTTCCCACCACGTTCCCGGCGAGCCGGCGACGACGCGGGTCGCGAAGCGGCGCGCGTCGAGGTTCAGCGGGACGGCTTCGGGTGCGTAAAGTACGAACTCGTGGCGGCGTGCGCGATCGTCGATTGACCATTGTCTCAGCAGGCCGGCGAGATACCGTCCGACGCCCGTCGAGTGGCCGCACAGCTCGCGTGCGTCTACGCCGATGCGCATCGGCGATTCTCGATGGCCTTCATGTACGCGGTGTACACTCCGCGGGCCGTCCGATCCCACCGGAACTCTCGCGATCGCGCGAGGCCCCGGCTGATGCAGGCGGCGGCAAAGGCATCGTCGTTCAGCATCTGTACGATCGCGTCGGCGATCCGATCGGGCCGGTTCGGATCGACGAGCAGCCCCGCATCTCCGAGCACTTCCGGCAGCGCTCCGCGATCGGCCGCGACGACAGGCACGCCCGCGGTCATCGCTTCGAGCACCGGCATGCCGAAACCTTCTTCGAGCGATGGCTGCACCAGAAGGCGCGCGCCTTCGTACAGCTCGCGGCGGTTCTCCGGGTGCACGTATCCGACATGGCGGACCCGGCCCTGCAGCGGCGGCCGTTCGAGCCGCGCGAGCCACGATCGCGATTCTTCGGTGGCTTTCCCGGCAAGGACGAGATCGGGCACGCTCGCCTGAAAAACCCGCGCTACGGGACCGTCGGTCGGCTCGAACCCTCGCGCGACGAGACGCTCCCACGCATCCAACAGTCCGCCAACGTTCTTGCGCGGCTCCAGGGTGCCGAGAAACAGAACGTATCCGGTGCTCGGCGCTTTCGATCGCGGCGCCCAGTCCGGCGCGCCGGGGAGGCAGACAGAGATTCGCGAGCGCGGAACGCCGAGCTTCTCGACGATCTCGCGCGCCGTGAACTCCGAAACCGTCACGATCGCGTCGGCGCGTCGCGCGTGATCGCGCGCGAGCGACGGGTAATCGCGCCGCACTTCTGCCCGCGTCCCTTCGGGGTGTGCGAGGAAATTCAAATCGTGAATCGTCACGACCCGCGCCGCCATTTTCGACGGCAGCAGCAGCGGATGAAGCGAATGCGTCACGTCGAACGTGCGTCCGGTCAGCGCTTCCGCGGGCGGCCAGTTCAAACGATGCCATGCGAAGTTGAGCAGGCTGACCGGCACGCGCCGATCGATTGCCGTCGCGCCGGCCAGTTCCGCGCTCGGAAAGAACCGGTCCTTCCACGAGCTGGAAAAGACAGTCAGGTCGAGCGGTCGATCCGATCCATTTCGCGGACAGGCCGCGATCAGCGCTCGCGCGAGCTGATGCGTGTACTCGCCGACGCCGCTCCGCTCGCGCAGCGCGGCGCGATAGTCCATCAGCACGCGCACGGCCGGACGTTACCATACGCAGCGGCGCCGACCTGGCGCGCGTCGGGTACACGCGGTCCGGCGATTGTCTAAGTCGTTCGGTATCAGCATGTTGTTGTGGTACTCTTTCGAGATCCGTGATGTCCGGCTCTAGACGCCTGCGAGCGCAGCCGCGCGAGACACGCGGCGCGGGCGCGGGACCGGTACACAAAGGAAACGATGAAGATCGCCGTCGTGGGGACAGGGTATGTGGGACTCGTGCTGGGGGCGTGTCTCGCCGAGAACGGCAACAACGTGGCCTGCGTGGACAAGGATGAGGCCAAGGTCCGGATGCTCGAGGACGGCCGCATGCCGATCTACGAGCCGGGGCTCGAGGAGCTCGTGCGCCGGAACGATCGCGAAGAGCGGCTGACGTTCACGACCGATCTCGCGAGCGCGGTGCGCGCGTCGCAGATCGTGTTCATCGCGGTCGGGACGCCGCAGGGAGAAGATGGTTCGGCCGATCTGCGTCACGTGATCGACGTCGCACGCGACATCGGACGGGCGATCAACAAATACACCGTGATCGTCGACAAGAGCACGGTGCCGGTCGGTACGGCGACGAAGGTGCGCCAGGCAGTCGCCCGCGAGACGAAGCAGGCGTTCAGCGTCGTCAGCAATCCGGAGTTCCTGAAACAGGGCGCGGCGGTCGAGGATTCGATGAAGCCGGATCGCGTCGTCGTCGGCATCGAGCCCGGCGACGAGCGCGCGGCCGCGGTCATGCGCGAGCTGTGGGCGCCGTTCACGCGCACCGGCGCGCCGATC
>Ga0209058_1004091_pt1 | contig 11673 bp, 10 predicted proteins | sample GraSoiAngelo_147_FD_185904 | JGI IMG/M metagenome (GOLD analysis project Ga0209058, IMG submission 185904) | Grasslands soil microbial communities from the Angelo Coastal Reserve, California, USA - 14_1009_05_40cm (SPAdes) (version 2) | ecosystem: Environmental > Terrestrial > Soil > Grasslands ... | reverse complement strand
GGTAGATCGCCGCGATCCTGATCCCCTTGTCGGCGAGCGGTGGGTAGTCGTAGGCGTGCACCAGGTAGTGCGCGACGCCGGGATGATCGGGATTCTGCGTGAAGAGCCGCTCGAGGATCTCCGCCGACTTGAGCTGGCTGGCGTAGGCCTTGTCGTTCTTCGGCGCCGAGGCCTGGAGCGTCAGCGCGTAGTACGTCCACGCCTCGAAATCATCGGGGTACCGCTGCGTCATCTGCTCCATCGCCCGCGTGTACGCGGCGAGCCGTGTGCTCAACGGGGAGTCGTGGTCGCGGTAGTACGCCGCGATCGCCTCGATCCAGTCGCGCTCACGCTGGGTCTTCGCGCCCACCGCGCGCGCTTTTTCGAGAGCGGCCCAGGCCGCGGCGGCGTCCTTCGGCGCGGGCGGCGCGGCCAGCGAGTTGCCGAGCGCGGTCACGGCCAGCCCCCAGTAGGCCATCGCGCAGCTCGAATCTTCATGGGCGATGGCGTCAAAGACCTTGCGCGACTCGACGAACCAGTACGAGTGCAGCATGGCGACGCCGCGCTCGAACTGGGCCGACACCGCCGCGCCGCAGGAAATCGGGAACGTGACCTTGCCGAGCTTCTCCTCGGCGAGTGCCGGCCGCGGCCAGCCGAGTACCCACAGAAGAACCAGGACCGCCGACGTGATCCTCATCGCTCATCGACTCCCGTCCACGAAGATGACAGAGTGTAGAACGAAATCACCCGCCCCCACCCGGCGGGGAGCGTCACGGAGGTGTTCATGATCGCCGACCAGTCGCCACCCACGATCGTCATCACGTCTCTGGCTCCGGGGCCGCGTCCACCAACGACGGCGAGCTCGGCGTGGCCCAACGTGCTGCTCACCCACGTGGCCGACGTCGTGACGCGGATGGGGCCGCCGCCGTGGTCGAAGCGGATCATCGCCGACGAGCGTCAGCTCGTCACGTTGATCGCCAGCCCGCCGGGCGGCGGCAATCGCCCGCACTGGCACCGCGACTTCGACGAGTGGTGGGTGGTCCTCGACGGCGTGCTCGAGTGGGAGCTGACCGGTGGTACGACCTTGAAAGCGGTCAAGGACGACATCGTGTGGGTGCCGCGAGGGACCGTCCATCACATTCGCAACGTGGGCGCTCGGCTGTCGCTGCGCCTGGCCGTCGCGATGCCCCCGGCCGTGCACTACGCGAGCCCGTGCGAGCAATGCGGCTACACGGACGACGGGCCGAGCGAATGGTGCGCGTGAGCGCGCGAGGGGACGGGCGTCGGTCGAGGTGCGAGGCAGTGTAGGATACGTCGGCGGGATCGCCCCCAGGAGGCTCACATGGACTACGGACTGTTCACGATGCCATCGCACCCGCCCGAGCGCAGCCTGTACGACGGGCATCAGTGGGATCTCCAGCAGCTCCGCTGGGCCGACGAGCTCGGCTTCAGCGAAGCGTGGATCGGCGAGCACCACACCGCGCCCTGGGAGCCGCACCCCGCGCCCGACTTGCTCGTGGCCCAGGCGCTGATGCAGACCACGCGCATGCGCATCGGCCCCGGCGGGTTCCTGATGCCGTACCATCATCCGGCCGAGCTCGCCAACCGGGTCGCGATGCTCGACCATCTCGCGCAGGGTCGGCTCAACTTCGGCGTGGCGGCGAGCGGCCTGCCCAGCGACTGGGCGATGTTCAACGTCGACGGCAATGCGGGCCAGCACCGCGAGATGACGCGCGAGGCACTCGACATCATCCTGCGTCTCTGGAGCGACGAACCCGAGTTCGATCACAAGGGCAAGTACTGGCACGTCACCAAGACCGGCACGATGATCGACACGCTCAAGCCGCACATCGCGCCGCTCCAGAAACCTCATCCGCCGATCGGCGTCGCCGGTGTGAGCAAGGGCTCCGACACGCTCAAGCTCGCCGGCGAGCGTGGCTTCTGGCCGATGAGCCTCAATCTCAACCCCGCCTATGTCGCGAGCCACTGGGAATCCGTCGAGCTGGGCGCGGCACGCACGGGACGGACCCCGAAGCGCGCGGACTGGCGGCTGGTGCGCGAGGTCTTCATCGCCGACACCGATGCCGAGGCGATGCGGCTCTCCGCCGGCGGCATGATGGGCCGCATGATGCGCGAGTACTTCCTGCCTCTCCTCGCCTTCTTCCAGTTCACCGAGTTCCTGAAGCACAAGCCCGACGTGCCCGACTCGGACGTCACCCCCGAGTACTGCGCCAAGCACAACTGGCTCGTGGGCTCGCCGGCCACGGTGATCGAGAGGCTCCACACGATTTACGATCAGGTGGGCGGCTTCGGCACGCTGCTGCTCTTCTGCTTCGACTACGTGGACAATCCCAAGGCGTGGCGGCACTCGCTGGAGCTGCTGGCAGGCGAGGTCATGCCGAAGTTCAAGTCCATGGTCCCGAAGTGAAGTCGGCGCGAATCGCGCTCGCCCTCCTCCTGGTGCTCGCCGGGCTGGCCGCCCCGGCCGCGGCCGCCCCCGACGGCACGCTCACGTGGGGACTTCACGTGACGCTGGCCACCAAGTGGGTCGACCCGAGCGACACCGAGGCCTTCATCAACCCGTTCATGGTGCTGTACGCGATCCACGATGCGCTGGTGAAGCCAATGCCGGGGGGCGACAACACGCCAAGCCTGGCCGAATCGTGGTCGGTGTCGAGGGACGGGCTGACCTACGAGTTCGTCTTGCGCAAGGGCGTGAAGTTCCACAACGGCGACCCGGTGACCGCGGAGGACGTGAAGTTCTCGTTCGACCGCTACAAGGGCGCCGCCGCGAAGCTTCTGAAGGAACGCGTGCGCGAGGTCCAGATCGTCGACCCGGCTCGCGTGCGCTTCGTCTTGAAAGATCCCTGGCCAGATTTCATGACGTTCTATGGCACGTCCGCCACCGGCGCCGCGTGGATCGTTCCGAAGAAGTACATCGAGAAGGTCGGTGACGACGGGTTCAAGAAAGCGCCCGTGGGCGCCGGGCCGTATCGCTTCGTCAGCTCCGCGCCGGGCGTGGATCTGGTGATGGAGGCGTACGAGGGCTACTGGCGCAAGGTGCCCAACGTCAAACGGCTGGTCTTCCGCAGCATGCCCGACGAGACGACGCGTGCCGCCGCGCTCAAGGCGGGCGACGTCGATATCGTCTATCTGTTGAGCGGGCCGACGGCCGAGGAGGTCAAGCGATCGGCGGGGCTCAAGCTGGTCGCCGCCAGGCCGCCGGGAGTTCCCTATCTCGACATGCCCGAGCAGTGGGATCCAAAATCTCCGTGGCACGACCGGCGCGTGAGGCTCGCCGCCAGCTACGCGCTCGACCGCAACGCGCTCAATCAGGCGGAGACCCTCGGAATGTCGCGCCCGACGGGCGGCCTCATCCCACGCGTCCTCGAATTCGCGCGCGCCTACGAGCCGCCGCCCTACGATCCTGCGCAGGCGAAGAAGCTCCTCGGCGAGGCGGGCTATCCCAACGGCTTCGACGCCGGCGACCTCACGCCATTTCCACCGTTCTTCGGGCTGGGCGAGGGCCTCGTGAACTATCTCCAGGCGGTCGGCATCCGCACCAAGCTGCGCACGATGGAGCGCGCCGCGTTCCTTTCGGCCTGGCGAGAGCACAAGCTCAAGGGCGTCATCATGGGCCTCGGTGCCCCGGCCGGCAACGCGGCCACGCGCATCGAGGTCTACGTGACCAAGAACGGAATCTACGCGTCCGGCGTGGTGCCGGAGATCGAGGACCTCTTCCAGCGCCAGGCCCGCGAGCTCGACCGGAAGAAGCGCGAGGCGATGCTGCACCAGATCCAGCAGATCATGCACGACCGGGTACTGCACGTGCCGATCTACGAGCTGGCGTTCCTGTGGGGCGTCGGCCCGCGCGTCGAGGAGGCCTGCGTCGACTGGATCAAGGGCTTTTCCTACTCTGCGCCCTACGAGGATCTGAAGCTCAAGCCACGGTAATGGTATGGAGGGCCGTCGCGTGGCGCCGAGCGCTCTCGATCGGCGCGCTCGGCATCCCGGCGATCCTGCCGGTCGACCGGCTCTTCCTCGACGAGAAGACGTACAGCACCGACTGGCGCGACTGGTCGAGGAATCTGAAGGACCCGTTCTATCAAGGAAGCATGAACTACGGGCTCGCGCGATCGGCCGGGCTCACCTACTGGGACGAGATGCCAGCCCGCTGAGCCGACGCGGCGGGCCGCCCTTGACAAGGCGACGGCGCCGTCGGAGATTCGGCGCCGGGGGAGGGACTCATGAAGCGTAGCGCTCACCTGTCGATTCTCACCGTCCTGGCGCTGGCCACGGCGCTCGCGACCGCCGCCGTCGTCGGCGTGGCCGACGCCCAGAAGCGCGGCGGCGTGCTTCGCGTCGGCAACCTCGGGGAGCCACCGGCGCTCGACGCGCACTGGACGACCGCGAGCATCACCGAGACCCTCACCAATCACATCTACGAAGGGCTCTACAGCCTCGATTCGGGCGCGCGGCCCATCCCGATGCTGGCCGAGAGCCACACCGTCGGCAAGGACGGGCTCACCTACATGTTCAAACTGCGCCAGGGCATCAAGTTCCACAACGGCAAGGAGATGACGTCCGATGACGTCGTGGCCTCGCTCACGCGCTGGGGCAAGCAGTCCTCGTACGGCAAGGCGCTCTTCGCCCAGGTGGCCGAGTTCCGCGCGGTCGACAAGTACACCGTGCAGATGCAGCTCAAGGAGAAGTCGGCCATCGTCCTCATCTCGCTGGCCGTGCCGAACAACTTCGGTGCGATCTATCCCAAGGAGATCGCCGAGAAGTTCCCGCCCGAGCAGAAGGTCACCGAGTACGTCGGCACCGGGCCGTTCAAGCTCGCCGAGTGGAAGCCCGACCAGTACATCCGGATGGTGCGCTTCGACGACTACAAGTCGCGCAACGAGCCGCCCAACGGGTATGGCGGCGGCAAGACCGCGTACGTCGACGAGATCCGCTGGGTACCGGTGCCGGAAGTGGCCACGCGCGTGGCCCAGGTGGAGACGGGCGAGCTGGAGTTCGCCGACGACCTGAATCTCGACGCCTACGACCGGCTCAAGAAGAACTCGAACGTCAAGACGATCGTCTCCAAGCCGTACTACTGGCTCGTCGCGGTCTTCAACAAGAAGGAAGGCCTGATGACAAACCAGAAACTGCGCCAGGCCTGGCAGGCCGCCATCGACATCGAGCCGATCATGAAGAACGTGGCGGGCGGCCACTCGGAGTTCTACCGGATGGACAACAGCCTGGCCCCGGTGGAGATCACCACGTGGCACACGAAGCTCTCCGGGCTGCCCTGGAACGAGCACAATCGCGAGAAGGCGAAGAAGCTCCTGCAGGAAGCGGGCTACAAGAAGGAGCCCATCCGCTTCATGACCACGCAGGAGTACAAGTGGATGTACGACTTCGCGCTGCTCAGCAAGCAGCAGCTCGAGGACGCCGGCTTCACCATCGACCTCCAGGTCGTCGACTGGGCCACGCTGGTGAAGCGCCGCAACAACCCGAAGGAGTACGACGTCTTCACCACCGGCATGGGGTCGTTCTACGACCCGACCCACCACATCTATCTCACGCCAGGCTGGCCGGGCTGGACGACCGACGAAGACATCGCGAAGATCCAGCAAGAGCTGGCGCGCGAGACCGATCCCAAGAAGCGCATGGCCCTGTGGGAGAAGCAGACGCGGCAGTTCTACGAGAAGGTCCCGGTGATCCGCTACGGCGACCTCTTCGGCCTGCGCGCGGCGCGGACGACCGTGAAGGGGTTCAACGAGAAGCCGGAGCGTATCCGCTTCTACAACGTGTGGCTCGAGAAGTGACCGGCTGAGCGCCTACCTCGTCCGCCGCGTCCTGGCGCTGTTCCCGGTGATGGCGGTGGTCGTCACCGTCGTCTTCCTGCTCATCCACCTGATCCCCGGCGATCCCGTCGGCGTCATGCTCGGCCCCGACGCGACGCCGGCGCAGATCGAGGCGACCCGTCGCTCGCTCGGCCTCGACCGCCCGATCCACGAGCAGCTCTTCAAGTTCTACGCGCGCGTCCTGCAAGCCGATCTCGGCCAGTCCTACTTCCTCGACCGCCCGGTGGTGACGGCGCTGGCCGAGCGCGCCGAGCCGACGCTGGTCCTCACGTTCGCCTCGCTCCTGGTGGCGGTGGTCATCGGCGTCCCGGCCGGCATCGTGGCGGCGTCCCGGCCGGGGTCGCTGGCCGACCGCGCGCTCATGCTGGGCGCGCTGCTCGGCGTGTGCGTGCCGGGCTTCTGGCTGAGCCTCAACTTCATCTATCTGTTCGCCGTGCGTCTGGGCTGGCTCCCAGCGGCGGGCTATGCGTCGGTCTTCGTCGATCCCGTGGCCGCCGCGCGCTTCATGGTGCTGCCGGCGCTGTCGCTCGGCTTCAACCAGTCGGCGCTCATCGCGCGCATCAGCCGCTCGTTCATGCTCGAGGTGCTGTCCCAGGACTACATCCGCACCGCGCGCGCCAAGGGACTCTCGCAGCCCATCGTGCTCTGGATCCACGGCTTCCGTAACGCGCTGGTGCCGGTCGTCACCGTGATCGGCGTCACCATGGCCGTGCTGATCGGCGGCGCGGTCGTGACCGAGATCGTCTTCAATATCCCCGGGCTCGGCCGGCTCATCATCTCGGCCATCCTGCGCCGCGACTATCCGGTCGTGCAGGGCGTGGTGCTGGTGACCGCGGCCGCGTACGTGCTCATCAACCTGATGGTGGACGTGGTCAACGCGTTCATCGATCCGCGCATCCGCTATGAGTGACGTCGCCGTGGCGACGGATGCGCGCATCACGGCCCGCGAGGACGTGCAGCGTCCGGGGTGGCTCCAGCGTCTCGTAGCCCACCGCACGGTCGTCGTGGGCGCCGCGATCCTGCTCGTCATCCTGGCCGTGGCGCTGCTCGCCGACGTGATCGCGACCCACGTGCCCACGCGGCTCGCTCCGGCGAGTCGGCTGCAGCCGCCGAGCGCCGACCACTATCTCGGCACCGACGAGTTCGGACGCGACGTCTTCAGCCTGGTGGTGCACGGCGCGCGGGTCTCGTTGCTCGTCGGGGTCACGACGATGCTCCTGACCTCCCTCGGCGGTGTCGCCATCGGGCTGGTGGCGGGCTACGACCGGCGGCTCGACGTGATCGTGATGCGAGTCATGGATGGGCTCATGGCCTTCCCCGCCATCCTGCTCGCCATCGCGCTGATGGCCGTGCGCGGCCCCGGCGTGGCCAACGTCATCTTCGCGCTCTCCGTCGTATACACTCCGCGCACGGCCATGCTCATCCGGTCCATCGTGCTGAGCCTGCGCGAGCAGGATTACGTCCAGGCGGCGCGTGCGCTGGGCCGCGCCGATGCCGCCATCGCCGTCCGTCACATCCTGCCGAACTGCCTGGCCCCGGTGCTCGTGCAGGCGAGCTTCGTCTTCGCCTACGCGATCCTGGCCGAGGCCATCCTCGGCTTCCTCGGCGTCGGCGTGCCGCCGTACGTGCCGTCCTGGGGCAACGTGATTGCCAGCGGCAAGAACGTGATCCGCGAGGCCTTCTGGGTGAGCCTCTTCCCCGGCCTGGCCCTCACCGTCGCCGGGCTGAGCCTGAACCTGCTCGGCGACGGGCTCCGCGACACTCTCGATCCGCGCCTGCGCGGACGCTCGTGACAGGGAGGCTCCGATGAACGCGACCGATCTCTGCTTCACGCCCGCCACCGAGCTCGTCACGATGATCCGCGCCAAGCAGCTCTCACCGGTCGAGCTGACTCGCGCCGTCCTCGAACGCATCGAGCGCGTGAACCCGACGCTGAACGCGTTCTGCACGCTCACGGCCGACACCGCGCTGGCGCGCGCGCGAGACGCGGAAGCCGCGGTCATGGGTGGTGGCCCCCTCGGCCCGCTGCACGGCATCTCGTATTCGATCAAGGATCTCGCGTTCACCCGAGGCGTACGCACGATGTCCGGCTCCCACATCTTCGCGACACGCGTGCCCGACGTGGACGCGCCGTTCGTCCGGCGCCTCCATGCCGCAGGCGGTGTCATGCTCGGCAAGACGACGAGCCCGGAGTTCGGCTGGAAGGCCCTCGGTGACAGCCCTCTCACCGGCATCACGCGCAACCCCTGGAACACGGCGATGACGACGGGCGGCTCCAGTGCGGGCGCCGCGGTGGCGGCCGCCGCCGGCCTGGGACCGCTGGCCCATGGCTCCGACGGCGCCGGGTCCATCCGAATCCCGTCGTCCTTCTGTGGCGTGTACGGCCTCAAGCCGAGCTACGGGCGCGTCCCCATGTGGCCCATCTCCAACAACGACTACGCCTCGCATAATGGCCCGATGACGCGCACCGTCGCGGACGCTGCGTTGATGCTCTCCGTGATGGCCGGGCCCAACGACTGGGACAAGAGCGCGCTCGACGCGCCGCCCGCCGATTACGTCGGCCGCCTGCGCGACGGCGTGCGCGGCCTCCGCGTGGCATTCAGCGCCGACCTCGATGGGCTGCGCGTCGATTCGGACGTCGCCGCGATCGTGGCGAAGTCCGCGCGGGCGTTTCAGGAGCTGGGCGCCGTCGTCGAGGACGTGAAATGCGGATTTGCCGACTCGCATCGGATCATCCGCCTGCTCTGGAACGCCCACGAGGCCGGAAATTACGCCCGGTACCTGCCCGAGTTTCGCTCGCGCATGGATCCTGGTCTCGTGGCGTCGATCGAGGACGGCCTGCGCTACAGCGTGACCGAGTACGTCGAAGCGCGCGGCGAGAAGCTCGCGTACTGCGACAGCGTGCGGCCCCTGTTCGAGACGTACGATCTTCTGCTCACGCCCTCGGTCTCCGTGACGGCGTTCGAGGTCGGCCGCCTCAACCCGGCGCACTGGCCGCAGCACGAGTGGGACTGGTTCCCATGGGCCGGCTTCAGCTATCCGTTCAACTTCACCGGCCACCCCGCGGCCAGCATCCCCGCAGGCTTCACCGCCGCCGGGATGCCGGTGGGACTGCAGATCGTCGGCCGTCGCAATGCCGACCTCACGGTGCTGCAAGCCTCCGCGGCGTTCGAGCAGGCGCGTCCGTGGGCCCAGCGCCGTCCGCTCCACTAGAGGCACGGCCCGTGCGACTCTGCTGCTCGAGCCGGGCGCGGATCAGGTCGATGTGGACCTTGAGGTCGTAGAGCTGCTTCATGTACTCGAGCGGCAGCCGCGTGCGTCGCGTGATCTGGCGTTCGACGACGTGCAGGCGCTCGATCTCGCGGTCGAGGTCGTCGGGCGACGACGTCTCGAGCCGCCGCTCGAGATCGCGCAGCGTCCGGTACGAGCGCGGCGCTCACGATGGTGATCGGCACGAGCACCGTCACGACGGGGAGCAGGATGATGAAGAGCCGATCCACGATTCCCGCCACCCAGAATGGCAGGATCCGCTCCAGCCAGGGTGGCCCGTCGCGCAGATACCGCCGGGCGTCCTCGCTCAGGGGCAACTGAAGGTTGGTGCCTGCCGGGAATGCGCCCTCACGCTCGAAGAGCCCGCCGCGATAGTGGACCTTGTGGGCCACCCCGAGCAGCACGCGGACGAGATCCGGATGAATGTCGCCGCGCGCGACGAGCGCGGCCGTGGTGGCCAGGAGCGCCTTGTCCTCGCCCGGCACGTCTCGCGCCAGGTCGACCATGCCCTCGCCCAGCGTGACGCTGGTGAGGTAGGCGTAGTGGCTGGTGTAGGCGCGGTGGCGCCGCTCGCTCATCAGCTCGACCGCCGGATGCCGAAGGAGCCGGTCGACGATCGGCGCGCGCGGCGAGATGACGAAGAGCGCGGCGTCGATCCGTCCGTCGCGCAGCCGCGCCTCGGCGTCGTCGTTGGTCAGAGCGAGCACGTCCGTGTTCTGGGGCGTCACTTGGCTGGCGGCGAGGAGCTGGAGCGCCAGCGCCCGGGTGCCGCTGCCCTCCTCTCCAGCGGCGACGCGCCGGCCACGCAGCTCTCCGAGCGACGTCACGCGCAGCGCGCGACGGTGGAAGATCCAGAGCGGCTCGTAGAAAACGCTGGCCAGGGAGACGAGCTGCTCGGCATCCGAGTCGGCGGCCGTGCCGCCCTGCACGAAGCCCACCGTGACCTCGCCACGCCGAAGCCGGCGCACCGTCTCGACCGAGCCTGGTCCGGGCTCGATCACCAGCGTGAATCCCTGGCGCGCCAGCAACCGCCGGTACTCGAGCGCGAACTGGTGGTAGGCGCCGCCCTCCCGCCCCGTGGAGATGGAAAACGTGCGGGGCGGCAGGGGCCCGGCGAAGCGGTTGACGGCGGCCACGCCCACGGTCAGGGCGACCAGAACGGGCAGCGCGATCACCACCGCCAGGAATGCGCGACGCAGCACCTTGTTCATCAGACGATATGGTCTCGGAGCCGACGCCGGGGTCTATGGGACGTTGGTCTCACCCGACAACGAGATCACTGGTATATTCGCCGCGCCAACATATCCCACAGGAGGGACCCGTGAAGATCCTCTTCTTCGACGACTTCAAGCTGGGAGTGCTGAAGGGTGACGCCGTCGTCGATGTGTCGGACACGGTACGGGACATCCCGCACACGGGTCCACACAATCTCGTCAGCGGGCTGATCGATCGCTTCGCCGACTACAAGCGGCGTCTCGAGGAGGCGGTGAGCCGCGGCAAGAGCGTGCCGCTCGGCCAGGTGAAGATCCGGCCTCCCCTGCCCAAGCCCGCCAACATCGAGTGCATGGCCGTGAACTACATGGAAGACGGAACGCGGAGCGAGCCGGCGCCCATCAACGCGTTCCACAAGTCTCCGAGCGCGATCATCGGCCCCGAGGACACGATGGTGCTTCCCGACGTCCCCGCCACGATCTTCGAGGGCGAGGCCGAGGTGGCCCTGGTCATCGGCAAGCGCGCGTCGAACGTGCGTGCCGCGGACGCCATGAGCTACGTCTTCGGGTACACGAACTTCATCGACGGGTCGGCCCGCGGCCTGCTACCGGCGGGCAACACGTTCTATCAGATGAAGTCGCGCGACACGTTCGCCCCGATCGGCCCGTGGATCGTGACGGCGGACGAGATCGTCGACCCGCACAAGCTCCAGGTGAGGCTCTGGGTCAACGGCGAGCTGAAGCAGAACTTCAACACCAGCGACATGGCCCACAAGATCCCGCGCTGCATCGAGTGGGTCACGTCGATCCACACGCTGGAGCCCGGCGACATCCTGGCCACCGGCACCAACCATCGTGGCCTGAGCGGTTTCCAGAACGGCGACCGGATCGAGCTGGAGACGGACGGCCTGGGCCGGCTGCGCTTCAACGTGCGTGACGACCTCAAGCGCACCTGGTCGCGCGAGACCCGGCTCGACCGCCAGCAGAAGGGACAGGAAGGGACGACGCCCCAGGTCTCGGGCAAGCACACGCCGCCACCGCGTTAGCGCTGATGACGACCCGGGCCTTCACGCTCGCCGCGCTCGTCGCCGTCGTGATGCTCGGCGCGTGCGAAACGGCGAAGGCCCCGCTGGTCGCCTCCGGGCCCGTCACCTTCACCAGGCACATCGCGCCGCTGCTCCAGCGGCACTGCCAGGAATGCCATCGGCCGGAGAGCGTGGCGCCCTTTCCCCTGCTGACCTACGACGACGCCGCATCACGCCGCGCCAAGATCCGCAAGGCTGTCACGGCGAGGAAGATGCCGCCGTGGAAAGCGGTGCCAGGCTACGGCGAGTTCGCGGACGTTCGCCGGCTTTCGG
>Ga0209058_1004075_pt1 | contig 11694 bp, 10 predicted proteins | sample GraSoiAngelo_147_FD_185904 | JGI IMG/M metagenome (GOLD analysis project Ga0209058, IMG submission 185904) | Grasslands soil microbial communities from the Angelo Coastal Reserve, California, USA - 14_1009_05_40cm (SPAdes) (version 2) | ecosystem: Environmental > Terrestrial > Soil > Grasslands ... | reverse complement strand
GCGGCCCTTGCCATCGACTCGCTGAGCTATGACGCGAACTGGAAGGCGGCGCGGGCGATCGCCGACGTCGCCAAACAAATACAGGGCAATGCCGATTCCCTCAAGCGGCGCCGGGATAGCCTTTACGCCGTGGGCCGCATTTATGCCGAGCGCGCGGTTCGCGCCGATTCAACCAGACCGGACGGCCATTACGCGCTGGCGATGGTGCTGGGCCGGCTGTCACGCACCAAAGGCAGCAAGGAACGGGTGCGATACGCCAAGATCATCTTCGATGAAGCGACGAAGGCGGTGCAAATCGACTCCAACTATGATCTCGCCCACCACGTGCTCGGCGCGTGGCATGCCGAGGTGAAGCGGCTGTCGGGATTTCAGCGGTTCTTCGCGAAGATGCTGTTCGGCGGCGGCTTCATGGACAAAGCCAACTGGGACGACGCGGTCAAGCATCTCGAGACCGCGGTACGGATCGCGCCGAACCACATCTACCACCGGCTCGAGCTGGCGGAGGTCTACACCGACCTCGGTCGCTACTCGAAAGCGCGCGAGCAGCTGCAGGTGATTCCCACGTTACCGGTGGCGGACGTCATGGATCCGCAGTACAAGAAAGACGCCGCCGACCTGCTGGCCGACATCAAGAACGAAAAGGACGAGACCTAGCGCCCCTGCATCACGCGCTCGATCGCGTCGGTCGTGCGCGGCGCACCCGCCGACAACCATTCCCCGCCCTTGGCGGTGACCAGCACGTCGTCCTCGATCCGCACGCCCACCTGTTCCGCCTGGAGATAGATCCCCGGCTCTAGCGTGATCACCATACCGGGCTCGAGCGGCCGGCCGATCCCGACATCGTGCACGTCCATCCCGATAGGATGGCCCAGACCGTGATTGAAGAACTCGTGATCATCACAGGTCCGTTCGCCACACAAGTTCCCCGAGTGCGAGCGCATGTAGCGGCGGGCGACGTCATCGAGCTGTCGCATCGTCACGCCGGGACGAACCGCGTCGAACGCGGCCTGCTGAGCGCCGAGCACAAGGTCGTAAATCGCCTTCTGCCGCGGCGTGAACTTCCCGTTGATCGGGAACGTGCGCGTGACATCGGCGGTGTACTGGCCCCATTCCGCGGCCGCGTCGATCACGACGAGATCACCGTTCTCCGTACGACGCCGGTTCACGTCGTAGTGGAGCGTCGTGCTGTTCGGTCCGCTGCCGACGATCGACGGATAGCCGACGCGGTCGGCGCCGTTGCGGCGAAAGCCGTCCTCCAGCGCCGCTTCCAGCTCGTACTCGTACATACCGGGCCGCGCGGCGCGCATCGCGGCGATGTGACCGGCGACGCTGATGTCGACGGCCCGGCGCAGACGTGAGATTTCATCGGCGTCCTTCACCACGCGCATCGAATCGACGATCGAGGTGACGTTAAAGCTGTTCGGCGCCAGGTCCGGCGCGCGCGGTGCGCGGCCGCGGCCTTGCGGAGTGTAGACCGGTTGGAGGGCGGTGCGGACGCGAGTGTCGAGCGAATCGAGCGGCTGAACGGTGGCGATGCCGGAGAGCCGCACGGCGACACTGTCCGGCCCGAGCCGCAATCCCGTCCACCGCTCTTGTGATGGCGTCCGCGGCGGCAGAAACAGGACCGTCTCGAGTGAGTCCGGGCCGCGGGCGGTCATCAGGAGGAAAGCGTCCTGCGTCTCGAGCTCGGTGAAGTAGTAGAACGTGTTGTCCTGCCGAAAATCGTTGTCCTGCACGACGTCCTGCTCGATGTTTCGCTCGTGCGCCGCGGGAATCAGCACGGTACCGCGCCCGATGCGTTTGAGCAGCGCACGCCTGCGGGCCGCGACGGCGGCGGTGTCGACCGGACGTCCCATCCCCGGCAGCTCGGGGATGACGGTGTAGACACCAATCGGGGCCGCAGATCCCGCTGATTGAGACGCAGATTGCGCGGAGAGCGCGACGACGGCAACGCTCGTCAGGAGAATGATTCGCATCAGGCGTAATCTACACGCGCTTGACGGAGTCCGAGTCCCCGAGCGAAACTATTGCACTCATGACCATCAACTCGGCTCTCACACACGCGGAAGCGGAACGGCTCGCCGCGCGGATCGCCGAGCTCGAGCATGAGCGGAAGCACCTGCTCGCCGTCATCGAGATCCTGAAGGAAGCCTCCAGTTCGTTACACTTCATTGACATTCTCCAGTCTATCGCCCGCAAGCTGGGTGAGTCGTTCGGGCTGGATCGCTGCTCGATCTTCCTCGGCGAGAAAGGCGGCAAGCAGGTCCGCCTCGTGGCGTCGTATGAAGACCCGACGATTCGCAACTACTTGGTCGACCTGGAGCGCTATCCAGAGCTCAAGCGAGCCATGCAAAGCGGCGAGACCGTCTTCATCCCCGACGCCGCCAGCGATCCCTCTTTGCGGCATGTGAAAAGTGAGATGATCAATCGCCGCGTGAAGTCGATTACGGTCGTGCCGATCACATGGCGGACCGTGGCGATCGGCGCGATTTTCCTGCGCACCTACCGCGACGGCCCCACCTTCTCTGACGCCGATGTGCGCTTCGTGCAGGTGGTCGCAGCCCTCACCGCGCAAAGCCTGCGCAATGCGCATCGCTACGAGCGGCTCGCCCAGCGGACGCACGAAACGGGCGATCAGCTGCGCCGCATGGAGCTCGAGCGGGTCGCCCTGCTCTCGTTCATGCGCCGGCTGCTGGACACGTTCGGCCAGCGGGAAGGCGCGTGGGGCGAAGGCCTGCTTCCCAAGGCCAGCGCCGAGGAGCTCGACCGCCTGGTCAGCGTGGCCATGGCCGTCATCCAGGAAGAAGCCAAGGGGCGGTGAAGCCGGCAGCACGCGCCGCTGAGCTGCGGCGGATTCTGGAACGGGCGAATCACGCGTACTACCTCCTCGACAAACCGGAGATGTCGGACGCGGAATACGACCGCTTATTCCGCGAGTTGCAGGAACTCGAATCCAAGAACCCCGGGCTCCAGACTCCTGACTCCCCGACCCTCCGTGTTGGCGGCGAGCCGGCGAGCGCATTCCGCAAGCACCGTCATCTCGTTCCCATGCTGTCGCTGGCAAACGCGTTCACCGAAGCGGAGCTGCAGGAATGGGAGGAGCGCAACGCCCGGCTGGTGCCGGAAGTCAAGACGGCGGGTTACACGCTTGAAGTAAAGATCGACGGTGCCGCCGTGAGCCTCACGTACGAGAACGGCGTCCTCGTCACCGGCGTCACGCGCGGTAACGGCGTCGAAGGGGAGGACGTCACGGCGAACCTGCGGACCGTGCTCGACCTGCCGTTGCGCCTGCATGGCAAGGGCTGGCCCAAGAAGATGGAAGTGCGCGGCGAGGTCTATCTGCCCAAGAGCCAGTTCGCGGAAACCAATAAGCAGCGTGAGAAAGCGGGCGAGCCGCCGTACGCCAACCCGCGCAACGCGGCCGCCGGCGCACTGCGCCAGCTCGATCCCAAAAAGACCCGCGCCCGCGGCCTGCGCGTCTTCACCTTCCAGGTCGAGGCTCCCGGTCTGAAGCTCGGTATCGAATCGCAGCACGAGCTGCTCGAGACCATGCTGAAGTGGGGACTTCCGGTCGAGCCGCACCACACCCGTGTCGACGGCCTCGACGCCGCCCACAAGGCGATCGCCACGCTCGAGTCCCTGTTACCGACGCTCGACTACGGAGCCGACGGTGTCGCCGTCAAAGTCGACAAGCGAGCGCTCTACGCCGAGCTGGGCACGATCGGGAATCGTGAGCCTCGCTGGTCGGTGGCGCGCAAGTTCGCGCCCGAAGTGCAGATCACGCAGCTGCTCGAGATCCGGATCAACGTGGGCCGCACCGGCGCGCTCAATCCGTACGCCGTGCTCGAGCCGGTGGAGATCGGCGGCGTCACCGTCTCGAACGCCACCCTGCACAACGCCGAGCTGATCGCGGCCAAGGACATTCGTGAGGGCGACTGGGTCGAGGTGACTCGCGCGGGCGAGGTGATCCCGCAAATCCTCGGGCCCGTCAAGGACAAGCGCACCGGTTCTGAGAAGCCGTACAAGATGCCGGAGCGCTGCCCCAGCTGCGGCTCGCAGGTCGAGCACCCGCAAGACGAGGTGATGACGTACTGCCCCAACATCTCGTGCCCGTCGCGTATCCTCGAATCGATCGTTCACTTCGCGAGCCGCAGCGCGATGGACATCCGGGGACTCGGCTACGAGCGGGTGCGGGCGCTCCTCGACGCGAAGCTGATCGCCAATGTGGCGGACCTGTACAAGCTGACGTCGATGCAGCTGCTCACCCTGGAAGGCTTCGCCGAAAGGTCGGCCCAGCAGCTCGTGGACAGTATTGCCGCCTCGAAGGACCAACCCCTCTCCGCGCTCCTCTTTGCACTTGGCATTCGCCATGTGGGGCAGCAAGGCGCGAAGCTCCTGGCGCGGCATTTTGGCACGATGGACGCGCTGGCGGGTGCTTCGGCCGAGGAAGTCGGCGAGGTGCGCGGGATCGGTCCCGCCATTGGCGAGGCCGTGGTGGGCTTCTTCAAAGACACCCGCAACAAGGACCTATTGAAGAGCCTGGCGAAGTCCGGGCTGACGTTGAAGGAAACGGCGACGGCCACGGGCCCACGGCCCCTCGCCGACCAGACGTTTGTCGTCACCGGCACGCTGCCCACGCTCTCGCGGCAGCAGGCGCGCGACCTGATCGAGGCCGCGGGGGGCCACGTGTCCGACAGCCTGTCGAAAAAGACGACCGCGTTGGTCGTCGGCGCCGATCCGGGGTCCAAGCTCGAGAAGGCGAAGTCGCTCGGTGTCGAGCAAATCGACGAAGCGGAACTCTTGCGCCGCGCGAACCGCAAACCCTAAGTTGTCTTCCCATATGACGGCCCCGAGCATCGTTCGCCAACTGCATGCGAGCCTCGCCGCGCATGCCCCGGATCAGCTCATCACGGTCCTCCAGGAGGCCGGCTACGCCGCCGGCGAAGGTCTCTTCAAAGCGTTCACCGCCGTGACCAGCGCGACCGACCTCGATGCCGGCATGCTCGGCGAAACGCTCTCCGAGTTCTTCACGAGTGGCGGCTGGGGCGCGGTGACGCTGACTCCCGTAGGGATCGGGGCCCTCGCGCTCGATTCTACAGACTGGGCAGAGGCGGAGCCCGGCACGGCGCAGTCCCCGATGTGCTTCTTCTCCGCGGGGATGCTGGCCGACTTCCTGGGGCGCTTGTCGGACGAGACGGTGGCGGTGATGGAGGTCGAGTGCCGCAGTCGCGGCGACGAGCGCTGCCGTTTCCTGTCGGCGACGCCGCAGGTCTTGGAGAAGGTCTACAACGAAATGACCGCGGGACGGAGTTACGCCGAGGCCCTCGGCGATTAGCGACGCGCTACGCTGACACCCTCGAGAAGCAGTGAGGGCGAGTAACGCGCACCGAGCCACCGCCCGTCGTTGCCAAATCCCCCAATCCGTTTGAGCAGATCGTAGGCGTTTCCCGCAACCGCGGCGTCCTTCACACGACCCGTGATCTCGCCGCGCTGCACGCGATACGCGAGTCCGACCGGGTGGCTGAACGCGCCGCTGATCACGTTGCCCTGCCCTACACCGATCAGGTCGTCGACGATCAACCCGTCGTCGATGTCGGCGATCAAGCCGCCGCCCAACATTTGTAGGGGCGCAGCATGCTGCGCCCCTCCATTGGTTTCACGAAACAGAATGTTGGTGTAGCCGATGTGCGGTTTGCCAAACACCCCGCGCCGGCCGTGACCCGTGCTCTGGGTCTTGGCGCGCGCGGCTGTTTCGAGGTCGTAGACGAATCGCCCCACCACGCCGCGCTCGACCAATCCGGTGCTGCGCGACGGGACGCATTCGTCATCGACGGGACGCGACGCGGGCCGGCCCGGCGTGAGCGGATCGTCGACGATCGAGAGCCGCTCATCGAACAGCAGCTCCCCGACTTTCCCGGCCAGCGGCGAGCTGCCCTGGAGCACAGTTTTCCCCGAGAGCGCTTGCTCGAGCGGCAGCACGACCGCGGCCAGCCCCGCCGGCGTAAAGACGACGGGCATCGCGCCGTCCGGCGGCGTAACGATCGTGAGTGCCGTGGTGAGCCTGGTCTCCACCGACTGCACCAGCGCCTCGAGATCGGCGTCGCTCGGCATGTCGGCGCCGACGTACTGGTCGTAAACCATCAGCACGTCGTCGCCCGCGATCCGCGTGATGTCCGCGGTCACCGCGATCCCGGTGGCGCGGTACTCACCGCGGGCGCCGGCGGTATTGCCGACGGCCGTGTCCGCGACTTCCCGCTGGACCGCCACGTTGACCTGACAGTCGGGCCGCGCCAGCCGTTCGACCAGGCGGCGACCCATGTGGATCAATTCCGAGAGAGAGGCGTTGGCGGTGCGGTCGAAGAAAGTGGGAATCGGTGGAAGCATGGATGCTGGGGCCCCGGGGAATGCGAGCTCCACCACCTCACCCAACTCAGCGGACGCGCGGGCCCGCTCGACGAGCTCTTTCGGATCCGGTTTGGCCGCGGTCGTCCCCGCCACACCCATGCGGCCGCCGGCGAGCACCCGCAGGTTGACGCCCGCCTCTTCGGAGATGCCGGCCGCCTTGAGCCGGCCTGATTCGAACGTGACCGCGGTCTGCTCTTCCCGCCGCCACAGCGCGTCGGCGCCGTCGACCTTGCCGCGGGCGGTCTCCAGCACGCGATCGATCATACGTCGCCGCCGATCAGCGCTTCCTCGATACGCACGTGCGGCGCTCCTTCGGTCACCGGCAGCGGAAACTGGCCGCCCTTGCCGCAACCGCCGCCCATCTGATTCCAAGTGAAATCGCCGGCGATGTGATCGATCCGATCCAGCGTCTGGAAGAGATTGCCGGCCAACACCACATCCTTCACCAGCTCCGCCACCTTCCCGTCGCGAATCATGTATCCCCAACCGGCGGTGAAGGAAAAGTTCTCGAGCATCGTCTGGCCGCCGAACGCCCCACAGGCGTACACGCCGAGCTTGATATCGCTGATCAGGTCGGAGAATTGGGCGCCCTTCTCGCCGGGCGCGATGTAGGTGTTCGTCATGCGGACAATCGGCGCGTGGCGAAACGAGATCGCGCGGGCATTGCCCGTGGGTCGCTCGCCGAGCTTCGCGGCGGTCTCGCGGGAGTGCAGGCGGCCGACGAGGATGCCTTCTTTGATGAGCGGCGTGTCCTGCGTCGGCGTGCCTTCATCGTCATACGGCAGCGTCCCGCGCAGGCCCTGCGCGGCGCCGTCGTCCCCGACATTCAGGACCGATTTTCCGAAGCGCCTGCCCAGCGTCATCATCTCGCGCGCCTGGGGGTTTTCGTACACGAAGTCGGCTTCGGACAAATGCCCGAACGCTTCGTGGATGAAGACGCCAGCCAGCTCGTTGTCCAGGATCACGGGATAGGCGCCGCCGCGCACGCGCGGCGCGTCGAGCAGGTCGACCGCGCGCTGCGCGACGACGCGGAACTGCGGCTCGAAGTTCTGCACGCTGTGCCAGCCCTTCCGCAAACCGATGGACTCGAGCCCCTTCTCGATGTTGCCGTTGCGCCGGGCGATCGCCGTGCCCGACACGACCACCTCGGGGCGCAGCTGATACAGCGACGTGCCCTCGGAGTTGACGTACCAGACTTCCGAGACCTCATCGCGGTAGCTCGACTGCGTGTCGACGATCTTGTCCGAGACGGCGAGCATCGCGCTGTTATACCGATCGAGGAGCTTCTTTTTCTCCGCGAGCGGTACCCCGCGCACGTCGCCGTCCAATTCGAGAATCGCGTCGCCTGCCTGGGGACGCGTCTCGGCCAGCCGGATGGGATCATCCACGTGCACGGCGCGCGACAACTCGTTGGCGCGCGCGACCATCGGGGGCAATTCGTCGAGCGACGTGAACGAGGCAATGCCCCACCCGTGCCCCTTGTTGAGCACGCGCACGAAACCGCCCTGGTCCTCGCTGACGGTCGCCGTCTCGAGGCGGCGGCCCCGGAAGGCGACGGCGGAGCTCCAGGTGCGTTCGACGCGGATTTCGGTGTAATCGGCGCGAGACTGTTTGACTGCTGCGGCGAGACGATCTTTCAACGGGGCGGGGTCTCTTTCAGTTTGGCCCGATAATCGGGGCGGACGACGATCTCGCCGTCGACGATGACTTCGAGGTCCCAGGGCAGGATGATGAAGTTCTCGTTCTCCAGAGCGTGGAAATCGGGCTTGTAGCTGCCGGTCTTGAAGGACACGGCGGTCTTTACGGCGGCCGGCTTGAGATCGCGCACGGCGGCCAGCGCGAGCTTCATGGTGCTCCCCGATTCGCACGTTTCGTCTACGAGCAGCACGCGCTTGCCGGTCACCAGGCGCGGCGGGCCGGCGATGACGGATCCTTCGTGCGTAATGGCGATCGAGGCGAAGTCGCGTTGCAGGATGCTCGCGACGACCGCGCCGGGAATCACGCCGGCTTTCGCGATCCCGATGACGACGTCCGGGTCGTACTCCCGGAACACCTTGAGGGCCAGCACCCGGCACAGCTCCCCGAAGAACGCCCAGTCCACTTGCAGCACACCGCGCGGGGTCTTGCTCGCGGGGCGCGACCCGGCGCTCGGACGGGGGGTGGGACGGGGGGAACGAGGAGGGAGGGTCATTGGGGATTCTACATTGCCAGCGTCAGCAGCCGCAAGCTATTTTCGCCCCATGGGTTTCTGGCGTCGCTTGTTCGGGGGCTCGTCGGGGGGGGGCGACGATCTCAAACCTCAACGTCTCGATTATCTCAATGAGGCGTTAGCCCTGGAGCGTCAGGGGGATTATGACGCGGCGCTGACGTCGTATCGGTTGGCGCTGCGCGATCTCCCCAACGACGCGCGCATTCTGCAGAACATGGCGATCGCGTTCACCAAGACGCGCCGCTTCGACGAAGCGATCCGCCACTACCGGCGCGCGCTCGAGCTCGATAGCTCGCTCGCCGGCGCGCATTACGGACTCGCGTTTCTGCTTCTGCAACGCGGCGATCCCGACGGCGCCGCCCAGCACCTCAAGACATTCCTCGCGCACCCGCCCCGTGGACCCGACGCCCAGAAATGGATCGAGCACGCGACCCAGGCCCTGCATGATCTGGGTGCTCAGCCCGCCCCCGGAAGTATCGCGTCGGCGCGCGCGCCTGAAGAGAGGACCGGCAGCCACTGATTCGGAGATTCGCGCTGCTCGCGCTCGCGGCAGTGCTCGCCTGCAAAATCAAAACCGATCCCGACCAGCCCGTGGCGATCGAAATCGTGTTGCCCGACAGCGGCCGGGTCGAGGTCACCGACACCTTCCGGCCGCGCGGGCGCGCGCTCAACGGCCTGGGCGATTCAGTCCAGGCACAGCTCTTTTGGAGCTCCCTCGACACCACTCTCGAAGTGCTGGACAGTACGACCGGCGTTTCGCTCGCGACCTCGGTGGGAACGGCCCGGCTGCAGGCGCGCAGCGGAAACCTGTTTTCGAATCCGCAAACGGTGCAGGTGCTGGCACGGCTGGATTCGATGACGGCCGCCGTCAGCACGCGTGACACGCTGGATGTGACGCCGACCGACAGCACGGTGGATTCGCTCTCAACTCCCCTGACAATCGCGACGTTCGCGTTCGGAGGGGCCGCCGCAACCCGGCGCGTCGTGTACGCCGCTACCACCTATCCGGACAGCGTTCCCGCCGTCACATTATTGCCGAGGGACACCGTGTTCACCGCCACGGACGGTTCCGCGGCGGTGCGGGTGCGATTGCACGCCGGACCTCTGCCCGACTCTGTGGTCGTCACCGCCACGATGCGGAAATTTCATGGAGATTCTCTGCCGGGCAGTCCTGTGATTTTTGTCGTGGAGATCAAGCCATGAACCGAGGCACCCTCAATCAACTGTTTTTCACCACCGTGGATCGGCACGCCGGCCTGCCGGCGGCGTTCCGATCGAAGGTCGGCGGTACGTGGGTGCCCGTCACCCATCGCCAGGCGCTCGAGCGCGTACAGGCGATCTCCCTCGGCTTGCGCGAGCTGGGCATCACACCGGGCGACAAGGTCGCGATCGTCTCGGAAAATCGCCCGGAATGGGCGCTGAGCGATTACGCGTGCCTGACCTCGCGCACGACGGATGTTCCGATTTACCCGACCCTCACCGCGAAGCAGACCGAGTACATCCTGCGCGACTCCGAGTCGGTCGCGGCGTTCGTCTCGACAGCAGCGCAGCTGGACAAGGTCCTCGAGGCGAAAGGCAGTCTGTCCGGCCTCAGGCACGTGATCGTATTCGACGCTGCCGCGGTGTCCCAGCGGCGGGGCGAGGGCATCGTTTCTCTCGAGGCGGTGGAAGCCAAGGGGCGCGCCGCCGCACCGAAGCATCCCAACTGGAGAGCGGAAGCGCTGCAGGCGCAGCCCGATGACCTGGCGACGCTCATCTATACGTCAGGCACGACCGGCGATCCCAAAGGCGTGATGCTGTCGCACTACAACATCTGGTCCAACGTGCAGGCGGTGCTGCAGATGATCCCGATCGGCGGCGGCGATGAGTGCCTGTCGATGCTGCCGCTGTCGCACAGCTACGAGCGGATGGTGGATTACACGCTGTTCCAGGCGGGTGTGATCATCAACTACGCGGAATCGTTCGACACCGTCGCCGCAAACCTTGGAGAAGTGAAACCCACGGTCGTATTGTCCGTGCCGCGATTGTACGAGAAGGTGTACGCGCGCGTGCTCGAGAACGCGCTGTCGGGCAGCGCGATCAAACGCACCATCTTTTTCTGGGCGAAGCGTGCCGGCGAGCAATGGGCGACGCTGTCACTGGCGGGGCTGCCGATCCCCGGCGGGCTCAACATCAAGAAAAAAGTTGCCGACCGGCTGGTTTTCTCCAAGCTTCGGGCGCGCACGGGCGGGAAGATCCGGTTCTTCGTCTCCGGCGCCGCCCCGCTGTCGGCGGACATCGCCAAGTTCTTCTACAGCGCCGGGCTCCCGGTCATCGAGGGATACGGGCTGACCGAATCGTCGCCCGTGCTCACGCTCAATCCGCTCGACCGCATCAAGCTGGGCACGGTCGGCCGCGCGATTCCCGGCGTCGAGCTCAAGATCGCGCAGGACGGCGAGATCCTCGCCCGCGGTCCGAACATCATGAAGGGCTATTACAAGCTGTCCGAAGCGACACGCGAGACCATCGACGCGGACGGCTGGCTCCACACCGGCGACATCGGCGAGCTCGACTCGGACGGGTACCTGAAGATCACGGACCGCAAGAAGGAGCTACTCAAGACGGCCGGCGGGAAGTACATCGCGCCGCAGCCGATCGAGATGATGGTCAAGCGCAACAAATTCGTCGCCAACGCCATGATGTACGGCGACCGCCGCAAGTTCCCCATCATTCTGATTGTGCCGAATTTTGACAACCTCGAGCGCTGGGCGCAGGAGCGGGGCCTGCACTACGCGTCGCGCGCCGAGCTGCTGCAGCTCCCCGATGTACAGGCGAAGGTGGAGCGCGAGGTGATGGGCATGTTGCGCGAGCTCGCGAAGTTCGAGACGCCCAAGAAGGTGCTGCTGCTCGAGAACGACTTTACGATCGAGAGCGGCGAGCTGACGCCGACGCTCAAGGTGAAGCGCCGGGAGGTCGAGAAGCGGTACAAGGATCTGATCGATGCGACGTATGCGTCGGGCGATGCGATTGCGGCGTCGATCGAGTCAACGGGGTAGGGGCGCAGCATGCTGCGCCCCTACAGCACCGCTCACCGTTTCTCT
>Ga0209058_1004074_pt1 | contig 11696 bp, 10 predicted proteins | sample GraSoiAngelo_147_FD_185904 | JGI IMG/M metagenome (GOLD analysis project Ga0209058, IMG submission 185904) | Grasslands soil microbial communities from the Angelo Coastal Reserve, California, USA - 14_1009_05_40cm (SPAdes) (version 2) | ecosystem: Environmental > Terrestrial > Soil > Grasslands ... | reverse complement strand
AGCGAATCGATCGGGACGACGTCCCGCTTGTGGTCCTCCCCGATCCCGCGGAGGACGCAGAACTCCGCGCCCTCTGGATCCGCCATGACTGTCCATCCGTAGTCTTCGTCGACGTACCGGACCTCCGTGGCGCCGAGCGCTCGCAAGCGCTCGACCTCCTCCGCCATCGTCGAGGCAGGTCGGAGATCGAGGTGGACGCGGTTCTTGACGACCTTCGGCTCCGGCACCGGCTGGAAGAACGCGCCGGGGGTTCGCCCCGACGGATCCGCGATGTACCCGCCGGTCGCGTCGGCCTCGACGAACTCGAATCCCAGCGCACCCGCCCAGAACGTCGCCACGCGGAGCGGGTCACGCGTATCGAACATCAGGGTCGAGGGCCGGAGAGCCACTCAGGTCCCCGCGGTCTCGACCTCGGCCACGACCTCTTCGAAGATCCGTAGGGCCTCGCGCGCCTGGTCCTCCCGAAACACGAGCGGCGGCGAGACCCGGATGGCGTCGTCGCCGCACGAGAGCATCAGCAGCCCGCGTCGGAAGGCGGCGTGCTCGACCGCCTCGGCCACCTCGTGATCGGCGAACCCGAGCCCGATCCACAACGCCTTGCCCCTGACCTCCCGGATCAGGGGATGTCGCGTCTTCATCTCGCGGAGCCCGTCGAGCAAGACGGAGCCCACGCGGTCGGCGTTTCCGAGCAGGTCCTCGTCCCGCATCACGTCGAACGTCGCGAGCGCTGCCGCGCACGAGAGCGGACTGCCGCCGTACGTGGACCCGTGCGACCCGAGGTCCCAAACCATCAGATCCTCGCGCGCGATCATCGCCCCGAGGGGCAGACCACTGGCGATCCCCTTCCCCGAGATCAGGATGTCCGGTTCAACACCCTCGTGCTCGATCGCCCACATCTTGCCGCTGCGGCCCATGCCGCTTTGGACCTCGTCGCAGACGAGCAGGATCCCGTGCCGGTCGCAGAGCTCTCGCAAGTACGTGAACCAGCCGTCGGGCGGCAGGACGTAGCCGCCCTCACCGAGCCACGACTCCACGACGATCCCGGCGACCTCGGTCGGCGAGACGAGCCGCTTGAACACGACCTCGTCGAGGTGGTCGAAGTCGCCGTAGAAGGTGTGGTACACGCTGGGCAGCATCGGTCCGAAGTTGGTGCGGTACTTCGCCTTCGACGCCGTCAGCGTGACGCTGCCCATCGATCGCCCATGGAACGACTGGTACATGCCGATCAGGTACTGGCCGTTGCGAACCGGGCGAGCTTGATCGCGGCCTCGACGGCTTCCGTCCCCGAGTTCGTCAGGAACGATCGGGCTGGGCGGCCGTCGAACGGCGCCATCTGGTCCAGCCGTTCGCACACCTCGGCATAGACCGGGAGGAAGAAGTCGCTCGCGGAGTAGTGCAGCAACTCGGCCGCCTGACGGTCGATGGCCTCGACCACCGTCGGATGACAGTGCCCGGTGGAGGTCACCGCGATCCCCGCGTTCAGATCCAGGAAGATGTTGCCGTCGACGTCTTCCACGATGGAGCCGGCCCCCCGCTTCGGAACGAACGGGTATGCCCGCGGGAGGGACGGCGACGTGACCTTACGGTCCCGCTCGATCCATGCCAGTGCCTCCGGTCCGGGGACCTCGGTGATCAGCTTGGGTCCGACGAACGCCGCGAGCCCGTCAAACGCGAGCCGGGACTCCCCGGCGCTCACTCCGCGATCACCGTCCGGGACTGCTCACGGAGGTACTGCATCACGTAGTACGGCCCGCCGCCGGCCTTCCCCGTCGTCCCAGATCCCTTCCACCCTCCGAACGGCTGGACGCCGGGCCACGCGCCGGTCGTCGACCCCGCGCGACGGTTGACGTAGATCACGCCGGCCTGGATCCGGTCGAGCCATTCATCGACCTCGGCGGGGTCCTCGCTGAAGAACCCCGCGGTCAGCCCGTACTCGGTGTCGTTGGCCTTCTGGATCGCGGCATCCAGGTCGTCGAACGGCGCTACCGCGACGAAGGGAACGAAGAGCTCCTTCTTCCAGATCCAGCTGTCGTCGGGTGCCTCGACCACCGTCGGCTCGACGAACAGGCCCTTGCCGAGCTCGCCCTCGGTGATCCGCTGCCCGCCGGTGACGATGTTGCCGTTCTTGCGAGCTTCTTCCGCAGCCTCCTCGAACGTGTCGAGCGCAGCCTGGTTGATGATCGGCCCGAGGTACACGTCGCGTTCCAAGGGGTTGCCGACTTTGATCTTCTCGGTCTTCGTCTTGAGCTGCGTGAGGAAGTCGTCGTAGACCGCACGCTCGACGAACACGCGCGAACACGCCGAGCACTTCTGCCCACCGAACCCGAACGCGCTCCGCAGGACCCCGTCCGTCGCTTTGTCGAGGTCGGCGTTCTTCGTCACGATCGTCGGGTTCTTGCCCCCCATCTCGCAGATCACGGGCTTGGGGACGTTCACGGCGAAGTTCTTGTAGATGTCCATCCCGACCTGGTACGAGCCGGTGAAGGTGATCCCGCCGACGTCTGGATGCTTCCAGAGCGCCTCACCGGCCACCACGCCTCGTCCGACGACCAGGTGGAACGCTCCCGCGGGCACCCCACCGTCGCGGTAACACTCATAGAGCTTGTATCCGAGCAACGCCCCCTGGTTCGACGGCTTGAGGACCACACAGTTGCCCGCGACCAGCGCGCCGGAGGACGGTCCGCCGGAGAGCGCCATCGGGAAGTTGAACGGGCTGATGACCGCCCACACGCCGTACGGCCGCATCACGTCGTAGTAGTCGCCCGCTGCACCGAGGCCGCTCATCGGGGTCCGGAACCCGTCGTGCTTCTCCACCTCGTCGCAGTTCCAGCGGATCAGCTCGGCGGTCTCTTGGACATCCCCGAGCGCCTCCAGGCGGTTCTTCCCGACCTCGTAGCCCATCAGCGCGGCCAGGTCGAACAACCGCTCTTCCATGACATCGGCCACCTTGCGGAGGATCCGCACGCGCTCTTGCCAGCCCATCCGATCCCACTCGAGCGAGAACTCCTTGGCGGCACGAACGGCGTCGTCCACATCCTCGGCGGTCGCTTGCGAGAAGCTGCCGATCACGAGCGTTTCGTCGATGGGCGACGGCTCGACGTAGCGATCCTCCCGCCAGCGCTCCTCCCCATTGACGATGACCGGGTATCCCTTGCCGAGCTCGGCCTTCACCCGCTCGGCAGCCTCGTCGTAGCTGCGCTGCAGGTCCTCGTTATCGGCGGACAGGGTTGCGTAGGTGATGCGGAACTTCTGCGCCATGGGAAGCGGCCTCCTTCGGTACGGATCGGCCTGCCGGCCGCCCGGAATCGTAGCCGTTCCCCAAGAACGACGCCCATCGACCACCATGTGGGCCGGTTGGCCGGTGGATCTGTGGAAAACCGGCTTGTCCTGCGTGATTCATCCGGTCGACGGGCGTACGCTTCGGCTCCCACTGATGAGGCTCGTCACCTACGACCGCGGGGGGCAGCGGCGACTGGGGGCGATCCTCGAGGGTGAGGTGGTCGATCTGCCCGACGCGGTCGGGCATCCGGCCTTCCCCACCACGCTCGAGGGATTCGTCACGAGCAGCCGAGGCACCGTCATGGACGCCGCCGGCGCGGCGCTCGAGCGAGATGACGCCCACGCGTGGGACGTGCCGAAGCCGAGGATCCTCACCCCGTTGTTCCCGCGATCGCTGATCTCGCCCGGGTCGATGGAGGTCGCGAGGATGACGGTTGGGCCCGAGCACGAGGTGCCCTGGCCGTCGGACGCGGCCTGGCTCGAATACGAGCCAAAGGTGGCAGCGGTGCTGGGTCGCGAGGCTCGGAGGATCGTGGTGGAAGAGGTACGGGATCACGTCTTCGGCTACACCTTGGTGAACGATTGGCGTGCGCGAGATGCGAGCGGCGCTCCCGTGGAGACGTCGGCCGGCCTGCCGCTGTCCATCGGCCCGTGCGTCGTGACAGCCGACGAGGTCGATCCGCAGACGATGTTCCTCACGGTCAAGGTCGACGGCGACGAGGTCGCGAAGGGCAACCTCAACGGTGCAGCGTGGAACCTCGCACGGCTGATCGCGGGCGCCTCGGAGCTGGGTGAGTTGGAGCGAGGCGATGCGTTCGCGCTTGGGCCGTTCGCCCGACCCGCACCTGATCCCGGCCGTCAGCTGTGGCCGGGAGCGCTGGTCGAGCTGGCTGCGGAAGGGATCGGGACGCTGCGGAACACGATCGCAGCGCGTTGAGCCTCAGTGTGTTCGGCGCATCCGTCCTGCCGCGTACAGCTGGTTCTTGGCGCGGACGATCGCAGCGTCGCGGGGATCGAGGTTCGCCACGGAGTGATCGCGTGACTTGGCCTTCGTGTCCCGTGGGATCCTGATCCGCCGCTTCGCCACTGCATGACCTCCTCGGAAGGAGGTTCGGTCGCGTGGATGCTGCTGATTAGAGCGGCGGGGCCAACATCCCCGGGATCGGGTACGCGTTAGCGTTTCTTCGCAGCCTTCCGGGCCGCACCTCGCTCGCCGGCGCGCTTCTTCTCGCGTTCCTTCACCTTGCGTTGGCGGTCCTTCGCGCTCCGGACCTTCGCCAGATCTCCTCGTCCCATACATCTCACCTTTCTCCGCGCCTGCTCCAGAGCCACAACACCACGTGCCTCAGGGCAGGCGCTAGGGTTACCCCTCCTCGTCGTCGCCGCCACGCGCGAGCTCCTCGCTCCGCTTCTTCGCCGCATCGATCGCGTTCAGGAACGCGGCGCGGACCCCGGCCTCCTCGAGGCGACGGATCGCCTCGATCGTGGTCCCCCCCGGCGAAGTGACCATCTCTCGGAGCTCGACCGGATGCTTCCCCGTGTCGCGCAACATCTTCGCCGACCCGAGCATCGTCTGTACGATCAGCTCGGTCGCGACGTCTCGGGAGAGCCCGAGGAGGATACACGCCTCGATCATCGCCTCCGCGAGCAGGAAGAAGTAGGCGGGCCCGCTCCCGCTCGTCGCGGTCACCGCGTCGAGGTGGGTCTCCTTCAACCGGAGCACCTTCCCCACGTAGCCGAGCAGCTCTTCCGTGATCGCCATGTGCTGCTCGCCCGCATGGCTCCCGGCCGCGATCACGGACATCGCTTCGTCCACCATGACCGGGACGTTCGACATCACTCGGACGACAGGCACGTCATCGGGGACGTGCTTCTCGATGAACGATGTGCGCACACCTGCCGCGAAGGTGATGACGAGATCCGCGGTCGTCAGGTTCTCGCGGATCTGCTCCAGCAGGACCTCCATGTCCTGCGGCTTGGCCATCAGGACGAGGACGTCCGCCCACTGCGTCGCGTCCCCGTTGTCAAGCGTGGCCTTCACGCCGTACGTGCCCGCCAGCTCCCGAGCCCGCTCGTCGCGCCGGCACGTCACGATGATCTCGTCCGGTGTTCGCCCGCCCGATCGGATCAAGCCGGAGATCAGCGCCTCCGCCATCTTGCCCCCGCCGAGGAAGGCGGTGCGTCTGCTCTTCACCTGATCGCTCATCCCGACGTCCTCACGAGGTTGGAGATGAAGAACCACACGTTCGCCGGCCGCTCGGCCATCCGTCGCGTGAGGTACGGGTACCACTCGGTTCCGTACGGGATGTACACGCGGACGGGATACCCGTCGGCCGCGAGCCGGGACTGCAGGTCGCGGCGGACACCGTACAGCATCTGGAATTCCACGCGCGACCAGCCGTATTCGAACGCATCGACGCGCGTGCGGACGCCCTCGATCAGCGTGGGATCGTGCGTCGCAACGTCCACCGCATGCTCTCGAGCCAGGAGCGTCGCGAACAGCCGCGCGTAGCTCGCGTCCACGTCCCGCTTGCGCGTGAACACCACGTCATCGGGCTCCAGGTACGCGCCCTTGACGAGACGGACGCGGCACCCCTCCGGTAAGGAGAAGACGTCCGCCTCGCTGCGTCGCAGGTACGACTGGATCGCGATCCCCACATGCTGCGAGCGCTCGTACGCCCGTGCGAAGACCTCGAGCGTCCGATCGACGTACCCATGACTCTCCATGTCGATCATGACCAGACGATCCTTCTCACCGGCGCTCTGCACGATCGGCTCGAAGTTCGCCCAGCAGGCATCCACCGACACGTCCAAGCCGAGCTGGGTCAGCTTCACGGAGATGGCGGCATCGACGTCTTCGGCATCCGCCCCCGCGGCGAGCGCCGATAGATAGGCCTCTCTCGCCGCGAGCGCTTGTTTGGGCGTTTCGACGTGCTCTCCGAGGTGATCGAGCATCGTTCGAAGGCCGCGGGAATGCAGCTCACGCGCCGCGGCCATCGCCTCCGCCAAGGTCTCGCCGGCCACGAACCGGAAGGCGACGCGTCGCCCCGGGCGCGTGCCGGTCACGGTCCGGCGGGCCCACGGATGGCTGGCCACCCGCAGGATCGTTGGGCGGAACACGCTGGTCGAGAGCCCCACGACGGCAGTCTATGCGCGAGCATCGAGCCGACGGCCGTCAGCTCGATGAGGCCCTCGCCACAACATGGAAGACGTGCCAGTGCTTCGGGCCGTCGCAAGCTTCGCCGTCGTTCTCCTCTTCCTCGAACCGCTCGAGGGTCCATCCGTCGAAGAGGGCGCGCGCTTGAGCCTCTGAGAACGCGCTGATGTCTTCGTCCGGCGCCCAGGTGTCGCGATCACCCAGAAGCTGGCCCGCGAACCGGCCGCCAGGCACGATCGCGCGGCCGATCCTCGCCCAGACGTCGGCGAACCGGGGCGGGTCGCAGAAGAACACGCTGAAGCTCGCCCACACGAGGTTCGCCGCCGGCAGCTCGACGTCTTCCATCGGCGTGACGAGCGTCTGCAGACGCAGCTGGAGCTCCGGCGGGACCCGGCCGCGCGTCCGCTGGATCGCTTCGTCTTCCGCGTCCGTCGCGAAGACCTGCCAGCCTCGCTCGAGCATCGCGAGCGTGTCGATGCCCGCCCCACACCCGAGGTCGACCGCCTCGCCGGGGAGTTCGAACGAGTCGAGCACCTCCAGCAGCAGGGCCCGCGGCTCCCGCCCTTCGTTCTCTCGGTAGTAGTCGGCCCAGGTCGCCCCGTCGGTCATCCGGGCGCCTCGGTGGCAGCGATCCCTTCGCGAAGGATCTCGACGAACTCCTTGATGCGCATGTTGCGCCGCTCGGGCCGGCGGTGGATCAGCCCGGGATCGAGGTCCTCCGAAACCAGGGCGTCCTGGAACCGTTGCGCGGCCCAATCCAGCATCGATGCGATCATCTCGGGATCCACGTCGTCGCGGATCTCGCCGTGCCGAACGCCGAACTCCACGAACTCGAGGGTGCCGTAGGGATCCTCGCTCCGCATGAACCGGTCGATCGGCCCGCGGAGCCCGAGCTCCGTGTCGTAGCGCCCGATCAGCGCGAGCCTGTTCGGGACGGGGTCGGAGTTGACCGACGCCTCCGTGCTCTGGAGCCACCAGTCCAACGTGTCCCAGAAACCCCGGCGGACGACCTCCTCGGGTGCATCCAGCCACGCGGGGAGCATCTGCACCGCGTGCTGGTAGGCCGCGAGGAACAGGCCCTCCTTGGAGCCGAAATCGAGGAACACGGTCCCCTTCGCGACGCCAACCTCGCGCGCGATGTCCTCGACATGCGTCGCGCGGTATCCGTGCTCGGAGAACCGTCCCATCGCGGCCTCGATGGTGCGGCTCTTCCGCTCATCCGCCTCCGCCGATCGCCTGGGCCGACCCTCGGTCATCGGAGTCAGACGGTAGCGCATGAGAAAGAGCCCGAGGGACCTTCGCTCACCTTCCGCCGAAGCGTTCGGTTCCCGTCGGTTCCTCGGGCTCAGTTGCCCCGAGCTGCCTCTGCGCTCGGCCGAGAGTCCGGATCGCCGGCGGATGGTTCGCCTCGCGGCGCCCTTCCGCCTTCGCCGCCCCCGGATCCGCCGTTCGGCCTCGCGGCCGTCCCGCGTTCCCGGTGGACCTGCCTCGGACCTCGCGGCCCTCGACGGTCCCGGGCGACGGACCACCGCCGGTCCGTCTCGCGACGTCCCTGGCGGGCCGCCGGCTGAGCCTTGCGGCTTTCGCCAGCGTCGAGAACTCCTTCCGGCTGAGTGACCTTGCGGCCTCTCCGCGCTTCAGGTGTTCCCGGTGCGCCTAGATCCTCCGGCGGACGTTTCCGCCCTCCGTCGGGGCCCCTGGCGCTTCGTCCGGTCTCTCCTCCCGATCACTCGGACCGCTCGGAGCGAGGCGGAATGTATCGGCGGCCTCGACACGGGTCAAGCGGACGTTCCCGCAGGTCAGCGGTCATAACCGCAGGTCACAGGCTCGCGATTAAGAGTGACAAAAGGACTGCGGGGGAGCCGGTTGCGGGCGTACGAGATCACGCCGCGCGGACCACGTCGTCGTAGACGCGAAGCACCTCGTTCGCCGTCACGTCCCATGTGAACCGGAGTGCGCGACGCGACGCTTCCGCTCCGATCGACGCTTGCAAGGCCGGGTCACGAAGCACGCGGAGCATCCGGTCGGCGTGATCCTGCGCGTCGTGACCATCCACGAGGAACCCCGTTCTACCGTCCTCGACCACGTAGCGGAGACCCCCGACTGACGCCGCGACCACCGGCGTTCCGCACGCCGCGGCTTCCAGCGCCACCAGACCGAACGACTCAGAGCGCGACGGAACGAGGACGACGTCGGCCGCCGCGTAGAAGTCCGACAGCTTCCTCTGGGTCTGCGGCGGGAACAGGACGACGCGCTCGGCCACGCCAAGGGCGTGGGCGAGCGCGAGCAGCCGGTCGGCCTCGCCGTCACCGCCGCTCGGACCGCCGACGATCCCGAGCACCAGGTCGCGCGTGGTCTCGGGATCACGCGCGACCGCCTCGGCCACCGTGCGGATCGCGACGTCGGGACCCTTGTGCGCTTGCAACCGCCCCACGTACAGCGCGAATCGCAGATGCGTCAGGTGGAGGCGTTCGCGCGCGGCCATGCGGTCGTGTGGAGAGAACAAGGCATGATCGACGCCGGGCGGGACCAGACGGACGTGCTCGGGGTCCGCTCGGTACAGACCGACCAGCTGGCCCGCTTCCAGCGGCGTCGCGGCCAGGATCCGATCCGCAGCGCCGATCACGCGCTCCTCGCCCTCCAGCCTCACGGCCGACTCGGGCCGCTCATCCCGCGCGAGCGAGTAGTTCTTGACCTTGCCGAGCGTGTGGAACGAGGCAACGAGCGGCGTGCCCCAGACCTGCTTGGCCGCTCGGCCCACCCAGCCGGAAAGCCAGTAGTGGCTGTGAACGACGTCGTACGGGATGCCGTGGAACCGCGCTTCGTGGAGCACACCACCGAGGAACTCGGGAAGGTACCGGGGCAGGTCAGACTTCGGCACCGGCGAGCACGGCCCCGCCTTGATCGGGATGACTCGCGCTCCGGTCGCGAACTCCTTCACCTCGTGGTCGGCCCCCCCGCGGCATCGCGCGAAGACGTCCACGTGCACGCCCTGCGCTGCGAGCCGGCCCGCGACCTCGAGGATGTAGACGTTCATGCCGCCCGAATCCCCGATCCCCGGCTGATCGACGGGTGAGGTGTGCACCGACAGCACCGCAACCCGTGGCGCGTCGCTCATCGACGGGTACCCTTCCGCATCCGTTCACCCCCAGGGGCGATCGCCCCTCCGCCTCGATGCTACGAGCATGTGTACGAAAGGGAGGGAGGCGTTCTCGGCTAACGGGAAGTCCGCAGCGTGAGGACCGGCTCCAACCGCCCCACCGGGCGGCCGCCGCCGAGCACCGGCGGGCTGGCGCGCTTCGCCAGGCGGCGGCGGGCGCCCCCACTGAGGAGACCGAGCTGATCCAGGACCGCGATGAGCGCGGGCCCCGCAGCCCGGTACCCACCGTCGCCCACTTTGACCGCGATCCCCAGCCCGTCACCCAACGCCACCGCGCAGGTCAAGGCCTCTGCCCCTTCCTTCGCCAGGACGTTGGGGGCGGCTCGCATGACCTCGGTGTCGATCCGGTTGCGTCCACCCACCAGGTACGGCTCGGCCCGCATCGCCGTCACGACCCGTCCCACGGCCGGCGCCAGCCGTCCCTGCCGGTCGGGATCGGAGAGCCCGGCGTACATCGTCGCCGCCGCGCGCAGCCCCATCCCGTGGACCGGAGCGCCGCAGCCGTCGATTCCGATCGCCACGTCGTCGGCGCCGCTCAACCGTTGGACGGCGCCAAGGATGCGGCGCTGGAGCGGATGCGAACGGCGACGGTAGGTAGCGGTTGGCCACCCCGCTCGCGTCGACGCCAGCAGCATGCCCGCGTGCTTGCCCGAGCAGTTGTGATACAGGGGTCGAGGCTCCCGGACGCGCCTGGCGCTCGCCCCATCGAGCGGCCGGTCGGCGGGTGTCTGCAGGTCGGCCTCGGTGAGGCCGCCAAGACGCAGCACGTCGCGCACGGCGCGGAGATGCACCGGCTCCCCGTTGTGCGAGGCGGCCATGATCGCGACCAAACGGTCGCTGAGCTCGAGCCTGGTCGCATCGACGGCGACCGCGGCCTGCACCGGCTTCGTGCACGACCGCACGAAGACGAGCCGGTTCGGGTCACCTGCCGAAGCGATCAGACGGCCGGTCGCGTCGCATACCGCGACGTCGCCAAGATGGACCGACTCTTCCAGACCCGAACGGACCACCCGCACGAGCGGCGCGGACCGGGCAGCCATGGATGCCCGGCTCAGTGGAGCGCCAGGCTGGGGTCGTCCTTGTACCGGCGCTTGAGCTCGTCCTGCACCGTGTCGAGGATCGTGATCACCGCGCGCCTCGCTTCGGAGACGTTGTGTTCCTCGACCGCGAGCGCGTGGATCGCGTCGGCCAGCGCGTCGTCGTCGAGCGTGGTGGGATCCGAGATCCCAGCATCCGACGCGAGCCGCTCCACCCGGCGGCGAGCCAGCAGCATCTCTTCCTCGGGCACGCCGATCCGGACGGCCTCGCCGCGAGAGGTCATGATGTGGTCGTCGGCGCTCAAGATGGTCGTCAGTCGTTCGACGAGCGCCGTCCGATCGCCTCCTTCGCCGCGCCCTTCGAGCTCCGCTTGGAGGATCTCCGCGCGACCTTGCAGCAACCGGCGAAGGAGCGAGAGGTACTCCCGTTCCGCCATGCACTCGTCTCGACGTTCGCGCAGGTCATCGAGCGACAGATCGCCGAGCCCCACGATGAAAGCCGGATCGCGGACGCGATCGATGCGACGGTGTACGGGGTGGTCCTCCACGAGCGCGATGCTACACCTCGGCCTGATCGCGCATCGCGGCGATGAGGATGTCCGCCACCTCGGGTCGTGAGAACTCAACCGGGGGCCGCTCACCGGCGCGGAGCATCTCGCGCACCTTCGTTCCCGAGAGGATCACGCGATCGTCGTCCTCGTGCGGACAGGTCTTGGGCGAGCCCATCCCCTCGCATCGGACGCAGAAGAACGAGTGCTCGAACATCAGGGGAGTGATGCCGAGCTCGCCCGGCTCGAACTCCTCGAAGATCTTCTGCGCGTCGTACGTGCCGTAATAGGTGCCGACCCCCGCATGGTCTCGACCCACGATGAAATGCGTGCACCCGTAATTCTTGCGAGCGATCGCGTGCCAGATCGCCTCCCGCGGCCCCGCGTAGCGCATCGCGGCCGGGAAGATGCTGATCATCGCCCGGTCTTGCGGGTAGTAGCCGCCGAACAGGGCCTCGTAGCAGCGCATCCGGACGTCCGGCGGCACGTCGTCGGACTTCGTGGCGCCCATCAGC
>Ga0209058_1004072_pt1 | contig 11700 bp, 15 predicted proteins | sample GraSoiAngelo_147_FD_185904 | JGI IMG/M metagenome (GOLD analysis project Ga0209058, IMG submission 185904) | Grasslands soil microbial communities from the Angelo Coastal Reserve, California, USA - 14_1009_05_40cm (SPAdes) (version 2) | ecosystem: Environmental > Terrestrial > Soil > Grasslands ... | reverse complement strand
GTATTTCTGAAGACCCAGAAGCGGTAATTCGGAGACGTTGGTGAAGCATTCCCTCCTCGCCAGAGGAGTGCAATCTCTTCTACCCGCTAGTTGATGTAAAACGGCATTGGGGTAAAACAAAGGACGAAGATGGCAAGGCCGATCCACCCCAGCCACAGGTGTCGATCCCTTAGCGGAACGGAATCATCGAGCGTGACGGGATGACGAAGGCCAATCAAGAGCAACACAACGCTCCACAATAGCCAGCCCTGCCAGTAGAAGACACCGAGTGGGATCAGGGTGAACACAAAAGTCTCAGAAATCCGCTTGTGAATCCCGCGAAAGAGAGCATAAGACACGTGACCACCGTCGAGTTGCCCCACAGGAAGCAAATTCAGCGCAGTCGCAAAGAATCCAAACCATGCTGCGAACCCGATGGGATGGAGATTAATATCCATCCCGGCCGGTGGGATTTTCCCGGTGATGAATTCCATCGCTTTGAAAATCAGCGGTTCGCCGAGCATGACACTTGAACCCGATGGATTGATCGCAGTGAAGGCTGACTTACGAAGCGCTATGATCAAGGCCGGAACCGCAAGCGCGAAACCCGCGATCGGCCCCGCAATACCGACCTCCAACAGAGCGGCGCGGTGCTGAATCGGCGATTTAATACGGATAAATGCGCCCATCGTACCGACCAGCGTTGGCGCGGGAATGAAATAAGGCAATGTCGCATCGATTCCGTAATAGCGGCAAGTCAGATAATGACCCATTTCATGCGCAAGCAGAATACTCATAATGGCCAGGCTGAAGGGAAGCCCACTCACCAGTATGGAAGGCGATCGAAGAACCTCCCGAAACAGGCCGGAAAAGCCGGTGAACGTGTTGTTGAAAGAAGTCATGAGGAACGTTCCCATCACCATGGTGGTGAGGCACGTCAAAACGAATAACGCGACGTTGAGCCAGGGAAATTTTTGCTGCGGCGCCTCTTCGAGTAGTATTTCGGCGGAAGGGTTAAATGTATTGTCCATGAGAGACGTCTTTCTATTTAGCGCCGGGTCTTCTACAAACGGTCCGCCGTCTATTGAGGCTGTGCGCTATCCCGCTTGCGCTTGGCGATCGTGGAACCCCCAACGCCTAGAGCGACTGCAAATCCTTGCCGGGCTTGAACCGAACGGCCTTTCCCGGAGGTATATTCACTTCCGAACCTGTGCGGGGGTTTCTGCCAATGCCCGTCTTCCGCGGCTTGACGGAAAATACACCAAAGCCGCGCAACTCGATCCGGTCGTTGGCTTTCAAGGCATCCTTCATGCAATTGAAGACCGTATCCACAGCTTGTTCAGCTTTTGTCTTGCTGACTCCTGTCCGCTCGACGATCTGATTCACAAGATCGAGTTTGATCACTGGAACCTCCGATTCTAAGGTAAAGCCCACGACTACAATATTTTGTACATATTTTTAACATTCAGGAGGCGAGTTAAGCAATGGCAATTAAGGCGGATCGATGGATACGCGAGATGGCTGAAAAATATGGGATGATCGATCCGTTCAGTCCCAGTCAAGTCGCTGAAGGCAAGATCTCATACGGATTGTCATCCTATGGCTATGATCTCCGGCTGGCCGATGAATTCAAATTATTTGCCCCGCCGCGCGATGCCGTCCTGAACCCGAAGGCGATTCCTCCAGAGTTCTATCGAGATCTTCGTGGTTCTTATTTCGATGTCCCTCCAAACGGCTACGTACTGGGCCGGACCGTCGAATATCTCCGTATCCCTCGGGATGTTTTGACCTTGTGTGTTGGCAAATCGACATACGCGAGGACCGGCATTATGGTGAATGTCACACCGTTCGAGCCGGAATGGGAGGGTTTCGTCACGGTTTCCATTGCGAATACCACGCCGGTTCCCGTGCGGATTTTCGCGAATGAAGGCTTGTGCCAGGTCCTTTTCTTTCAATCGGATGAACCGTGCGAGATCTCTTACAAGGATCGCAAGGGAAAGTATCAGGCACAAAAGAGGATCGAGTTCGGTAAGACACTAAATGGCTAAACCCCCGTCAACCTGTATCACCTGCCCTGTAATGTAGCTCGCTTGCGGTGAAAGCAAGAATAGCGCGATTTCTGCGACTTCCTCCGGTTTACCAAACCGGCCAAGTGGAATTTGTTCAAGCGCTTTGTTGCGGTATTCAGAGTTGAGAATAGCGGTCATATCCGTCTCGATGAATCCGAGAGCAACGGCATTGACCGTAATATTCAGTTTCGCGACCTCTTTTGCGAGCGCTTTCGTCAAGCCAATCATCCCCGCCTTCGATGACGAATAATTCACCTGGCCCGCCATTCCGCTGATCCCGCTGATCGATGTGATATTGAGAATGCTTCCCGATCGCTGTCGGAGCATGACGCCGATAACCGGTTTGGTCAGATTGAATACGCCTTTCAAATTCGTGTCCAGAACGTCGTCCCAATCTTTCTCGCTCATCAGCGCGATGAGTTTGTCTCGCGTAATGCCGGCGTTGTTAACAAGGATATCAATCCTTCCGAATCGTTCCTTCACCTGCTTCACAAGCTCTTTAGCTTGATCGAAGCGCGTCACATCGACTTGAAGTCCGACAATCGTGTCGTTGTTCGTAATCTCATCGGCCGCGGATTTATTCTCCAAGTAAGTGAACACCACCCTGGCTCCCGTGCGCGCGAGCGCCTGCACGATGGCCCGGCCGATGCCGCGGCTGCCCCCTGTGACAATTGCAGTTTTGCCCGAGAACATAAGAAAGGGATTTTACCGGGGAGTGCCGCCAAGCGAGAAGCTGATTCTGGCCGTCAGGATGACAGGAACTGCTTGGCGGCTCGTACTTCCAATGCGTTAGAGCTTCGACTGCTGCTCCGGTCAGAATTGGCGGGCCGGAGATGACTTTCACCTTGTCGACCGTTCCTTCGGCGGTGACTGTGGCTTCCAGAATGACGACACCTTCCACACGAGCTCGTCTTGCCTCCGGCGGATAATTTGGCTGCTCAATGTGAACGACCTTCGGCTGCTTGACATTGCCGCCGACTCGAACGGGCGCGGGCGGCGGTGGAGGCGGCGGCACTCTCCCGCCGAGCAAACCCGAACCGGTGCAGGTAGAAAAACCCGAGTTGACGGCGCCTCTGAGCGTGCCGAAAGATATTGCCAAAATCGTTGATACAGCTCCGCCGAGCGGGGCTTCGGGAGCGCGGAGCGGAGTTGTCGGAGGAGCTACGACTGGCTTGCCTGGAGTTTCGGTCGGTGATGTCTTTTCAACCGCGGCTTGGCGCTGCGGTTCAGGTGCTTTGCTGACAGACAATGGCGGCGGGGGAGGAGGAGGGGACATGTACAGGGTCGTCAAAAGCTGAAATTCTCCAAGTCTCTCCGTCATCGCCATCTGCACAACAATAATTGTGGCGACCTACAACAGGTGAATGCCCGCGGCCAAGACTATTGCTCGGCCTTTCTTCTTGTTTTTCTGCGGGATAGTCTCGGGAAGGTCGTCGAAGATACCCACAGTTTTAGACGTGCTCAGTAAGGGAATGGGAAGTATGCCCTATGGCGCCGATGAGCCACGCAAGAGATCGCGAAGAAACCAACCGAGAATTGCAGGTCTGCGTGCGGCCTCCCTGAGCCGATACGGCAAGCCGCCTCCTCCGTAGGGAACGTAGACTCGAGTTGGAACGGCCAACTCCCGGGCGATCTTCAACAATGGCCTCCACGGATATCCGTAAAGCAATTCCAGTTCGCACGAAGCCACACGTCTCTTCAAGTATTCAAGGCATATGCGGCCCAATTTGCGATTGTGCGTAGCGATTGCGAGGTGACGCGCGCCCTTACCGGTCAGGCGCTCGATGAGCTGGAGAAGTCCTTCGCTTGGATCCGTTTCATCCACGTTCGGCCCTGGCCTCTCTCCTTTCACAAGCCGGATCCTCAGGTTCCATTCAATTGCTCGATCAGCATCGCCCAGGCTTCGGCGCCACCGGCTCGGTAACGTGCATCCAAGATTGGGATAAATCCGGCGCGCTTCCTCAATTAGGGCAAATGTTCTGTCCACTGTTTCCGGAGACATCGCATCGAAATGGACGGTGGTGTTTGTGCGGCGGGCCTGGTCGAGAACCTGCCTGAGAAGGTCTAGATTGAAATCGAATGCCGGAGCTTTTACGGAAAGGTAGGAGTGAGAGGGTAGACCCCGAATCAGATCCAATAAGGCTAAATAGCATTGCGTCGTAAAGAGCGAAGAATCAGTAGGCCGGTTCCAATAACAGACGGCACTTGCGATACCGAGAGAGGCAAGACGGTCGCAAACCGCGCGAGCGCTGGCAATGGTTGGACCCGCAATATAAGCGCTTGCGGCTCGCTGAATCAGACGCTGAAGTGGCGATGTAGCCGTTCCCATCCGAATCTGACGGCGTCCCACGAGAAAGCCGCGAGTCCTCGAAAATTGTTGGGATATGCCCAAACCGAAACACACGGCCGCACGTCCGTCGTCCAGACCTGGGTCCACGGTTCAGCAGATCCGAGAAATTCAAACGTCCGCAAGCCTCGCTCCGCGGCGTATCGCAGTGTTTCGACCATCAGCAAATGGCCTGGCGAGCAGCGAGCGAACCGTTCATCGTAGCCTACCTTCAAGAGCCAGAAACGGCCGCCCGATTCCACCGCGATTTGAGTGGCGGCAACCTCTCCGCCGATCCTCATGAACGACAGGCGTAAAATCCCTTTCTCACTGGCGATTGTTGCGTACTTTTCGTAGAACTGCCGGCGGTGAGGATCGCTTAATAGCGCGGAGCCTGTGCGCCCTTTCCAGCCCGCAGCTTCGACTCGGAAGCTTTCTGCCAGCAGCGGCGGCAGCTCGTGCGGTCTGGGCAAGAGGACTTCGTAATCGATCGGGCCAAAACTGTGAGCTTTGCGCCTTGCGCGGCGGAAACTGGATCGGCGGCTGGCACTGAGTTTCTCTTCCGGTTGAGTCCAGGACGCGTCCAACTGGATCCATGGATAACCCGTCGCCGCACGGGTAATCAGAACGCCGCGGGATTTAAAAGCTTCTTTCAATGCATTCAGCACGGGTGAATCGGCCGGTACACGTCGGAGTAGCAAGGGACGCCGCAATTGGACTAAGGCGTCGATCAGGCACGCGAGTGAGTCAAAATCGGAATGGGGAAAATCAGTGGGTTCATATAGTTCAGCGACACCGAGGCATTCCATGCGATTCAACGGACCGGATCGCATGATGAAAGGGCCGAGCGCGCGCGGCTGCTCCGCACCGACGACGATGAGTTGCAACTCACCGCAGGTCGCGAAAGCATCCGTGCAAGCCTTAACCCAGGCGTACTGATGCATCGGGCTATTCGCCTCCTCGGCGATGAGGTCCCACCGTTGAGCCTCGTTTTCGACGGCCCGAAACTCCTGAACAATCCGCACGCAACTGCTCACATCATTATTTGTGCAAGGAAAGCCCCAAACACAGGGCTCGCTTAACTCTAGCTTGCGACACGAGCGGGCGAAGTCATGCGCGGTATTCGCAGCAGACGGCGTGGAAGGACAGTTCCCTCGAAAAAGAAATGAGTATTGGCGTTCTCTCATTGCGCTTCCTTACAGAAGCGGTATGATGTCTCGCACAAAGAGGCCGGAGGAAGGTGCGGCCTCCTGCACAAGGAGATGAGAATGAGCAGAGACGACGATTTCTTTGGTGACTACGACGAGTCGCCGGACAACGCGGGCGCCGGGCAGGAAGATACCTCCGAGCCGATGATCGAGTCGCCGGCTGAAACTGGGCCCAAACCCGCTGCCGAAGTACCAACCCGGCCGGCTGCGCCAAGAGCCAGACCGAGACCCAAGAAAAAAGCAAAAGCAAAAACAAAACCGAAAGCGATAGCGAAAGCGAAAAAGAAACCCGCCCCCAAAAAGAAGGCAACGAAAAAGCCGGCCGCGAAGAAAAAGAAGGCTGCCAGGCCGAGACCCAAGAAGTAATTCATTAATTCTGGGACGCATGCGAATTTTTGCACCTCAGAATTCACGTGCTTCCCAGAGTTGCCTCGAACTGGCCATCCCCGATTATCTTTCCATCGGTGCGCGCCTACATGCTATGCTGTTGCGGTTAATTGCAACGCCATTTGCGTTGTGTGAAACGGATCTAGGAGCCTCTTGTCACGGTTTGGAGAATTGATTCTGCTTTTTGATTCCTTTCCCGCCACACCCACGAAGTTCCTTACAAATTGAATTAGGAAAAACATGTCAAAGAAAATCTACGTTGGTAATTTGTCGTTCCGAACGACAGAAGAAGAACTCACTAGCCTTTTTGAACAGATTGGTGCTGTCGAATCTGTCAGCATCATCACGGACCGGGATACGGGCCGGTCAAAAGGTTTTGGCTTCGTTTCGATGAGCGATGAAGACGCTGAAAAGGCAATCGCTGCTTACAACGGCAAAGAAGTCGGCGGCAGAGCGCTCACGGTGAATGAAGCGCGGCCCATGGTAAAGAGAGAATTCACAAGCCGCGCCGGCCGGAACAATCGCTGGTAACTGGCCTCTCCTTCCGGAAGAGGCCGGCTTGAAGCGCCGGGTGAGGGTCGCGACAGAGCGAAACGTCGACAGAAGTTTCGTCAAATCCTGAACCCTCACCGTCTCTTGAGGCTTCGTCCTATCGGGCTCGCGCTTCGCGCCCTCTCCCAGAGGGAGAGGGTATTACTCGTCGGAGTAGCGTATGCAATCCGTCGCGAAGGATCTCGAATCTCTTTTAATGATTGCAGACCGGTTGCGCGGGATCAAAGACGCGGAGGCGTCAATTCGTCCCGCGCCGGGTAAATGGTCCAAGAAAGAAATTCTTGGCCATTTGATCGATTCGGCTGCGAACAACCATCAACGATTCGTCCGTCTCCAGATCACTCCAGTGCTGAACTTGCCCGGTTATGACGGCGATGAATGGGTACGCGTGCAGCGGTATCAGGACCGGCCCTGGTCCGAAATTGTCGCCCTGTGGCAGATGTACAACGTCCAATTGGCAGCAGTAATTAGCCATGTCGATCCTAAAACATTGCCGAACGTGTGGCACACTCCGGACGGCAAGGATCTCGATCTGGAATTCATTATTCGCGATTACGTCGTCCACATGCGGCATCATTTGGATCAGATCCTGGAGCGGCCGCAAGCATGATTTCAACGGAACTTCAAAAATAGGGAATTCACGGGTCTGAGCGGTCTGAGCTGGAATTCATTTGGCTCCGAAATAGCCTGGCCGTGTGCGGACTTCCAGGGTCTTACCTCGCTTGTCTTTAGCCGTGATTTTCACGTTGCGATAGGAACCGTCATGAGTGAGATTGCTCGAAATGTAGGCGATCGTGTACTGCCCGCGGATGGCTCCGGCAATGCGCGGCCAGATCTCGCGCAGATCGGCGGAAGTTGAGGGAAAATATGACTCGCCTCCCGTGACCTTTGCGATTTTTTTTAAAACTCCGGGATTTTTGTCCTTTGCGAACGGATCGTAGATTCCGATGCAATAGATCGTTGCGCTCGATTGCTGCGCTTTCCGCAGGACTTGATCCAGGCTGGCTGCACTGGCATTGTCGCCGCCGTCGCTCAATAATACGAGTGCTTGTCGCTGCCGTGACCCGTTCTTGAGGTGATCGAGGGCAAGCTCCACTGCGTCATAAAGTGCCGTGGTACCCTCCGCACGTGTTTCCAGCAAGGCCGCTCGGAGTTCAGAGACATTGCTCGAGAATGGGATCGCCGCCGGCAGCCCCAGCCACGCTCTGCGATTGAAATCGACAACAAACATTTCATCGTCGTGCTTGCTTGCGCTTATGAACGCAAGAGCGGCAGTAACGACCTCCTTGCTCTTACTTGCCATGCTGCCGCTGTTATCGATGATCAAACCAACGGTCGCCGGCGTATCTTCGGGCTGGAAAATCTTGATCTTCTCTTCGCGGCCGTCTTCGTACACATGGAAATTGGCTGTTGCGAGTCCTGTTACCGGCCTGTGAGCCGAGTCCAGCACAGTTATATTGAATACTGCAAGGTCGACGTCGACGGATAACGTGTATTGAAGCAGCAGAAAGATAAATAAGAAGTACTTTAACAGCATGCCCGGTTCATGATGCGGCTTTCATTTCCGCCGCGCTCTGCGAACGCCGATGTTGCAGCGCGTGCCAGCCGCGGAATGCAAGAAGGATCGTGAGCAATAGAGCATAACCGACCGGCCGCTGGATGTCTGCCTTTACCCGCCAATAGTAGTGGAGCACACCGGCAGCGGTGCTGAGGTAAATCAAGCGGTGAAGCATTTGCCAACGGCTGCCGCCAAGCCGGACGATCCATTTTCTGGTGGACGTGATGGCAAGCGGTAGCAGCAAGAGAAAACTGATGAAGCCCGTGATAATAAACGGCCGCGTGAGGAACATGTCCTTGAAAATCGCATTGAAATCGAAATATTGATCCAGCCAGACATAAGTTGCCAGGTGCACGAATCCATAGAAGAAACCGAAGAGTCCCAGCATTCTCCGAAAGCGGATGAGAGAACTCCATCCGCTGATCCGCCGCAGCGGAGTAACGCTCAGGGTGATGACCAAGAATCTCAATGTCCAGATGCCGGTGCGATCGCGTATGTCCTCGAGCGGATTCGCACTTAAATGCCCTGTGAATGTGTCAAAGAGCAGCCACACTATCGGCACGAGACAGGCGAGGAAAACAACCGGCTTGAGGAGCCACCAACGATTAATTCTGGGCATTACGAACGTCAGTAGTTCTTGCGCAAGTCCAATCCTTCATACATCCGGGCGACCTGCTCAGAGTATCCATTGAACGGAAGCGTGGATCTCTTGAAGAATTCGCCGATCCGCCGCTCCTGGGCTTGGCTCCACCGCGGATGATCGACTTTAGGATTCACATTAGCATAGAAGCCGTACTCATTCGCTGCCTGTTGCTGCCAGGTGTTCACAGGCTGCTTGTCGGTGAAACGGATGTTGACGATGGCCTTGATTCCCTTGAAGCCATATTTCCACGGCGTCACCAGCCGGAGGGGGGCGCCATTCTGGTTGGGAAGAGGTTTTCCATAGAGACCGATCGCGAAGAGCGCGAGCGGATTCGTTGCTTCGTCCAGCCGAAGGCCTTCAATGTAAGGCCAATCCAGAACCTTGAAGAAGCTCCGGCGTTGCTCGGGATACTGATTCTGGTCCAACAGTGTTTTGAACTCGACGTATTTTGCCGAAGACGTCGGTTCGAGTTTTTTGATGACATCGGCCAGCGGAACTCCCTGCCACGGGATGACCATCGACCACGCCTCAACGCAGCGCATCCGGTAGATGCGCTCTTCCAGCGTGATGCCTTTGATCAAATCGTCGAAAGCATACGACCCCGGCTTACTGCACATACCTTCGACTTTGACTGTCCACGGTTTCGGTTGAAATTTTTTTGAGTTCCGCTCGGGATCGGACTTATCGATTCCGAACTCGTAATAGTTGTTATAGTGCGTAATGTCTTCGTAAGGCGTCAGCTTCTCAACCGTATCATAAGGACCTAATTTCTTCGCCTGCGGCTCGGCAGACGTGATCGATCCGGCGGCCGCGATCCCGAGAACCGCCGAAGCTGTTTTTATAAATTCTCGCCGGTTGTGATACAGGTTTTCAGGAGTGATTTCCGAAGATGGAATATCCGATGCACGTTGAATGAGCATTGAGAACCTCCTTCAAATCATCTGACGATCAGCCAGAGGCTTTGGACGGACGGTGAAAAGCAATTGTAGCAGAGATATGACCGCGGCCTGGAAACCAAGCCGCGGGGGGATTCTAAAAGGAAGACCTATTTGCCTTCGCCCTTCTTCTTCCCTGCTCCCTTCTTTTTGCCGTCCTCTTTTTTCTCTTTGCCCCCGGCGGCTTTCTTCTTTGCTTCGCCTTTTTTCGCTTGCGCCTTCTTTTCTTGTGCGAAGGCCGGCATTGACATGCTGCCCATGACGGCAATGGCTAACAAGAGGCCCAACACTCTCTTCATCTCTGATTCTCCTTTTTGTTTCTATCACTCACCTCGTGGCATTCTGCCACCAGGACGGGGTTAAAATACCACGATAGCGCATTGCAATCAAACGGTGGGCACCGCTACCCTCAGGACGCGGCACCTTGACCGGAATAAAGGCGTATAGTAGCTTCCACCGTGGGCCTTAAACTGTTCAGGAGATTAATAAATGGACAGCCTCAGCCGTCAGGGGATTGCCGCTATTTTCGTCTTTGCCCTGATGACACTTGTTCGGCCTCCGGCGTTTGCGCAAGTCGATTTTTCCGGTGAGTGGACTCCAAACGGAAACGAAGACAGCATTGGAAACCCGTATGTCGGCGACTGGCTGGGGATTCCAATGAACGACGCCTCCCGCGCGCGCGCCGAGGCCTGGTCGGCATCCGTGCAGACGCTGCCGGAGTGGCAGTGCCGCCCCCACGGTTTTGCTTACATCTATCGTGGCCCCTCGCAATTGCGAATCTCGAAAGAAGTCGATCCGGTGACGCGGCAAATCACCGCGTTCCACGCCGAATGGCTGCGTTCGGTCGATGTTCCCATCTACATGGATGGCCGTCCGCATCCTTCGGAAAATGCGCCTCACACCTGGGGAGGGTTCAACACGGCGGAGTGGGTTGGCGACATGTTGAAGATCACCACCACGCATGTGAAGGAAGAGTATCTGCGCCGAAACGGTGTTCAACACAGCGATCTGACTGAAATCACCACGTACTGGATCCGCCGTGGAGATATTCTGACGTGGTTGAACATTGTTTATGACCCGGTTTACCTCACGGAGCCTTTGGTTCGCAGCCAGGAATATCGTTTAAACCTAAATCAACAGATCCCTCCCTATCCGTGCGATGTTGTTGAAGAGATCGACCGGCCAAATGGCGTCGTTCCCCACGAACTGCCCGGGACAAATACATTCCTCAAAGAATTCGCGGACAAGATTCACGTTCCGGAGGCCGTCATTCGAGCCGGCGCCGAAACGATGTATCCCGAAATCAGAAAGAAACTGAAATGAGAAACCATTTGAAGGCCTCGTGGATCGTGCGCGCTGCGTTGCTTCTGAGTGTCGCTTCCGCTACCGCGGCCCCACAACAGCGCGGGCAGCAGGCCCAGCAAAACGCGTCGAATACAGAATTTGAAATCCTGCCGATCCGCAACAACGTCTACATGCTCGCTGGAGATGGCGGGAACATTGCTCTGTCCATAGGACCCGATGGCGTCCTGATGGTGGATGCGGGCACGTTGGCAAACAGCGAAAGACTTCTCGCTACCATTCAGCAACTGCAGCGCCAGCTCGCAACCAATGGTTTGCAATCGTGGAACTTTGCGGCTGAAACGCGTTCGAATCTTCCGCGGATGATCAGCCCGCCCGCCCCGCCCAAACCGATTCGCTACATAATCAATACATCGCTCGATCCCGACCACAGCGGCGGGAACGAAAAATTATCTCAGGCGGGCGCCACGATCACCGGTGGAAACGTTGCAGGAAACATCGCCGATGCAGCACAGGGCGCGTCGATCATTGCTCATGAAAACGTTCTCTTGCGCATGACCAACGCACAGGCGCCGTTTCGTTCGCTACCGACTGATACGTACCACATGGACACTATGAAGCTCAGCCATTTCTTCAATGGTGAGGGCATTCTCATATTGCATCAGCCGTCGGCGCACACGGACGGCGACAGTCTGGTTTACTTCCGCGGTTCCGACGTGATCGCGGCCGGTGACATCTTCA
>Ga0209058_1004070_pt1 | contig 11702 bp, 10 predicted proteins | sample GraSoiAngelo_147_FD_185904 | JGI IMG/M metagenome (GOLD analysis project Ga0209058, IMG submission 185904) | Grasslands soil microbial communities from the Angelo Coastal Reserve, California, USA - 14_1009_05_40cm (SPAdes) (version 2) | ecosystem: Environmental > Terrestrial > Soil > Grasslands ... | reverse complement strand
GATCGCGAACGGTCTGGAGCACGTGATCGCGAAGTGTGGCCTGGACGTTGGACTGGGTGACCGCGCTCTTCAGCTCGGTCTCGGCCGCATCGATCTTGGACCCCGACTCCGCGGTCACCGCGCCGTACACCGTGCCGCCGAGCGCGCCGACGGTGCCTCCCGCCGCAGCCACCCCCAGGCCGAATGCGAGGACCGCGCCGCAGACTAGGGCGCCGATCTCCCGCCCGCCGCCACAGCCCTTGCCGACAGCGTTTGCGATGGCCAGCCCTGGAGTGGCGCCCGCGGCCAAGCCGAAACCCGCCCCCTTCAAAGCGCCCATCCCCTTTCCACTCGTCGGCGCATCCACCTGCGCCTCTGGAACGAATCCAGCCACCGGGAGCCCGATGGTCTTGAGCTCAGCGCGGACCTCGTCCGTGGGCGACTGCAGCATCGGGGGCCGCTTGATCGCGCAGCCCCAAGGGCCCGCGCAGACCGCAAGCACGAGAACGATCATGGTGATCCGCCGCGGTGCACCCGTCATGGCTCTGCCTCCTTGCGCTGCCGTGCAGCGTCGCCCCATTCATCGCGCACCGGGCGTCACAGCCGCGTCACAAGGCACAAGGGGCTATACTCCCGCCCGCAGAGGAGGTTGGCGCCAATGAGCCTGCCCAAGACCGCCCGCGCCGCCGTCGTGGCCGAATACGGCAAGCCGATCGAGATCCGCGAGCTGCCGGTGCCGCGGGAGGACGAGCTCGAGCCCGGCGCGCTGCTCGTGCGCGTGGACGTCGCGTCGATCTGCGGCTCGGACGTCCACCAGTGGGACGGGATGACCCAGGCGCTGGCGCCGGCGCAGCTGCCCATCGTCCTCGGCCACGAGATGATGGGCACCGTCGTCGCCTTCGGTGCGGGGCCACGCGAGGACTCCATCGGTCAGCCTCTGAAAGAGGGCGACCGCCTCCTGTGGACGCACGTGTACTGTGGCCAGTGCCACGAGTGCCGTGTGCAGCACACGCCGACTTTGTGCCGGCGTAAGAAGCAGTACATGCGCACCAACTGCGAGCGCTTCCCCTACCTCGTCGGCGGGTTCGCGCAGTACTGCTACGTGTTCCCGCCCTCGGGCCGCGTGCGCATTCCGGACGACGTGCCGGACGGCGTCGCCGCCGCGGCGAGCTGCGCGCTGCGGACCGTCGTCCACGCCTTCGACCGCCTCGGCCGCATCGAGCCGCACCAGCGCGTGGTGATCCAGGGCGCGGGCCCGCTCGGATTGTTCGCGACGGCGGTGGCGAACCACGCCGGCGTGAGCGATCTCATCGTCGTCGGCGCGCCGGAGCAGCGGCTGGCGCTGGCGCGACGCTGGGGCGCGTCGTCCACGGTGTCGGTCGAGGAGCTGCCCACGGCCGAGATGCGCCTCGCGCGCGTGCGAGAGCTGACCGGCGCGCGCGGCGCCGACGTGGTCCTCGAGCTGTCCGGCGCGCCGTACGCGTTCGCGGAGGGCCTCGACTTCCTGAGACCCGGCGGGCGCTACGCCGTCGTCGGCCAGCTCGGCGGGCCGCTGACGCCCGTGCAGGCCGCGCTCTTCGTGCGCAAGCAGGCGACGGTCCTCGGCGTGCAGTCCGCCGACATCGGCCAGTTCTGGAAGGCGCTCGAGTTCGTGCGCCGCACGGCCTCGCGTTACGACTTCGGGGCGATGCTGACGACACGCTATCCGCTGGACCGGATCAACGAGGCCATCCAGAGCATGCGCGCCTTCCGCGAGATCAAGCCGCTCGTCCTGCCCTGGACCGAGCGATAGAATGACGGTGATGACCGTCCCCAGCGGCGACTCATCGAGCGGCCGTGCCACGCCCCGACCATTCGGTGCGCCGGGTCAGTACGACGAGAACGGTGTCGATCTCTCGCTGATCCGCGCCAACCTGCGCGTCACGCCGACGGAGCGCGCGCGTCGGGGGGACCGCGCCCGACGGGCCGCGCTGCGGGTGCAGGCTATTGGACGGTCCGGTCGAGCAGAGCGCGCTTGAACGGTTCTGCGCCGTGCTGGCCGAGCACGACGTGGAGTTCATCGTCGTCGGCGGCCAGGCCGAGACGCTCATGGGCAGCGCGCGGGTCACGTATGACGTCGACCTTTGTTATCGCCGCACGCCCGACAACCTGGAGCGTTTGGCGGCGGCGCTGGGAAGCCTCAGCCTGACGCTCCGCGGTGCCCCCCCGGAGCTGAAGTTCCGAGTCGATGCGCAGGCGCTCGCGCTCGGCCAGAACTACACGTTCGAGGTCGACGGTCAGTACCCGCTCGATTTCCTGGGGTATCTCGAGCCGATCGGCACCTACGAGGATCTGCTGCCACACGCCGAGACCCTGGACATCGCCGGGCGACCGACGCGGGTGATCGGGCTCGACGACCTGATCCGCATCAAGCGGTACCTCGGCCGTCCGAAAGACAGGGAGTCGCTGCTCCAGCTGGAGGCGATCAAGCGGCTCCGCGAGCAGGAAGGCTTGCGCTGACGTCGGGGTGCCGAAGCCACCCCAACCGCCGTCCCCTCACGAACTTGCGCTATGATTTGGCCCCGCTGGCGGCAGAGGAGAGCCGACGGCTCTCTTGTCAGCGGCGCGACCGATCCCCCGAGTGGAGGCCCTGACATGAGACGTTCTCGATGCGTGGCGGCCGCCCTGATGCTGATCGTGCTGGCATCGACGGCCGCCTCGCTCTCGTCACCGGCCGGGGCCGCGGCCAGGGGAAAGCTCGTTCTGGCCTGGCATGCCGGCCTCGCGTCCCGTTGGCTGGATCCCCAGGAGCACGACGGCACCGCGACACCGGACAACTTCTTCACGGCCATTCACGATGGCCTCATCAAGAACCAGGGCACCGCGCTGTTCGATCATCCCGCCCTCGCCGAGAAATTCACGATCGCGCCGGACGCCAAGAGCGCGACGTTCACGCTACGAAAGGGCATCAAGTTCCACAACGGCGAGCCGGTCACGCCCCAGGATGTGAAGTTCAGCTACGAGAACTACCGAGGCGCCAAGGCCGACGTCTTCAAGAAGAAGACAGAGCGTGTCGAGATCGTGGACGACCGGACGATCCGGTTCCACTTCAAGGAACCCTTCCTCGATTTCGCCATCCTCTTCGGGACCGCCAACGTCGCCGCCCCCGGCTGGGTGGTGCCCGAGAAGTACTACAAGCAGGTGGGCGCCGACGGCTTCAAGCAGAAGCCCGTCGGAGCCGGCCCGTACAGGCTCGTCCGCCACGAGCCGGGCGTGAAGCTCGAGATGGAGGCCTTCGACGGCTACTACCGGCCCGTCAACGTGAAGCAGCTCGTCATGACGTCGGTGCCGGAAGGGGCGACCCGCGTCGCGATGCTGGAGCGCGGTGAGGCGGACATCATTTATTCCGTGCCCGGCGAGCTGGTCAGCCGGGTGCAGAAGCTCCCGGGTGTCACGCTCGCGCCGGTGCTGTCAGGATCGTGGTTCCTCGAGTTCCCCGGCTTCCAGGACCCGAAGAGCCCCTTCCGCGACAAGCGCGTGCGCGAAGCGGTGAGCCTGGCTATCGACCGGCGCGCCATGAACCAGGCCGAGTCGGCTGGGTTCGGCAAGGTGTCGGGGAACTGGATCAACAACGACGTGCAGTACGCCCTCGAGTGGCCCGAGATCGAGCGAAACGTGGAGCGGGCCAAGCAGCTCCTGCGCGAGGCGGGGTATCCGAACGGCTTCGACGTGGACTGGGTCACCCCGCTGCCCGCGTGGTACTCGCGGGGCGAGCGGCTCATCGGGCAGCTCCGCGAGGTCGGCATCCGGGCTCGGATGCAGACCATGGAGCGTGGCGTCTTCTTCCAGCGGCTGCAGGGCGGAATCAAGGAGTGGCCGGGCGTACAAATCATCTTCCACGGCATCAGGATCGCCGGAAGCTGGTCGTTCTGGTACGAGGCCCACGTCAAGTGCGGCGGCTTCAACTCTCGCGACCGCCTCTGCATCAAGGAGCTGGACGCCAAGTTCGAGCAGTACGAGCGATCTATCAATCCGGCCGAACGGAAGAAGCTCGCCGAGGAGATCCAGCGCGCCATCCTCGAGAACCACTACCTCGTGCCCGTCTTCCGCCACGCGTTCGTCAATGCGATCGGGCCCCGCGTCGCGGCCCAGAAGTGGCAGGACGTCTTCCCCACGATCACGACCGGCTATGCCTATCCGTGGGAGGACATCAAGCTGAAGGAGCAGTGAGGCGAGCGGGATGTGGCAGTTCATCGTCCGCCGCCTGCTCTACAGCATCGTCACGCTCCTCATCCTGAGCGCGACGATCTTCGTCATCGTGCGGCTGACGGGTGATCCCGTCAGCCTGTTGGCCGAAGCGGGCGCGCGCCCCGAGGACCTCGAGCGCATCCACCGGCAGTGGGGCCTGGACCGGTCGTGGCCCGTCCAGTACGTGAGCTTCCTCCAGAACATCGTCACGGGAGAGCTCGGGAAGTCCTTCAACTACCGGCTCCCCGTCAGCGAGCTGTACTTCCAGCGGCTACCGAACTCTTTGACGCTGGGCCTCGTCGCCACCCTGATCTCCATCCTCGTCGGGGTCCCCGCCGGCATCATCTCCGCGGTGAAGGTGAACACCTGGTGGGACACCATCGCGAAGGGGGTCGCGCTGCTCGGCCTCTCGATCCCCGGCTTCTGGCTCGGGCTGGTGCTGATCCTCGTGTTCTCCGTCTGGCTGCGATGGCTGCCGACCTCCGGGGCCGGTGACTGGCGGCACGTCGTCATGCCGTCGCTCGCGCTCGGGTGGTATTTCGCTGCCTCGATGTTGAGGCTGACCCGCTCGAGCATGCTCGAGGTCCTGGGCAGCGAGTACATCAAGCTCGCGCGGCTCAAGGGTCTGCCGGACGTCGTGGTCATCGCCATGCACGCGTTCAAGAACGCGCTCATCCCGGTCTTCACGCTGGCGGGCGTCAACATGGTGGTGATGGTCAACGCCGCCGTCATCATCGAGGTGATCTTCGCCTGGCCGGGCATCGGCCGCCTGCTCTACGAGGGCATCTTCAACCGGGACTTTCCCCTCGTGCAGGGCGTCGTGGTGATGGCGGGCTTCATGATCGTCGGGATCAACCTGATCGTGGACATCCTGTACGCCTTCATCGACCCGAGAATCCGGCTCACGAGGTAGGTGACGATGACGACTTACGCAGACTCGCCTCATGGCGCCGAGCGCCCTTCGGCTCGCACGACTCACGCAGACTCGCCTCATGGCGCCGAGCGCCCTTCGGCTCGCACGACTCACGCAGACTCGCCTCATGGCGCCGAGCGCCCTTCGGCTCGCACAACCATCGCGACGCACGGGCCGCTGGGCCCGGGACGGGCGGCGACCGGGGTGAGAGCGGTCATCGAGGCCGCGCGCGAAGCGCCGCTGGTCCCCGTCGCCATCCTCGGCGGCCTGATGCTCGTCGCGATCCTTGCCGACCTCATCGCGCCGCACGACCCGACGCTCCCGGTGAAGGGCGCGAACGTCTTCGACCCGCCCTTCTGGATGGAGGGCGGCCGGACGACGACGTTGCTCGGCACCGACTTCCAGGGCCGGGACGTCCTGAGCCGCCTCATCCACGGCGCGCGCGTGTCGCTGATCGTGGGGCTGATGGGGACGCTGGTGGCCGGCGGGATCGGGACCGCGATGGGGATCCTGTCGGGGTACGTCGGCCGTTGGGTGGACCAGGTGATCATGCGCGTCACCGACGCCTGGCTCGCGTTGCCCGCGCTCGTCTTCGCCATCTTCCTGGCGACGATGGTGGGCCCGAGCATGTGGAACATCGTCTTCGTGCTCGGGGCGGTGTACTGGACGCGCTACGCGCGCGTCATCCGTGGCGAGGTGCTGACCCTCAGGGAGCGGGAGTTCGTGAAGCTGGCCGAGATCGCCGGCGCCAGCAAGCTGCGCGTGATCAAGCGGCACATCCTGCCGAACGTCATGAACACGGCGACGGTGCTGGCCAGTCTCACGATCGGCGTCGTCATCATCGCGGAAGCGTCGCTGAGCTTTCTCGGCGTCGGCGTGCCGCCGCCTCAGCCGGCCTGGGGGCTCATGCTCGCGGAGGCGCGTCCCACCCTGATGGCGGGCCAGTGGTGGCTCACGGTGTTCCCCGGGCTGTGCATCCTCCTGATCGTTCTCGCGACCCAGCTTTTCGGCGACTGGCTGCGTGTCCGGCTCGACCCGCAGTTGAGGAATTTGTGAAGATGGGGGGCCCCGAGATGGCCCCCCATACCCCCCAGCGCTCGGCGCGCCCCGGCGGAGCCGTGGCGCGCCTCGATCCTGTCCTGAGGGTGTCGGGCCTTCAGACCCACTTCTTCACCTTCGGCGGGACACGCGTCGTCCGGGCGGTGGATGGCGTGAGCTTCACGCTCCATGAGGGCGAGAGCCTGGGCCTCGTCGGTGAGTCCGGGAGCGGCAAGACGACGACGTGCCTGTCCATCGTCGGGCTCTTGCCGCGCGCCGCGCGCATCGTGGGAGGCAGCGTCGTCTTCGACGGAGAAGACCTGACCCGCAAGAGCCAGCGTGAGCTGCGCCTCATCCGTGGCCGGCGCATCGCCATGATCCTGCAGGATCCGATGGCGTCTCTCAACCCGCTCTTCACCATCTTCAGACAGGTGGCGGAGCCCGCGTTCTTTCACCAGCACCTGCGCGGCCGCTCGCTGCGCGAGCGCGTGCAGCACCTTCTCCGCGCCGTCCGGATCCCCTCCCCCGAGTGGCGGATGCGCGAGTATCCCCACCAGATGAGCGGCGGCATGCGGCAGCGCATCGTCGGCGCCATCGCGCTGGCGGGAGGGCCGAGGCTCGTCATCGCCGACGAGCCGACGACGAACCTCGACGTCACCATCCAGGCGCAGTATCTCGATCTCCTCAAGGACATCCAGCGCGAGACGGGCGTGGCCCTGATCTTCGTCACGCACAATCTGGGCATCGTCGCGAAGATGTGTGACCGGGTCGCCGTGATGTATGCGGGCAAGATCGTCGAGCAGGCGCCGGTGCGGGAGCTGTTCGACGCCCCCAAGCATCCGTACACGCGCGCCTTGATCGGCTCGGTGCCGAAGCTCGGCAGCAAGGAACCGCTGTATTCGATCGCGGGCCAGCCACCCAACCTGGCCGACCTGCCTCCCGGCTGTCACTTCCATCCGCGCTGTCCCGATGTCCTGCCACGCTGCACGACCGACGAGCCCCGGGACTTCCGCCTCGCCGACGGAAGCGTCGCCAGGTGCTGGCTCCATGGCTGAGCCCGTCCTCGAAGTCCGGGGGCTCGCGAAACACTTTCCCGCGCGGCACGGGCTGTTCGGCCGCGGGGCCACGTGGGTGAAAGCCGTGGACGGAGTGGACTTCGCCATCCACGCCGGTGAGACGCTCGGGCTCATCGGCGAGTCCGGGTGCGGCAAGACGACCACCGCCAAGCTGATCTTGAAGACGGAGCAGCCGACGGCCGGGACGATCGCCTTCGAGGGCCGGGACATCGCCGAGCTCAGGGGCCGAGACCTCATGGACTACCGCCGGGCCGTGCAGGTGGTATTCCAGGACCCCTTCAGCTCGCTCAGCCCGCGCATGCGCGTGCAGGACATCATCGCCGAGCCCCTGGAGATCCATACCGATCTCTCGCACGCGGCGGTTCGGGCGCGCGTGGACGAGGTGCTCGGACTGGTCGGCCTCCAGCCCGACGTGGCGCCGCTGTTCCCGCACGAGTTCAGCGGCGGGCAGCGGCAACGGATCGCCATCGCGCGAGCGCTCGCCACCAACACCCGCCTCATCGTGCTCGACGAGCCGGTCTCCGCGCTCGACGTCTCGGTCAGAGCCCAGATCATCAACCAGCTGGAGCACCTGCAGCGGGCGCTCGGCGTGAGCTATCTCTTCATCGGCCACGATCTCGCGACGGTGGCCCACATCAGCCATCGCATCGCGGTGATGTATCTCGGCAGGATCGTCGAGTCGGCGGACAGCGACGCGCTATGCGCGCGTCCGATGCACCCGTACACCCAGGCCCTCTTCGCCGCCGCCCTGCCGTCCCGTCCCGACGACCAGGGGCAGGAACGAGCCATCACCGGGGAGGTTCCGAGCGCGCTCGCCCTGCCGTCGGGGTGCCGCTTCCACCCGCGATGCCCGCTCGCCATGCCCGTCTGCTCCGAGGTGGAGCCGGCGCTGACGCGTCGCAACGGCGGCGGTGAGGTCGCCTGCCACCTCTACTGAGGTCGGGCTCGGCGTCCTGGTCCTGGCGGACATCTCGGGCTTCACAGAGTTCGTCACCGCGACCGAGCTCGAGCACGGCCCGCCGATCATCGCGGAGCTGCTCGGGGAGGTCATGCGGCAGATCTCCCCGCCCCTGGAGATCCAGGAGGTGGAGGGCGATGCGGTCTTCGCAGTCGCCACAGACCGGGTGCTGGGGCCGCCCGCGACCCTGCTCGACGTGCCTGACGGGGCTGGACGCCCACACCGAACGCTACGAGCACTTCGGTGACGTGCGCTACTTCGTGCGCGACCTCGACACGATTCCCGCTCGCGTCTAGCATATGGGGGGCCCCGAAGGGTCCCGTACTGTAGGACACTCACCCCTTTCGGTCGAGTTCCGCGGCCGCATCGAGCGGTAGCCGAGCCTACCATCCGGCGCCGGCCCCCGAGTATCGGGGGCCGACGTCGGTGCCTCCGGGCGCGCGAGTTCAGCCATGCGAAAATAGACCGTTGTGCTTGAATTGACCGCTGCTGGCCTCGTGGTGCGTCCTGCCTCACCGATGGGGTATTGCAACCACTTCGGCCTCAGGCGGATCGCCGAGAGCGAGGTGCGGGCTGAGCGGCTCGCGGCCGCGCTGAAGGCGAGGCGCGGCACCCTTGCCGTCTCATGGCTGAATCTGGGCGAGTACGCGACTGTCACCTCCCGCGAGACGCGGCTGCAGGTCGAGCGGCTGAAGAGCGCGCACGAGGTCAATACAAGCAAGCGAGGAGGGAGGGCGATGCGGGCGTGCAGCCTATACTCGACTAATGAGACCGTGGCGAGTCAGAGCCACGAGGACCACGATCGCCGACCTGTACGTCATCCTGGCTGTCGTCGTTGGCGCGTGGCGAATCAGGGCCACGAAAACCACGGTGGTGGGCCTGTACGTAGTCCTGGCTGTCGTCTTTGGCGTAGTGGTGGGTCACTTGAATCTTCCGACCTACTGGCAACTATTAAGATTCGGTCGTTCCGCTCATGCCGTGGTGCTACGTACGAATTGTGACAATCACGCCTCGGTGTTTTACAGATTCGAGGTCCAAGGCCGGGAGTACGAAGATTCTGGCAGTGCCGGCTACGGCAATCCCGACTGTCGGGAACTGAAGCCCGGTCATCGCATCATGATCTATTACGTGCCGTCGAAGCCAGATCTCAACATCCCGGGCGAGATAAGAGAGCGCTGGAACAACGAGCTGGCGTTCCTCGCTTTGGCGGTCACCATCATGCCGCTGATCGTGCTGTATGGGATCTTCCGCAAAGAACCTTCGCGCTAGCGCAAGCTCACCGTCGTGTAGCACACGCAGCACCCCTGGAGAAGAGTCGATGCCCACCGATCGGAAGGACCGGGCGCGATGCCCGGCGGATGTTCGCGCGCTCTGCGAGGCGGCGGAGCGCGGGCGATCAGTAGTACACCGAGCGGCCGGCCCCGCCGGTCGCCACGACGAGCTCGCCGCTCACGGCCCACGCCTTGTCCGACGCCAGGAAGACCGCGAGATAGGCGATCTCCGCCGCGTCCACCATGCGGCAGATGGCGTTGCCGCGCGGGGAATCGGCGGCGAAGTCGCGCGACTCGACCTCGTCGGCAGCGATACCCAGCTCTTTGGCGCGGGCGGCCAGCAGGCGTGGCGTGCGCTCGGTGCGCGTCGTCCCGGGGTGGATGCAGTTGACCGTGATCCCGAAGCGGCCCACCTGCACGGCCAGGGTCTTGGTGAGGTGCACCAGCGACGTGTTGCGCGCGCCGCCGCTGAGATTGCCGGCATTGCGGGCGTTGGTGCCGCTGATGTTGATGATGCGGCCCCAGCGGTGCTCCTTCATGTGAGGAAGGACCGCGCGGGCGCAGCGCAGCGCGCCCACGTACTTGACGTTGAAGTCGTGAAGGAGATCCTCGTCGACCACGGTCTCGATGGGGCCGGTGGCGGTGGCGGAGCCGCCGGGCGGCGAGCCGCTGTTCACGAGAATGTGCACGCCGCCGAGCTGCGCGGCCGCCTGGGCCACCATGCCATCCACCTGCGCCTTGCTGGTGACATCGGCCACGATGGGGATGATGCGCCGCCCGGTGGCGGTGGCCAGCTCGTGCGCCGCCGCTTCCAGCGGCCCCTTCGAGCGCGCCGCGATGGCCACGTTCACGCCTTCGCGGGCCAGCTCGAGCGCGATGGCTTTGCCGATGCCCAGACTTCCGCCGGTCACGATCGCATTCTTGCCCGAGAGTCCGAGCTCCATCGCGTGTCCTCCTTCGCTGCGTGTCTAGTAAATGGGGGGCCCCGAAATGGCCCCCCATACCCCCCAACGCTCGTCGCGCCCCGGCGAAGCCGTGGCGCGCCTCGACCCCCACACGCTCGGGGCGCCCCGGCGGAGCCGTGGCACCCCTCGACACTCCAACAGGCTCCTACAAGCGCGCCGGGTCGAACGGGCCGAGATCCAGCGTCGCGGCGGCGCCCTCGGTGATCAGCTCCGCGAGGGCGAGGCCGGTCGCCGGCGCGTTGAGCATTCCCCACGGACCGTGGCCCGTCGCCACGTACGCGCCGGCCACCCCGGGCACGCGGCCGATCAGCGGCAGACCGTCGTCGGTGACGGGACGATAGCACGCCTGGCGGCGGGTGACGCGTGCTGAAGCGAGCCGCGTCGACACCCGGCGCGCCGCGCGGCAGAGCGTGTCGCACGCGGCATCGTCGACCTTCACGGCATCGGGCGAATCCGGCAGCGGCGCCGGGTCGGCCATCCCGCACACGTACACCTCACCGTCCGGCCGCGGAATGATCTCCGGCTCGAACGCGCGGCCGTCGGCGGCGCGGTAGTCGACGAAGAGCGCGTGGGCGGGGACGTCGGCCACGTCGAGCGTCACGCTGTAGCCCTTGAGTCCGCGGACGGTCGGCAGCCGCAGCCCGCGGACGGCTCGCGTCGTCCACGGCCCCATCGCCAGCACGACGGCGTCGGCGTCGAGCGTCGCGCCGTCGACCCTCACCCCACGCGCGACACCGTCGCGCTGCACCACATCCTCGACCACGCCGAGGCGGAGCGTGCAGCCGCGGGCCCGCGCCGCGTCGAGCAGCGCGGTCGTGAAGCGCGCCGGGTGGACCTGCGCGGTGGTGTCGGTCGAGCCGAGCACGCCGGTGACGACACCGGCATCGTCGAGCCACGACGGCGCCGCCACGCGATGGCCGCCGCCCAGCCTCCCGCGCTCGCGCGCCGCCAGCATGAAGGTGTCGAGACGGCGGTAGCCGTAGTCGGCCCCCAGCTTCTGCGCCAGCTCCGCGTGGAGCGCGAAGCTCGCGCGGGCCAGCGGGCCGAGCGCCGAGCCGTCACACCAGTCGAGCGCGAGAAATCCGCCGGACTTGCCGGAGGCGGCGCAGGCGACCCCCGAGCGCTCGACCACGGTGACGGCGACGCCGCGGAGCGCCAGGAAGTACGCGACCGACGCGCCCACCACGCCGGCACCGCACACGACGACCTGCCGCGGATTCGTCACCGCGCTGTTCGAGCGCCGGCTTTGCCGGCGCAACCGAATCCTGGGGGGAG
>Ga0209058_1004061_pt1 | contig 11716 bp, 8 predicted proteins | sample GraSoiAngelo_147_FD_185904 | JGI IMG/M metagenome (GOLD analysis project Ga0209058, IMG submission 185904) | Grasslands soil microbial communities from the Angelo Coastal Reserve, California, USA - 14_1009_05_40cm (SPAdes) (version 2) | ecosystem: Environmental > Terrestrial > Soil > Grasslands ... | reverse complement strand
ACATGTCGACCATACCCGCTCTCAATACCTCCGCTGTCTTGTACCATGTACTGTAGATTCTTCGGCCAAAGACACCTCTCACATGGGCATCTTTGAACACGATCCAATTGGCCACATCGAGCTCGACCCTTTTCGAGGGCAGCCCGAAAAGCACGGCAGTGCCCCCTGGTCTCAAGGCTTTGAAGCCCTGTTCAAACGCGGCTGGTGCGCCTGACATTTCGAAGAATATGTCTGCTCCACGTCCATCAGTCTGTCGCATGATCTCCGAGGAGACATCATCATTCGAGGCATTGAGGAGCTCATCGGCACCCATTTCCTTGGCAAGGCTCAACCGATAATCGACAACGTCCACCCCAAAAATCCTGGTCGAGCCAAAAGACTTGCATAATCCTATCAGACATGCGCCGATCGGACCGCAACCGAAGACGGCGACCCTCTTAGCCGATATGTCCGTTACGGAGGCAGCATGCACTGCATTACCCAGTGGTTCCTGAGCACTAGCCACCTCGACAGAGAGTTTGGAATCGTTCTTCCAAGCACTGGCTTCATGCAACGCATGATACTGTGCGAAGCATCCGTCAGTGTCTACTCCTCGTAAACGCATGTTCTCGCAGATGTGCGCGTTGCCTGTCCGGCACTGGAAACATCTTCCACAGAAAATGTGGGTCTCACCGCTGACCAGATCTCCCTCTCTCAATTCCGCAACCTCCTTCCCCGCCTCCAAGACCCGACCCGCAAACTCGTGACCCATAACAAACGGAGGCTTGACCCGATCCCGGACCCACTCATGCCAATCATAGATCTGCATATCCGTGCCACAGATGCTCGTAGCCTCCACTCGAACCAAAACATCATTCAACCCGATCGAAGGAATCTGCCACTCCTGGTAAACTGCGCCAGGCTCAGGTTTGAGCTTGACTATACTGTGCATCTGACCTTCCAACCACTTCTCAGCTCTCTGGCCGCCCTCTGCAACAGGTCTACTTGTAAAACGTTTTACATCAAAGAGTGGTATCCAGGAAACCAAATCGGAGAGATGGATGGAATGGTCCAAGAACCCGGATTCGCACGTGAGCCGCTTGTCAATGCCCTGAAGCAAGAACTTCAGGATCTAGAAAGAGAGGAATTACTTTGGCGTGTAAGGACACTTGATACTCCATCTGCCCCCCATGCAAGAGTTGATGGCAAGTCAGTTCTCGTACTTTGCTCGAACAATTACTTGGGTCTAGCCAATCATCCAAGGCTGAAACAGGCTGCTATCAACGCCACCAGAAAATACGGTGCTGGCTCTGGCAGCGTACGAGTCATCGCTGGAACCATGAGCATACATCAACAATTGGAGAAGATCCTCGCAGAGTACAAGATGACGGACGCATCGATAACCTTCCAATCTGGGTACGCGACAAACCTTGGAACGATCATGGCCTTGGTTGGTGACGATGACCTGATCATTAGCGATGAGTTGAATCATGGTAGTATCATAGACGGTTGTCGCCTGACCAGGGCCGAGAGACGTGTGTACAAGCATCGGGACATGCAGGATCTTGAGAAACAACTGCAGAACACCGAACGGTACAGGAGAGTATTGATCATCACAGACGGCGTCTTCAGCATGGACGGCGACATCGCTCCCCTCCCCGACATAGTCAGATTAGCCAGAGAGAACCGGGCCGTCGTTTACGTAGACGATGCCCATGGCGACGGCGTACTAGGAGAAAAGGGAAGAGGAATAACTAGCCATTTCAAACTGCACGGAGAAATCGATATAGAGATGGGAACTTTCTCGAAAGCTTTCGGCGTTGTCGGAGGCTACGTTGTCGGATCCAAGGAGCTTTGCCAATATCTGCAGAATAAAGTCCGCAGCTACCTCTTGTCAGGGTCACAACCACCAAGCATCCCTGCCGCATGCATCGCAGCCCTAGAACTTGTGAAACGACAGCCTGGACTGGTAAAGAGGCTCTGGGACAATGCCCACTATTTCAAAAAGGGCCTTCGAGACCTGGGATTCGACACTGGCCAGAGCGAGACACCAATTACACCGGTTATGGTAGGTGATAGTGGAACGGCTAGGAAGCTCGCCGATAGATTGTTTCAGCTGAAAGTGTTCGTGTTGCCAATTGTCTATCCGATGGTAGCTCGTGAGAAAGCCCGGATAAGGACGATCGTGACCAGTGCACACTCCAAGCATGACCTTGACACAGCCCTCAATGCGTTCGAAAAGGCTGGAAAAGAATTCGGCATAATATGAATCAGAAAAGAAAGGATCGGGCCTCGCCCCAAGTCTTGGGAGCCCATCTGAATGGAAATCTCGAAAGACTGAGAAGGAAAGGTTGGTTCCGCAAGAGACTCCCGAATCTCGCAAGAAGTCTCGTCTACGCCGCCATCATCACGATAGGAGACTTGATAGTCCTCCTGGTCCTCATGCGCGAAATATCTGGCTCGATCCTAACGCTGATTTTGTTTCTCGAAGGAGGAATTGGACTCCTGTCCGGCGTTGCCATCTCTCTTTCATCTTCTCCCTCGATGTCCAAGCTGGGAGAAGAGCTGTTCCATACCTCGCCTTGGTCGAGGGAGGCCGAAAGACATGCTGAGTCAGTTGGGCTGAAGTGGATGCTCACGGCTACTTTTCTAGTGCTTCTAGGGTTCGCAATATCCGCCATCTGAAATATTGGATCGTTAGAATGGGCCCAAAGAAAAAATAAAAAAGAGAAGATTGTTCGGAATGCCCTAGATTCCTCTCTATGGCGGAGGTCCGCTTGCCGGTGGTGTCGTCGATGTCGGTGGGCGTGTATAGCCTGTTCTTGCAATCCTATGGCGCCTCATTCTGAATAGGAGACCACCTAAGATTACTCCAGCCGCGGCTATGACTCCGGCGGTGATGTAGAGCCCGTATGTGGTCAGGAAGTTTGACGGTTGGTTCGCAGGTCCCACGATCAAGAGTTCAACTGGCGGCCAAGCAGGCCCGTTGAAGGCGGTGAAGATTGCCTTTCCATTGCTGATGCTCTTGTCGAACGCTACAATCTCGCGGGTATAATGGATTGGTATCGAGGGCAATGCATCGTAAGCCAAGACCTGCCATTGCTTCACAAGGTTCAGGCGAGTTGGCTTGTCAACTGTTGTCTTGATCTGTTCGACGAGACCATTGTTGGTGGCATTATTCCAGAGGTAGTAGTTCCCCCCTGTCGGGGCGAACTGTGTATTGTCGTACAATGACCATGGGTCGGCATCAATACCCAGATTGTAACCGACGAACAGAATGTCGAACCCGCCTTGGTCATAGGTCTTGCCCAAGCAGTTGCAGCTCGCAGGTGGTGTCAGTGCCCGAGCGAAGATGTTAGGGCTGAACGGTAGCTCTACCTTGCCAACATCTACTCCAATTGAGATCAATTGGCTTTGGATCAATGATGCCCAGGCTCGCCTTGCGCTGTTCGAGGTTGGCACGAGTAGAACTATGTGTAGGTTCGGAGTGAGACAAGTCGCGGGTTGGGCAGTATAGCAACCTCCTTTCGCCGTGGGTAAAGTGTAGCCGGCCGCTACGAGGCTCTGGTTTGCAAGTGCCAAGCTGTACTTGTAGGGTTTGAGGTTTGTGTTGAATCCCTCTGTTAGGGACGTGTTTGTGTTCGGGTTGCCAACAACTGGAGTGGTTATCGCGGGGTTCCCGTAGCCGCTGAGCAAAGAGTTGATTATCTGGTTTCTGGGCGTCGCGTAGCTTATTGCTTTGCGAATGTCGGTTGCGTAGGATTCTGCGAGTGATGGATTCGACCCGTTTGCACAAGACGGAATAGCTTGGCACGCCGGCGTCTGAACCCCGGTTCCTATGACCGGATGATTCATGTTAACACCCATTTCCTGAACGCCAAATCCATCGTAAATCGCTAGATTGTCCATCCCCCAGTCGCTGAGAAAGCTTGGCGTAGTGCCGAGGTTGTAATTATTATCCAAAACGTTGACCTCACCGTTCTTCAGAGCTGTGATCGCAGCATCTGAACCCACGATATTCTTGACGTAGTAGTCTTTCACATTGAACTCTCCCTTCGCAACTAGGTCCGACTTGCCGCGAACTGGAAAGTCGAAATAGTTGTCGTTTCTCGTCAAGTGGACCGTTGACGTCGTCACATCGTAACCTACCCACTTGTAAGGTCCCGTACCAATTGGTCCGGGATCACTTGAGCTTGGGTTCACGCCTGTGTTGAACGCGCTGTGTAGCCAGTCAACTCCGCTCGTACTGTTGTACGGCCGAGTGTGGAGGACATGGTAAGGAACTATGCCCGTTGTGAGCACGTTCTGGACGAAGTAAGCATATGGGGCAGGCAATGTGAACTTCACCGTGTAGGGATCCACGATTGTCTCATTGTTCGGGCCGCCAATTATTCCCGTCAAGAACGACTCGACTGGCGCGGCCAGACCGGCGTTTTGCAGAGAGTCGAAGGTGAATTTCACATCTGTAGCGTTGACGCAGCAGACGCCGTCATGCCAATTGACCCCTTGTCTGATATGGACCGTCCATATTTTGTATGTTGAGTCAACCGACCAGCCCGGGTTTGCAACAGTTCCGTCTGCGAGGGCTGGCAACATTGACTTTACGACTGTGTCATTCCTCATCGCGAGGCCGAGGAATACCTCACTGACGACGGCAAGGTCATAGTATGATGTGCTCAATCCCGGAATCAAGCCTTCTCCTGGTGCCTGTCCGGTCTGCGCGAGGATTAAGGTTGCGTTGCCGGTCTGCGCGTATAATTGGGGCGTAATCAAGAGTGCGGGCGTCAGCATCAAAATTGAAATCGCTAATGCGCACACAGATTTTCCGATTGTAGTTCTCAGAGTGTATTTCACTCGAGGAGACTCGATAGTTAGAGAGGTATAATCGTTGTGGCGACTTTCAACACTATCTCAGAACATAGACCATGTTCAAATTGCTCATAAGCAAATGGATACGCATATAGACCACGAATGTGCCCAGTTTCCAAATCATAATCGGTTATACCCTTGTCTCACCGGCATCCGCCAAGAGCAAGAATCGTGACAAGAGACGCCCGAGAGTGGTCTAATCTGTGTCGATTATCAAGTACGTGTTAAGAAGGGCGCTATATCTCATCCCTGTCTTCTTCGGAATCACTCTCCTCGTATTCTCGATTGAACGATTAGCAGGCGACCCCATCCAACTCCTCACGCAGCTAAATCCCAAAATAAACGAGGCACAACGTCAGGCGCTGAGACACTATTTCGGACTTGACAAGCCAGTCTATGCCCAGTATTTGTTATGGCTCTCCGAGCTTTTCATGGGCGACTTGGGAAGCTCTTATGCCGTGTACAGTGGCGTTTCAGTGAATTACCTCGTGGCTACAAGGGTTTGGACAACTCTTGAGATCCAATTGTTGGGATTTGTCTTTTCCCTCGTTATCGCAATCCCCATCGGCGTCCTCTCAGCGAGAAAGAGATACTCACTCCTGGACGTGACCATAACTAGTTCGGCTCTTGTAGGAACATCGATCCCTATCTTCTTCCTCGGAATTGTCTTCATTCTGGGCTTCGGATACTATCTCGGCTGGTTCCCGTCAGGAGGAGCGCAGTCGACAATACCGTCTCAGTATTTTTTGGGCGACCAAACCCTTGACCAGATCTGGCATCTTACATTGCCAACTGCAGTCTACACTTTCGCTTTGCTGGCGCCGATAGTCTTGCTAGTTCGGTCAAGCATGCTAGAAGTTCTTAGGCAAGATTACATTCTCGCTGCGAGAGCGAGCGGACTGAGCGAGAGAACCGTCATCTACAAACACGCCTTGAAGAACGCGCTCATACCCATAGTGACATATATCGGATTGTATTTCGGAGGTTTGTTGGCCGGTGCGCCAATCACAGAGACCGTCTTCAACTGGCCGGGCGTGGGGAGATTGTTTGTCGACGCGACCAATGTCCTCGATTTTCCGATCGTGCAGGGCATAGTTGTCTTGATCACCCTGATGACTCTCGTGGCCAACATAATCACTGACATTACGTATGCATACATAGATCCGAGGATCCGTCTTGAATAAACCGGAGGAGGTCAAGCGATAACGACGGAGGATAGTCCCAGCTCAAGGTTGTACAAGCGTCTCCGCGACTTGAGCCCACTTTGGAGGGGTTCTGGGGTAAGCCAGTGGGGACTAGCCTGGCGGAGGCTCAGAAGGAACAAGGCCGCCCTTGCCGGTCTAGCGGTCGTGGGAATCATTGGGGTCATGGCAATCTTCCAGAACTACATTGCGCTCTACCCGGCGAAATGTCTTGTTGGTCTCCAACCACAGTGCCCTGCGGCTTCCGGCCGGACGGATAGTTGGCAGATTAGAGTGCCTCCAAGCCTCCACGACCCGTTCGGAACTGATGGTAGTGGATACGATGTCTACAGCCAGATAGTGTATGGGGCGAGGCCGGCGTTTCTTGTTGGAATTGGGGCGACAGCGATTAGCATGGCCCTCGCCATATTGATCGGGCTTGTCGCAGGTTACGAGGGTGGCTGGGTCGACAATGTTCTCATGAGGATCACAGAGGTCTTTCTCGTGCTACCCTTCTTCCTCATACTCCTAGTCTTCCTCCGAGTGTTAGAGGCTGGAACGGGATCCGGCACCGGTGCCCTTTGGATCATAATCGCAATCATTGGAGTGTTCTCATGGTCTGGTGCCGCGAGAATTATCAGGGGAGAAGTTCTTCATGTCCGGGAGTTTGAGTACGTCGCGGCTTCTCGCCAGATAGGCTCGTCGGCTCGGCGCATTCTCTTCCGACATCTCTTCCCCAACGTCCTGCACATCATCATCGTCTTGGCAACATTGCAAATCGCAGGGTCCATCCTGACCGAGGCTGGAGTAAGCTTTCTCGGATTCGGAGACACTAACACCCTCACTTGGGGCCGACTGCTGACCGACGCGTCTTCTAATGTCAAGCAGGCATGGTGGGCAGGAGCTTTCCCGGGGATATTCATCACTCTACTGGTCATGGGCTTCAATCTTTTGGGAAATGGGTTGAGAGACGCGTTAGACCCGAGGCTCAGAGAGTGAGCCAGAGAAAAAATGGAAACCAGACTGTCAAGGAGGACGATACTTGCCCGAGCCTTTATTGACAGTTGACGGACTGAGAACCTACTTTTTCACCTGGGCCGGCGTCGTTAGAGCAGTTGACAACGTCAGCATTCACGTTGAGAAAGGCGAGACGCTCGGGATCGTTGGCGAATCCGGATCCGGAAAAACCGTTACCGCATTGTCAGTAATGGGGATCGTCCCCTCGCCAGGGAAGATCGTGGAGGGGAGGATCAGGTTTGAAGGACAAGACCTTCTCTCCAAATCCCAGCGAGAGTTACAATCGATCCGGGGTAATCGCATAGGCTACATATTCCAAGATCCAACGGCTACCCTCGACCCAGTCTACACGATCAGACAGCAACTGGTAGAGGTGATAATGCAGCATCAGCCACTGACAAAAGACGGAGCCTATGATAGAGCATTGGAACTCTTGCAAATGGTGGGAATCCCTGCCCCAGAGCTTCGCATGAACCAGTACCCCCACCAGCTAAGCGGCGGGATGAAACAGAGGATTGCCGTGGCCCGGGCAATCTGCTGCAACCCCAGCCTATTGATCGCTGACGAGCCCACGACAGCGCTGGATGTGACAATCCAGGCCCAGATACTTGTGATGATGAAGGATCTAATCAAGCGTTTGGGCATGGCCATGATCCTGATCACACATGACATGGGAATAGTCGCGGAGACTTGCGACCGCGTCACGGTCCTATATGCTGGGCAAGTGTTCGAAACGGGAACTACGGATCAAGTCTTCTGGAATCCAAAGCATCCCTACACTGAGGCACTATTGACCTCGGTCCCTAATCCACGGTTAATCCAGAAAAGATTGGATGTCATTCCTGGGAATATTCCGGACCTCATCCATGCTCCAACAGGATGCAGGTTCAACCCACGTTGCAAATACGCTCAGCAGCTGTGTGTCGACAAGATTCCCGAGTTCGAGTTCCAAGAGCCACCCGACCATCGGGCTGCTTGCCATTTTGCAAAGGAGCTGCACCTGAAGACCCCGGTCGGGGAGGAGTAGAATAGGAACTGGCTTTTCGTGAAACAGGCCGTTCTAGTGGAGAGTCCGCTTTGGAGATACGATTCCTGACGAAACACTATCCTATCTTCGAGAGAGGTTTGCTGTTGAAACGCCAGACGGGAGTCATCCACGCGTTAGACAACGTTTCTCTCACTGTCAACCGAGGGGAAACGTTGGGACTAGTCGGTGAGTCAGGCAGCGGAAAGTCAACCCTGGCCAAGAGTGTTGTGAACTTGGAAACGCCGACAAAAGGGACGATCACTTTCAATGGAACCGACGTGCTCAAGGTCTTCAAGTCACGGAACAAGAGGCGCGTCTTGGCCTTACATCGACAGATGCAGTACATTTTCCAAAATCCTTACGCATCATTAGACCCGAGAATGACAGTGGCCGACATAATCATGGAACCCTTGGAGGTTCACAAACACATTCCCAGAAGTCGTTGGACGTCTACTTTGTACGAACTCTTGAAAATGGTAGGCTTGGAGGAATATCATGCCGAAAGGTACCCTCACGAGTTTAGTGGAGGACAGAGGCAACGAATCTGCATTGCACGCGCCTTGGCCGTTGAACCGGACCTGATAATCGCCGATGAGCCCGTGGCTAGCCTTGACGTGTCGATAAGAGCCCAGATACTCAACCTACTGAAAGACATTCAGAACAAGCTAGGGCTCACCTACCTTTACATCTCTCATGATCTGAGCACGGTCCAACACATGTGCGACCGAGTCGCAGTAATGTACCTCGGCAAGATTGTGGAGATAGCGGATACTGCTGAACTCTTCGTAAATTCCCTTCATCCGTACACAAGAGCACTCCTGTCTGCGATACCGATTCCAGACCCTAGAAGGAAGATTGACCGAATTGTTTTGCCGGGCGAGGTCCCGAGTCCGATCAACCCGCCGTCAGGCTGCAGGTTCCATCCTAGATGCCCGAGAAGAATTGAGATGTGTTCTAAGGCGGAGCCTCAACTTGTAGAAGTTCTGCCGAGGCATTGGCTTGCCTGCTATAATCCGTGGCCCGCGGCCAAACCTGGAACTCCGAGTCCGCCTGTCGTAGAAACGGCACCGCCAAGTGATTGAAAAAGAGTCGGAGTGGAGCTCGACTGCATTACCTTGAGAAGCATTATATATTAGCGACACTAATGATTAGCTATGCTAAGTTATGTGCGCACTCAAGCGGAAACTCGACGCGTAAAGGCCGAAGCACTTACTCCAGAACTGATCCGTGACTTTGTGATCGCAGGTCACATGGACCTCGAAAAAGTGAAACGCATGTACGAAGAACATCCTGCCTTATTGAACGCGGCTCATCCGTGGAAGGAGAGCGATCATGAGACCGCAGTACAGGCAGCCGCGCAGATGGGGAACGTAGCAGTGGCCGAGTATCTCCTGTCAAAGGGTGCACCACTGGAGATTTGTACTGCGGCGATGCTCGGAAGAACAGAAGACGTGAAACGCCTACTCTCCAGAGATCCCAAGGATATTGGTGCCACAGGAGCGCATGGAATACCACTCCTCGCACATGCAGCTCTGAGCGATAATCTTGACCTAGTGCAACTGCTGTTCAACCAGGGAGCGCACCAAGGCGTTTCGTTCGCACTCCACAACGCGATCAGTAGAAACAATTACGACGTGACCCACTGGTTACTAGGAACAGGTAAGGCAGATCTTGTCTGGAAGAACTACCAAGGAAAGACGGCATTAGCCGTCGCCAACGAAAAGGGATACGGAGAGATTGTTAGCCTGCTCAGACAGTACGGCGCCTCCGAGTAGAGATGCTTGACGAAAAGAGAAACGGATTCTCTTTGTCGGAGCGGGGCTTGGCGAGCGCATCGGACCGACGGGATTTACACCGCTTCGAGATCTACGTGTATCGGTTCTATCAACTTCGAGCAGTAAGCCTCGAAGATGTTTCTTGTAATGAGTCATTGTGTGTTGAAGATACCGTAGGTCTGACAGGCCGATCTGAAGCCTCGCTCCGTCGAAGTAATGGGCTGCATCACAACGTCGACGCCTCCTCTTGCGAGCCTTGATGGCTCAGCGATCCTGACCAAACTGTTGTTTTAGAGGAAACAGGAGCCAAGATTGAACTGGTACTGTTGATTTCTTCTAGGTTGGGAGACCCCAAACAGACCGTCAACCCGGCTCATTTCCGTATTGAATACTAAGTGCGGAAGTCGCAATTCAGCATTCCGAAACCCCGATGCCTCAACCCGTTTTCACTGTGAGCATACCCGTTTGTGTGATCGGCTTAGTTTGTCATTATGATACTGTCATAGTGTGATAGATTCCTGATTCCGCTGATTCTCTGTCTTCTTGGGTTCGGGATCTCTTGATTGTGTAATGCACTAGTAGTATGTGGAGCGCGTGCCTAAGTTTCATCTTCTTAAATCTGCGAGGGTCTTGCCCACTAGTGATTCTGCCTGACTAGCAGGATATGGTGGGGCCGGTGGGATTTGAACCCACGACCACCAGCGCCCCGGGTTCACCGCTCCCAAAGTGGGGATGCTCTGGTATCCTCTGGGCGGGAGAGTTCACTTCTCCCCCTGGACCAAGCTAGACGATTGGGTATGCTCGATCATCTATCGAACAATCGGCCCCTATCTTTGCTTGGTGCTTGGTCAGCCCCGGGTGACTCGCAAGGAAAGGGGCTTCTAAGAGGTTTTCCATCGAAACCCATAGTCTCAATTGAATACCTGATCCAGCTAGGCAACCTGTTCCTGAAAGAGGTCCCTGAGTCCCAAGCCTCTATTTTTTGCCTCCTTTTCCAAGACATTCATCACCCCGGTTGAATATTGAATCGCTCTTTTTGGTCGATCGACAACCGACGCGGGTAGTCCCCAGGAAGAGGCGAGTTTTCTGAGGATGAATTTCCTAACTGGCTGTCCATTCTGAACTCTCACCTTGAATCCGGCCGGAATCCTGAGCGCATACTGGACTAAGGGGAGGTATGCGAACGGACATCTGAGATCAAGGCGATTGGTCACTGCTACCTTATCCCCAGGCTCGAAATCATTAGCGGAGGCCGTGACTAGGCTTTCCCAAACCTCTCTCTTGATCGTAGCATTGTTTCCCGCGAGTTCCTCAAACCTCGCGTAGCCTCCGAAGAGCTCGTCGCTCAACTGGCCCGCAACAATATGCTTCAACCCTTTTGCTCGAGCCATCTGACAGGTTGCGTAGAACGGAAGTGAGACGCCTACTACCGTTGGATCAATACTCTCAGTAGCCTGTACGACATCTAGGACTAGATCGACAACTTCTTTCTTCGTCAACTCTCGAACTGTTATTGGAAGCCCCATTTGGTCGGCGACTTGTTGAGCATGCTGAAGCTCGGGTTGATTCTCTAGCCCAACCGTAAACAGTTCGGGTTTCCGAGATGTGAGCATTGCTGCTAGGGCGACGAGTGTACTGTCGAGTCCTCCTGAGAATGCAAGAGCTGAACCTTCAGGGACCGTCTTGATAGCCGATTCGGTAAGCAGACTTCCAAGTTTCTCGACCGCGGACTCTTCGCTTATGTTGTCTTCATCGATGTTTTCCAATCGGTAGGTGTCATCGGTTGAAGTTGCGGAGTTGGTAATCGAGACGATCTGTCCTGGAGGCACGGGTTTGGGATTCGCAATCCCTGCTTTTGTAAGGGCTGT
>Ga0209058_1004060_pt1 | contig 11717 bp, 9 predicted proteins | sample GraSoiAngelo_147_FD_185904 | JGI IMG/M metagenome (GOLD analysis project Ga0209058, IMG submission 185904) | Grasslands soil microbial communities from the Angelo Coastal Reserve, California, USA - 14_1009_05_40cm (SPAdes) (version 2) | ecosystem: Environmental > Terrestrial > Soil > Grasslands ... | reverse complement strand
TCCCGTCCGAGCGCCTCGGCCGTCCGGATTCGATCCTGAAGCGCCTTTTCGGAGCGGAGGAGTTTCGTCGCCTGTTCCTTCAGGCCGCCTCGGGATTCTTGAATCTCTTCCACGGTCCGGGTGGCCTCGCCTCGCTGCCTCTCAAACTCCCTCGCCTTGGCCGTGAGCTCGCGCTCCCGCCGCTCGAGTTGCTCGGATTTCCTGCGGACCTCCTGTTGCTCGGCGGCGAACTTGCGGTCCTTCCCTGCGAGGTCCTTTGCGATCTTCTCCATGCGCTGGGTGGCCCGGACCAGTTCGTCCCTCCGTTCCGCCAGGGTCGCGGCCTCCGCCACGACGGCCTCTTGTCGCTTGGCCAAGGCCGCGGTCTCCGAGGCCAACTTCGCCTCCCGACGATCGAGATCCTTGAGCCGTCCGGTCGCATTCCGTTCGCGATCGGCAAGCGCCTTCTGCCTTTCCGTCAGTGCGGGCTCTTGCCCCCGCACGTGCTCCTCGAGGCCGACGAGGGCCTGCTCCCGCCGGATGAGTTCTCGCTCGCGAGCTTCCGCTTCCCCGAGTCGTGCGTCGAAGGCCGCGCGCGCTTCCGAGATTTTCTGCGTCTCCTGCTGAAGCGTGGTATACAGTTCGCGCATCTGTTCGCGTTCCCGCTCGAGGGATTCCTGTCTCCCGGCCAGCGCGGCCTCCCGATCGTCAGTCGACGCGGCCCGCTCCGCCACCTCCCGTTCCCGGGCCGCCATCTTCCCGATCCGTTCGGCGAGGCTCCGCCGCTGAGTCTCCAGCTCCGCCCGCGCCTTCTCCATCTCTATCGTGAGGATTTTCCGTTGGGATTGGAGCTCGACGTCCGCGGCTCCGCGCCGTTCTTCCAGGCGGCGCATCAGGAGGCCGCTGGCCTGTTTGACCGCCTCCAGTTCCGCCCGCAAGGACTCCAGTTCCTTCTCGCGAGCCCCGCTCTGCCGAGCCTCCTGCTCGAGTTCCCGGATGCGTTGCCGGAGGGATTCCTCGTCGTCGATGAGCCCCCGCTCTGCGTTCTCGCGGTTTCGGAGGTCCCGAAGGTACGCTTCTCGTTCCGCGGCCTCCCGGGCGATCGCTTGGGAGAGGACCTCGTCGGCGTCTCCGAGTCCGGGAACGGACGCCTCGGGATAGCTGCGTTGCAGCTGGTCGATGCTGATCCGGGAGTGGCCGTAGTCGTAGGTGCGGACTTCGAGTCTCGATTTCTCACTCGCCGCATCCTTGAGGATTTCGAGGACGGCATCCGCCCCGGTCACCTCGACTTCCGATCGGTGCTCCGCGAGGACGCCGTCTCCGCCGCGCAAGACGAGCACGCCCTCCGCGGGGGTCTCCCCGCGCACGACGGAGGTCTTGAGGAGGCCGTTGAACTTCATCGCCCGCAGTTCCGCGAGGAGCTCGCGGATGGCCTCCGGTCCTCCGTCGGAGATCTGCTCCACGCGGCCCGGAGGGACTTCCATTGTCGATGTGAGATTATTATCATGCTAAGAAACTTCCCACGAGAATCTGGCGGCTGAAATCGAGGGCCGCCCAGACATCCAGTGCGGCGATCGGAAAACCGGACGAAAACGGCTATTGAGGAGCCGCGTCATTCACGTCTTGCGTTCGTGACGAGAACAGGCTCAGCGGACCAACGGTGTGACGACCTCTATGAGGGCTGAAACGCTTTGAACGATTCACCCGCTCGAGATCGCGGGGTCCATGATCCGATGGACTTCGACCGCGACCCCCGGGGCCCCGTAGTCCTTCGTCGCGCGAATTTCGACGACTTGACTGTCGTCTGCGAAAACGACGTAGGTGAGCGCGTCCAAAACGGCCCGGGTAAGCTTGTCTAAATCGGGACGTTTGTCAGGCCAAACTCGTCGGGTCTTCGGAGCCGATTTCGGTTTCGGAAGGCCGAAGTGCAGGTCGATTCCGACCGGGCCTTGCCAGGGCTGCTCCGGCGCAAAGTCCTGGGCGACGTCGGCGACGAGCCTCCGCCAGGCGGACAGCCCCTTCGCCGTGGAAGTGATGATCGGTTTGCCCTTGACGACAAACGCCCGCGTGGATCCCTGTGGCGCGGGCAGGCCGTGCACTTGGAACATGATCGTGCCGTCGGTCCGAACGCCCCCGGAAACCGCAGGCAGCTTTCGGTCCTGCGACCCGCGAACGCGAGTCCGCTCCTTCGACTGCCCGGTCGCCATCTACCCATCCTCACCTCCCCTCGCGGGAGGTGTCTGACGTCCGGCCGACAACGACCCATGCGCTATTAACATTTGTCCGAGGACCGGATTGTTTCTATGGACCCCTACCGATATAAAGCCCCACGGGAGGTGGCTGAAAGTGAGCGCCTATTTCAGCGCGATCTTCGCGCGCTCCGGGTTGTCGACGACGAGCGCGATCTCCGTCCGGCCGTTCTTCGACGCGAGGATGTAGATCGAGTGCACGTTGATCCCCGCGCGGGCGAGGCGCCGGGCGACCTTCGCGAGCTCACCGGGGCGGTCCATCAGCTCCAGGTCCAAGATGTCGTTCAACTCGAACTTCAGGCCCGCGAGGGCGAGCGCCTTCTCCGTCGTCTGCACATCCGACGTCACGACCCGGAGGAACGAGTTGTCGTGTTTCGATTCGCTCGCGATCGCTCGGATGTTCACGGCAGCGCCCGCAAGGGCCTCCGTCACGCGCGCCAGCTCTCCCGTTTTATCGGCCACGAAAACCTTGAACTCCTTCATGCCCTGCCCCCTCAAAACGTGCAACAGTGAATCGGCGAGGCGGCTACAAAAGACTTGCTTCCGCGGCCCGTCACGGCACGAGCCGGGTACGGTCCCGCGGGAACAGGATCGCCTCCCGGATGTTGGGCAGGTCGAGGAGCTTCTGGACGAACCGGTCCACGCCGAAGCCCCAACCCCCATGGGGCGGCATGCCGTACCGGAAGGCCTTGAGATAGAAATCGAAGTTCTCGACGGTCAGGCCCTGCTCCTTCATCCGCCCGACCAGGACGTCATATCGGTGCTCCCGTTGCCCCCCGGACGCCATCTCGTCGCCCTTGTATTCGAGGTCGAAGGAGCGACTGGAGTCCGGATCTTCGGGATCGGCCATCACGTAGAACGGCTTGATCGAGGTCGGATAGCCGGTGAGGAAGTAGATCTCATGGCCTTCCTTCGCGAGGCTCTGCCCGAGGAGCTTCTCCGACTCCGTGTCGAGGTCGTCTCCGTCCCGGAGTCGTTTGCCCTGGCCCCGCAGGATCTCGAGTGCCTCCTCGTACCGGACGCGTTTGAAGGGGAGTTTCGGGCGGACCGGTGAAGCCCCGAGGAGTTCCAAGTCGGACTTCCCCGCGGCCCGCACACGCTCGATTGCATGGTCGACCGCCCCCTCGAGGAAAGCGAAGACATCCTCTTGCCGCTCGATCCACGCGACCTCGCCGTCGAACGAGGTGAACTCGGTCACGTGGCGGACCGTGTCGGAAGGCTCGGCGCGGAACGCCGGAGCGATCTCGAAGACCCGGTCGAGGCCCGTCGACATGAGCATCTGCTTGTAGAGTTGCGGGCTCTGACTGAGGTACGCCTTCCGGCCGAAGTAGTCCGTCTGGAAGAGCGTGGCGCCTCCCTCGGCGCCGGCCCCCGCGAGTTTCGGCGTCTGCACCTCGACGAAGCCCTGCCGCTCGAGGTATTCCCGGAACGCCGACGCAACGATCGCGCGGATCGAAAAGATCGCGCGCCGCTCCGGCTTCCGGAGATCGAGGGGGCGGTTGTCGAACCGGGTGTCCATGTCCGCGCCGACCTTGTCCGCGACCGGGAGGGGCAGCGGTGCGGCGGCGGGGCCGAGCACGTCGACCGCCTTCGCGACCAGCTCCCATCCGTTGCGGACCTGCCGGTTCGGCTGGACGGTCCCGCGGGCCGCGATGACGCTTTCCCGGACAATCTTGGAGGCCCGCGCGAACAGGTCCGCGTCCGACTTCTTGACCGTCACCTGGAAGGTCCCGGCCCGCTGGCGCACGATCAGGAAGGCGATGCCGCCGAGGTTCCGGACGTCTTCCGCCCAGCCCGCGAGAGACACATCCTTCCCGTGGTCGGCGGGGCCGATGGAGGTGAAGGCGCGGAAAAGGTCGGCCACGGAATCGCCGAGAAGGAGGTCGTCTAATAAAGGATGCGGTGGACGCGAGGAGCCTCACCGGAGGACGGGCAACTTCTCCTTGGCCAGAGCCGCGTCTTTCTCTCTCTCGACGGGCTCCTGCGGCACGAACTGCACATGCGGATAGGCGAATTGCACGCGCGGTTCCGCCATGACCTTCTCGTAGATCCGTTTCACGAGGCGCGTCCGGTAGCTGCCCTTCGCGAAGACGGGGCAGAAGTACAGGAGGGTGAGGTCGATCGACGACGCCCCGAAGGCCCATCCGACCTTGGGCTCCTCGGCCATGTAGTCCGCGAGGTCCGCGAACTCGTACTTCGATCGGAGATGCGCGCGGTTCTCCCGCATCATCGGGCCGACGGTCTCCTCCGCGACTTCCAGGATCAGCCGTTCCGCGAGCTTCATGTCGCTCTCGTAGGTCACGTTGATGACGATCTGATCCCAGACGAACGGCGTGTCCTTCGTGTAGTTGAAGACGTTCGACTTGATCACGAAGCTGTTGGGGACCGTGACGTACCGGCCCGTGAAACTGTCCCCGTAGAGGACGCCCCCGAACTCGCGGAGCGTCGTGTTCATCGGGGTGATCTCGACGATGTACCCGCGGGTGTTGTTCAGCTCGACGCGGTCGCCGAGCTTGTACAGCCCCATGACCGTGACGACCATCCAGCCGACGATGTTCAGGAGCGGCTCCTGCATGACGAAGACGAAAGCGCCGAGGAAGACCCCGGTCCCGATGGCCCCGAACTGCGATGCGCCGCTGCCGAGGGTGACGAAGAGGACGAGGGCGAGGGCGGTCGCCCAGACGACGTAGGAGACGATCTGGAAATGCGCGAAGATGTCCGCCTCGTACTTCACGTGGGAGCGGAGGGCCGCCCGGAAGACGGGCCGGAGCATCTCGAGGAGCGCCTTCGTGGCGATCAGGATCGGGATGACGATGATCCACGGACTGAATTGGTGGAGGTAGCTCGCGTCCCCCGCGGGGAAGCCTGCAATCTGGAAGGCGCCCCCGAGGAGCAGCAGCGTCACGATCACGACGATCGTGAGGGTAAGCCAGAAGAGGGCTCTCGCCTTCCTCCAGTTCGCGGATCTCACGGACTCTGACCAGCGGTCCGCGGTTTATTTAAGGCCGGTGTCGAGGTTATCAGGCCTGAAAGGTCTGCGCGCGCGGCGGCCTTCCAACCAAAGCTTTTCATGGGGCCACCGTGGTCGCCGCGACGGAGGCGGAGATCCCACGGCCGAGCCGGTCATCGACGTTCGCGGCCTCACGAAGCACTACGCGGACATCAAGGCGGTCGATGGGATCTCCTTCGAGGTCGAAAAGGGCCAGATGTTCTCCCTCCTCGGACCGAACGGCGCCGGCAAGACGACCACGGTCGAGATCCTCGAGGGGCTGCGCGACCCGACGTCCGGGGAGGCTCGCGTGCTCGGCGTGGACGTCCGGAAAGGGTACGGCAAGATCCGGAACCGCGTGGGGGTCCTGCCGCAGGATTTCGAACCCTTCGACCGGCTGAAGCCGAGAGAGGCGGTCGCCTACTGGGCCCATCTCTTCGACCGCACCTTGACCAAGGAGGAGGTCGCGGGCCTGATCCGGACCGTCGGATTGGCCGATCGCGCGGACACGCTCGCGATGAATCTCTCCGGCGGCGAGAGACGTCGCCTCGGCATCGCGATGTCCCTCGTCGGAAAACCGAAGCTCGTCTTCCTCGACGAGCCGACGACGGGCCTCGATCCGGGTGCCCGGCGGGAGCTGTGGGGGCTCATCCGACAGCTCAAGAGCGAAGGGACGACGATCCTCCTGACGACGCATTATCTGGATGAGGCGGAGCAGCTCGCAGACGATGTCGCGATCATGAACCATGGCAAAATCGTCGCTCGGGGGTCCCCGGCGGACCTGATTGCTAAGCACGGCCAAGGCCATTCAATCGTCCTCGCGGGGGCGGGCGAAGACGGGCTCTCGGCGGTGCGGGCCCGGGGGGTCGTGGCGGAACTCCAGGGCGCCGATGTCGTCGTCCAGGTCCCGCTGGCGAGCGACATGCGCCGCATGCTCGAGAAACTGGCCTCGATTGACATACCGCTGAACGAGATTTACACGAGGCGCGCGAGCCTCGAGGACGTCTTCCTGAACCTGGTCGGCGCCCGCATGCAGGAGGGGGTGCTCGCGGCATGAATCGAGTACTGGCAGACATGAAGGCGTTCGGCACCCAATACATCCGCTCGCGAGTCGGGACCTTCTTTGCGCTCGTCTTCCCGATCTTGCTGATCCTCCTGTTCGGTGCGATCTTTGGCTCGTCGGGTTCTTCGCAAGTGACCCTGTACGTCCAGGACCAAGACAATCAACCGGCCTCCCACGCCTTCACGGATGCGCTGAACAAGACGAACGTCCTCACGATTCGGGCCATCCCCCCGTCGGCCGACTTCTCCCAATACATCCGCGACCATTCGATCAACGTCGCCCTTCAGATTCCGCCCGGATTTCAAGACGCCCTTGCCAAGGCTGAGAACGGGACGCGGGCCACGGTGAACCTCACCCTGGCCGGAGATCAAACGCAGTCGTCCTACGGCATCGCGGTGTCCGCGGTCGACGCGGTCGCGACCGCGTTCAATCTCCAGGTGGCCAAGGCTGCTCCGGTCGTCAACATCCTTCCGACCTCCGTCCCGGGGCTGCGGCATCTGACGTACATCGACCTCTTCCTGCCGGGCATCATCGGCTTCACGATCCTCTCGACCCCATTGTTCGGGATGACCGCGATCTGTGCCGAGTATCGCTCCCGGCGGTACTTCAAACTCCTCGCGACCACGAAACTCAGCAAGGCGCAATGGCTCGCTGCCAAGGTTGTCTTCCACATCGTGCTCCTCTTCGTGTCCGTGGCCCTCATGGTCCTCACCGGAATCCTGGTCTTCGGGCTCAAGGCGGTCGTCACCCCGATGGCCATCCTGATCATCATCGCCGGCACGATCGAGTTCACGTCCTTGGGTATGGTCCTCGGGATCTTTGTCCGCGACCCGGAAACGGGCGCGGCGATCGCCAACGCGATCGGATTTCCCATGATGTTCCTGGCCGGGTCCTTCTTCCCGGTCGACGCGATGCCGTCCTTCCTCCAGGCGGGGGCCCGACTCCTCCCGCTCACCTACATCAACGAGGGGCTCCGGGCGACGATGACCTTCGGGACCGACGCGACCGCCTTCATCGACCTGCTCGTCACGTTGGGATTCGCGGTTGTCTTCTTCGTCGTTGCTGCTCGCGGGCTGTCTTGGAAATCAAGGTGACTTACCGCGAAGGTGGCGGATCGCCCACCGATTCGGGGGACGCCCGTCGACGGAGGCGGAAGACGATCTCCTTCTCACGCTCCTCCTCGATCCGTGCTCGCCAGGCGCGCAGGAGGTCTCCACGGGATAGGTGTCCGACGAGCCGCCCTTCATCCTCCACGACCGGGAGATGCCCGACGTCCCGCATGACCTCGGGAGCAATCCGAGCCGCCATCCGTATTTACGACTTTCTCGCGGCGTTCCGCGAGGCGACTGGCCGATCGTCAGGCGCTAGATAAATTCCGCGAACTTCGCCACGAGTTCCGGCTTCGTCTCCTTGAGGACCTTGAGGATCGCCCGCACGCTCAGCTTGTGCACACCGACCTCCGCGAGGACCTGGATGATGTCGTCGAACTCGCGGTCGGACAAGGTCACGAGTTTGTTCTTGGCGAGCCAGTTCCGGTAGAGGTTCTCCTCCAGCTTTGAACGCCAGCCTTTCTCATATTCCATCAACGCGGCCTCCCCGAAGTCGCCCGCCTCGTTGCACTTCGCGAGGACCTTCCCGAGGATCATGCCGGCCAGCATCCCGTTGCCGATCCCTCCGCCGGTGATCGGATCGATCATCCGAGCGGAGTCCCCGACCAGCGCGATGCCGTTCCCGACGGACTTCTTGATCGGCGGGGCCGTCGAGACGCCGCCGGTCACCATGTCGAGCGGCTGCGCGCGGCTCATCCGTGGGTCTTGGGCGATCCAACGGTCGAGGTACCCCTTGATGTCGACCCGGTTCTTGAGGCGGTCGAGCGAGATGCCGATCCCGACGTTCGCGGTCATGTCGTCCTTCGGGAACACCCAGATGTATCCGGCCGGCGCGATCGTCCCGAGCCAGAATTCGCAGTAGTCCGGGAAGTCGTGGCCGGGTCCGATGTTCGTGAGGCGGTATTGGAGCGTTCCCGTGATGTCTCCGGCCTTCAGGAGGGTCTTGAATCCGGCCCAACGGCCGACCTGGCTCTCGTAGCCGTCGGCGGCGACGACGCATTTCGCCTCGATGTTCATCTCCTCCTCGAGGCGCTTCGCGTGGACCCCGCGGACCCAGCCGTCGTCTTTCAGGATGGCCGTCGCCGTCGTCTTGAGCCAGATTTCCGCGCCGGCCTTGGCTGCCTCCTTGGCCACGGCCTTGTCGAACGCATCCCGTTCCAGGACGATGCCGACCTCGTTCCCGGCGTGGGCTTCCTCGATCGTCAGCTCCGTGCCGTTCGGGGAGAAGATCTTGGCACCCTTGACCTCGCGGCCGACCCACTTCTGGTCGAACGGCATCTTCGTGTCTTCGACGAAATGGCGGGCGAGTCCTTCGCCACAGCGCACGGGAGAGCCGATCTCCTGGCGTTTCTCGATCAGGAGGGTCTTGCAGCCGCCGGCCGCAGCGTAGCGGGCCGTCATCGAGCCCGAGGGGCCCGCCCCGACCACCACCACATCGTATTGGTACGAGGACATCGGGTTGCCGGACTCTCCATCAGCAAGCGATATATCAGATTAACTCACGCGAGGGGCCCGCCGGTCCGGCGGCGGCTACTTCATCGTGTGGAGCTTGTGTCCGCGGGGATAGTCGATCGCCCCGACCGGGCAGACCTTCACGCACATGCCGCACTGGGTGCAGTCTTCGTTGAAGGTCAGGTAGACCTCGTTCAGGAAGATCGCGTTCGTGGGGCACGTGCCGACGCAGGCGCCGCAGTGCATGCACAGCATGTCGTCGATCGCCATGATGCCGTTGTCGCGGACCGACGGACGAATCGAGACGACTTGCTCAGGCATGCCGGCCCCGCCACTCCTCGATCGGCACCGCGAACTTCTTCTCGATCTCTTCGCGGAAGTTCGGGCCCGTGTTGTACGCACAGAACGGGATGACCTTCCCGTCGGGGGTGGCGTAGTGGATCACGCAGCGCTTCACGCGCTCGATGTCGTAGTTGTAGTTGTCCTGGAAGTGCATGCCGCCGACGTACATCGTCGACCAGGAGAACTCCGCGGCACCGGCCTTGTCGCCCTTCGTGAACATCCGGTTCAGGATCTTCAGCATCTTGGCGAGGCCCATGCCCTCCGGCGCCTCCTCGGGCTTGAAATGCCGCTTCAGGAGCTGGAGCGCCTTGAGCTTCGACGTGAACTTGATCTTCTTCTCCTTCGTGTCCTGCGCCAGGAGCCAGAGGTCCTCCATGAGGCCCTCCACGTCGACGAAGCGCGTGATCGGCACCGGGTCCTTCCCGTTCTCGAGGAACAGGTAGGACGCAAGGCCGCAGGCCGGGTGCGACGTGAACGACGGCTTCGCGGTGTCCGTGAGGACGCTCACGAGCTCGGAGATCGGCGCGACGAAGGGCACCGGGTACCAGTCGTCCCGCGTGAGGTACCCCGTCTGCTCCTCGAGGTCGTACGCGAGGTCGCTCAGGGTGTATCGCAGCTTCCTTCGGTCTTCCTCAGGGATCCGCCCCGTCAAGCTGACCGGCTGGAAGTTGACTCCCTTGACGACGTCGCGGTTCTTGATCGCGTAGTTGAGGATCTCGCCTGCCTGGTCGTCGTTGAAGGAGTTGACCATCGTCGGGACGAAGCAGATCGCGGGCGTCGGGAGGTTCTTCCCCTTCCGCTCGCGCACGCGCTCGATGACCTTCAGCTTCACATCCAACAGCGGCCGGCCGCGCGCTTTGATGTAGTTCTCCTCGCGCAGGCCGTCGAACTGCAGGTAGATCGTGTTGAGTCCGGCCTCGGCGACCTTGTCGAAGAAACCGTCCTCGGTCGCGAGCCGGATGCCGTTCGTGGCCACCTGGACCTGGGGGAAGCCCATTTCCTTGGCGGCCTTCACGATCTCCGGGAACTGCGGGTAGATCGTCGGCTCGCCGCCGGCGAACTGGATCGCGGCGACCGGGATCGGCCGCTGCGCGCGCAGCACCGCGAACTCGTAGATGATCTGCTCAAACGTCGGCTCGAAGACGTACCCGGCCGCGTTCGCGTTCGCGAAGCAGATGGGGCACTTCAGGTTGCAACGATTCGTCAGGTCGATGTTGCATAGACTCGTCGCCGAGTAGTGGAGGTTGCAGAGGCCGCATTCGTAGGGGCAGACCTTCGCATCGACGATCTGGGGGTTCTCGAGGCCGACGCCGTCGAAGGCCCAGTTCTCCGCGCGGAGGTACATTTCCGCGTCGGACCAGCACACCTCGTCGAATTCGCCGTGCTCCTTGCACGTCTTCTTCATCTTGAGGGCGCCGTCGCCGATGTAGAGGGTGGCGGGGATGACCTTCAGGCATTCCGGGCAGAGAGATCCGGTCCGGCGAGGAAGCCCCTTTTGCAGCTTCGATGGCATGGCGACCATGGCGCTGTCTTGCCGCGACTCGCGGTACATGTTTCGAACGGCGCCGATGGCATAGTCGGTCCCACAGAGAGACATTGATCTTCCTCTTGCTTTCCCGGGACATTTCGCGAGTCCATAATAACCTTATTGTAGTAAGTGCTACTACAGACTCTCCAGGCCTCGTTTTCGTGCCCCGACGGCTCTCGGCATGCCCCTATGGCGTTGACTCAAGGCCAATCGAGACCGCTCTCAGATCCGAGACCACCTGCGATAGGTCGGCATAGACCTTCTCGGGCAGCCGTTCGAGGAACACCGCGGCGTGGGCCCGGGTCCTATCGTCGAGGTCGAAGACCTTCCAGCCTTGGTCCCTTACGAGATCCTCCTTAGAGGCGGGAAATCGCGCGTCAGACCGGAGGACCTCCTCGAGCGAGGCGAGCCCAAGCCGGTCGGTCGCCGCGGGGAAGGCCCCCGTCCTCTTGAACGTCAGGAAGCGGGCGGCGTCTTCGTACATCCGGACGCCGTGGAAGGTGAACGCGGTGCGGACGGCGTCCCCCGAGCTCCGGTCGATCTCCCGCATTTCCGCGTCGTCGAACTGGTACACGTTCGAAGGCCCGGGGCCGAAAAGGCGCGTGTAGACGTCGGAGTCGGCGATGCGGGGTTTCGTCTGCGAGAGATCGACCACGTCCAGGACCTGACCATCGGCCATGGCCCGCTCGAGATCGTGAGAAAGGGGCCCCCGACGGTAGGCTCGAACTTCCAGGCCGAGGCGGGTTCCGCGGGGGACCATCGCGGCGAGGTCCCGCAAGCCGGACAATTCTGCTTTCTCGAACCCGAGGCTCGCGGGCGTCTCGAGGAGGACGAACGGCGCCCGCAGGATCCCCGCGATGCGGAGGTCATGAGCCAATGCCGTCCGGCCCCTCGCGGTCGCATGGAGCTTGTCGACGTGAGTGATGATTTGGCTGGCCTTCAGCGCGAACACGAAGTCGGCGGGGACGCGGGACCGCCACCGGCGGGCATAGGTTTCCAGGACCGG
>Ga0209058_1004056_pt1 | contig 11724 bp, 12 predicted proteins | sample GraSoiAngelo_147_FD_185904 | JGI IMG/M metagenome (GOLD analysis project Ga0209058, IMG submission 185904) | Grasslands soil microbial communities from the Angelo Coastal Reserve, California, USA - 14_1009_05_40cm (SPAdes) (version 2) | ecosystem: Environmental > Terrestrial > Soil > Grasslands ... | reverse complement strand
TTGCCGAGCGATCTGCTTAAAGTCAGCCGCGCCAATCCTCCGGGCGCAGAATTACATCGATTCGTGCAGTCCTTTCGAAGGGCCGGGGTCACCCTCCCGGTAGTCTATGCATACTTCCCCAGCGGAGAGAAGACGGAGTTCAAACTCGACACAATGAAACAGATTCTAGAGCGGGTCCAGAAATAGACCTAGTGTTGCGGATCGCTAGCCCGATATGGTTTTGCCGCAACTAGGGCAGACGCGCGACTCGCGAGGGGCCATCGCAGCACAATGGGGACACCATTCAAAGTCTCTTTTCTCGACATGTTTCTCGTCGAGGACCCCTTGTGTCTCCTCATGAGAGGTCTCGACAGCATCCGCCCCCTGTTGATCCAAATTAGAAGGTGAGGGATAATTGATTGTCAGTCGACTCCCTTGGGTCCAGGTTGATGGTGGTACAAAGCAGAATCCCGTCACTAAGCCCTTAAGCCGATCAAAGACACCGGGTTCCTGAGTGATCATGAGAGTAAGACCCTTCCCCGTTTTCGGCGTGACTATCATGCGTCCACGTTTTACTACGCCAGGTTTCTTCAGATCTATCGCAGAGATATTGTCTCTCCGAATCTCGAAGTCCTTCCGCCTATCCAATTCCTCTACGCTGATAGGATCTTGAAATCGCAATCTCCTCTGCCCCCAAGCAATGATAGCCGCAATTATCGGGAAACCGATGAAGTAGCCGAGCGCGGGCGAGGTTCCGACCAAGACAGCGATTCCTACAGCCCCTCCGATTCCAGCTAACGCCGCGACGATGAGTACCACGATGAACCATCTGCTTGTCTTAACTCCAACGATTCTTTGAGAAGTGAAGTAGATTCCATATCCTCCTGCAAAGTTGCCTCTCTTCTTCAGTCCTCCTGCCATCAGCCCGCCGAAGTATTGCTCTTGCCCATGGGTGAACTCGTTCCACGCGGCGACCCCGGCAGACAGCTTTTCTGATTCGACTCGTAAGGTTCCGGGATCTCTCTGTTCAGGATGTGAGAGGGACCATTTGCTTCTGAACTTTTTTGTCACATAATGCATGTCAGCTAGATCTAAGCCTAGGGCTGCTATGATTCCAACGAAACCGAGTGCCCACCAATCGGTCAATCCATTCAGAGAAGGCACGCTATCGATCAGTATGGCCACTCCAATAATATAGACGAAGGAGAACACGACGAAGACGTTGGTCCAACGCGTCCATCTAAAGTTCCACTTGTAGAACGCAGGGTGACTATCCTGGAAATGAGCTGATTCGGCAACCTTCCCTTCCTTGCCTCCACCGAACTCAGAGCCGCATACCTGACAGACATAGTTTCGGGCATAGATTTTCCACGGTGCAATTCCAATCCAGCATACTATGAATCCCACGACAAAGATCGTTGTGCCCGCAGGCGTAGAATGGCAATTCGGCGCCGGTTGTCCAGCGGCGTGTAGACACTGGTCGAGGGATACTCCATAGTAGACTAACGCTAGGCCGAAAAATGCCACGATGATTTCAGTTGTGTTCCGTTTCATCGTTCCGGAGGTAAGTAACGTCTCAACGTGAATCGATTAGTTTGCCAGGCTATTAAGCCCGGCCCGACCATTTCAAAGCCGTCAGCCTGCACGGATCGTCAAGAATGTCGTTTCCATGATCGTTGTGGAGGGTCCACCTCTGTGTTCCAAGCCAAATATAGCCCAGGCTAAGACTCGATCGAAAACTGGAGATTGGAGAATTCCCTCTGTTGGTCGAGCTTAGCCAGAATGAGGCCCGTGTATTGCAGGCCCTCATCGCGTCTGGCGGAGAGGCTACTCCCGAAGTGCTTGTAAAGCGATCAGGTCTAGCTGACTCGGCTGTCGCTCGCGCGGTTTTGAACCTGGCCCAGAGCCAGCTAGTAAAGGAACGGGTAGAGAAGAAGACAGAGCTCAGACTCACTGAAGAGGGGGAATTCTTCGCGTCTGAAGGTCTCCCGGAGCGCAGAATTGTCTCGATTGTCAAGAAGAGTGGAGGCCGACGTGGGCTGAAGGAGGCTCTTCAGCGAGCGGGGCTGGATGAGAAGTATGGGCCGATAGTCACCGGCTGGATTAGTAGAAAGCGTTGGGGGAAGATCGAAAAGGAGAACTCGGACCTTCAAATCGTAGTCGATTCAGAGCCGGCTGGCGACCAAGATGAAGAGATTCTCGCTCGGCTGAAGAGTGGGAGCGTCGTTCTGGAGGAGCTTTCCTCGAACTTGAGAGAGGCCGCGCAACGCCTGATCAAAAGGAACCTTGTCGAGGCCAGAACGAGGAGCGACCGAGAGATTGAGATTACCTCTGCTGGAAGAGATGCTGCGCCCGGCACGGGTAAGCAACCAGAGGTTAGCCTACTTACCGGGGATATGATCGCTTCTGGCGAGTGGGAGAAGGTCAAGCTTCGAACCTACAATGTCTCGTCTCCCGTTCCTCAGACCTTTCCGGGCAAGTATCATCCCTACCTGCGGTTCTTGCGGATGGTGAAGAGGAAGCTTGTCGCCCTAGGGTTTAGGGAAGCCGTTGGACCACTTGTCGAGACGGCTTTCATCAACTGCGACTGTCTCTACATGCCGCAGAATCATCCGGCACGAGAGATTCACGACCTCTACTATCTGAAGGACCCGTCGAGGGCGAGCCTCGAACAGTACGGCGATCTAGTGAGGAGGGTTGCGGAGACCCATGAGAACGGCTGGAAGACCGGCTCGACAGGCTGGCGGTACAAGTTTTCTCTTGATGAATCGTCGAAGTTGATTCTTCGAAGCCACGGGACGGCGCTCAGCGTTCGGAGTATGATCTCAAAGGATCTCCAGATTCCAGGAAAATACTTCGCCATCGCGCGCTGTTTTCGTCCAGACATGCTTGACAAGACTCATCTCACAGAGTTCAACCAGGCAGAGGGAATTGTTCTTGATCCGAGTCTGAATTTGCGGAACCTGCTTGGCATTTTGGAGATGTTTGCTAGGGAGGTTGCGGGGGCGGATCGGGTTCGGTTCAAGCCTGACTATTTCCCGTTCACGGAGCCGAGTGTTGAGTTGCAGGCGTACCGGGGGGGTGTTGGCTGGATGGAGTTTGGTGGTAGTGGAATCTTCCGTCCCGAAGTGACGGAGCCGCTGGGCGTCAAGGTTCCTGTCCTGGCGTGGGGTCTCGGGATTGACCGGCTCTACATGATGCATCGCAAGATCCAGGATATCCGACAGCTGTTCACTTCTGACCTGGAATGGATTCGGGACCAGACGGTGAGCTAGAGCGCCAAGCGTACAATTCTCTCTAAACGACCTTGAGGGGTTACTGGGTAGGACGGTTCCCCGCGACGTGGAGGGTCTCAACGAGATTCTGGCGTTCGTCAAGGGTGACGTGGAATCGCTCGAGGGGGAGGCGGTCTCGATCGAGGTCAAGGACAGCAACCGTCCCGATATCTGGTCAGTCGAGGGAATAGCGCGCGCGCTGCGATATCAGCTGGGAACTGGTCGAACTAGAGAGATCCGCGTTGCTGGCAAGTCGGGCCTCAAAGTTGTCATCGATAAGCGTGTGAGGCCTATTCGTCCCTTCATCTCGACCGCGATAGTCAGGGGTCTACAGCCCTCGGAGGAGGCGTTGAAGAGCTGGATCTCTCTGCAAGAGAAGCTGGACCTGACGTACGGGAGGAAGCGGAAGAGAGCGTCGATTGGCCTGTACCAGGCCGATATGATCGTTTCTCCTCTATCCTACACTGTGGCCAAACCCGACGAGGCCATTTTTGCTCCACTCGGGTCTGAGAGGAAATCTAGTCTTCGGAAGATTGTGGCCAGCCATACGAAAGGATTGGAGTATGGAGAGATAATCTCCCGTTTTGACGAGTGGCCGATACTCGTCGATGGGGAAGACAAGATTCTCTCGCTTCCGCCGGTCGTCAACTCGAACGATCTTGGAAGAATTACACCAGGTACGAGAAACATACTTGTCGAGGTTACCGGTACAGACGCTGAGACTGTTCACAACACGCTGAAGATCGTGGTCGCGTGTCTCGACGAGCGGGGAGGAAGAGTTTACAGTTGCGCCGAGACGTATTCTTACGGTTCGCCCCGTAAGGTTGTGAGCCCTAATCTCAGCCCTACGCTTACGAGGCTGAGCCTGTCACGGATCAACAGACTACTCGGCACGTCTCTAAGCTTGAAGGATGCTGCGCGGTTTGCGGACAAGGCTGGGTACAGCATACAGCGGGCGTCCGGCGACACTCTTCACCTGGAGATTCCCTGTTATCGAATCGACATCATGCACCCGGTAGACATGATCGAGGATATCACGATCGCGCTGGACCTTAACAAGTTGAAGCCTGAGTGGCCTAGGATCTGGACCTTAGGGGACCTTTCACCGGAAACCGTCGAGACGGAGGCACTGGGAGAGATCATGGTCGGGCTTGGATTTCAGGAGATCCTAACCTATGTTCTGACTTCGCCCGATGTGGTTGCGGGAAAGATGCAGATGGGAAGCGAGAATCTTGTTACTCTCTTGAACCCGAAAATGACCACCCACACTGCGATGAGAAGCTGGGTCCTGCCGAGCCTTCTGGAGTTTCTGTCTCGGAACACGCATGTCGACTATCCGCAGAAGATCTTCGAGGTGGGAGCAAGCATCAGTCGAGGAGAAAATTCGTCGCAGCCAGTTAGGGAGGAGAGGAAGGTTGCGGCCGTGACTATTCACGCCCAAGCTGGTTTTACCGAGATTCGATCGTCGCTGGACGCGCTAATGGAAAACGTGGGCCAGAGCTTCGAGGTCAAGGCGACTGAACACCCGAGCTTCCTGCCAGGGAGATGTGGTGCAGTTATTTCCACTGGTCGAGAGATAGGAATAGTCGGAGAAGTAAACCCCATAGTCCTCCGAGCTTGGGGCCTCAATCTTCCAGCGGCGGCCTTTGAAGTCGGCCTTTCCCAGAAAATGTCGTCCGGGGTCTAAGAGAAATGCCGAGCAAACCGGTCCGTTGCGCTGACTGCGGCTGTTCGCCCGAGGAATGCCGAGTAGCGGAATCGCCTAGCGATTGTCCGAATTGTACGCTTGAGCCTTGCTGTTGCTGGACAGCGGCCGGAGATACCAGCGGATCAGGAACCGATGAAAATGGATGAGAAAAAGTTCGTAGTCACTCCCTGGGAAGTATCGGGAGTAGTCGATTATGAGCGTCTCATTCGCGAGTTTGGGACCCAGCCGATTAGTGGTGGTCTCGCGAAGCGTCTCGAATCGAGCCTGGGCGACGCGGCATATTTGGTCCGGCGGCAGATATTCTTCTCCCACCGGGACCTGAACCTAGTGCTGGACGATTATGAGAAGGGGAAAGGGTTCTTCCTCTACACTGGGCGGGGTCCGAGCGGGCCGATGCACATTGGCCATATTCTCCAGTTCTACTTCACAAAGTGGCTCCAGGACAAGTTCCATGTTAATGTGTACATTCAGATTACTGATGATGAGAAGTTTCTGGAGGAGAAGCGAGGCCTCTCCTATGAGGATACCCAGAAGTGGGCTGCAGAGAATATTCTCGAGATTGCGGCTGTGGGCTTCGACACGGACAAGACGTTCATCCTCCAGGACACCGAGTTTGTGGGACACGCCTATCCGTTGATCTTGAAGATTGCCCGTCGGGTCAACTATAGTACGGCCAAGTCGGTCTTCGGCTTCACGGGCGAGACGAATATCGGTTTCAGCTTCTACCCCGCCATCCAGATCCTCCCGAGCCTCTTCGAGAAGAAACGCTGTCTGATTCCGTCAGCGATTGACCAGGACCCTTACTGGAGGATACAACGGGACATCGCTGAATCGCTCGGCTATCATAAGGCGGCGGCCATTCACAGCAAGTTCATGCCCCCTCTAACCGGGATGCAGGACAAGATGAGCTCGTCCAAGCCGGAGACAGCCATCTATCTGAACGACAATGACAAGACTGTCCGGAACAAGATCTACCGCCACGCTTTCTCAGGCGGACAATCGTCGATAGAAGAGCATCGGAAGCTGGGCGGTAACCCTGATGTTGACGTTCCGTTTCAGTGGCTGTATATGTTCTTCGAGCCAGATGATAAGAGGATAGAGGAGATACGGTCCGAGTACAAGAGCGGACGAATGCTGACCGGCCAGATGAAAGACATTCTGGTAGAGAAGGTTACGGGATTCTTGCGGGACCATCGGGAACGGCGGGAGAAGGCACGGACACAGGTACACCTCTACAAGAAAGACGGCAATTTGGCGCGTGAAATGTGGAAGCACGACTTCAGCAAATCATAGTATTCCTGGGAGCAACAAACGGTACCCGGTTCATTAGTGGAACTTTCCTCCTCTCTCGAACATCTTGACTATCCGCCTAATCTTCGCCTTCCGCTTCTCATTGCTCGTTGTGGTCTCAAGTCTCAATGCTTGTCGACGGTTTGTTGTGACGTCTAAGAGAAAAGAGGGGCGGGAAGCGGTTTTTTTGGTGCTTCTAGACGAGGGCGGGGACCGGGGTCTTTGCGAGTAGCTCGTCGAGGCGCTCAAAAGACTCGTTGATTCCCTGTTCCATGCCCGACTGCATCATAGCGTCCCGGTCAGCAACCGTCTGAAAGACGTCGTGAATAATCAGCCTCGTTCTTCCGCCAGGCAGATCCTCAAACCGTGCAGTCTCCAGACTAACATGTCCCTTTTCGGGTAGTCCTTCGAATTCGAAGGTGCCGATGAGTCGTTCGGGTGGTAGAACCTCATGGTTCACGCCGTGGAATCCATATTCGGTGCCATCTGTGTCCACGTGTACGTATCGCCATGCGCCACCCGACTTGGGTTCAAACTTTTCCAGCTTCATCTTCAATCTTCTCGGGCCCAGCCACTGGACGTAGAGTTTCGGGTCTGTGAAGGCCTTGAAGACGAGATCTCGGGGCGCGTCGAATTCCCTTGTTATGAAGGCCTCCTGTTTTCCCTGCTCTGCCATAACACTAGTCTTGTTTCTTACCATTCATTCACCTCCTCGTGAGATGCCTCTTTCCTTTCTCTGCCGCGAGTAGATTGTCGAGTCTGTCAAAGCGCTGGTCCCATAACTGCGTCGTATGCTTGATCCATCCTTCCAGGCTGTGCATCGTATCAGGGTTGAGACTGTAAATGTGCTTCTGAGCGCGCCTTTCTATCTGGACCAGTTCCGCCTCGCGTAGGACCTTGAGATGCTGCGAGACTGCAGGATTGCTCATGCTGAAGTTATCGTAGATGTCCGTTGCGGACATGCGACCATTTGCCGCCAAGAGCTCTATTATCGTACGCCTCGTAGGATCGGCGAGAGCGTCGAACAACTGCTGGCCCGGTATGTGGCTGCCTTCTCGCTGCAGAGACAAGTTGCTAAGCGGTAGCTTAATTAAGCCTCCACTTAATAAATCCTACGAACGTCCGCCCTCTATGGGCATCCATCGGACTCTTCTTTCCCCATCCTGAGTTTTTCGCGGTAAGCGACTTGGTTCCTATGAAACTTGCGTATCGAGGCCGAACTTAGCGGAGCGAATCTCTGGTCTGCGAGTCTGCGAAGAGCTGGACCCTTTCACAGCTCTGACAGACGAACGCGTCCAGATGGAGGACGCCCTCTCCGAGCTCCGCCCAGTTTCCAAAGAGTAGGTGAGCGGCCCCGCTAGTTCCTCCGGTGCGGAATGGAATGTCGCCCATGTCAGCCATGGCAGTGTTGCAGCTTGGACACTTCACGGCAAGGCTAGTTTGAGAAGTAGACTCGGACAATACTCTCGCCAAATTGTTGCCGCTCTCCAACCCTTAAGCTTTCACCAAATACAGTCGTCGTTTCCACGCCAAAGCCGCTACCTCTGGGTCCAAGGAAGAGTTCGCGGTCAGGGCTGATCTTGTGGTGTAGAATTCGTCAAGTGGTTGATTCTTTCATCAACGCTGGGCCGAACGAATCCCTTCCGACTCCTATGGTTCGACTGGTCGATCGAAGCTATTTTCTTTAGCGATAACAGAAGAGACTCCTTCCCCACTAGAGCCGAGGCTTGTAAGTCAGCTTTGAAGAAAAACCTCTTCCATAGGACGAGCATCCGGAAAAAGACAAGAATCGAACCGATCAATATCGATGCGAAGATCGTGTATCTTGCAACCGTTATTGGGAGAGAGGGACCACTCAAATAATTACCAGTGAGGAACAGAACAAAAGGAAAGACTACGAGGTAATAGGGTATTAACGTGGTCAAGAATGTTTTCAGATATTCCCTGTTGAGATTCTTGAAATAGATGAGGCCTGATGCGATAAGTGGCTTCCATTCCTCAGGGGTCAGTCTCCCCATCGCTGCCTTTGAGAGCTGAATGCTGCCAGCAAAAGGGCCGCCCCTGAAGATCATGAAGTATTCCGTAGGGACACGTCTCACGCCGACCCTCTCTCTCCAGCTGATCGTCTGGGGATTAATCTTGTAGAAGTTCAGCTGACGACAGAGTTCCTTTGCTGTCTCTACGATCTTCTGGTCTTCAGGATGCATCGGGACTGCTTTGCGACCGAACACAACTTCCACGAGGTTACCCTCCGATTATTAAGAAGCGCTGAATCATGATTCGATGGGTAGGGCTTGTCCGAGTCTAACTCCGATAAAGCGCTCTTCGACAGGATTTTCGGGAAGGAGCTTTCTAAGGCTGTAAGAAGGTCTACACTTCTCTACTTAGTCAACGCTGTCGGATATTTTCTCATCGGAAGAGCCCTGATTTTCTTTTTTCCATCTTCTCTGTCAGGCCTAGAAGAAACGGTCTTGGTGGCGTACTTTAGCACGATCGCCTCGTATGCGGTCATTATCTACTTCGCAACACGTTCACGACATTACAGTGGGCTGGGAGTTCACCTCAACATTCTAGGCTTCCTAGGCCTTAGTGGAGGGGGTGCCTTCTTTGCCTTCGGATCGATCGGTTTCTTGAGTGCAGCATACTGGCTAGGGCAATCTCATCGAATCGGTGGAATGAGGTGCGTGAGAGACAATGGACATGTTGTTGCTTTCGGACAGGATAGCTTTGTGTGCACTAGTTGCTCAAGGCTGGTCAAGATTGGACTCGATCTTCCGCGAAGATGGATCTGCACCGGGATCGGATTCGTACTGGCAGGGATATCCTTGTACTTCTCGGCATCAGCTGTGCCGATGATTGCTAGTCTGGCTTATGTCATTCTGAATGTGCCCCTGGTCTTGGTTTTCGATGGGGCAATGCTGTTGTTTGTGCCTCTGTACGTCCAGAGAACCTTTTTTGGCGGCGGTTACGTAAGGCTCCCGCCAGAGGCAAGCGAGCCTCGTCCGGCCTGACAGAGATGAAAACTACATGAGGGCAGATTCGCGTATTAGACGGCTGACTGGGTCATGAAGCCGCTGCTGGATTCTGTTAAGAAGCTGATTGAGGGAAGACTTTCGCGAATGTGGCTACGATTATGCCGGACGGTTCTCCGCAGATCACTCAGACTTGGGTTGACCATGAGGGGGACCTTGTCTTGGTCAACACCTTCGAGGGAAGCCAGAAGAGCAGAAATGTGCGCAGGAATCCGAAAATCGCTCTGACCGTTACTGACCCTTCTGACCTTTCAATGTTGCAGTAATACGTGGCCGTGTCAAGGAGGTTACTTTCAACGGCGCGGAGGCGCACGTTGACAGGATAGCGAAGAAGTACTTTGGCGCGGACAAGTATCCGCGTCGGAGTCCGGGAGAGAAACGGATCCTCATCAAGATCGAACCTACCCACGTGATACCCCCGCGCACGCAAACGCAACGATAGAACCCCAAGACACTAAGAATCGGGGGCAACAGACCCAGACAAGCTGATGGCGTCTAGGCCATGCTGACATTAGACCTGAAGGCCCTCGATAGGCAAAGTGGATAAGCAATCCGCTACATGAAATCAAAATAGGACGATACCTACAAAGTGAAAGCGAACAAGGTCCAGCTTGCTTCTCCTGTATGCCGCTCTGTCGGCTAGTCTTGCAAGAAGCTCAATCCTAACATCTATCGCAAATCCCAGGCTATTCATTCTGTTTTCTGCTCCAGACTGTTCTGGATGATAGAAGGAATGCCATGCTCGGAATCGCTAATGCTAGTCCCGAGACGAGTTGAATATTCTTGGTAGCGGCTTCCGAGTTCGGAAAATAGAAGTATTTGACTTGAAAGGCGCGGAAGCCTGCCAGGGTGACGTTTCGGTTTCCTATTTCCGACGCGACTTTCATGAGCAGCGAATACCCTGTAGGCCGGAACCCCCCTATGACTTTTCCAGGCGACGGGTGAACCTGATCCCAGGAAGTCTGAGAAATAATGCTCGCCGTCATCCCGGATGCGGAGTAAATGAGTGAGAGGCTCTCGTGAGTGTCCGGCTGTCCGGAATAGGATAGTGGGGTCCATTCGTACCATGACCCCTCATCCCAAATAGTTTGGCCAGTCTGGTTTACTCCGGTTGGTGTTGAGAGCCTCACGACCAACGGAAATGAGGCGAAGGCGTCACGGAACGTAAAGTCAACCTCCACTCCATAGATACCGTCTCCGAGGTGGTTATAGCCCGCAGCCCCGGATATGGTGTAAGGCTGAAATGTCCAGGAGTCAGTGTCTACAATCTGCCGGACATACATTTGCCTGTAATTCGTGCTCGGAGCCGCGAGAACCCCGGTGACAAGAAACCCAGCTCCCAAGATTAGGAGAATCAGAAACGAGAATTGTAATACTCTGAGGCGCTTAGGCGAACCAATGATTGCGGGAGTCACTAACTTAGGGGGCTCCTCGACACGTGCCATGAGGGACGAGGCGGCCCTTCCCAGATTTGAGAGGTGGTATTTTCCTTCTTCGTCCTTTCTAATGAGTCCTCCGAGGCTTTCGAGGTGATAGCTGAAGTGGGCGCTGTCGACATCTAGTTGCTGGAGGACCTCGGTGAAGGTCTTCGGCCCGGCGGCTAGAATTCGGAGGATTTTTCTCCTCAACGGATGCTTGAGGGATGAGAATATCACGGAATACGTTTCTTCATCTGCTGCCATAGCAGTTCGCATTGTACACTTAGCCCTTTGTCGCAAATCAATCTTTTTCTGCGGAAATTTTTAGTAAACAATCCTTTAGCTGAGTAACGCTCGAATGCCACGACACCGGCAGTCGATCCTCTGCTACTATCTCCGATTGATCCTGTCCCCGGTGTTCGCAATAGATGCTGACAGCAGGTACAAGAATCCAGGCAGTCGTCTATCCAGTTCGTCGGCGGGCGACTAGGCCAACCAACGGGAACTTCGCATGGGTCCCGGGTACGGTCAAATCATAGTTTAACTCCAACTGATGAATCTCACAAAGGCGACCATCCTAGGCTGCTGACCCGGATTGTTTGACACTCAGGCTTTGGGCTCTTTCAGGAAATCGGGCGAGATCGTAGCCAGGCTGAGAAAGGACGTCCCGGCGATGGTAAAACCAGGGGTCCAGGCTCTCAGAATCTGCGACGAGCTCGAACAGAAGATGCGTGATCAAGGTGGTAGGCCAGCCTTCCCGGTCAATGTCGGGATCAACGAGGTGGCGGCGCACTATACTTCGCCTCCAGGCGATACATTGACAATACCGCCGAGTTGTCTGGCTAAGATTGATTTCGGGGTCCAAGTCGACGGCTATGTTACGGATACTTCTGTTACGGTCTGCTTCGAGCCTAGGCTTGAGCCGTTGGTCCAGGCGGCTGATGAGGCGTTGGGGAATGCGATTCGGACGTTCAAACCAGGGGTCAAGTTGTCGGAGATTGGACGGGTCGTCCAGTCGACCA
>Ga0209058_1004053_pt1 | contig 11728 bp, 9 predicted proteins | sample GraSoiAngelo_147_FD_185904 | JGI IMG/M metagenome (GOLD analysis project Ga0209058, IMG submission 185904) | Grasslands soil microbial communities from the Angelo Coastal Reserve, California, USA - 14_1009_05_40cm (SPAdes) (version 2) | ecosystem: Environmental > Terrestrial > Soil > Grasslands ... | reverse complement strand
AAAGACCGTGGTTATTTTGAGTGTGTTTGAAGACATATTCCGGCATCGACTGGATGTCCAGGTTGGCATGGTAGTGCTGCATCCAGATGTAATCACCCAGGATAGCCAGTTTAACTTGCGGGAAATCGGAAAACAGTTTGAGCTTCACGTTCTTGTGTGCCGCATGCAGCTGCTTGAGAAACTCGATGCTCTCTTTGATCTGCTCTCTCAAGCGCAACGGGGTAACCTCAGGATGAAGAATGGCCCGAGCGCGCGCCAGGGCAGCCTCGCTGCAGGGGTTCAGCAGCATGATTTTGGCTTCGAGGCACTCCCGCAGGACGTTATGCAAATCCCCTTCGGCCTCGACGAGGGTTCTGAATCCCGTTGCCCCGATAATCATGACACTTCTCAAGTTGCCGTGCCTTTCTTTTGCTTTCTTGATCCGTTTCCGGGTCAGACGTCCCCTGGCGGGGAAAAACATCGCCAGACCCGCGCCGGCTGCTACCGTAGCAATCTTCCTGTCCCTGATGCTCCTGCCGATGTAGTTGAAGGCGAGAATCAGGAAGAGCGCCACCGCGATCTCGATTGAGATGAGGAGGACCTCTTCGTTCTTGATCCGTTCCCAATAGTCCATGAAATTTTCTGCAAGAAAACCTGCAACAGACGGCAGGGACAACGCGATCCCGCCGCTCAGCGTCACCACCCCAATGTGGTACAGAATAAGCACAGCGCTTTTTATGTAGCCTTGGAGATCTGCCCGCCATCTGTGTGTCAACATGCGATCACCTCCTCGACCCGAACACAGTGCGTCGGGCTGGTTTGTCGGTCCAAATCATGCTTGGGGTTGTGAAAAGCTGATCCGTCGGTCGGTCAGAAGCGGACGCCCAAAGTGAGCCCGGGCATCACGTGCGTGCCTGTTCCCCCTCCGGTGTCCAGATCCGTGAAGTTGAGGAGAAAGGTTGTGGTCACCGCGAGCCTTCGATCCAGCACGTACTCGAAGCCAACCCCAATCGGAAGTAGCCAGGAGGTATCGGACTGGCGAAAGTCCGCATGGACAAAGCCGAGCCCTGCCTGCCAAACCAGCTTGCCCCGATCCCCCGTACCCGGCACATTGAGCCACCATTTGGCCTGCCCCGAAGCTCCTATCAAGGTCAAATCTCCGGTGAGTCCCAGCTGGAGCAACGGGCCCACCGACAGCTCATGGTTCACGCGATAGTTGAAGTCCAAGTTGAACGCGAAGGCGGTGTCATCGGGTGTGTTGGCCAACAAGCCCAACGCGCTGCTGCCCGTCCATGTTCCGGATTGCGAATTTGCAGCCTGCGTAAGCCCAGGGCCAGCGGCGCCCATGACTGCGACAGCGACCGTGAAGACCCACGCTAGGCCCGTCATGTCTCTTGGCTTCGTCGTTGTTAGTGTCCCGATTCTTTCGCCTCAAGGTGCGCCATCAGAAACTGTGCCTTTTGCTGCGCATGCAAGCCAGCCATCAGCGGCGCCTCAAATTCCAACCCTGTGTTCTCCCCGCACTGCCAGATCGCCTTGGCGATCAGCTCTTCGATGACTTCCCTGCCATCAAGACTATGGAAATGGAAGCGGATGGTGACTCTCTCGTTGCGCATCAAATGGTGCTTTAGGACGACCGCGACGCCGGTCCGGCTCAGGTTGCGCACGCTCCCCCAGTAGAAGTCACCACCGCCGGCCACCGCAATGTCCGCGCGCGTCAGGAGGTGGAACCGCGGCATGAGCCGCTGTTCTCCGGCCATCGTCCTTTCAGATCTTGGTGTTGGTACCATCTTGTGGCCCTCCGATCTATTCCGCTGGCGATCACTCACCGTGTCGAGCGGTAATCCTGAGGTGTCGGCCCGTGAGGTGGACGAAGCGGGCCGGCGTTTGGGGTCCCGTGCGTCTCCTTCGATCCCTCCCGGCCATCAATCGGACGACGAGACCGATGAAAATCGAAAGGAGCAGGATTGCGCCAACGTACTCCATATGATGCAGCCTGCTGAGTGCGCTCAGGACTGCGCTTCAGCCGGAATACTTTCGGGCTCGCATCCGGGCTCGTGAGAAGACGAGCGCCTCCTGAAGATCACGATCTCCCGGTCGGTCATGTACATGAAGACCGTGATCCCAATGGCGACCGCCACCAGCGACGCCAAGACCATGGCCGTCACCACCAAAAAGCCCACAAGCTGGAGCCCGTCACCCAACGGTTCCATGCTTCCTCCCACGCTGAGATGGCCGGTTAGTACCCTTTTTGCCGCATGCATGAACGGTAGGCAGCCTGGTATTGCGCATCGTGTCCCGCCGCTCCCTTGGCGGCGCCGAGGCTCCCGCCCGCGGCGGCACCATCTGCAGCGCCCACCCCGGCGTCACCGGCGCCTCCGCTCGCGCCATCCTTGCTCACACCCATCGTCTTGTCCTCACTTTGCTGTTGGGCATAACCTCGACACTCCGCCACCTCGAGTTGGCTCGGCACCGAGGCCTTCCGCGCCGACGCGTTGGCTTGCGATGCGGCCCCTGTCTGCTTGACGTCGTCGTGATCAGCCCGATAGCTCATGACGAGGGTCATGACCAGAGCCGTCGCGCCGACCAACAGGAGACCGAATGTCGTCATCTTCCAGGCGTTCCAGATTGCTTCCGACATTGCTCGCTCCTCTGACGTACCTTATCTGCCCCGTACCGCGAAAGGTTCTTGCTTGGCCGCTGCTCCAGCAAGGAAGGTGCCACACCAGGATTTCACTACGATTTGAACAACATGGGGCTGAACGCCCAGTCAAACCGAGGAGGAGAGGGAACAAACTGAATGAGCTTGTATTCGGTAATTGTACTCAGACCAATACGATTTCGTAGATATCTCAATGTGATAGGGATGTACAGGTTCTCCTACAGGTGGATGAGCGAAATCCTCACGCTCACCACGTCTCAGTGAAAAACCCTCAACCCGCTCTCTAACGAACAAGGGTGGTAGCGACTGGTCCGGCGATTGCCGGACAGTTCTTTCCCCCGAACTTTAAAGGAGTTGGACGCCCGTCACTGCACAGGGCAAAGAGTCAGGATGGGTGGTCCGATTGATTTCCATTGATTTACGCCGACCCACAATGTATTAGAAGTGTATGGATTCCCCTGCAGTACCAAAAACTAACCGTTCGCACCTCAACGCGCAGCTCCTTAGTTTTGTGGAACGCTCAGAAAGGGCTTTGAGGAAGCTCTCGATCTTTTGGCGATTGGCATTGAGTTCCCTGGCCATCATCATCGTCGTGGCGGGAGTCAACTTCTACGCCCTGAGCCAGCTCCGGCAGCTCACCACCTTGAGCACCCAACTGGTCTCCTACCACTATCCGTCCATCGACACGGCCAAGCGGCTCCTTGCCAAGCTCTTCGCCCAACTGCGGAGCGAAAAAAAGTACCTAGTCGTCCGTGACAAGGCATTTGCACAGGACTTCAATGAGGAAGCCGATGAGTTCCGCCAGATCCTGACGACGCTGCAGCAGCAGGAATCCATGCCCCAGGGCCAGAAGTTGCTGAAGGAAGTGGATCGGCTGCACCAGGAATACCTGGACCTCTTCCGCGGCGCGGCGGGTCGCAAGGCCCGGTCGACGGCCGGGTATGAAACTCGGCGTGACGGTCTCATTGCCCGGATAACGGACGCCCTGGACGCGTACGTCACCCTGCACGAGACCAGGGCGAACGCGCTCGTCATCGACTCCCGGGCGCGGTCGGCCCGCGCCGAGGTCATTACCCAGCACCTCATCATCGCCGTCGTCCTCCTCGGAATGGGCTTGGCCGGGCTCGCGACCTACAGCATACTGTATCCGTTGCGACAGGTGCAGCAGCACATCCGGCAGATCGGCCAAGGGACATTCGGACAATCCGTGAACGTCGAAGCCCCCAGCGACCTGCGCGAACTGGTCGACACGGTGAACTGGATGGGCAAGAAGCTCCAGGAACTGGACGATATGAAGGCCGAGTTCCTGGCCCACGTCTCCCACGAGCTGCGCACCCCGCTGGCTTCCATCCACATGGGCACGCAACTGCTGCTGGACGAGATTCCCGGCGCCTTGAGCCAGGAGCAGAGCGAGACCCTGCGGATCATCAAGGACAGCAGCGAGCGGCTGATCCGCCTGATCTCCACGCTGCTCGATCTCTCGAAGATGGAGGCCGGGATGATGGTCTATCAGATCGCACCCACCGACCTCCTGCGCCTGGCGGGAACGTCGGTGTCCAAAGTTCGGCTTCTGGCCGAAGGCAAACACATTCAGATCCTGACCGAGGCACCGTCCGACCGGGTGTGGGTGTCGGCTGACGGCGCCCGGATCGAACAGGTCCTGGACAACCTATTTTCGAATGCCCTCAAGTTCAGTCCGGAAGGCGCGACCGTAAAGCTCCGCCTGCACCCGGATGTCAAAGCCGGAGTGATCCACGTGTCAGTGGCGGACACGGGGCCCGGTATTCGACCCGAAGACTTGCCGCATATTTTTGAACGCTTCTACCAGGGACGGGCGTACGCGAAGAACACCTTGGCCGGCAGCGGTCTGGGGCTCGCGCTGGCCAAGAAAGTCGTCGAGGCGCATGGAGGGCGGATCTGGGTCGAAAGCGACTTGGGCAAAGGGACGACGGTCCACTTCACCCTGCCCCTGGCCCGGAAAGAAGGTCCCGCATGAACCCGACCACGCGAGTCTACCGCGGACTGGTGCTGGTGTTGCTGCTCACCGTGCACGCCTGCGCTTTCCTGCGAGGCGGTCCTTACTCTTCTTCACCCCTTTTCTTCCTTGATGCTCCGGAAGCCGCACGCAATCAGGCCCTCGCCCATGAGCAGGACCAGCTCCTCGACACCTGTCAGGAGACCCACACCTGCGACCGCGCGCACTACACCCGTGCGCTGCTGGCCCTCTACGAAAGCCAGGAAGTCGCCGCCCAACATTTCCAGGACGTCATCGAGGCGGCCCCGAAAAGTCACCTGGCCGAGTCGAGCCAGTTCTGGCTCGAGTTCCTGCACGATGCTCCAACCGCTCTCCTGCCGCGAGGCTCATTCGCCGAGGCCACCGATCGCCTGGTCCGCGACCTGCTGGAGTTGGAGACTTCGGCGTCGCAGGTCATGCAACGTGAGGTCAAAGTACGGGACAAGAAGGTGGAAGAGTTAACGAAGCGACTCCAAGCCCTGAAGCAGATCGACAAGGAAATGAAGGAGATGACGCGACCCGGAAAGCCGCCCCTCAAGACCCCCCCGCCGGCCGACAAAGGCAATCACCCCTAAGGGCCCAATGGTGCAAGAACGCATCCTAGTCGTGGACGATGACGAGGCCCTGCTCCGGCTCCTCTCGATGCGGCTGTCGGCCAATGGCTTCGCCGTGACCACGTGCGCGACCGGCGAGGAGGCCCTCGCCCTCGCCAAGCGCGAGATGTTCGACTTGGCCCTCACCGACCTGCGCTTGCCGGACCGGGACGGGCTGTCGGTCCTGGAAGGGCTGAAGCTCATCCACCCGGATCTGCCAGTCCTGCTCCTCACCGCGCACGGCAGCATCCCCAACGCCGTCGAGGCCATGCAGAAGGGCGCCTTCGGTTACCTCACGAAGCCGTTCGACAATAAAGAGCTCGAGGCCACGCTTGAGAAGGCCCTCGCGCAGCAGCGGATGAGCCGCGAGATCCAGCGGCTCAAGCTGCTGGTCAAAGAGCTCTACGGCTTGGAGAACGTCGTCGCCCGAAGTCCCAAGATGCAGGTCCTGTTGGATCAAGTCGCCCGTGTCGCCGAGACCGACGCCACGATCTGCCTTCTGGGCGAGACCGGCACGGGCAAGGAAGTCATCGCCCGCGTCATCCACTGTAACAGCCGCCGGGCGCGGGGCCCCTTCATCGGGGTCAACTGCGGCGCGATCCCGGAAAGCCTCTTCGAGAGCGAACTCTTCGGCCACGTCAAGGGGGCCTTCACCGGCGCCCAGCACGCCAAGCGCGGGCTCGTCCAGAGCGCCCAGGGGGGGACGCTTTTCCTCGACGAGATCGCCGAGATGCCGCTGACCCTGCAGGTCAAGCTCCTGCGCGCCATCCAGGAGCGCGAAGTGCTGGAGGTGGGCGCCGAGCGCCCCAGCAAGGTGGACGTTCGCTTCATCACCTCGACCAACAAAGATCTGAGCGCAGCCGTCCGCGCCGGGACATTCCGCGAGGACCTCTTCTACCGAATTCAAGTCTTCCCGATCACGATGCCCCCACTCCGCGAACGGCGGGACGACATCCCCTTCCTGGCCCAGCACTTCCTGCAACAAAGCGCCCGGCGGATGCAGAAAGAGATCCGGGGGTTTCTCCCCGAAGCCATGCAGAAACTGATGCTCCACTCCTGGCCCGGCAACATCCGCGAACTGGAAAATGTGGTCGAAAAGGCGGTCGTCCTCTCCAGCCAAGACATGATCACACCCGACCTGCTCCCGAGCGTCACCCAGGAGCCCACCGGGCAAGTCAAACCGCTGACGGCGGCCAGGGACGAGTTCGAGCAGAACTACCTGAAGGCGGTATTGCAGCTCACGGGCGGCAACATTTCACGCGCCGCCCAGATCGCGGGTCGCTACCGCGCCGACTTCTACAAGCTCCTCAAGAAGCACGGGCTCCACCCTGGAGACGCCAAGGAGGAGAAAGACACAGACTCGGCTGAATCGGCGTAAGGACCCGGCCTACCGCGTGAGCTTTCGATAGCGAATCCGGTGCGGACGATCCGCTTCCTTGCCGAGCCGCTTCCTCCGGTCGGCCTCGTACTCGCTGTAATTGCCTTCGAACCACACGACCTTGCTGTCCCCTTCAAACGCCAGGATATGGGTCGCGATGCGGTCCAGGAACCAGCGGTCGTGGCTGCTCGCCATACAGCAACCGCCGAACCGCTCGAGCCCTTCCTCCAGGGCCCGCAGGGTATTCACGTCCAGGTCGTTGGTCGGTTCGTCGAGCAGCAACAAATTGGCCCCTTCCTTGAGCATGCGTGCGAGGTGCACGCGGTTGCGCTCGCCGCCAGAGAGATCCTTCACCTTCTTCTGCTGATCGGGACCGGGAAAATTAAAGCGCCCGACATAGGCCCGAGAATTGACTTCAATCTTGCCGAGCGTGACGGTGTCCTTGCCGTCCGCGATCACCTCCCAGACCGTCTTGCTGCCATCCAGCATGCGGTCTTGGTCCACGTAGCCGATCTTGACCGACTCGCCGATCCTGATAGAGCCGGCGTCCGGCTGCTCCTTGCCGACGATCAGCTTGAACAGGGTGGTCTTGCCCGCGCCGTTCGGCCCGATCAGGCCGACGATCCCGCCCCGCGGCAGGTTGAAGCTCAGGTTCTCGAACAGCAGCTTGTCGCCGTAGGATTTGCCCAGATGCTTGCCTTCCACCACGAGGTCGCCGAGACGCGGACCGGGCGGGATGTAGATCTCCAGGTCTTCGGCCAGCTTGTCCTGCTGCTCGCCGAGCAGTTGCTCGTAGCGCGTGAGGCGGGCTTTGCCCTTGGCGTGCCGGCCCTTCGGCGACATGCGGATCCATTCCAGCTCGCGCTCCAGTGTCATGCGCCGCTTGGCGTCCGCCTTCTCCTCCTTCTCCAGACGCGCCTGTTTCTGCTCCAGCCACGAGGAGTAGTTCCCTTCGAAGGGCATGCCGTGCCCTCGGTCGAGCTCCAGGATCCAGCCGGCCACGTTGTCCAGGAAGTAGCGGTCATGGGTCACGGCGATGACGGTGCCCTTGTACTGCCGGAGGTGCTGCTCCAGCCATTGGACCGACTCCGCATCGAGATGGTTGGTCGGCTCATCCAGCAACAGGATGTCGGGCTCCTGGATCAGCAGCCGGCAGAGCGCGACGCGGCGCTTCTCCCCACCCGACAGCACGTCCACCTGGGTATCAGGCGGCGGGCACCGGAGGGCGTCCATGGCGATCTCGAGCTGGTTCTCGAGCTCCCAGCCGTTAACCGCCTCGATCTGTTCCTGCAGGCGGCTCTGCTTCTCCAGCAGCTTCTCCATCTCATCCGGCGAAAGCTCCTCGCCGAGCCGGTTGCTGACCGCCTCATACTCGCGTAACAGGTCGATGACGTCCCGCCGCCCCTCCTCGACGATGTCCTTGACGGTCTTCCCCGTGGCGAGCAGGGGCTCCTGCTCCAGCAGCCCGACGCTATAGCCTTTTGCGAACGTGACCTCTCCGAGGTAGTCCTTGTCCACGCCCGCGATGATGCGCAGCAGCGTGCTCTTCCCCGATCCATTCAACCCGAGGACGCCGATCTTGGCCCCGTAATAGAAGGACAGGTAGATATCCTTGAGCACCTGCTTCTTGGGCGGGTGCACGCGGCCCACGCCGATGAGGGAAAAGATGATTTGCTTGTCAGACGGGCTCATAGTTTGAGGAGAAGCAGCCTTTGTGGGACACTGAGTAGCATTTAACACCCCATCACTGATTTATTCCAGCCTCTTCCGTCAAATCTTACCAGTGCCCGGTTTTGTAGATAATGCTTTATGGTACTTTAAGGTGCGGCGGCGGCTTGAAGCAGGGGAGACGAGAATGATCCTTCGAATTGTCGGGATGATGGCGCTAGCCAGCGTGCTCGCAGGATGTGCCTCGTTGGTCCAGACGGCCATAAGCAACGGCATCAATGTCGGCCGGACGCTCCCCGCCGACCGCTCTTTGTACAACGTTCTGGATGATTTGAGCATCAAGAACACAATCAACAACGCCTTACTCGACGAAGCGCTCCTACTGGACATCAACACCGATGTCTATCAAGGCATGGTGATGCTGACGGGGTCCGTCAGGGACGCGGCGACCCGGCAGAAGGCAGAAGATCTGACCCGCAAGGTCGACGGCGTCCGGGAGCTTTACAATGAGATCAAGGTCACGGATAAGAGTTGGTTGAAGTCACTCCCCAAGGACACGTGGATCGAGAACACGCTGGGGGCCCGAATGGTGTTAGCGCCGGGTGTGCGTGCGGTCAACTACCAACTGCGAGTGGCGAACGGTGTCGTCTACATCTTGGGCATAGCCAAAAGCCGGGCCGAACTCGATCGGGTGATCGCACTCGCCCGCACGAGCGGCGCGCACCAGATCGTTAGCCACGTGTTCCTCTCGGAAGCCATCGTTCTGGACGTGGACGGGATGAAAGCCCAGCCCAATGGGAAGAGGGCTAAGAAAAAACCGGTTCCCCCCTGAGCATATCCCCAGACTGTTGCTCCCTGAATATCCTCACGGTTCGCCTTCGACTGTCAACGGCATTTTGATGCCCGGTTGCAGACCCGTCGGCCTGTGCCATGCGTGGTGAGCAAGGGGTTATTCGGGCGGCCCAGGCCCTACATAGGATTGGACCGGTTTCCAGAGGGCAGGTCCCTAGAAGTCACGCCACGATACGATCCGGCTCCAGGCCGAGTGCGCGGGCGTGCCGCAGACCTGAACCAACACACCAATGCTGGTTTGGTAGAAGCCGGTGACCCGACTGACGCACCCTGAACTGCTGGACGTTCCGGCTGCTCCGGTTCCCTGCGCGCCGATCTGGATAGACAACTGGGAAGGTAAGCCCTTGCCAAGCGAGATGGATTTGCTCGCAAGGGCGTTACTACCTGGCAGCGCGGTCCCGAAAGTCGATGTGGGATAGGGTCCGCCGGTCAGGTAATACACCGCATAGAGCTGCGCTGTCCCCGAGGCTATCCCCGAGACCTGGCGGGTAACGGTGGTTGGGACGAAGGTCGTGAAGAACACGGTCCCGCCGAGCAGCGTGGCCGAGGCGAGGTTCCGTTCCCCTGCGGTCAAGGCGCTTCGCCGCGGCGTTTGAAGCGGAGCGGTCGGGTCGTTGAAGGTTGTGAACCAGCCGTCCCCATTCTGGACGTTGTTGACGAGGCTTCCGCCGCCGGCACTAAACCCGATGGTAAAGCTGGACGTGCTGCCTGTCGTGCTCACGTCCGTCGCGCAACTGGAACAGGTCACGACGTTGGAAGCATTGAAGAGGTTGTTGCGTTCAACGCTCTGGTCTGTACATGCGCTGGAGACAATGCAATCCTTCACCCCGAAGAAGTGCTGGATGTCCACGTTGCATTTGTCGATGGTGGCCTGGATTGGCACGGTGCATTTGTCGGTGGTGGTATAGTACCGGCCGGTCCCAAAGAAGAGCCAGACATTGTTGGTATCATCCTGTGTCAGAACAGGCGCTGCTGTGATTGGCCCGACCTTGCACGGTGACGCGGTGGTACAGGTCGTGGCCGGTGGCGAGGTATAGGCGAACGCGCTGAGCACCTTGGTGGGAGCTCGACTTGTGGAGAAGATTCCCCAGTTATCCGGATTGGTGTCGCCTCCGTTCGTGGTCAGGCGCCACATCGCGCCTCTCCACACCACGCCAGGACTTGGGTCTGGCCCTGTACAGGGACCAAAGGTGTTAGGACTGACGAGCGGCGTGCGAACATTGCAGATGACGCTCCCGGCGTAGATCACATCCACCCGGAAATCGAGGTCGACATCCAGCGTGACCGCATCGGCCATGAAGGCCCCGGCCTGGCCGGTCGAAAAGGCTCGGACAGCGCCGCTCCCACCGCTTGTGTTGGCCGCAATACAGGGTGGTGAAGGGGTCGAACACGTAAAGTCTCCTGCTTTGCCGCTTGTTTTATTAATAGCACTGTAGGCCGGCCCCAGCTTCAGGTCCACTACGAAGAACTGCGCGGTCTGGGTGCTGAAGGCATCATAGTGGGTGGGGCCTGTGCCGAAGACCACGAACCATCGCTCGTTCGTGCCGGACGTCTTAGCGTCGGTCGAGGGGTTGACCCGCACGATTCCCGGATCGGCCGTGGTCAGCCCCAGATTCTGATCCCGGAAGACCCACAGCAGCCTCGGCTCCTTTTCCGGGTTCGTGATGTCCAGCACGAAATACGAGGAGAGGAACACCCGGTCCGTGATGGTCTCATTATTATTGAAATCCGCGTGCACCACCCGAGGCGTGCCCTTGCCGGAGGTGCAGTTGGTGCAACTCCCGCCGAGCCGGAAGCCCCCGATGAGGATCGTGCCCCAGCCGCCGGGGTGATCGGCGTCCGCCGGAAAGATCCGCACGTCCGTCACCTTCGGCGTCAGGTCCACGTAATACACATGGCCATAGTCGGTCGCCGTCAACCAACGGAGTTGGGGCAAGAGGTCCTGCGGAATGAAGCTCCAGAGCTCCGCACCCAGCGGTGGGGCATCGGAGCGGAAACTGTAGGTCGTGACACTGCTGTCGCAGGGCAAGGCCGCACAATCGGTAGACGTGCCGAGCTTCTTCGGGGTGGACGTGAACCGTGCCTGCACGATGGGGCCGGTGCCATCAATCTGCCTGTCGTCATTACTGAAGAAGCCCCCGTTGAACGCGTGGAGCATGCCGTCGTTGGCACCCACGTAGGCCACTTGCCGGCGGTCCTTGTACCGCTGGAAGAATGAGGCGTAGGTCTGATCGCCGTAGATGACGTCATAACGCGTACTCGGCGCTCCGACGACCACCGGGGTGGCATTGACCATGTCCCCCAGTCTCCACTGAGCCTGCACAATGCCGCCGCTGTCGTTCAGCACATTAATCTTGCGGTCTCGCAGACCGGTACCATTACAGGTCGTTCCCGGGCAACCACGGATCCAGTTGATGATGTTGGTTGCCTCGTTCTGCGCGCAGGTCTTCCGGGTGAGGCCGAGACAGCCAGTCAGATTGGGATCGGCAGTAATATCATCGGGAGTGATGGCATCTGCATTTGTGCTGTTGCAGTACAGAACGGCATTGCCGCCCAGATAGGGGCACAGCCTAGATAAAACG
>Ga0209058_1004044_pt1 | contig 11748 bp, 11 predicted proteins | sample GraSoiAngelo_147_FD_185904 | JGI IMG/M metagenome (GOLD analysis project Ga0209058, IMG submission 185904) | Grasslands soil microbial communities from the Angelo Coastal Reserve, California, USA - 14_1009_05_40cm (SPAdes) (version 2) | ecosystem: Environmental > Terrestrial > Soil > Grasslands ... | reverse complement strand
GAGATCAGTCTCGTCGTCAACACGGTCGGGAGCCAGTCCTCGCAGGCCGACTCCTTGTCGATTCGCCGCGAGGCGCTTCAACATGGACTTCCCTACTATACGACGATGCCTGGCGCCAGAGCAGCGGTGACAGCCATCGAGGCGAGCCTCAACAAGGGGCTGACGATCCGGTCCTTGCAGGAGTATCACCTTAAGACAACGCGGAATGCTGAGCGCTGAGTGATGAGCGGGGGAACTTGCCGTTCCGTCAATCCTCATTCATCCATCAGCATTCATCATTTTGGGAGAAACAATGCCGACACCGATCACCAAAAAAGGCTATGAAGCACTCAAGGCGGACCTGGACCGACTCCGAAAAGAGGAACGGCCGAAGGTGATCGAGGCGATTGCCGAAGCGCGATCGCATGGCGACCTCAGCGAGAACGCCGAGTACGAGGCAGCCAAGGAGCGTCAGGGATTCATCGAAGCGCGGATTAACGAGCTGGAACGCAAGCTGGCCGAGGCTCGGATCATCGAGACCGCCAACCTGTCCAGTGAGACCGTGGTGTTTGGAGCGACCGTGGTCCTGTTGGAGGTGCAGACCAACCAGCAGAGGCGATATACGCTCGTCGGACTGGATGAGGCCGACCTGAAAAACGGCAGGATCTCGGTCCAATCGCCGGTCGGCAAAGCTTTGATCGGGCGCCGCGTCGGAGATCAGGTGGAAGTCACGACACCGGCCAAGGTCGTCGAGTACGAAATCCTGGAAATTCGGTTCGATGAGCTCTAGAGAAGACGTTATCCGTTACCCGTGAATCGTGAACCGTAAAGCATGTCTTTTTACGATTAACGAGTAACGAATGACGAATAACGGTTCGCGCCCATGCCGCCAGCCATTACGCTCGTCACCCTGCTGACAGATTTCGGCGACCGCGATTACTTTGTGGCCAGCATGAAGGGTGTGATGCTGAACATCAACCCGCCAGTTAGAATCGTGGACCTCTCACATCAAGTGACCGCACACGATGTGGAAGAAGCAGCCTATCTGCTGAAGTCCTCGTACCGTTATTTCCCGGACGGGACCGTGCATGTTGCGGTCGTGGATCCGGGGGTCGGCAGCGCCAGACGGCCGCTGCTGGTTACGACCTCCCGGTATTACTTCCTGGCGCCGGACAACGGTCTGCTGACCTACATCTATCAGGAAGAGCTGTCGGTGGAGGTCCGGCAGATCGACAACAAACAGTATCGTCTAGATTCTGAAGGGGCGACCTTCGACGGACGAGATCTGTTTGCGCCGGCGGCGGCCTGGCTTACCAAGGGCCAGCCGCCCGGGTCCTTTGGTCGGCTCATTCGCGACTACGTGAAGCTGCCGATTCACGAGCCGTCCTGGGAAGGCAAGAGCCTGGTTGGCCGGATCGTCTATGTGGATCGCTTCGGCAATCTCATCTCGAATGTCACGCCGCTGCATCTGCAGGAAGTCCAAGGCGTAACCAAGAAGTCCAGTGCCGAGATCACGATCCGTGTTGGAGGTGCTGTGATCCAGGGGCTGGTGACTGCTTATGCCCGGGGCGCCGCGCTCGCGCCGCGTGCCCTGGTCAACAGCAACGGACACGTGGAAGTCTTCATCAAGGAAGGTAATGCCGCAGAGTTCCTCAAGTGCCGCCGGGGCGAACGGATCGAGATCGCGTAACTGGTTGCGAATTCTCTCACCTTGTCCTACTCGATCTAAGAGAAAGGAGCTTTCCAACCTTCCTCTCTGCACCTCCCCTTCACACGTTCACGATGTGGCTGATTGTCTCAACTGACTTCCGACCTCTGATGGTTCAGGCTTCAGTGACGGTCCGGACGGATTCGTGCAGGATAGAGACCATACGCGATAATTCGTTCAGCTTTGAGACGAGTGGCGGCATGAGCACCACCACGTTGCCTAAGGGCCGGATCAGGAGCCCACGCCGGCGGGCCTCCCGCGTCGTGCGGTCTCTGACCAGTTCAATGCCCACCATATAGCCGCGCTGCCGGATCTCTCCGGTGTGCGCCAGTGTGGACAGGGGGCGCAGGAGACGAGTCAAGGCTCTCATGCGGCTCCTCATGCGCGCCAACGTCCGCTCCTTGCGAAAGACCTCCAGGTTCGCAAGCGCCACTGCGCAACCGAGCGGATTGCCAGTGTAGCTATGACCATGGAAAAAGGTTTTCCACTCTGCATAGTCACCTAAGAAGGCTCGATAAATCTCCTCGGTGGTTAATGTGGCGGCCAGTGGGAGATATCCGCCGGTGAGGCCCTTGCTGATCGCCATCAAGTCGGGGGTGACCCCTTCGTGGTCGCAGGCAAACATCCGACCGGTACGACCAAATCCAGTCGCGACTTCGTCTGCGATCAGCAGCACGTTGTATTTCGTGCAGAGTTCGCGGATGCGCGAGAGGTATCCCGGCGGAGCGGTGATCATGCCGGCGGCAGCCTGCACGAGCGGTTCGATGATGAGGCCGGCGATCTCCTGGTGCTGTCGCTTCAGAACGCGTTCGATCGGATCAAGACAGGCCATCCGACAGGCGGGGTACGTCAGCCCCAGTGGACATCGGTAGCAGTAGGGAGGTTCGGCGGTGATCGTGGGAAAGCGCAGGCCGTCGAATCGCTTCTGGAAGAGCTCCATGCTGCCAACGCTCATCGCGCCGACGGTGTCCCCGTGATAGGCCAGGCCCAGATGCACGAAGGTTCGTTTGGCCCCGGCCTGAGGCCAGCGCTGTTGCCAATACTGGACCGCCATTTTCAGCGCGACTTCAACTGCGGTGGACCCATCGTCTGAGTAAAAGACCCGCGTCAGCCCGCGCGGCGCCACACGGATGAGCTCACGAGCCAGTTGAATCGCTGGAGGGTTCGAGAGCCCCAGCAAGGTGCTGTGCGCGATCTTCTTGAGTTGGTTCTGGATCGCGCGGTCGAGTCTGGGGTGTCGGTGTCCATGGAGGTTGACCCATAGAGACGACACGCCGTCCAGATATTTTCGTCCTTCGGTATCGATGAGGTAGGACCCTTCGCCCCGCTCGATGATGACGGGCCTCTCACGTTCCCATTCTCGCATCTGAGTGAAGGGGTGCCAGAGATAGGTGCGGTCCCATTCGGCGAGCCGAGTCGTGCGGGAGTGGCCTTTCATGTGTCGGTGACGCTCAGGGTGAAGCGGTTCTGGTCCTTCGGTGATCGGAACCGTCCGGTCTGTCAGCGATTCGCGGATTATAAATGGGGGGAGTATTCTTTGACAACCTGCGGATCAGCTAATATAATGAACCGATTTCTTATGGAATGAGCCAGGATTTGCAAAGCCGCATCAGGAATTTTTCCATTATCGCGCACATCGATCATGGAAAATCGACTCTCGCTGACCGGATCCTAGAAGTTACGGGCTCGATCACGGCCCGAGAGTTCCGAGAGCAGATCCTGGATGCGATGGACCTCGAGCGTGAGCGGGGCATCACGATCAAGGCCCACGCCGTCGCCATCCGGTATCAAGCCAAGGACGGGCATTCCTACTCACTTCACCTCATCGATACGCCTGGTCATGTTGACTTCACCTATGAGGTCTCGCGGAGCCTCGCGGCCTGCGAAGGCGCCGTGCTCTTGGTGGATGCGAGTCAGGGGGTGGAAGCGCAGACGATCGCCAACGTGCATCTCGCCATGGCCAACAACCTGACGATCATCCCGGTCATCAACAAGATCGATCTGCCCAGCGCGGACATCGAAGGGGTCAAGCATCAGATTCAGGAGGTGCTGAGGCTGGAAGCCAAGGACGCGTTGCTGGTCAGTGCCAAGGAGGGCCGCGGCGTCCAGGAAGTCCTGGAAGCGATCGTGAAGCGCATTCCTCCGCCGTCCGGTGACCCTGATAAGCCGCTCAAGGCTTTGGTCTTTGACTCGTGGTTTGACAATTACCAGGGTGTCGTCGTGCTGACGCGAGTGATGGACGGGCACATTCGGCCCGGGATGAAGATCCGTGTCATGTCCAACAATCGGGGCTTCGAGGTCACGGAAGTGGGCCAATTCACGCCGAAGCGTATGAAGACCGATCGTTTGATCGCAGGGGAGGTGGGATATGTCTGCGCCGGGATGCGGGAGGTCGCGGATACCAAGATCGGGGACACGCTCACCGATGCCGCCCGATCCACCGAGTCTCCCTTCCCCGGATACAAGGAGGTCAAGCCGCTGGTCTATTGCGGCCTGTACTCCACGGATACCGCGCGGTTTGAGGACCTGCGCGATGCGCTCCAGAAACTCCGTCTCAATGATTCGTCGTTCGTCTATGAGCCGGAGACCTCGCTGGCTCTGGGCTTTGGATTCCGCTGCGGGTTTCTGGGTCTTCTGCACATGGATATCATCCGAGAACGTCTGGAGCGGGAGTACGGGCTGAGTCTGATCGCCACAGCGCCCACGGTCGTCTATCGGGTCCTGACCGCGGCAGGGGAAGTCTTGGAGATCGACAATCCGTCGAAGCTCCCTCCTGCCTCAGCGATCGAGCGTTTCGAGGAACCCTTCATTCGGGCATCCATCATCACGCCGGAACGCCACGTGGGCAACATACTACAACTGTGCCAGGAGCGTCGTGGCGTCCAGAAGGGACTGCAGTACCTCGATCCGAGCCGGGTGATGTTGACTTACGAGTTGCCGCTCAACGAGGTGATTTTGGACTTTTTTGATCGTCTGAAGTCCAGAACCCAGGGGTACGCCTCGCTGGATTATGAGCTGATCGGGTACCATGAATCGGATCTCGTGAAGCTGGATATGTTGCTCAACGGGGAGACGGTGGATGCCCTCTCGTTCATCACGCATCGAGACAGGGCTCAGCTCAGGGGGCGACAGCTTGCCGAGAAGATGAAGGAGTTGATCCCCAAGCAAATGTTTGAAGTGGCGATTCAGGCGGCGATCGGCAATAAAGTGATCGCCCGCGAGACGGTCGGCGCGCTGAAGAAGAATGTCACGGCCAAATGTTATGGCGGTGACATTACCAGGAAGCGGAAGCTGTGGGAGAAGCAGAAAGAAGGCAAGAAACGCATGAAGCAGGTGGGTCGGGTCGAGGTGCCGCAGGAGGCCTTCCTCGCGCTCCTCAAGGTGATGGACGAATAGCCGTGGAGCAGAACCAACCGAGTGTCGAAGAGGCGCGTGGAGCTTCGGCGGATGCCGTCCCGCCTCCGTCAGGTGAGGAGAGCCTGCTGGGCGCGGACACCTTGCCCCATGCAGACCGTGTACCCCGGTCTCGGAAATCGGTCCTGCGCGAATATGCGGAAGCCATCGTCGTGGCGATGCTGCTCGCGTTCGCGATCCGGGTCTTTGTGGTACAGGCCTTCAAGATTCCATCGGGCTCCATGATTCCGACGCTTCTGATCGGTGACCATATCTTGGTCAGCAAGTTGTCCTACGGGTTGCAGTGGCCGGCCGACTGCAAGTTCCGGAAAAGCTTTCCCCCTGTGAACTGTTATTCGTCCATCACGGTGGTGAAGTTTGGAGAACCGGAGCGGGGGGACATTATCGTCTTCCGATATCCCGAAGACGAAGAGAAGGATTTCATTAAACGCATCGTCGGCCTCCCGGGCGATACGATCCAGATCCGGAACAAGGTGGTCTATGTCAATAACGTGCCACTCGACGACAAGGCCTACACACAGCGGGTCGATCCTGGCATCATTGACGGGTCGGTGAATCCGCGGGACAACTTCGGCCCTGTGCCGGTTCCTGCCGGGTCCTATTTTGTCATGGGCGATAACCGAGATCAGAGCCTCGACAGCCGGTTTTGGGGGTACGTCAGTGCCCAGAAGATCAGGGGAAAGGCCTTCAGGATCTATTGGTCCTGGAGCGGGCAAGGTCGTTGGGAGCAGTGGGTACGATGGGAGCGGCTCGGCAAGGCGATTCACTAGCCAAACCTGGTGCGCGGGCATCAGGAGGAGGTGTGCGGGGAGGGGAGGCCAGGCTCGTGCCTCACTCGAGGCTACGCGCTTCACCAGCACATTCAGCGGTTCCCCCAGGCCGGAGTCTTGGTGGTTGGCGATTTGATTCTGGATCATTATATCTGGGGAAAGGTCAGTCGCATCTCGCCCGAGGCGCCGGTGCCGGTGGTCCACGTCCATTCTGAGTCACTCCAGCTTGGTGGGGCCGCCAATGTCTTCAACAATATTCTTTCGCTTGGCGGCCGGGCCGACATCTGCGGGGTCGTGGGGGCAGACGAAGGCGGCCGGCGTCTGCTGAAGGAGCTGGGGGTTCGGCGCCAGGGCCGTGGCGGCGTGGTCATTGACCCTGATCGGCCAACGACCCGAAAAACGCGCGTCATTGCGCACAATCAGCAGGTGGTCCGGTTCGATGTCGAGCGTTTAGTGGAGATCAAGGGACCGCAGCAGCGCCGCATTGTCCGGTACGTGGAATCGCGGCTGCGCGAGATTTCCTGCCTGGTCGTCTCGGATTACGCCAAGGGGGTGGTCACGGCGTCGCTCATGGCGGAACTCACCCGCCTGGCAGCACTTCGTCGCATCCCGATCATCGTGGATCCAAAAGTGGAACACTTTTCCTATTACAAGGGGGTGACCGTCGTGACCCCCAATCATCTGGAGGCCGTGCAAGCCGCCGGTGTGCACGGAGAAGACGACCGAGCCATCAATGAGGCGGGAGAGATCATTCGGCAGCGCTTGGGCTGCCAGTCCGTCCTGGTCACCCGCGGTGAGAAGGGGATGAGCCTGTTTGGAACCGATGGGACCCGCTGGGACATCCCCACGATGGCCCGCCAGGTCTATGACGTGACCGGGGCAGGCGACACCGTGGTGGGTACCTTGGCGCTCGCGTTGGCCACAGGCGCTTCCATGCGGGATGGAGCAGTCCTCGCCAATCAGGCGGCCGGCATCGTGGTGGGAATGGTCGGCACTGCCACGATCACGCAACAGCAGTTGGTCGAGGCGCTGGCCCATGGGTAGCCGCGGCGTGCCAGTCATGGTCGTGATCCCGGCTCGGTATGGTTCGTCGCGGTTTCCGGGGAAACCCTTGGCGATGCTGGTGGGGAAACCGCTCATCCAACACGTCTATGAACGGGCCCAAGCCTCGCCGATGATCGATCAGGTCCTGGTGGCGACCGACGACACCCGTATCCGCGACACGGTGCAGGGGTTCGGTGGGAAGGTGGTGACGACCACCGAGCCCTTCCGGACGGGGACAGACCGAGTGGCGGCAGTGGCGCAGCAGCTTCCAGCCCAGGTCTTCGTGAACCTCCAAGGCGACGAGATCATCCTGCATCCCGAGTTACTCACCGACCTTGTGACGCCCTTCTTGGCCAGCGGTACCGGCATGGGCACGCTCAAACGGCGGCTCACCTCGATGGCGGATGTGCGAAACCCTGGCGTGGTGAAAGTGGTCACAGATCAGCAGGGCAACGCGCTCTATTTCTCGCGTGCGCCCATCCCGCACATCCGAGAGAGGACGATCGAGAGCGCTGGCTGGTTGCATTATGTCCATCTTGGGATTTACATTTATAGGCGGGAGACCTTGTTGCACCTGGCCGAATTGCCGACCAGTCCGCTGGAGGAGGCTGAAAAACTGGAGCAACTGCGCGCGCTGGAGCACAGTATCCGGATCCGAGTCTGGGAGACCACGCATCCGTCGCTGCGCATCGATACGATGGAAGATCTGAAAGAGGCCGAAGCTGTCCTGCAGCGGCCAGTGCCCTGTTCAGCAGACCGATGACGACGTTCGGTGGAAGAAGGGAATGTAGCCATGCTCCTGTTCAGTGTGGCGTGATCCCACGGCTCTCCCGGTGCAGGTGGCCATGAGCAAATATATTTTCGTGACCGGTGGGGTGGTCTCGTCCCTGGGGAAGGGATTGGCCTCGGCTTCGATCGGGAATCTGCTGGAAAGCCGGGGGTTGAAGATTACCTTCCTCAAGCTGGACCCCTACATCAATGTTGATCCAGGCACCATGAATCCCTATCAGCACGGGGAAGTGTTCGTGACCGACGATGGGGCCGAGACGGACTTGGACCTGGGTCATTACGAACGCTACACCTCTTTGACGCTGACGAGAGACAACAATTACACCACCGGTCGGATCTATGACTCGGTGATCAGGAAGGAACGGCGCGGCGACTACCTGGGCGGGACCGTGCAGGTGGTGCCGCACATTACCGACGAGATCAAGCAGGCCATCCTGACTGTGGCCAAGGGCACCGACGTGGCGATCGTCGAGATTGGCGGGACGGTCGGCGACATCGAAAGTCTGCCGTTTCTGGAGGCGATCCGGCAGATTCCCTACGACGTCGGCCGCGAGAACGTTCTGTACGTGCACTTGACGCTGGTGCCGTATATCGGGGCGGCCGGGGAACTGAAGACCAAGCCCACTCAGCATTCCGTGAACAAGTTGCGCGAGATCGGTATTCAGCCCAACATCCTGTTGTGTCGCACCGATCGCTATCTTCCGCCGGACCTCAAGGAGAAGATCGCCTTGTTTTGTAACGTGGAGAAGGGGGCGGTCATCACGGCCAAGGATGTGGAGACGGTCTATGAGGTGCCGATCGTGTTCCGGAAGGAAGGGCTGGATGAGTTGATTGTCCGATTGCTTCGACTCGAGACCGGTCCGCCCAATCTCCGGGAATGGGATGCGCTGGTCCAGAAGATCAAACATCCCAAGCACGAGGTCTCCATCGCGTTGGTGGGCAAGTATGTCGGACTGAAAGAATCTTACAAGAGCTTGGCGGAAGCTCTCGTCCACGGCGGAATTGATCACGAGACTCGGGTGCTCATTCACTGGATCGAGTCCGAGGAGATCGAGCGGCTGGGCACCGAGCGGGTCCAGACGGCATCCTGATCCCAGGCGGCTTCGGCACCCGTGGCATCGAAGGAAAGATCCAGACCATCCGGTATGCACGGGAGCGTGGCGTGCCGTTTTTTGGTCTGTGTTTAGGGATGCAGTGCGCCGTGATTGAGCTGGCCCGGGATACGGCCGGCTTGGCTGGCGCAAACAGTGCCGAGTTCGACCAGGCCACGCCGCATCCCGTGATCGATCTGATGGCGGATCAACGGTCCGTGCGCGAGAAGGGGGGAACCATGCGGCTGGGCGCCTATCCCTGCCGCATTCTGGATGGTAGTCTGGCCCACAAGGCCTACGGGGTGTCGGAAGTGAGCGAACGCCATCGTCACCGGTACGAGTTCAACAATGACTATCGCAAGGCATTGACTGACCACGGGTTGGTGCTCAGCGGACTGTCACCCGATGAACGGCTGGTGGAGATTGTCGAGTTGCATGGGCACCCGTGGTTTGTGGCCACTCAGTTCCATCCGGAATTCACGTCACGGCCACACCGCCCTCATCCGCTCTTCAGCGCATTCGTGGGAGCGGCCCTGCGAAGAAAATGTGGCCACTAGACATGAAGACGTGGATCGTGGTTTGTGAAGCGTCGCTCGCGAGTCGGAACGAGATGCGCTTCACGAGATACGAGGTGCGAATCAATGCATGAAGTGGACCTCGGTCCCTTCAAGATCGGCGCATCCCATCCCCATGTTCTGATCGCCGGCCCCTGCGTGATCGAGAGTGAGCGGATCGCATTGGAGACGGCGCAGCGCATCGCGGAAATCACCAGGGCCATCGGCATCCCCTATGTCTTCAAGTCCTCCTATGATAAAGCCAACCGCAGCTCGATCACGTCGTTCAGAGGCCCTGGTCTTCAGGCAGGGCTGGCTGTGCTGCGGAAAGTGAAGGAGCAGGTGGGAGTGCCGGTGTTAACCGACGTGCATAGCGTGGAAGAGGTCGCACGCGCGGCCGAGTCTGCCGACATCCTACAGATTCCCGCGTTCCTGTGCCGTCAAACCGATCTGCTGGTGGCAGCGGCCAAGACCGGCCGTGTCGTCAACGTGAAAAAAGGGCAATTTCTCTCGCCGTGGGAAATGAGCAATGTGGTCAAGAAGCTGGAGGAAAGCGGGAATTCCCGTATCATCTTGACCGAGCGAGGCGCATCATTCGGTTACAACAACCTGGTGGTCGACATGCGCGCTCTGCCGATCATGCGCGGATTCGGGTATCCGGTGGTATTCGATGCCACTCACAGTGTCCAGTTACCGGGAGGCGCAGGCACCCGGTCAGCAGGTCAGCGTGAATTTGTGACTCCCTTGGCCTGTGCGGCAGCCGGCGCAGGCTGCGACGGCTTTTTTATGGAGGTGCACCCTGATCCGGATCGCGCGCTGTCGGACGGCCCCAACATGGTGCCGCTCCATCAACTGAAGCCGCTCCTAGAGCGACTCGTTCGGATCTGCGAAGCGGCAGGGAAGGGACCGGAGGTGGGCGGATGAGCATGGAACAGGGGAAGCGCGTTCTGGAAATCGAGGTCCGAGCGATCGCCGGGCTGCTCGAACGCCTTGATCATCGGTTTACCGAGGCGGTGGATCTGCTCTACCGGTGTGCCGGGAAGGTGGTGGTGTCCGGTATGGGGAAGTCCGGCCTTATCGGCCAGAAGATCGCCGCGACGCTGGCCAGCACCGGGACGCCGGCGTTTTTTCTTCACCCGGCCGAGGGGATCCACGGCGATCTGGGCATGCTGGCCCGCCGCGACGCGCTGATTGCCATCTCCAACAGTGGGGAGACCGAAGAGGTATTGAAGCTGCTTCCGTTCGTGAAGCGGCTGAACGTTCCGGTGCTGGCCATGACCGGACGGGTCCAATCCACGCTGGCGAAAAACAGCGAGGTGGTTCTGGACGTGTCGGTCAGCGAGGAGGCCTGTCCCATGGGGCTGGCGCCGACTGCGAGCACCACGGCGACCTTGGCCATGGGCGATGCCTTGGCGATCGCGTTGCTCCAGAAACGAGGGTTTCGAGAAGAAGACTTTGCCCAATTTCATCCCGGCGGGACGCTGGGCCGACGTCTCCTGCTCACGGTGCGGGATCTGATGCACGTGGGAGAAGCGGTCCCGCGTGTGTCTCACCAGGCCTTGGCGCGAGAGGCCATTCTGGTCATGACCACGAAAAAGCTCGGGATGACCACAGTGGTGGATGAGGCCGGTCGGCTGCTGGGGGTCATTACCGACGGCGACCTTCGCCGCTTTTTGGAACGGGGTGCCGATTTGACGACAGCCAAGGCGTTGGATCTGGCCGGTAAGAATCCCAAGACGATTGGTCCCGATGAGCTGGCGGCACGAGCGGTGCAGGTCATGGAGGAGTTTTCCATTACCTCGTTGGTGGTCTTGGAAAATCAGCAGCAACTGGTTGGTGTGCTCCACCTCCATGATCTTTTGAAAAGCGGAATCGTGTGATGGACCAGTGACCGATGATGTGGGGCTAAGCAGTGCGTATACCAATCACAGAAGTCTATAAACAAGCCGGATCGCTCGCAGCCAAGTATGAAGGGGCCACGAATGTCAACCTGCCGAACCTCCTCACGGTCTCTCGTATCTTGCTGATCCCGGTGTTTGTGCTGATCTTTTCCAGCCCTACGCCCGGCCGGTCGCTAGTGGCCGCGATTGTGTTTGTTGTGGCTGCCATCACCGATTTGCTGGATGGGTATCTGGCGCGCCGACGGTCGCAAGTGACCAAGCTGGGGCGGTTGCTCGATCCGATCGCCGACAAGTTGTTGGTCCTGTCGGCCCTCATTCTGCTGGTGCAGTTCGACCGAGTGGGTGCGTTGGTCGCCATTCTGATTATTGCGCGCGAAGTCGCCGTGACGGGAGTCCGTGCCATCGCGGCCGCAGAGGGTATCGTCCTCACGCCGGAGACGACCGGCAAGTACAAAATGGTCGCGCAAGTGGTGGCCATTGTGTTGCTTATCCTCGAAG
>Ga0209058_1004040_pt1 | contig 11750 bp, 13 predicted proteins | sample GraSoiAngelo_147_FD_185904 | JGI IMG/M metagenome (GOLD analysis project Ga0209058, IMG submission 185904) | Grasslands soil microbial communities from the Angelo Coastal Reserve, California, USA - 14_1009_05_40cm (SPAdes) (version 2) | ecosystem: Environmental > Terrestrial > Soil > Grasslands ... | reverse complement strand
GCGCGCGCGGAAGGCGCCGGCGGGGATGCGCTTGAAGAACGCGACGCAGCTCCGGATGTCCGGCGAGATGCGCCGCGGAATCTGCGGGTGTGCCGGATCCGGAGGGTGCGCGTCGAGGACGGCCGCGTCGGCGATGCCGACGCCGTCGGCGCCGAGCTCCCGCGCCTTCGCCTTGACGGTCTCGGCGGTGAGCGTCATACGTCCCACATGATGTCATACCTGCTTCGTAGGCGCGCCTCGTCCGGCGGGGCCCCAGCCCCGCGACGGCCTGCGGCGCGCACCACCTTGCGCTCGCCGCCCCCGCTGCGCGAAACTGCGGCGAGAGGGACAGGAGGACGCCATGGACCAGCTCAAGGTCGTACGCCTGGACGAGACGAGCACGGTGAAGTTCGGGCCCGACGCGATCTACCAGCCGATCATCGGCGACGACGAGGGCACCACGCCAGTACGCACGGGCATCCAGACCTCGCAGCCCGGGTACGTGGCGCCCGTCCACTCCCATCCCTACATGGAGATCCTGCACATCCTCGACGGCGTGGCCGAGGCCTGGGTCGACGGCCGCGAGGAGCAGAAGGTGACGCTCCGCAAGGGCGACACGATCGCGATCCCACCGGAGGTGCCACACAGCTTCCGCGTCGTGGGCGATGAAGTGCTCCGGCTCCTCGGCACCCACGCCTCGCCGACGCGCATCGTCAACTACAAGGACGGCGGGGCGAGCGACGCCCAGGGCTACCGGGTCTACACCCCTCCGAGGTAAGCGCGCTGAACCTCGGGCGCGGCCAGTAGCTCGGCCGCGGGGCCCGAGAGGACGACGCGCCCGGTCTGCAGCACGTAGGCGTGCGCCGCCGACTGCAGCGCCATCCGCGCGTTCTGCTCGACCAGCAGCACCGCCGTGCCCTCCGACGTCAGCCGCGGGATCGTGCGGAAAATCTCGCGGACCAGGAGCGGCGCCAGGCCGAGCGAGGGCTCGTCGAGCATCAAGAGCCGCGGGCGCGCCATCATGGCGCGCGCGATCGCAAGCATTTGCTGCTCGCCGCCGCTCAAGCTGCCGGCGAGCTGGCCGCGCCGCTCGCGCAGCCGCGGGAACAAGGTGAACGCGCGCTCGAGCGCGGGCTCCGCCTCGTCCCGCCGCGTGAACGCGCCCAACCGGAGATTCTCGAGCACGGTCATGCGCGCCAGCATCCCGCGCCCTTCGGGCACCTGGACCACACGGCGCCGCACGATCTGGTGCACCGGCAGGCCCACGAGATCCTCGCCGCCGAAGCGGACGGCGCCCCGGCGCGGACGCACCACGCCCGAGATCGCGCGCAACAGCGTCGTCTTCCCCGCGCCGTTGGCTCCGATCAGCGCGACCACCGCCGCCTCCGGCACCGCGAGACTCACGCCCTGCACCGCCCGGATCTTCCCGTAGCTCACGTGCAGATCCTCGACCTCCAGCAAGGGAGATCTAGCCAGCATCGCAGAGCCGTATTGAGCAGACGCAGAGCTGCGCTGGGTAGACGTTGAGCTGCGCCGGGCACGCGCTGAACCGCACGGGAGAGACGGGCGGGTGGCATCGGACGGTGGGGGGGCCCGGGGCGGAGTGGGACCCCCTCGTCCCGCCCGCAGCTCGAAGAGCTGCGTTCGGGCGAGCGGGTGACGGAGCCCCGAGCCCCCCCACCGTCCGATGACAGGCCCCGCCCGCCTCGAGCGGGCGAGTTCGAGCGCTACTCGGCGCCAAGATAAGCCTCGATCACACGCGGATCGCGCTGGATCTCGGAAGGCGTCCCCTCGGCGATCTTCTGGCCGAAGTTCAGCACGGTGACGCGCCGCGAGAGCTTCATGACGAGCGACATCTTGTGCTCGATCAACAAGATGGTGACGCCGCCCCGGTTGACCTGGTCGATGAGCCCCTCCAGCTCGAGCGTCTCTTGCGGGTTCATCCCGGCCGACGGCTCGTCGAGCAGCAGCATGCGGGGCGCGCTCGCCAGCGCCCGGGCGATCTCGAGCCGCCGCTGTTCGCCGTACGGCAGCTCCACCGCCGGCTGGTCGGCGCGGGCGCCGAGCCCGACCAGCTCGAGGGTCTCGACGGCGCGCCGCCGCGCCTGAAGCTCGCCGGGCGGCCGGCGGAAGGGCACCCCGCCCAGCGGCGCCAGCAGGCCGCCGCGCGTCCGGCAGTGGAGCCCGAGCATCACGTTCTCGAGCGCGGTCATCGAGGCGAAGAGCCGGATGTTCTGGAAGGTGCGGCACATGCCGAGCGCGGTTCGCCGGTACGCGGGCAGGTGACCCACGTCGACGCCGCCGAAGCGGATGCGGCCGCCGTGCGGGCTGAGCGCGCCGGTCACGAGGTTGAAGAAGGTCGTCTTGCCGGCGCCGTTCGGCCCGATGATCGCGTGCATCCCGCCGGCCTCGACGGCGAGGTCGAGGTTGGCGAGCACCACGAGGCTCCCGAAGCTTCGGGAGAGCCCTTCAACCGCGAGCAGCGGCTCGCTCACCACGCGGGGAGAGGCGGGCCAGCAGGGCGACGTCGAGCAGCCCCTGCGGCCGGACGAGCATCATGGCCAGCACCAGGAGTCCATAGAGGATCTCGCGCCAGTCCTTCACCCAGCGCAGGAGCTCCGGCAGGATCGAGAGGATGGTGGCGCCCGCGACGGCGCCCCAGAAGCTGGCGAGGCCCCCGAAGACCGCGTAGAGCATGACGAACAGCGAGCGGCTGACGCCGAACGCCTCGGGATCGATGTAGAGCGTGTAGTGCGCGTAGAGCCCACCGCCGAGCCCGGCGATGACGCCGCCGGCGGCGAAGGCCGCGAGCTTCACGTAGGTCGAGTTCACCCCCATCGCCTCGGCGGCCGCCTCGTCGTCGCGGAGCGCGGCGAAGGCGCGTCCGATGCGCGAGCCGCTCACGCGCGCGAAGAAGTACACGAGCACGGCGAGCAGCCCGAGCACGTGCCAGAGGGTCGTCGCCGCGGGAATTCCGGCGAACCCGGCGGGCCCACCGAAGGCCGGCGCGTTCAGGAACAGCACGCGCACCATCTCGCCGAAGCCGAACGTGACCAGCACCAGGTAGAGACCGCGGAGCCGCAGCGCCGGGAAGCCTACCGCGAGCCCGACGAGGCCGCCGGCGAGCCCGCCGGCCACGAGCGCCAGCGGAAACGGGACTCCCAGGTGCGCCGTGAGGTAGGCCGACGTGTAGGCGCCGAGCGCCATGAACCCGCCCTGGCCCGCCGAGAGCTGCCCCGCGGATGCCGGCAGATAGAACGAGAGCGCCATGACGACGTCGATGCCTGCGAAGATCAGGATCGAGACCGCGTGATCCGAGAGCACGGGCTCAGCCGGTCTGCAGTCGCGCGCCGAGCAGGCCCGTCGGACGAACCAACAAGATCAAGATCATCACGGCGAAGGCGAACGCGTCCCGATACGACGACGCGAGGTAGGCGACGCTCAGCACTTCCACGACGCCGATCAGGAGGCCGCCGACCATCGCGCCGGTGACGTTCCCGAGGCCGCCGAGCAGCATGATGGCGAGCCCCTTGAGGCCCACCTTGACGCCGAAGAACGGGCTCAACGCGGTGAAGTTCCACGCGAGCAGGACCCCGGCGGCGCCGGCGAGCGCCGAGGCGATCGCGAACGTGGCCACGATCGCCAGCGACACGTTGACGCCGAGGAGACCGGCGACAGTCGGGCTCTCGGCGGTCGCGCGGATCGCCATCCCCATCGGTGTCCAGCGCAGGAAGATCTCGAGCAGCGCCATCAGCGCGACCGACGTCCCGAAGATCAGGAGCTGCAGCGTCGAGAGCGACACCGGGCCGAGCCCGATCGCGGTCGCCGCGAAGGGCGCCGGGAACGCCACCGGCTCGGCGCCGAACAGCTTCACGACCGCGTGCTGCAGCACCAGACCGACGGCGATCGTCGTCATCAAGGGCGTGACGTGGCTGCCGCGGAAGCGCACGGGCCGGAACGCCACGCGCTCGACGACGACGCCGAGCGTGGCGGCGGCGAGCATCGCGCCGAGCAGCGTCGCCCACGACGGGAAGCCCGCCAGGGCGAGCGCCAGGCCCACGTAGGCGCCCACCATGAACACCTCGCCGTGCGCCAGATGGAGCAGGTTCAGGACCCCGAAAATGAGCGTGTACCCGATCGCGACGAGGGCGTAGGCGCCACCGAGCATCAGCCCGTTGACGACCTGCTGGACGAACATTGTGCGCGATCATACACCTGGATTGACAGCGTTCGGTCCGCCGTATTACCGTCGCCGAAGATGCCCGTGCTCACGAAGATTCGCATCTTTCCCACCGGCATGCGGCTACACGAGTGGATCGCCTTCGCGGAGGGTTTTTTCAGCGAGCAGGGCCTCGAGCCCGAGGTGATGTGGGACGTCTACCACGGCCAGATGAAGGCGTGGACCGGCGGCTACAAGGCTCGACCACAAGACAAGCCCTTTCTCGAAGGCGCGCAGGCGATCGGCAACGCGTGCGCGTGGGGCAGCGTGTGCAACGCGGGCGCCGGCATGGGGAAGTTCGTGCCCGACGCGTATGGCGTCGCCCGGCACGCGATCTACGTGCGGCCCGAGTCCCGCATCCACCGGCCCGAGGATCTTCGCGGCGTGCCGGTCGCGGTGGGCCTGATGGCGGGCAGCCACTACAACGTGCCCTATCGCCTCGAGAAGCACCTGCCGCTCGAGGACATCAAGATCGCGCCGGTCGGTGGGTTCGGGCGCCGGCTCGAAGCGCTCCTGAACGGCGAGGTCGAGGCGGCGAGCCTCCTCGATCCCCAGATCTACATGGCCGAGGAGCTGGGCCTGCGAAAGATTCTCGACGGGATCTTCAACACGCTCTGGTGGGTCGACGAGACGAGCGATCGGGACGTCCTGCGCCGGTACTTCACGGCGCTGGCGCGTGCCGACGCGGCGCTCGAGCGCGATCTGGCGCGCTACCTGTCGCTGTGGGCGAAGTGTGTGCCGCCGGAGTTCGCCGATCGGGCGTGGCGGACGGAGACCTGGGGCGCGGGGGAGCGGTTCGTCTTCGCGCCGTATCCGGCCGAGAAGCTCGAAGAGGTCATGGCTGCGATCCATCGCTGGGGCATGGGTCGTGAGATGCACGTCACCGAATTCGACCGCCTTGCGCTGTCGCTGGCGTGAGAGCTGCGCCATTGAAAGAGACTGCTGACGTGATCGTGATTAGGCGCCGTGCGGTTCTCATCGCTCTCGCCACCGTGGCGCTCGCGGCCCTCGCGCTGTCGCCGGCCGCCGGGGCGAAGCTGGCGGGCGACAAGGTGCGGCTCGGCGTGATCATGCCGATGGCCGGACTCTTCGTGGACTGGGGCCAGCACGGCCTGATCGGCGCAGAGTTCGCGCGTGACGAGATCAACGCCGCCGGTGGCGTCGGCGGCCTGCCGATCGAGCTGGTGGTCGCCGACGACCGTGGAGATCCCAAGGAGTCGGTCACGCTGACGCGGCGGCTGGCCCAGACCGACCGGGTGCTCATGATCCACGGATCGATCTCGAGCTCGAGCGCCGGCGTCATGTTCCCGCTGTCGGCGAGCCTGAAGATCCCGATCATCACCCCGACCGCCGCCGCGCCCGGGCTCACCGACAAGTTCCGTCCGTGGGCCTACACGATGAATCCCGGCGCCGCCAGGGCACTGGGCACCGGGCTCGCCGCGCTTCGCAAGCAGAACCCGAGCGTCAAGAAGGCGGCGATCCTCTACAACCAGGCCGACGCGATCTCGACGGCCGAGGCGACGCGGGTGATGCCGGGCACCTTCCAGCAAACGGGCATCGAGCTCCTGGACTCGATCACCTTCCAGACCGGCGACCTCGACTTCAGCGCGCAGGTCACGCGCGCGCTCAGCAAGCAGCCGGACATGCTCTTCCTCGGCTCCGGCTCGCGCGAGGCGGCGCTGATCGCGAAGGAAGCGCGCAAGCAGGGCTACAAAGGCCCGTTCCACGGCGGCGTCGCGACCGCCACGCCCGATCTCGTCACGCTCGGCGGCGACGCGGTCGAGGGCTGGTACACGACGACCTACGCGTGGAACGAGCGCCCGATCCCGCGCGTGCAGGCCTTCGTCAAGAAGTTCCTCGAGAAGTCCGGGGGCAAGCGCCCCAACTCGTCCGGCCTCGCGATGTACGACCAGCTCTTCATCTCCAAGATGTGCGTCGAGACCGCCGGCGTCACCAACAAGCCGGACGACTTGGAAGCCGATCGCGACAAGCTCGCGAAGTGCTGGGCGGGGCTCAAGGCCTTCGACGGCGCCATCGGCGCCGTCACGATGAACGAGCTCGGCGTGAACGTCGGGCACGTGTGGGCCCTCACCGTGAAGCGGGGCGTCTTCACGCTCGCCGAGTAGCCGATCCTTCCCACGACCGTCGTCGGCAGCTACGCGATCCCGGCCTGGCTCTGGGCCGCCTGGGAGAAGATCGAGGCCGGCGGCTTCGGCGCGATGGACCTCGCGGAGACCGAGAACGACGCCGTCGAGACGGCGATCCGATAAATGCAGCTCTACAAGCCCGAGGTCGAGGCGCAGCGGTTCTGGAACCCGTACACGCAGACGATGCCGCGCGCCGAGCTCGACCCGCTCCATCTCCGGAAGCTCCAGACCGTGATCGCGTACGCGTACGCGCGCAGCCCGATGTACCGTAAGCTCCTCGATCGCCACAAGGTCCGGCCCGAGCAGATCCGCACGCTGGACGACTTCGTCAAGCGCCTGCCGTTCATCGACAAGAAGGAGATCCTCGACGCCCAGGCGGTGAACCCACCCTTCGGCGACGCCCTCGCCATCTCCGAGGACTTCTTCCATCAGCGGTTCGCCACCTCCGGCTCGACCGGCACGCCGCTGCACATCCCGCTCACGTATCACAGCGCCGAGCTGTGGGGCGAGTCGTGGGTCTACGGCTTCTGGGCGGCCGGGCTCCGCGCGCGCCACAGCTTTTACTTCGCGTTCAACTGGGGCATCTTCGCCGCGTTCTGGTCGGCCTACATGGGCGTGCGCCGTCTCGGCGCCACCGTGATCTCGGGCGGCGGCCTCGACAGCAAGGCGCGATTGCGCCAGATCGAGCAGTACCGTCCGGACGTGATCCTGGCGACGCCGACGTACGCGCTCTACCTCGGCGAGACGGCGCGTGAGCTTGGGATGGACCTCGCGAAGACGTCGATCTCGCACGTGTTCGTCGCCGGCGAGCCCGGCGCCAGCATCCCCGCCACGCGCCGGGCGATCGAGGAGCTGTGGGGCGCCAAGTGCTACGAGCTCTACGGGATCGCCGAGCTCGGCCCCACCAACCCGGGCTGCCCGCTGCAGGGCGGCGTTCACCTGTGCGAGGAGTGGTATCACGCGCTCGTCGTCGACGAGTCGGGTCACCCGGTGCCCTACGGCGAGGTCGGCGAGCACATCGTCACGAGCTACATCCAGGACGGCCAGCCCTTGATCAAGTACCGGACGCACGATCTGGTCCGGTGGACGGACGTACCTTGTGGCTGCGGCACGACGTGGCTCTACTATCCGGGGGGTGTGCTCGGTCGCACCGACCAGATGATCATCGTCAAGGGCGTCAACGTGTACCCGTCGGCGCTCGAGGCGCTGCTGCACCGCGTGGCCGGGCTTTCGGAGCACTACGAGCTTCACGTCGGCCGCGACGCCCTCAACGATTTCGTGACGGTGAAAGTCGAAGCGCGCGGCGAGATCGACGAGAATCGCTACGCGTCCGTCGGCCGCGAGGCGGAGGCGGTGTTCAAGTCGGCCGTCGGCGTCTCCATCGGCGTCGAGGTCCAGAAGCCCGGAAGCCTGCCGCGCTACGAGCTGAAGGCCAAGCGCTTCTTCGATCACCGGCCGGCCGCGCACCGCTGGCAGCTCTCGGGAGGACCGGGCGCGTGATGCGCGAGGAGACGATCGAGCGGATCCGGGGCATTCAGGCCGAGGTGCGGCGGCTCCGTCAGGCGAGCGACAACCCGGCCATCGAGCGCACGATGCAGCTGCTCGACCTCTACTGCCACATGGCCCGCTGGGAGCTCGGGGACGTCGAGGCGATGATCCCGGAGGCGGAGACGCGTTGATGGACTGGGCCGCGCTGGGCGACGAGACGATCGACCTGCTCCGTCGCTACCTGATGATCGACACCACGAACCCGCCGGGCAACGAGATCGCCGGCACGCGGTTCCTGGCCGAGGTCCTGGCGCGCGAGGGCATCGCGAGCGAGACGATCGAGGCGGCGCCCGGACGCGCGAGCCTCCAGGCGCGCCTCGCGGGCGACGGGTCGCTCGGCGGGATCGTGCTCCATCACCATATCGACGTCGTCTACGCCGACCGGCGTTACTGGACGGTGGACCCGTTCGGCGGCGTGATCGCCGCCGGTTATCTCTACGGCCGGGGCGCGATCGACATGAAGTCGACGGGCATCTTGCACCTGGCGGCCATGCTGGCGCTGAAGCGCGCCGGGGTCCCGCTCAAGCGCGATCTCGTCTTCCTGGCCACCGCGGACGAGGAGGCCGGGAGCGAGTTCGGCGCCCAGTTCATCGCCGATCACCGCCGCGACTGGCTCGCCGGGACCGAGTACGCGATCTCCGAGCTCGGAGCGATCCAGCCGCATCACGACCTCAGGGCACCGCTCGCCTCCATCGTCATCTCGGAGAAGACGGGCCTGCCGCTCACGCTCACGGCCCGCAGCGAGCCGGGCCACGGCTCGATGCCGTGGCCCGACACTGCGCCGCACCGGCTCATTCGCGCGCTCAACCGTCTGCTCGAGGCCGAGCGGCCCATCCGCGTACTTCCGGAGGTGCAGGAGTACTTCTCCTGCCTGTCGGCTCTCTGGCCGGCCGCGCAAAGCGCCGGGCACGACGACCTGGCGCAGAGCCTGCAAGATCCGGCGTTCCGAGCGCTGTTCTTGGGAAACCGCCAGTTCGCCGCGATGGTCCGCACGACGTTCGCGGTGACGATGCTGCAGGGCAGCGAGAAGATCAACGTGATCCCGCCCGAAGCCTCGGCCGAGATCGACTGCCGGATGCTCGCCGGCGACGATCCCGAGGAGATCGCCGGCTGGGTCCGGCGCGTCGTCGACGACGAACACGTGGAGGTCGCGATCAGCCGGGAGCCGAAGGTCCCGAATCTCTCTCCACCCGACACCGAGCTCTACAAGGCCATGGCGGACACGCTGCGGCGACGGGTGCCGGGCGCCGTGGTGGCGCCGATGATCCTCGTCGCCTTCACCGACAACTGGGTGTTCCGGCGCTGCGGGCTCCACAGCTATGGCTTCAGCCCATTCATCCTCGAGGACGCGGAGCTTCAGCGGCTCCACGGCAACGACGAGCGGATCTCGCTCGAGAACCTGCGCGAGGGTGTGCGCGCCTACACGGAGATGCTGGTGGACATCGCCGGCGCCTAGCCGGCGAGTTCACCGCCGGCGGGGAGACAGGCATGGAGCAATCGATCAAGTGGAAGAACGGGGCGCGGTGCGCCGTGATGATCTCGTTCGACGTCGACGGCGAGAGCCCGTGGATCCTGCGCGACCCGGCGCTGGCGGAGCGGCCGCTCCACATGGGGATGGGCGCGTACGGGCCGAAGACGGGGATGCCGCGCATCCTCCGGATCCTCGACCGCTACGACATCAAGTGCGGCTTCTTCATCCCCGGCTGGATCATCGAGCGCTACCCGGACATGGCCCGCGAGGTCCTGAAACGCGGCCACGAGATCGGCCACCACGGGTACCTGCACGAGAAGCCGTACTTCCTCTCGGGCCGCGAAGAGGAAGAAGCCCTGCTGGTGAAGACGCTGGACATCTTCCAGAACGTGCTCGGCATCCGGCCGCAGGGCTCGCGCGCGCCGTCCTGCGATCCGAGCAAGCACACGATGGAGCTGCTCCGGAAGCACGGCTTCGTCTATCACAGCAACCTGATGGACGCCGACCTGCCCTATTGCCACAAGACCCCGTACGGCGAGCTGGTGGAGCTGCCGACCGCGTGGGTCAACGACGACTGGGTGTACTTCGGATTCAGCGCGGTGCCGCCGGTCGGCAACGGGATCTGGAGCCAGGAGGACGTCTTCGAGATCTGGAAGGAAGAGTTCGAGGGCGCCTACGAGGAGGGCGGCTTCTTCAACGTGATGGGACACCCGCAAGTGATCGGCCGCCCATCGCGGATGCGGATGGTCGAGCGACTCATCCAGCACATCCTCGCCAAAAAGGACGTGTGGATCGCGCGCCCCCTCGAGATCGCGGAGCACTACCTGAGCCAGCGGTGAACGCGTTCTCTCGCCCGCCGAGGAGACCACGATGAAGCTGCGCGTCGACAGCTTGACGAAGGGCCTCGAGTTCCACGGCGAAGTTCAGGGCAAGCGCCAGCACTACTACATCCTGTCGAGTGGGCGGCAGTACTTCGTCATGTCGGTCTCGCTCGCCAAGCGCGACGCCGGCAATTTCAATCTGGTCAGCAAGACGGCCGTCGAGGGACTCTACCGGCGGCTCCGCGGCCGGCGGGGGCTCACCGCGCGGCTCGTCTTCGACCGCTTCCGGAAGGGACGGCTGGTGACCTCCTCACTGAACGCGCTGAATATGCTCTACGTGATGGCGGCCACCGGCCGCGCCAGCATCGACGCCAAGCGCAAGACGCCGCAGATCTTCTTCAACGTGCTCCGTCGGCCCGCGGGCGAGTCGTGAGGCCGGTCTGATGAACCACGTCACGGTTTGACGCTTCCGGCCTCCGCGCTGTCCATCCGGCCCGCGACGCGGCGCGACGCGTCCGTCATCTTCCGGCTCATCCGGGGGCTCGCCGAGTACGAGCGGTTGGCGCACGAGATGGAGGCCACGGTCGGGCAGATCCGCCGCCACGGCTTCGGGCGGCGGCCGTACTTCGAGGCCCTCATCTGCCGGCGGGGCCGCACCCCGGTCGGCTTCGCGCTCTATTTCTTCACCTACTCGACCTTCCTGGGGCGTCCGACGCTCTACCTCGAAGACCTCTTCGTCCTGCCCGCCGAGCGCGGCCGGGGCGCCGGGCGGGCGCTGCTGGGCGAGCTGGCGCGGATCGCGGTGCGGCGCGGCTGCGGCCGCATGGAGTGGGCGGTGCTCGACTGGAACGCGCCGTCGATCCGGTTCTATCGAAAGCTCGGCGCGAAGCTCCGCAAGGAGTGGATCCTCACGCGGCTCACCGGGCCGGCGCTCAGACGACTCGGGCGCCCGCGTCCTCGCCGGGCGGGGACCAGCCGGGCGCGCTGAGCCGCCGCCGGCCATCGCTGGCGAGCCGGAGCGTCGGATCCGCCGGATCGACCTGCCGGTCCCACAGCTTGCAGGTGACCTGCTTGTGACGCTGGTCGAGTCCTTCGCAGTAGTTCGTGAACTCGCAGCGCCGTACCTGCGCGCCGTAGCCCAGGCGGATCTTCCGGAACCAGTCGGGGTCCGCGAGCGTCTGGCGCGCCGCCGCCACGCAGTCGGCCTCGCCGTTTCTCAAGATCGCCTCGGCCTGGTCGAAGGTCGTGATGCCGCCGCTGGTCACCACCGGTGTCGACCAGCCGCCGTCGCGGAGCGCGCGGCGAATGGACGCGGCGAGCGGCACGTTGCGGCCGAAGGGCCCGCGCTCGTCCGATATGACGGTCGGCATGCACTCGTATCCCGAGCGCCCGGTGTACGGATAGACCGCCTCGCCGATCTTCGGCTGCTTGGCGTCCTCGAACCGCCCGCCCTTGGAGACCGAGAGATAGTCGACGCCCCCCTCGGCGAAGCGCCGACCGAACCAGACCGCGTCGTCCAGTCCGCTGCCGCCTTCCACGACGTCGTCGCCGAGGTAGCGGATGCC
>Ga0209058_1004037_pt1 | contig 11753 bp, 8 predicted proteins | sample GraSoiAngelo_147_FD_185904 | JGI IMG/M metagenome (GOLD analysis project Ga0209058, IMG submission 185904) | Grasslands soil microbial communities from the Angelo Coastal Reserve, California, USA - 14_1009_05_40cm (SPAdes) (version 2) | ecosystem: Environmental > Terrestrial > Soil > Grasslands ... | reverse complement strand
TGCGACGAGCGGTGGCCCGAGCTCGCCCTGGGCCGCCGCCGGCTCGACGCTCAGCACCTCGGCCAGGCGATCCCGGCAGGCATGACACCACCCGAGATGGCGCGCCACGTGGGGGTGCCTCTTCCTGATTTCCTCGGCCGTCAGCCCCGCCAGCAGATACATCTCCTCCTGGACGGGACTGCAGCCGAAGAGCGCGCCCATGCGCTCGGCGCCGGGCGCCGATTCGCCCGTGGCCAGCTCGTGGAGGAGGCTCAGGACGGCCCAGCAGTCGGAGCAGCGACCAACGTGCTCCTCGGCTTCCCGACGCTCGCGCGCCGCCGGTGCCGGGTCCCTGGCCCGACCCCGTGGGGAGCCGAGCAGGATCGCCATGCTCTCCCGGTGATTCACGGCCACATCTCTATGACGACCCGCCGACCCCAGTTGTGGCGGCGGGCGACCTGCGGGGCCTCATTCCTCGTCCCCGAAGGCGATACGCAGCGCCCTGCGGATGCGCTTCAGCTGCCCCGCCACGCCGTCCCGGGTGAGGTTCTGCCGCAGCGCGATGTCTTTCTCGGGCATATCCTCGACGAACTTCATCCGGGCGACGTCCAGCTTCTCGGCACACCGCGCCACGATCTCGAGACGCTCGCGGTAGGCGGTCATCTCCTCCGGGGTGGGGCGATCCACGGGCAGCCCGTCCCGCAGCATCTCCTCCGGATCCTGGTCGGGGGATGCGAGGTACGCCCGTCGGGCTCGGTGACGGCCGCTCTCGCGGGCGAGGTCGAGAACCGTGTGGACGAAGAGGCTGCGGGCCCAGGACTCGAGGCGGGTGACGTCCTTCAGCCCGTCCAGCTTCTCTCTGGAAATGAGCTTCACGAGGGCGCTCTGGACCGCGTCCTCGAGGTCGTCGTGCAGCTCGGGATAGCGCTGGCGGGCGAGCGCGAGCCACTGCCGGCGGAACGCCTCCAGCACCTCGCCGAGCAATGGGTCGGGCGACGCGGACCCCGCGGAGCGGAGGATCGTGAGGATCGCTTCTGGCCGCCCGTCCAGCACGTGGGGCCCGCGCGAGGATGCCCCAGGGGCGAGCGGAGCGTCAAGGCGAGCGGCAACCCGTGAGGAGCGCATGACACAGAGAGCCTGCGCGGTGCGTCTCTGGGGCACTGTGGGGTTGACGGGCGCTCCGGCGCCGCCGTACAGCTCTCGCGTCGGTGCGTTGCTGACGACGCGCCGAGGAGCGAGAGCAGCGCGCGTGAATCCATCCATATGAACGCTCCCGGTCGCCTTCGCGGCCTGCTCGTCCTGGGGGCGCTCACGCTCGCGATCCCGCCCGCCGCTTCGGGCGCCACGATCCGCGGCGGCGAGACGATCCTGGGTGTGGTGTCCGCCACTGCTCACATCGCCACGGTGCCCACCCTCAGCACCATGACCCTCGCCATCCCGACCACCACGCAGCCCGTCGTCACCACCACCACGTCGTTGACGTCCACCACCCTTCCGGCCACGATGGCGCCCCTCTTCGAGCTCGCCCTGACGCTGCGGCCGCCCGAGACAGCGTCGTCGGTTCCCGAGCAGATGGGCGCGGCTCTCGCCGCCGGCGGCGACACGTTCCTCATCGGCGCGCCCCGTGACGGGAGCGCAGCGCCCGACGCCGGGATCGTCTACGTGGTCAGCGCGTCGAGCCCGACGTTCGGCCGCCTGCTTCGCGTCCTGCGCAAGCCGGGGACGCCCGCCGCGCGCGACGCCTTCGGTGCCGCGGTGGCGGCCGTCGGTGACAGCGTGCTGGTCGGCGCGCCCGGAGATGACACAGCGGCGCCCGGAGGCGGAGCGGCCTTCGTCTTCGGTCCCACGGACACTCCCCCCCTGCCCCTCCTTCCGCCGAGACCCGCAGTGGACGGCGCCTTCGGCGCCGCGGTCGCCGATCTGGCCGGCGACCTCCTGGTCGGCGCGCCCGGGACGGGCACGGTCCACCTCTTCCGCGGCGGGACGGGCGAGCCGCTGCGGACCTTCGAGAGCCCCGGGGGAGCTGGCCGGTTCGGTTCCGCGATCGCGGCAGTGGGCGCGAACGTCCTCGTCGGTGCGCCTGGAACCAATGACAGCCCCGGGAAGGCCTTCCTCTTCGCAGGCGGCACCGGGAGGCTCCTGCTCACACTCACGAATCCGCACGCGACGGACGGGGACCAGTTCGGCTTTGCGGTGGCGGCCGCGGGAAACCGCCTCCTGGTCGGTGCACCCGGGAATCATCGGGGTGAGGGCGTCGTCTTCCTCCTGCGCGCCGATACTGGCGCGCCGATCCGGATCTTCGCGAAGCCGACGCCACGCGCAGGCGACCGCTTCGGAGCCTCGATCGCCGTCACCGAGGCGGGCCTCGTGGTCGGTGCCCCATTTGACGGCGAGCTGGCGGCGGCGGGCGGCGCGGCCTACCTGTTCGATCTGGAGACGGGAGAGCTTCGCGGCGTGCTCCGCAAGGACGGGTCCCGGCCCGACGATCTCTTCGGTACGGCGCTGGCCGGGCTCGGCGCCCGCGTGCTCGTCGGCGTCCCCGGCGACGACGCCGGTGTCGTCGACGGCGGTGCGGCCTACGTCTTCTCCGGCTCGACGCTCGAGGCGGTGTTCCGCAAGCGACTCTCGGCCGCCGCCTTCGGTGCCTCGGTCGCAGCCGTCGGCGCCGACGTCCTGGTCGGCGCGCCGGGCGGCGGGAGCGGCGCGGGAACGGTCAGCCGGTTCGACGGCTCGAGCGGCGCGGTCCTGGCCACCCTCGAGGGCCCGGCCCCGGGTACCCCGGGCTTCGGGTTCTCGGTCGCGGCACTCGGCCGCAACGTCTTCGTCGGGGCTCCCTTCCTGGCGGCTGCCGAGGGAGCTCAAGTCGGCGCGGTATACCGCTTCGAGGGCACGGCGCTCACCCGCGTCCTCGCCAATCCAAGACCCGTCGGCGGCGATCAGTTCGGCTTCTCCATCGCCACGGTGGGCGCTGATGTCTTGGTCGGGGTTCCTCTCGCCGGCGCGCGGGACGAGGGCGTGGCCTACCTCCTCGACGGCCGCACCGGCGCGCTGCGCGTCATCTTCCAGAAGGCGATCCCGGTGACGGGAGACTTCTTCGGCGCGGCCGTCGCGGCCCAGGGTGACGAGGTGCTGGTCGGCACACCCCTGGACAGCGAGGCAGCCCCGAACGCCGGCGCGGCTTACCTCTTCCTTCGCAACACGGCAACGCTCGAGCGCATCTTCCAGAGCCCGGCCCCCGCTGCCGGCGACCTGTTCGGCGCCGCGGTGGCGCTCGCGGGCCGCAGAGTCGTCATCGGTGCGCCCGGCGCTGCCGTGGGGGCGACCCACGCCGGCGCGGTCTACGTCTTCGACCGGGCGAGCGGGAATCTGCTCGTCGCGATCCAGAACCCGACGCCCGACCCGGGCGACGAGTTCGGCAGCGCCGTCACCACCGTGGGGGAGAACGTGCTCGTCGGCGCCCAGCTCGACGACACCACAGGGCCCGATGCCGGGACGGCCTACCTGTTCGACGGAAACACGGGGAGGCTACTCCAGACGCTCCTGAATCCGGCCCAGGGGGCCTTCGACCGCTTCGGGCTCACGGTGGCCGCCGGCCCCGGCAGCCTGCTCGTCGGTGCCCCCGGCCCCTCACGCGTCTATGTCTTCCAGCCGACCGGCAAGGCCTCCCCGAGGCTGCGCGCGGAGATCATCGGGGTATCCGATGGCAGCGCCCGGTGCGGCAACGGCATAGTCGAGCCCGGCGAGGAGTGTGACGACGGGAACACGGTGGACACCGACGATTGCCGGTCGAACTGCACGCGCCCGCTCTGCTGCGCCCTCGATCCACTGCAGCAGGAGCGGTGCGACGACAACGACCCCTGCACGGACGATTCGTTCGACCCCACGACCGGCTGCACCCATATCCCGAGCGGCCGCTGCTGCCAGAGCGACGCGGACTGCGGGTCGGGGAAGTGTCGCGTGTGCGACGGATGCTTCCTCTATCCGTGGGACTGTTGCGCCCGGGGGTCGACGTGCCTGGCGCTTGCCCCGGAGTGCAGCGGCACCAAGTGCCTCGCGGGCGCCTACTGCCGGTGTCAGGGAGATCTCGAGTGTCCCGGCGAGGCGGTTCCCTCGCCGACGCGAACCCTGTTCACTGCCGCCTGTGACCAGGTGAGGCTCGGGGGGAGCGTGGCGCCCGCCGAGACGCCCTCCCGGCGGGAGGAGCTCCGGGCGGCGAAGAGCCACGCGCGCGCGGCACGCCGCATGATGAGGAAGGCGGCGAGGGTCACGCGCAAGATGATGACACGTGGCAGCGTCTCGAGGCGCTGTGGAAGCACCCTCCTCGCCAGGATCAAGAGCGTCAAGACGGCCATCCCACGCGGGAGGGAGCTGCGCTGCGTGCTCACGCAGTGAGGCGAGCGGCCGCGGGGAGCGGACTCCCCGGGCTGCAGGCACGCCGCCTCGGCCAAGGGCGCGGGGCCATGTCAGCCGGAATCTCGACCGGAGGAGGGGCGTGAGCACCCCCGCTGCGGAGCGCGCGTCGGCGCCATTCGCCCGGGGCCACGAGGCGGCGGAGCGCGACCAGCACGGCGCCTTCGCGAGTCATCTCATCCGAGAGCAGGTCACCGCAGCGCAGGCGCACGAACACTCCCGGCAGCTCCTCCACCGTCCAGCCGTCGCGTTCGAGGAAGTCCCGCGCGATCCGGAAATCGTGGGTCGACACTCGGACGCCCCCGGCGCGGAGCCAGGCGTCGGCCATGCGGGCGGCTGCCAGCTCGAAGCGTGACCTGACCTCGGGAGGTCGCGTCTCCACGGCCTCTCCTCTTCGACCGACCGTGGGGGCGGGGGCCGCGGGCTGCGAACGCGTCATTCCGCGTTGGTTGGACCCGCCGCGTTGGCCGGACCCGGGCCCGGCAAGAAGTCTTCGCCGAGACCACGCTGACGGGCAAGCTCCTGGACGGCGCGCCACGAGAGCGGGCTCGGCTCACGGTGTGCGTTCTCCCAGCGGCTCACGGTCGAGAAGGCCACCCCGACAGCGGCCGCGAGCTCCTCCTGGGTCATGCCCAGGCGCCGTCGCAGCGCGCGGACGAGGTTCCCTGCGCTGTCGTTCACTTCGCGCCCCTCATGGCACTCTGACGTAGCCAGCGCCTGCGTTGTGTCGCCGGCGGTGGTCGCACGGGTCGCGCGGACGTCCTCTGGCCTCGGTCGATCCTCGGGAGTGGAGATCGCCTGCCACGACCGCCCCGTCCGCCGCGTAACTGAACCACCGCTTCATGTCCGCCAATATCCGGATGCAGGTCCCCCGCCGGCGCACTGCGCGGGCGGCGCGACCCGCTCAGAACTGGTACGTCAGGCGGAGGCTGGTTTCGGACCGCCCCGCGAGCAGCCCTCCGAGCCCCCAGCTCTCGAAGATGGGCGTGCTGTGACCGCGCGGAGTGATGAAGTAGCGCTGGGCGAGGTTGACGACGAGATCGTCCCGCAGCACGTAGTCGACCGCCCAGAACGTCTCCATGTCGAACTGGTTCACCGGATCCACCGCCATGCCGAGCGTGGGCACCACGCTGCCGCCGCGGTAGAAGGTGAACGTGGCCAGCGTCGCGAGCGCCTCCCAGTCGCGAATCTTGTCCCGGAAGACCGGGCTCGCCCCAGGCGTGCGGACGCTGGAGGGGAGGTCGAACCCGCCCGCGAGACACGATCCCGCTCTTGCGCGCGCCGCCGGAGGAAGCTGGGCGACGGTGCCCGGCTGGCAGCTCGGGTTGTTGACCAGGTAGTGCCAGAAGAGCTGACCGGTCACGAAGAACGTGGCACGCCGGTTGAGCGTCCGTATCCACGTAGGCCGGTCGAAGGCGAGCATCCCCTTCCACATGTTCTTCTTGGTGACCCCCGGGAGGGCCGGGGTGTCGATGACCGACACCTTGCCGAGGTCGAAGAACGGGATCCCGACGTCGTAGATGGTCTCGAAGCGATAGACGGTCTGCGTGTACTGCTCCTCGGAGTAGTTCAGCGAGGCGCCGACCGTGTGCACGTACGGCGCGATGAACTCGGCGGGGAAGATGCCGCGGGCGGTGAGGCTCCGCAGCCGCGCCTGATCGACGGCGTCGTCGAACGTCCGCCGCACGGCGCGCAGCGGCGCGTAGTTCGTGCCGTCGTCTCCCGCCCAGCGCTGGTAGAAGTAGTCGAGGGTGAACTCGATCCCCTGCGGGGTCATACCGTGGTAACGCACCCCGACCTGGCTGTTCTCCATCGGGTTGCGCGAGTAGTCGCCCTTCTCGAACAGCTTGGTGCCGTTCAGGAGCCGCGTGCATGCGGGCTGGCCCGCGCGCGGCCCGGTCGCCTGCCGGAGCCGCGAGTTGGCCAGGCACGGCCCGTCGAAGAAGGCGCCGTCCACGGGATTGGTGAGCGGATCATAGAAAGGCAGGCCCCAGGGCCGCGGTAGGAACGCCTGCTTCGCCGGCATCCAATCGCCAGGGTTCCAGTACCACTCGAGGAAACTCTGCGAGAACCGCCACACGTCGCCCAGGTCGTAGAGGAACTTGATGATCCACAGGGGGCGGCGGATCTCGTCCCACCCGAACCCGGGGGCGGGAAGCTCCTGCTGGAAGTGCCAGGTCAAGTCGAGGGGATTGACGCGATCGAGCATGCGGAAGTTGTCGGTCTCGCCCCAGACGATCTGCTGGCGGCCGCCGCGCACCGTCAGCGGCAGCCCCCGGAACTTCAGGTCGATGTAGGCCTCGCGGAGCTGGTTGTCGAACTTGAGCGCCGTGCGCTCACCATGGCCGAGCCCGCTCAGCTCGAGCTGCCCGCGCCGGAGCCGCTTGAAGCCCGACGGCGTGCTGAACCCGACCCGGGTGGCATAATCGAAGTAGTCCATTCCCCCGTACGCCCGTCCGTGGACGTCCTCCTTCTGCACGAAGCCCGGCGTGACGTCGTAGACGCTGTCGTAGACGCCGCGCCACAGGAGGAGGAGGTGGGATCTCTCGAGGAAGGGGACGTCGTACTTCCCGTAGAAGCGGCCGGCCTGGAGCCAGTCGTAGTCCAGGCGGACGTGGGCGGTGTTGCGATTCTGGATGTACTCGTACGTGCTCGCGTCGGGGTCGCGGACGAGGTTCTGAGACTGCAGGTTGCCCGAGAGCTGCAGCGGTCCGAATCGCTGGGTGGCGGCCGCCCGCGGTGGCGGGGCGGCGACGGCGGCGAGCGCCACGAAGACGATGAGCCGAGAGTGGCAGCGCCCCATCGGCCGCCCGCTACGACCCCGGGGCCGGGCCGAGCCACATCTCCTGCATCGGCAGGAGCGAGGCGCCCGGCCCGGGCAGGCCGGTCAGGGTGTCGACCGTGGTCGTGCCGCTGACCGGTTCGCAGAACGTCCCCGCCAGCACGGCGCGGGCGGTCTTGGGATAGGTCGCATCCGGCCACGCCGGCAGAGGTGCCCCAGCCAGCCCGGTGCGCTCGATCTTTCCGCCCCCGGCCGTCGGGAAGCAGGGGCGCGTCGTGTCGCTCGAGCAGCAGAGCTGGCTCACCCCGCCCTTCACGTCGACGCACACGGGCAAACCGGTGACGGGATCGGGCGCCATGTCATGGCAGGCGGCTCCGCTGCACGTAGCGTTGCACACGCCGCCGCCGGGGCAGTCGTCGTCCTGGCTCTGGCCCGGACACGGCTTGGGGCCCTTCAACGTCGACGTCTCGGTGGTGAGCGGAAAGATGACGGGGACGGTCCCTGCCGGGGTGCCCGGGGGCGGGCAATCGGAGGAGGTTGTGAACGTCTGGTTGCCCGGGGCATTGCCCACCACGACGATCCCCTCGGTCCGGCACGCCTGGCCCTGCCGCGGACCGCTGTCGCAGGTCCCGGCCTTGCCGAGGTCGCTGCCCGAACAGCGCGGGCAGAGCCGGTTCGGCGAGGAGAGGAAGATGTCCGACAGCAGGTGCAGGTTCACCGCAATCGCCCCGGTCTGGACGTTCGCGGTCCCGTCGGTGAGCTTCGGGCTGGCGAACCGGCTGGAGAGGCACACGGCGATGCCCTGGCTCAGGAGCGGGAGCGGCGGTCCGAAGGTCGGGCCATTCACCTGATCGGTACTCGGCTGGCCCTCCAGGCACGAGGGGTCCGTGCTCGCGTCGCAACCCGTGAGGCACATGCGCAGGACCGTACCCGTCACCTGCGGAAAGTTGTGGGAGCTTCCCGTCCAGCCGCTGTCGAGGTCCGTGCCCGTCGGCTCGACGGTCAGGGTGAGCTCGCGGGGTCCTCCCGCGGCGTTGGCTGGACACTGGCCCGCGCCCTTGTTCGGCACGCAGCGCAGGACGAGCACGTCGCCGTCCCGTTTCGGCCTGCTGCTCGCGAGGGCCGTGAGCCGGAGCCTCAGCGTCTTCGACGGCTTCGCGCGCTTCCTCCCCTGGCGGAGCCCTAGCGTGACGAGGGTCGCCGGGCCGCAGGTGGGCGCCGTAAGGGATGGCGGCGGCTGGAGACCGAGCTGCTGGGCCTTGGCAGAGAGTCTCACCTCGGTCAGCGGCTGGGGTGTGCAGCCGGGCACGTCGCTCTGGAAGACGCAGATGGACACGCCCAACGTGCAGACGCCATTCGGTGTCGCGTCGACGTCACATGCCGGGTCGCCGTCCTGGCAATCGACGCCCACCTTGCCCCTGTTCGCCTGCACGCCCGCGCTGGTGACCTGCCACTCGGCGTAGCAGTCGGTCTTCGCCGCGCCGCCGCCAGCGACGAGGGCCGGTGACGGCCGCGCGTGGGCGAACGGCAGGACGAGGGCCAGCAGCCAGGGCGAACGGCTTCGCTTCATGACGGTCCCTTCATCATGGCCCCGCAGAACTCAGGGCCTCCTCGGTGGTGCGAGGTTCATCCACTGCTCGACCCGAAGATTCCGCAAACGACCCGGGGGCCGAAGCCCCTCTCGCGCGTGCTGTAGGCTACTTCCGGGTACTTGGGCAAGCACCTCGGCCGCCCTGCCGGACGCGCCTCCGGAGCCCCCGGACAGGGGGATGGGAGCAGGCCGTGCTGAACGGGATGCCGCCCTCGACCTGCGTGGAAGGGGTGGTTGCCGTCGAGCACCACGACGACGACCAAGCATCGGCAGACCACCACGACCACGACGACGACCAGCACGACGGCCACGATCTCGTGCGGCGACGTGAACGGGGACGGCGTCGTGAATATCGGTGACGCGCTCCTCACGGCGCAGTATGACGTCGGTCCGCGCACGTGCGGACAGGCGCCCTTCAGTCACCCCGAGGTCTGCGACGTCGACCGGGACGGCGCTTGCAACGTCGGTGATGCGCCGATGATGGCGCAGTGCGACGTGGGGCTGTTCAGCTGCGCTTTCTCGTGCACCCCGTTGTCGTGCCCATGAGTTCGAAGGACGGCTCTACCCCACACAGCGGCCGGCTGCCGTGCGCGACCGGGTCTCCTAGAAAATGAAGGGCACGAGTCTCCACGTGCGGTCCTCATAAGCCGTGTACCGTTCTCCGAACGCCTCGGCCATCATCGCTTCTTCGGAACGAATCCGGTAGCTGAAGACGGCCAACCCGCCCACCACGACGATCAAGGCGGTGATCCAGTTCAGCGTCGCCAGCGCGGCCCCGCCCCACATGAGCATGATGCCCAGGTAGCCTGGATGCCGGATGACGCGGTAGGGTCCGTCCTGCACGATGCGCTGCCCCTGCGTGATGCGCAGGGTGCGCGTGTAGTACGCGCCGAGCGTCTGGTTTGCCCACCAGCGCAGAGCGATTCCGCCGACCATGATCACGATCCCCGCCCAGCCGGTGAGCGAAGGGTGGCCGAGGCGGCCACGCGGGATCAGGTTGAGGAGCGGCGCGAGAAGGAGCGCCAGGAGCGCGACGCCGAAATACGCCCCGATCAGGCGGGTGCTGGCCCGATCCGATTCCCCCGAATCCAGTCTCTTGGCCTCGCTGCCCTGGCGAAGCCGCCCTTCGGTGACGAGAAACAACCCTAGGAGCACGTAGGCAAGCAGGGTGGTACAGGCGCTCACGCCGGCTGAATCGACACGATTTCCAATTCCGGGGCCTCCTCTTCGCAGCGAGCACCCGGGATCGTCTTCAGGATCGCCTGCGCGACCCGACGGGACAGTCCGAAGAACTCATCGTCTCCGAAGCCGGCCCCGCTGTGGAACAGCCCGGCGTTGTAGGGGCTGCCGTCGATGAGTGAATCGCGGCGGTCGTAGTGCCCGAGCACGTCCGCATGATCCGCGACGACGAAGCCACTCACTTCCTCCGGCTTGTCCGGGTGTACGATCTGGCGGACCGTGTTGACGACGCCATCGTTCAACGTGGCGTCAATCGCGGCCGGCATCTGGCTGTGCTGGCTACGGATCACGAACCGAGGGCGCGTCCTGATCAGGTCTTCCAATAGGCGCCCGCACCGGTCCACGGCGGGTGACGCTTGGCCGTCCCCCTTCGTCAGACCGTACATGTCCGAGAAGAAGGAGTCGCTGGGGCGCTCGCCGTCCGCTCTCAGTGGAGTACCGGTGACAAAGCACGTGAGGGAGACTCCCGGCTCCGCCTTGTGCGTCGCGCGGACCCCTTCCATGTAGGACGGTCGAAGATTTCCGATGAGCTCGCGATGGAAGGCGACCTGGCGCAGGAAGTTCACCACATCCTTCGGGTGCGTCACCTGCAGTTGCGCGACGACGTGCGCCTCCTGCGGTACGAGCCAGAGAAGGTGCCACGCAAGGCGGACGGCATCGGTCACCGGCACGGCCCAACTGAAGAAACGGTTGTCGGCCCACGAGGCGAGCCAACTATCGGCCAGACAGGTTCCGTAGTGGGGAGCCGAGATCGTCACGACGCTTCTGATCTTCCGACGTACTTCGTTCGACCTCTTGTCCCACCCCCGGCCCTCCAGCGGCTTCGTACAGGCGAGCAGTTGGGCATCGACGCCGCCCGTGCTGTGTCCGATCAGATGGATGCGCTCCACCCCGACGATGGTCCGCTCGACCCCGGAGAGGCTCGTCGCGCAGAGGTCGCTCAGGTAGCCGACCAGATGGCCCTGCCGCTTTGCGAGAGACTCGGTCGGCAGCGTGGTGCAGGGAACGACCGGAACCGGGTAGCCGAGGGCCTCTTCGAGCAGGCCCCGCATGACCGCAAGGAGGCGGTCCGCGAAGTAGTAGAAGCCCCCGAAGCGGGTGAAGCCCAGGAAGCCGGGAACGAGGACCACGACATCCGGCGTTTGCATACGAACTCCCTCCCCGCGCCAGCCGCCCCGTGAAGGCGCGAGAGCTCGGGGCACGAGGCGGTTTCCCTCCGCTTGCTGGTCGAGAATCGGCGCATAGCACAGGCGCCGTCGCCTGCCCAACACCTACACTGTCACTACTCTAGCCCCGAGCGTGAAGGCCCCGGAGAGCCGGAGGGTGGCGACGACGACAATCGCTCATCGCCATCCGCTCTGCGGCTACGACAGACGACGGGCCGCCAGCCCGACCAGGCTTCCGCCGAGCACGAGCCAGGCAGGGTTCGCGCCATGGCGAACGAGCAGGACCGCCGCACCGGCAGCGAGCGCCGTGGCCGGCAGGTCCACCAGGGCAACCCGGGCCAGGTGCCACGTGACCACGACGAAGGGACGGCCGTCGCGACGCGCCGCTACGGTGGCTGCTCCGCCTGCCGCCCCGCGATGTGGTGGCGCACGAGGGGTCCGTCGGCGCCGCGGTGGAAACGGGCGGCGGCCTCGAGCAGGACGCGGTCGCCGGCGGTGACGCGCTCGTGCTGTCGGAGGTGCTCGATCCAGGACTCGACGACGAACACCTCGAGCCACCGGCTCGCGTCCGCGGTGTCGCGGTAGA
>Ga0209058_1004035_pt1 | contig 11754 bp, 10 predicted proteins | sample GraSoiAngelo_147_FD_185904 | JGI IMG/M metagenome (GOLD analysis project Ga0209058, IMG submission 185904) | Grasslands soil microbial communities from the Angelo Coastal Reserve, California, USA - 14_1009_05_40cm (SPAdes) (version 2) | ecosystem: Environmental > Terrestrial > Soil > Grasslands ... | reverse complement strand
CGACTCGCCACGTCTCTCCCTGTAGTTGCCCGCGAGGCGATCCGAACCGCGCAGCAATCGTCTCGATGAGCTGGGCCGCGTACTCCAGTGCTCCGTCACTCGTAAGCGATATGAAGGGAATTAGGTAGGCAACCATCTCCCACGCGCCAAGAGGCGAAGAACCGGTTGGTCGCGCAATAGCTCGTAGGAACTGGATTTCGTGCGTGTGGTTCTCGCCAGCTGCGATTCTCGCGAGACCCTCAAGATCATGCGCGACAACCCGGTACGGCTCGCCCTCATCACCGAGTCGCTGAGCCTCCTGCGCGAGGGCTATCGCTGTGGGAAGACTTCCCGATAACGCCTCACCCCATGCCAGCGCCATCGCGTCTTGCAAGCGGCGATACCGTGCGTGACGTCCAGAAGGAATGTCTTCCCGTGACCAGATGAACTCGGGCTGAAAGTTAACGATGCGTTTGCCCCATCGGCGCATCTTTCCTTCGGCACGCTGGAATTGAAATTCGTAGACCTCGTGGAGCACCCGGTGGTGTTCTTCTGTAGCTGGGGGCGGAACCACTCGGTCCAACGGCGCAAGAATCACATCGCGAACTCCCAGTGGCTCCGCCGGCTCAATGACGTTGGACGCGAGGCATCGCCGCAGTTCATCCCAATTTCCGTGATCGATAGCCACCGATGCCCTGTAGCGGTCAAACACCGGATAGACCCCGAGCGGAAGTCGCATGACGAGTTGAAGTAGCGCGCGTCCGTAGACGCCGTCGGTCGTGACGGCGTCCATCACTCCGCCAAGGAATTCTTTCGCTTGGGGCCAGTCTTCGTTGACTACTGCTCTAACGAGTTCTGCTGGCAGCTCATCGAAGGGCACCGGGGCCCAGAGGTCAATAACCGGCCACTTTGCGCTGCTCCCCACTCTGGGGCCATCCTAGTTAGGTTCGGCAGCCTGCACAGGGCGCGAAGATGGCAGCCACGTCCATCGTTGGCTCTTCGTGTGAGCTAGGGCGACCCCGCGAGTGAAAGCTTCGCCAGTTGCTGGCGCCCTCGACGCTTTTTAGCCGGAACGACTCCAGTCCAACCCGTTGGTCGGCAACGAGCCGGGCGTCCGGATGACGTTGCGAAATCCTGTTCGTTCTCCGAACAGCGTTGGTTTCGCGCTGGTATCTGTGCCTGTTCGCCCTTAAGAGGTCGACCAAGCCAGTCGATTGCACTCACAGACCCGAGCGAAGGGAGGACGATTGCACATGCGGCGAATCGTTGCGGCCATTGCAGCTCTCGCAGCGCTCGTGCTTGGTGGGGGCGCCGGAATCTCAGGCATTTAACTCTCCCTACCTATGACGCTTGTCATTTAGAGGCGGATATCGCGCACGGAAAGAGAGCCCCCGAAGGCTCTCTTTTTCGTTCCCGGTCGTAAACCCTTCGCTCTCGTAGCCGCCCTTATTCTTCGCGCCGTGCCAGCACGCTGGGCCCCGGTCGGGCGGCTAGCTCTACTCGTCTACTCGGTGCTTGGTGCCGGTTCCTGTGTTCTTTTTGCGGTCTCCGTACCGGCACCCCAAGGAATCGACCTCGGGCGAATTTTCTTCTGGACAGCAATAACCCTCGCTCTCGCAGCGCTGCCCGTCCGCCTCCCGGGTGGAGTTGTCGCACATACGACAACCGCGCCGCTGATAGCTGCCGTGTTCGACTCTGGACTTGCGAATCCTTTCGCCGTCTGTTGGATCGCGTTTGTTGGAACACTCGAGTTGCGCGATCTTCGTCGGGAGTTGCCGTTGTGGGGAACGCTCTACAACCGCTTTGACTATGTTCTGTCGGCATTCGCGGCTTACGTGGCGCTTCAACTGACACAGACCTCGGTTCGCCCAGGTGATCCGCTCGGGACTATCTCGCAAATAGCAATCGCGGGCATCGCGTTCAGTTTTGTGAACCTCATCCTTGGCGTGAGCCTTGCGAGCCTTCGCACAGGAACGCCACTCTCGCGGGTCTGGTCCATAAGCGTCAGCAACGTACTTTCGGGCTTAGTGGCACTGGTTCCTCTAGGCTGGCTGATGGCCGAGATTGGTGGCAAAGTCGGGCTCTGGGCTGCATTTCTCTTCTTGGTGCCCCTCTACTTGGCCAGATTTTCGTTTAGCAAATACGCGGAAACGCGCGAGCTCTTTTTCGGGACTGTCAGCGCCCTTTCGCAGGCAATCGATGCGAAGGACGGATTCACGAGGGGCCATGCTGATCGTGTTTCTCGAATTGCTGGGGCGATCGCTCGAGAGCTAGGACTGTCTGAAAGGCAAATTGAGCAGATCGAGGACCGCATACTGATGAAACCGCAGAGGCTCGACAGCGAAGAGCAGGAGTTGATGCGCCGGCATCCTATCTACGGAGCCTCGATCTTGGAACCATCTGCTGCTTTACGCCCGCTCGTCCAGACAATTCTTCATCACCACGAGAATTACGATGGCTCTGGCTATCCGGAGGGACTCAAAGGCGAAGAAATCCCATTGGGATCCCGAATCATCATCGTCGCCGACGCTTACGAGGCGATGACGTCAGACCGCATCTACCGAAAATCGATTGGGCACGATCGGGCAATGGATCAACTTAATCGGTTCAAAGGGCTTCAGTTCGACCCCACAATCGTTCGCTGTCTCCAGCGGATTGTCGAGAAGAAGGGTGCGGATGCATTTGAGATAAGCGATTTGCCGCCGATCAACTACGAAACACTCGCCGAGCTTCGCCATCGTCTCGCGCGCGAACCCGTTGTTCGCGACGCTCATGCTAGTTAGTGGGATCGTTGCAGGGATCGCGGCGGGCGTCGCTTTTGGAGGAAACTGGCATCGCCTAGGCGATCTCTCCCTTCGTTTGTGGCCTTTGCTGGTGCTCAGCTTCGCGCTCCGAGAGATTGGGGCGCTCCTGCCCAGGGCTCCTCTCGAGCTCTATGTGATCTCTCTGATTGGCATTACGACCGTCGCTGCGGCTAATTGGCGGCTCCCGGGTGCAGTGCTGATCGCTGTCGGCACGGCGATGAATATCGCCGTCGTGGTGCTGAATTCCGGAATGCCGTATGACGCAGATCTTGTCGCAGCCGTAGGCGCCACAACACCGACTGACAGCCTTCACGTTGTGTTGACGTCCGACACAAGGCTCCGATTTCTCGGAGATGTCATCCCAGTCGCGCTAATCCGGTCCGTCTATAGCGTCGGCGACTTCTTGGTGGCGGTCGGAGGCTTTCTGATCCCTTTCCTACTGGTCCAGGTTAGTAGCGAGGTTGCTGTCGCACGACGAGAAGTGCGCTCAGTTAACTTCGCACTCTTTTGGCTTGCCCAAGTAATCAGCCGTTTCGGAGATCCGATCACAGTCATCGCGCTGGCCTTTGTCACGTATCGCATGACGCAGTCTGCTCTACTGACAGCACTTGCGGTACTGATTACGACGGTCCCAACCGCGCTCTTTAGTCTGGTCGCTGGCGCTGTTGCGGACATCGTCGGCCACCGCAATGCAATGTTTTTCAGTGACCTGGCCCGGGCAGTGTTAATTGCCGCAGTACCGTTGCTCTTGCTGACCGGCACGCCCCTGCTACTCGTATTCATTCTCGTTTTCCTCAGTGGCATATGTGGTGCGATATTCGGCCCGGCTCGCGTCGCCATCGTGCCCGCTCTTGTTCCCGAAGAGCGCTTGGCAGCTGCGAATTCTCTCGTTTACGCGTCTGATCGAGCTGTCGAGATCGGCGGCGCATTGGCCGGCGGGGTTCTTGTCGCGACCCTCGGTGAAGCCGCCTTCTACGTCGACGCGCTTACCTTTGGCGTGTCATCGCTTCTCATCCTCAACGTCTCCGTTCCTTCGTCCAGCCGCCGTGCGGTCTGGTCGCGCGTTCTGACCGATGCGGTGGATGGACTGCGATTCCTCAAGCGATCAGCGACGCTCTGGGCTAATACGGTGTTTTCTTCAATCGCACAACTGTCGAATCCGGTTGTGAATGGGCTAACTCCCGCGTTCATGGTTCGACGTTTCGCGAATAACGATCCGGTCAGCGGCGCAGTGCTCTACGGGGCCGCAGAAGGTGCGATTGCATTCGGCGCTGTGCTTGGCAGCGTTCTCTTGCCGCGCTACACAGCGGGCTTCGGAAAGGGACGTCTTGTCATAGTCGGATTCGGCGCATCAGGCCTTGCAATCGTTCTGATAGCGCTAACGCCAAGAATCGAGCCAGTGATTTTCCTCTTCGCCCTGCTCGGGCTTGCGAATGTTCTCTTTTACGTTCCGAACGTGACGATCCTGCAGGAGTACACGCCGCCAGAAAAACGTGGTGGGGTTTTCGGTGCAAGGATTGCGTTCGTCAATCTGACATGGCTGCCGGTCATCCTTGTGAGCGGGGCCCTCGCCGACTATCTAAACGTATCTCTGCTTTTTGCTGTGGCGGGTGGACTGACTCTCCTTACTGCCATCGCCGGAGCCTTCATTCCCGCTGTCCGCGACGTCCCCTGACCGGCAGGCGTACGCCGACGCCGCTCGGGGGGCCGTTTGACGGTGTACGGTAGATGGCACACAATCTCGCGGTCATCGCCCGGAGAGGCGCTAATCGGGGCTCTCCGTAGGTCTCGTGGGAAGGAACCGTACAGAAAGTGCCACAGAGAACGATCCTAGTGGCCGACGACGACGCGTCGATCCGTTCCCTTCTGAAGCAGCTCCTGTCCGATGAGGGCTACGGCGTCGCCGAGGCCGCCACCGGCACCGAGGTCGTCGAGAAGGTGAAGGACGTCAACCCCGACCTCGTGATCATGGACGTCCGGATGCCCGAGCTCGACGGCATCGAGGCCCTCAGCAAGCTGAAGGCGACCTCCCCAAAGACGAGCGTGCTCATCATGACCGCCTTCGGCACCTCCAACCACGCGATCCGCGCCATGGAGCTCGGCGCGTTCGACTACATCACCAAGCCCTTCGAGCTCGACAAGATCGCCCTCGCGGTGAAGCGCGTGCTCGAGTACCGCGACCTCACGAGCGAGGTCCAGGTCCTGCGCGACGAGATCAGCTCGCTCGTCCAGACCGAGCGGATCGTCGGCAACTCGCCGGCGATGCAGGAGGTCTACAAGACGATCGGCAAGGTCGCGAAGGCGGACGCGACCGTGCTCATCACCGGCGAGTCCGGCACCGGCAAGGAGCTCGTGGCCGAGGCGCTTCACTTCAACTCGAACCGCCGCTCGGGCCCCCTCGTGAAGGTGTCCTGCGCGGCGCTCCCCGAGACGCTCCTCGAGGCCGAGCTCTTCGGCCACGAGAAGGGGAGCTTCACCGGCGCGCAAGCCCAGCGGCGAGGCCGCTTCGAGCTCGCGGACAAGGGGACGATCTTCCTCGACGAGATCGCCGAGATGAGCCTCGCGATGCAGACCAAGCTCCTGCGCGTCCTCCAGGACCGCAAGATCGAGCGCGTCGGGTCGTCGCTTCCGATCAAAGTGGACATACGCATCGTGTGCGCGACGAACAAAGACCTCCAAAAGCAGGTCGAGCAGAACAAGTTCCGCGACGACCTCTTCTACCGGCTCAACGTCATCAACATCAAGATGCCGCCGCTGCGCGAGCGCAAGGAGGACATCCCCGCGCTCGTCGAGCACTTTCTCGCGAAGCACCGCTACAGCGCCACCGCGCAGCCCGCGGCGATCAGCGAGGAGGCGCTCAAGCGCCTCATGGAATACGACTGGCCGGGGAACGTCCGCGAGCTGGAGAACGTCGTCGAGCGTGCGGTCGTGCTCTCGCGCGGCCAGATCATCACGAGCCGCGAGCTCCCCTTCGGCGACCACGAGGCCGACGAGCACGAGGGCGAAGGCGAGAGCGACGTCTCGGCGGAGAAGAGCTTCTTCAAGAAGTCCGTCTCGCAGTTCGAGAAGGACCTCATCATGAAGGCGCTCCGCGACGCGACCGGGAACCGCTCGAAGGCCGCCGAGATGCTCGGCATCTACCGCCGCCTCCTCTACGCGAAGATCAAGGAGTACGGGCTCGAGGGCTACCCGCCGAAGGGGCGCTAGAGAGGTGTTCGGGGTCGTCCGCGTCGCGCTCCGCTTCTTCGTCATCGGCTTCGTCGCCGGCACGCTTTTCGCGCCGCGCGCGGGGGCCGAGACGCGCGCGATGCTCGTTGAGAAGCTCACGACGATCGCCAACCAGCTCCTCGAGCTCGCGGCGCTCCCGCCGATCGAGCCGAGCCGCGCGGCGAGTAACGGCGGCGACGCGCCACGCCCGCGCCGCGCCCGCGGCGCGCCCGGACCCGGTGCCCGCGAAACGCCGTAGCGCGGCTCCGCGGCCCAGCGTCGTGCGGCTCGTCGAGGCGACCGGGACCTCGCCGCGCGGCTGGGACGCGGCGATCGCCGCGGCGGTGAAGGCGGCGGATGTTGCCGGGCCGATCGGCGTCGAGGTCGGCCGGCTCTGGGCGGAGCTCGATGGCGGCAGGCGCCTGCGCCGCTACCACGCGGCGGTGAAAGTGGCGTACCGCCAGCTTCTCAAGACCCCCTCCTCCCGCGCGAAATAGCCCCAAAAAAGGCCCATTCCGGGGCAACTCGACGTATCTGTTCGTGTTATTGACATGTGGTAGGGGCCTCGACAGAATCCCGACGGGTCGCCGCAGGGGAGCTTGTGGAGAAGGAAGCCGAAGGGCGCGAGGCGCTCGGGCAGGTGTTGATCGCCAACGACGGCGAGGTGCTCGCGCGACTGCGGCTCTCGGCGGCCGAGGCGGCCCGGGTCTGCAACGTCACCCCCCGGCAGCTCATCTACTGGACGAAGAAGGGGCTCGTGAAGCCCTCTCCGGACGGCGACCACGACTACGACGTCTACGCGATGGAGAAGGTCATCCGGATCCGGCAGGCGCTCGAAAAGGGGTACTCCCTCGAGAAGGCCGCGCAGATCGTGCAGCGCGACCTCGGCTCGCTCCAGGCCGAGGTGAAGCGCCTCGACGAGATGACCCCTGAGGACCTCGAGGACGAGCTGCGCCGGCGCCTGGAGCGCCTCGAGGACCGGCTCACCGGGCTCCGCCGGACGCTCCCGGCCTCCCTCACCATCGCCCGGCTGCGCCGCGCGGTCGCGCTCCTGGCCCGGCTCGACGCCGAGGGAGCGCTCGAGCAGGCGCACGCCAACGGCGATACCGCCAAGTCGCTCGCGCTGCGGCTCGGCCGCGCGGTCGACGAGCTCGAAGTCCTCCTCCGCGAGGTCACGCCCGTCTCCGCCTAGCGCCACTACGCTCAGGCTCGTGCCGGACGCGCTCGCGATCGTCGCCAACACCGCGGGCAAGCTCACGCGCGAGGGCCTGCGCGTCATGGGCCGCGGCGCCACCGCGCTCCCCGGGCTCGTCGCGCTCACGCTCGACCCCGACTTCATCAGCGCGCTCTCGCGCGAGCTGCCGCATGGCGTCGTGTGCGTGAGCGGCACGAACGGGAAGACGACGACCTCGCGGATGCTCTCCGACATCGCGCGCGCGACCGGCTGGGCGCCGATCCACAACCGCTCGGGCTCCAACCTCGACCGCGGCGTCGCCGCCGCGCTCCTCGCCGACGCGACCTGGTCCGGCGAGCCGCGCGGCGACCTCGGGCTCTTCGAGATCGACGAGGCCTCGCTCCCGGGAGTCGTCGGGCGCGTCCGGCCACGTGCCGTCGTCGTCACGAACCTCTTCCGCGACCAGATGGACCGCTACTTCGAGCTCGACGCCCTGGCGCGGCGCATCGGCGACGCGCTCGCCGGGCTCCCCGCGGAGACCGCGCTCGTGCTGAACGCCGACGACCCGCTCGTCGCGAGCCTGGCGATCCGCAAGGACGCGAACGTCACGTACTTCGGCGTCGACGACGACGCGGTCGGCGGGAACGTGCCGCAGGCGATCAGCGACGCGACGCGCTGCCCGCGCTGCCGCTCGCCGCTCCGCTACGAGCGCGTCGTGCTCGCGCACGTCGGCGTGTGGTCGTGCCCGACGGGCGACTTCACGCGGCCGGCGCGCGACGTCTCCGCGACGAAGGTCGTCCTCGGCCCGCGGGGGAGCGAGGTCGTGATCGGCGGCGTCCTCGCCAGCATGTACGACGAGATCCGTGTGCCCGTCCCCGGCCTGTACAACGTGTACAACGCACTCGCCGCCCTCGCCACGGCGCGGGCCCTCGCGATCGGGCTCCCCGAGTCGATCCGTGCGCTCGCGAACTTCACCCCCGCGTTCGGCCGCCTCGAGACCGTCGAGGTGAACGGGAAGACGCTGCGCCTGGTGCTCGTGAAGAACCCGGCCGGGTTCAACGCGGCGATCGCCGCCCTCCTCGAGACCGGGCGCCGTCCCCGCCTCCTCGCCGCGCTCAACGACCGCGACGCCGACGGCCGCGACGTGTCCTGGATCTGGGACGCCGACTTCGAGACGCTCGCCCCCGCCGTCGAGCACGCCGTCATCACCGGGCTCCGCGGGCGCGACCTCGCGCTCCGCTTCAAGTACGCCGGGCTGCCGGCCGAAAAGCTCGCGGTCGTCGACGATCCCGCCGCCGCCATCGAGAAGGCGCTCGGCCTGGCTCCTGCCGGCTCGGAGGTGGTGGTGCTCGCGACGTACACCGCGATGCTCGCGCTGCGCGAGGCGCTCGCGCGGACCGGCGCGGTCGCGCCGTTCTGGGAGGACTGATGGACCTGCGAATCGGCCACCTCTACCCCGACCTCATGTCGATCTACGGCGACAAGGGGAACGTCATCGCCCTGAGCCAGCGCGCGCGCTGGCGCGGCATCGCCGCCGAGGTGCGCCCGTACAGCGTGGGCGAGTGGCGCGAGCCCGAGTGGCCGGACGTGTGGTTCTTCGGCGGGGGTCAGGACCAGGGACAGGACCTTGTCGGCGCGGACCTCGCGGGGCGGAACGGCGAGTCACTGCGGAAGTCCGTAGCGTCCGGCGCGGCGATCTTCTCGGTCTGCGGCGGCTACCAGCTCCTCGGCACCGAGTACGTGCCCGAGGTCGGCGCGGCGATCCCCGGTGCCGGCATCCTCGACGTCACGACGCGCGCCGGGCGCAAGCGCTTCGTCGGCAACCTCGTCGTCGACTCGGCCGACGGGCCGCTCGTGGGGTTCGAGAACCATTCCGGGCGCACGTACCTCGGGCCAAAGGCCGTGCCGCTCGGCTCCGTCGTGGTCGGGAACGGCAACAACGGCGAGGACAAGACCGAGGGCGCGATCCAGGGGAAGGTCATCGGCTGCTACCTCCACGGGTCGTGCCTGCCAAAGAACCCCTGGCTCGCGGATCGACTGCTGCAGTGGGCCCTCGAGCGACGTCACACGGACGTGAAGCTCGCGAAGCTCGACGACGAAGCGGAGCTCGCCGCTCGCACGCAGGCGACGGAGGTCGCGCAAGCCCGACCGTAGCCCCTAGGAAGGGCGTACCGTCCATAGGTCCTCTGTGCCGTCCCAGGCTGCCCATCCTTGATGTTCACCGGGTGTCGCGACGCGTGGTCACCGGATTCATCCTGGGCGCGGCTTTCGCGCTCGCCGCCGCTCTCACCCTTGCCACCGGACGAGGAAGTCCGCCACACCGACCAGCACTGAGCCCTCCTCTCACCCAGCAGCGGGACGAGTGCGTCCAGGTGTCCGACGGTTGGCAGTGTGTCGTGAAGGGAAAGGTCCCCCGGCCCTAGCGACACCGACGCGCAGGCTCTCCCTGTTCTTGTATCCGCTTTCGCGATCTAGTACTCGAGTACCGGACACCCGTCCTGTTCTCTGCGATGGGCAGGCCTGCTGAACTCCCTACGTCATGAGACCTCCAGCGCTCATTCGCGCGTTCGTCCTCGCGCTGGCGCTCCTTCCCGCTGGCGCGATCCACGTTTCGGCGGACGACGGCCGACCGAATCCGGGCGGCCGTCCTTCCGCCCCGCCGGAAACGGCGGGGCGGCCGCATCAGCTGCCGGTCGCCCCGGCAAGGGTCCGACTTGCGGAGCCGACCGGCTCCGCCGACGGGCCGCCGTTCCCCTTACCGATCCGGAGGCCACCGCCGGCCACGCTCGTCATCCTCGTCGGTGGCTACGGCACGCAGCAGCCCGACGATCCCACCTTCATGGACCTGGCCAAGCGCATCGAACAACAGCCCGGTTATCACGTGGAGCGACTTGGAGCGGATCCCGCGAACCCGTACGACTCATACCAGCACCTCGACACCAGCGCTGATGCGCTCATCAAGGAAGTGCGGAGCAAGGCGGCGAGCTACCCGGGGGGCGTGCACATCATTTCGCACTCCGGCGGCGCTGGCGTCGTCGACCGTGCCTTCGCGAAAGGACTCTCGGCGGCTGACGGTGTCCGCTCGTTCCAGGCCGTCGCACCACCGCACAACGGGTCGACGGTCGCCTGGTGGACCGACCTTGTGCTGCCGTCCCTGGGGCAGGCGACGGACTACGTCCGTGCGATCCTCATGAGCGCCACGCCGCTTCCTGACCCCGAAAGCGACGCGATGCACGATCTCGCGCACTTGCGTCGGACGGCGCCACCCCCGGGGGTGGTCGAGGTCGATTACACGCTCGCCAGCGACACGTTCGTGATGGAGCAGGACAACTTCCACCCGGGTGTTCCTCTTCGGCTCTACACACCGCAGGACCTGCACCAGCTCGCCGTTGGTCATGACAGCTTCGTGAATACCGAGCTCACCGAGGATGTCGTGAGGGCGGTGCGTTGCAGCTGTGTGCCACCCGATCGGCGCACCGTCGGCGAGGTCGTTCTGGATGAAGCGATCCGTCAAGTGTCTACACCGGTAGGCAACAAGGAGCTCGCGCTCATCATCCTTGTCGCGCTTGGTCTCGCCGCAGGGTTCTATCTGCTGCGCCCCGAGACGCGGGAAGCTCTGGACCGTGCGGCGAAGGCCTACCTGCGGACGCGGGGCCGGTGACCGACCAGGAGGGCCAGGCCCTCGTCGAGTTCGCGCTCGTGTTGCCGATCATCCTCCTCGTGATGCTCCTGGTCGTCACGGTCGGTGAGATCGCGCGCGACCGGATCGTTCTCGAGCACGCGGCGTCCGAGGGCGCGCGAAACGGCTCGTTCAACAACGACGATCTCCAGATCCGACAGGCCGTCGCCGCGACGGTGCGTCCGCTGGATCCCGCTCGCGTCACGGTGACGATCGAACCTGACCGAGCGGTACGGACGAGACGGTCGCTCCTCACCGTGCGGCTCGCCTACCGGGAGCCGCTCGCCCTCGCTTTCGTCGGGATGCCAGACCTGGTGGTCAGGAGCTCGGCTACTCGCATGATCGAGCGGGACGCGCCCTGAGAGACGACGGCGGCCAAGCGCTTCCCATGACGATCATGGTGATGGCCATCGCCATCATCGGCATCGTCGGTATCCGGGCAAGCGGCGAACGCCTTCTCGGCAAAGCCCACGTTGAGCGAACGGCCGCTGGAGCGAGTCAAGCTGCCGCCACGGAGCTCGCCGAAATCTATTTCGAGTGGCAGCTGGCTCGCTACGACGATGACCAACGCGAGCGCCGTCCGCTGGCGGCACTCATGTCCGATGCCGCGACCCTCGAGCGGGCACGTGCCGCGGCAAACGAGATCGCGGCAGTGAACGCCCTGGGGAGGGCGAGCGATGTCAAGGTGACCTGCGATGCCCACGGCGTGATCGTCACGGTCACGATCGGCAGGCAGGAGGCGCAATCAGACTTCCCCGCACCTGAATGTTTCCCCCGCTGACGTTCTCCCGGGGGCGGCTACCCCCCTGGCGCGTCGGAGCCATCGCGCTCGGAGCGGTGCTCCTTGCCCTCGCGCTCGTTACGCGCCAGACCGAGACGCCACCGGAGGCTCACGTTGTTCCACTCTCGGA
>Ga0209058_1004033_pt1 | contig 11758 bp, 10 predicted proteins | sample GraSoiAngelo_147_FD_185904 | JGI IMG/M metagenome (GOLD analysis project Ga0209058, IMG submission 185904) | Grasslands soil microbial communities from the Angelo Coastal Reserve, California, USA - 14_1009_05_40cm (SPAdes) (version 2) | ecosystem: Environmental > Terrestrial > Soil > Grasslands ... | reverse complement strand
CGACCGGAAGGAACCCATCGAAGGTCTTGGTCCGGGACATCATGACCTCGCCTGTGGCAACGGTCAGTCCGCTCACGACCCTTCGCGCGGCGGCACGCGTGATGCTCGAGGAGGAGACCCGGTGGCTTGTCGTCACACGTCTCGACAAGGTGGAGGGGATCATCACCGCGAGCGACTTGACGCAGGGATTCCTCGAAGCCTTCGCCCGTGCGACGAAACGAGGAATCGCCCCGAAGTAGGATCGCGGCCCTCAGCCGGGGAGAAGCCACAGGAACAGATAGGTCCGGACGATGCCTCCGATCAGGTTCGCGATGATGAAAGGCCAACGGCCGACGGCTTTGCCCTCCTCGTTCAACAGGGAATAGAAGTAGTTCACCGCGGTGTCGCTCATGAAGGGAATCGCGAGGAGGACCACAAGTCCGATCCAGCCCGTCTTCCCGACGAAGGTCTCCAGAATCTTGAGAATCCTTGCCCCGAACGGATGGCGGCCCATCCACCGCTCGATGAGCGGGTTCACCTTGTTCCCGACGTAGAAGACGAAAATCGCTCCGACCGCTTTGCCCAGGCCAAGAACGACTGCTTTCACCGACACGTCGATCCGCGGATAGAGAGGCAGAAGAATCTCGACCGGCAAGGGAAGGGCGACGGCGGCCGCGATCGCGTAGAGGAAGAGGCCGACGAGGTACCCGACCTCGCCGGCGGCCTCCAAACCAAGCTGGAATGCCATGAGGACGGGGACGTCGATCTCGGACCCTCTCGGACCGGCAAGGGGGAGTCGCACGCTAAAGGGTTCCGCGGGACTGCCGAAGGGATTCGAGACTCTTACGCTCCCGCGGAGCACCATCTGGACTAGCCGGTACGACGTTGCCGTCTAGACTGCACGGAGAAGCCGGCCTTCAGCTCATCCGACCGAGGCATAGAAGACGTCAACGACGTTCCTAGGTACTCCGTTGATCAAGATCGTAAGTCTGCTGTCGGCCCACACCGCAAACGTGGTCTCGCCAACGGTCACCGCTCCGATGTAATCACCGAAGTTCGGCCGGATGTTGACGGTTCCAGCGCACCAGTCGGAGGTGGCTGAACTAATCTTGACCGGCTGTCCGAAACTCTGGCCGCCGTCGTCCGAGCGAACGATCTTCGAGTCTACGAACGAATGCGCCGGCCCAATGCGACGCAGCCCGCCGCCAATCGCGATGTTGCAGTTCGAGCCGTCCGGCGCCGATTTCTCGCGGCTTTCGTAGTAGACGACGTTCACGGAGCCTTCGGAGCTCACGGTCACGACCGGCCAGAACCGTTTGACCCCCGTCGAGGGAACGGAGCCGGCGACTGGGCGCGGTGTGCTCCACGTCGCGCCTCCATCGTCCGAATAGCTCAGGAGCACGTTGGTCGAGTTCAGGTTCTGAGCTGTGTTAGGTGCCGCCGTGGGAACTTTCGCGCTTGGGAAGACAACGAGGACGCGTCCGTCATGGTCCCCGTTGTTGAGGACCGCGATTCGCGGATGATCGTTGAATCGAGCCCGGTTGTAGCCGACCGGGGGATCCTGCCTCAGCGAATTGGTGTCGGCCACCTTGACGGGCGCGCCGAACGTCGCACCTCCGTCCAACGAACGGGCGACGAAGACGGCGGCGTTGGTCGAAGGAACGCCGCTTGCGCTGAAGGTGGGACCGACCGACCAGGTTACGAAGACCTCGCCATTCGGGCCGAACACGGGTACGGAACTCTGCTGCAGCGTCCCGGAGTTGCCACAGTTGGCAACGGAGTCAGGCTGTTCGGGTCCTGCGATAACCGGACCCGACCAGGTATCCCCGCCGTCCTGAGTGCGCCAAACCTCAATCTGGCCAAAGCCATTTTGCGGCAGGCCGCACAGGATTTGGAAATTGGTCAGCGAGACCACCGCGTTGTTGGCGTCATTCGGGTCGGCCGCGATCGCTTCCTTGTCATAGAAGTCGTTCGCGCCATTCGGCGAATTAAACACTCGAACGTCGTGCCAAGCAAATTTGGCTCCACCAAAGGATCCTCGGTGGACGCTCACGCCCAAGTCAGCACCGGTATCGCGATTGACCGCCAAGTTCGCGTAGAAGAAAGTCTGGCCATCGGCGTCGGTGGTGAGCCATGGATCGCCGCGGGTGAAGACCGGGACGCCTACGGAAGCGAACCCGAGATCTGGATCAGGCGCCCCAGCATCCGTCCATGTCGAGCCGCCGTTAACCGAGAATCCGTAGCCGGAGAGTCCATTCGGCACCTGGGGAGCACACTGGGCACCGAACGGAGGCCCGCAGAAACCCTGGGCATCGTTCCAGCCGGCCACCATGTGATGACGGTCCGGGGCGACAGCGATCGTGGTCTCACTTCTCCCCAAAAAGCCCGCCGGAGCAGGCGCCTGCGGTGCGTTGACACGCACGTTCGGACTCACCGGGCCGGAATTCTGGCCTCCCTGTTCGGAGGCGTCCCCGGGGCTCGGCGCTCCGCGCAATTCGAGCTTCCAGGCCGGAACTGAAGTCGCGCCGCTAGCGGCCGCCACGTGCGAGAACACGGGCACCGCGAGGAATCCGATCAACACAAAGGTGGCCACCATGGCGAAGCGCAATGTCGTGGATACTCCTCCCTCCCGGACTCGGTCCAGGGGCGAGGCGGCATGGCAATCCAGGGAATAAAAGCTTCCCAGAACGGCAAGAACACAGTCGCGACGACCGCAATGCCGGAAGGAACTCGAACTGGGCGATCGCTCCAAGTCCACTACAAAGGGGAGCCTCATCCCCCGTTGGGAATTCAGCCTTCCAATGATCCGCGAGCTGTTCGAAAAAGGGGAGGAAGGTGGATTCCCTGGGCCGCCGCCCGAGCGAGGAGTCCTGTCCAGATGACTTCTGAAAGGTCTTGCATCTGCGCCAGCGAGAGTTCATCATACCGAAGCCGACGCACCGCTCTCCCGGCCTTCCCGAACCGACTCGCTTCCACAATAGCGCGTCGGCCCGTCTTCAAGACATGAGCATGCAAGTCAAGGAGGGCACCGGCCGCGGCGCCGGAGAACCAGATTGCCATCTCACGTGCCTCGTCTGCGTCGCCTGCCTCGATGGCGTTCCAGAGCTTGCCGACGTCCTCGTACACCTCCAGGCACGCCCAGTATGCGGCCTCCCGAAACTGTCGCGGAGGGGTTCGGCGGGCCCGGGCTATGAGGCGTCGGAGGAGTCTGGTCGGATCGTACAGGGGCTTTAGGGCGGTCCAGCCGCCAAGAACGGCGTTGAGGTCCGGCCGAGATCCGGTGACTTCGGACTTCGCCTCCTCCGCGGTTTGCTGGAGAATCGTCGCTACGATCCCGTTGCGGACTTCATGGTGGATGTGGCGGCTTTTCCTTCGCACGACGACGAGCAAGTCGATATCTGAGTGACGTCGCTCCTCACCGCGCGCGACCGAGCCGTAAACGCCGACCGCCAGAAGGTTGCGTCCCTCTCGACCTCGGACATCCGCCGTAATCGACTTCGCGAGCACGAGACGCTGGGAGTCTGCCATGGATGGGGGCGATCGCCGAACGGGGTAGGAGGATTTCAACCTCGGGTTCGAGGTCCGCTATCGGATGGGTGCGACCGACCGAATAGCGAATGCCCCGACAAGGTTCATGCCTTCGGGGGGGTTGGTCGATTCGAATGGCCACGGACGTCCACAGTCCGCGTCTGAAGCTCGAGCGTCGGCTCGCCGCGGCTCTGGGAATCGCCATCGGCGCTGCCTTTGTGGAAACGCTCGGCAGCTGGTGGAGCGGTTCGCTTGCCCTCCTGAGCGATGCAGGCCATGTCGGGACGGATGCCGTTGCCTTGGGCCTGAGTCTCGCGGCCCTTCGTATCGCCGAGCGTCCGCACACGCCACAGATGTCGTTCGGATATCATCGAATCGAGGTCCTCGCGGCCTTCGTGAACGCGGTGCTTCTCGCGGCGATCGCGTCCTCGCTGGCCCTGGCCGTGTATGGTCGAATCGCGCAGCCTCTGCCGGTACAGGGAGAAACGATGTTCGCCATCGGACTGGCGGGCCTCGCGGCAAATCTCGTGATCGTTTCCCTGCTCAGCGGCTCGGCCCAAAAGAACATCAACGTCCGCGGGGCATTCCTCCACGCGTACGGGGACACTCTCGGGTCCATCGGGGTCGTTGCGGGAGCGGTCATAATCGCCGTCACGCACTTCGTCCTCGTGGACACGCTGATCGCCATTTTCATCGTCGCCCTAATCGGCGCGAGCACCGCGCGCCTCCTCCGAGATTCCGCTCGAATCATCCTTGAAGGCACTCCTGTGGACCTCCGGCCGGACGAGGTCGCCGGGGTGATCCGGTCGATCCCCGGCGTCCGCGGCGTCCATGACCTCCATGTGTGGACGGTCACATCCGGTCTTGTCGTCCTCACCGGCCACCTCACTGTCGCTGGGAACGAGACCGTCCAGGAGGCAGCGCGGATCGTGGACGCTGTCCAACAGCGTTTGCGAGAACGGTTTCAGATTACCCATTCCACCCTCCAAGTCGACAGCCTGCAGGACGAGATCATCGCGCCCGCGGACGTCGCCCGGATGAATCCCTAGCCACCCTGTCCGTGCCCAGCCGCTCGTGAACGGACCAGACTCACGGAGATGGAAGGTCGTCATCCGACGTGCTCCCGCGGCCCGATGGATCTTCGCCGCTCGACCTCGCCAGATGAACCGACCCCCCTACGGCCCTTCGCCCGCGAATGGGGGGTATGTATTTATCCGCTCGGTGGCTTCGCGGGCACCGGGGAGCCTCCATGTCCGAATACGAAGCCTTGGCGAAGAACGTCATCCGAAGGACCTTGCACATTCAGCCGAAAGAGAACGTGATCGTCGAGACGTGGAACCACGGGCTCCCGATCGCGACGGAGGTCGTCTATCAGGTCCGGGCCGCCGGGGCCCGCCCGTTGCTCTTGTTCGAGGACGAGGATACCTACTGGAAGTCCGTCACCACTCTCCCAGAGTCGAAACTTGGACAGGTCGGAAGCCACGAATGGAGGGCGATGTCGGAAGCCGACGGTTACGTCTTCATTCCCGGCCCCGCGGACATCACGAAAATCCGAGAGGCGGGGAAGAAATACAGCGCCGCGACCGCGTACAACGACGAATGGTACCGCCGCGCGAAGCGGAACCGACTGCGAGGCGCCCGACTGGGCCTCGGGTACGTCACGGAGGGCCGCGCCCGTTCGTACGGGTTCGACGAGCCGGCGTGGCGGGCGATGGTGCTTGAGGCGAGTTCCGTGGATGGTCAGCAGATCGTTCGCATCGGCCGCAAAGTGACACGCGAATTAGCGAAGAAGGGACGACTCGAAATCACCCATCCCAACGGAACGCGGTTCTCGTGCGACCTCGTCGGGAGACCCGCCGGGATCGAGGATGGAATCGTCACCAAGGAGGATCTCGACGCGGGAGAGAACATGGCCAACATCCCCGCGGGCGAAGCGTTCGTCGTCCCGGACGAAAAGTCCGGGGACGGCACGATCGTCTTCGATCGGCCCATCGCGTGGCTCGGCCGATGGATCCGCGACGTCCGGGTGGCCTTCGATGGAGGCCGAATGGTAAAGTTCTCGGCTTCGGAGAACGAAGATCTCATCCGCTCCGACTGGGACGAGGCAAAGGGGCCGAAGGACCTCCTTGGGTACCTTGACATCGGACTGAATCCGAGGGCCCGATCGGGGTTCCTGCAAGACGCCATCGTCGCCGGAAACGTCTACGTCGCGGTCGGAGCGAACGACGAGGTCCCCGGCGGGAAGAACAAGACGGATTTCTACCTGGGCGCGAGTATTTCGGGTGCGACGGTTACGATCGACGGTCGTCCGATCATCCGGAAAGGCGCGTTGGCGGCCTAAGACCTGCGGCGGCCGATCATCGTTCGTCACCTTTCTTCCTTTCGATTCTGGCCGACGCAGATTTATCCGTCGCCGACGTCGTGAGCGCCTGTCGATGGTGCCAGAGGGCGGCGGACCTCGGATCGAACCTGCCTCGCTCGACTTGCGCGAACACGACCGAGAGGTCCTTGAATTCCTGTCACAAGATCCGTCGTCTCAGGTTGCGTTCCAGGGATTGCGACGGCGGCTCGGGATCCACCCCGAACAACTTTCCCGGGCGCTTCATCGCCTCGCGGACGATAACCTGGTGGAGCATACGGATCTTGGATACCGCGTGACCCCTCGCGCAATGCAGGTCCTGAGTCCGGGCAGCCTCCCTTCCGAGGAACCGGGTGTCATCATCCTCCAGACCTACCTCCCCGCGAACCTGGACCTGCGAGGACTTGTCCAAGGGCTGCGAGGAGCCTGGATCGGGCCCTTGCGGTGGTACGGCCTCTCCGAGTTCGCGGATGGCATGCGCCTTGCATGGGCGCTCGAAGACGATACGATTCGACTTGAAACGTTCATCCGACCGGGACAACTCGTGGTCAGCGCGAAAGTTGCCTCTCCCGATCGGCTGGACGACGCCGCACGCCTTGGTCATCAGTTGTTCCAGCACATCGTTCGAGAAGTCTCACGCGAGCCGTTTTCGGGAATCAGCGGCTGAGTCGGCCGGCCCGCTTTCGAGGCCGCGGCTCAAGAGGCGGAATCAACCCTGTCATCGTTCCGTGCCTGAACAATCGCACAGAAGCCGTCGGATCCGATTTCGAGCGGGATGTTCAGAAGATTGTAGTAATTCTCGATGGCGTTCACCCAAGTGATCTCGGCGATCTCCTCCTCGCTGAAGTGCTTCCTGAGCTCCTCGAACGTGGCGTCGGAGACTCGCCGGTTGCGCGTTGCCTCCTCCGCGTACGCCAGCGCTGCTCGCTCCCGAGGGGAGAAGAGCGGGTTGGTCCGGTACTCGGACAGCGCGCTGAACTTCTCCATGCCGAGGTGTTCGCGGATTGCCATGGACCGCCCGAGGTCTGTACAGAAGTCGCACCCGTTGATCATGGAAGCGAGGACCCCCAGCATGTAATGGAGGGTGGGTTCGAGCCGGATACCGTTCAGCTCGAATTTGGCGATCGCGTTGCTGAATCGCAGCGACCCCGGCATCCGCGCGAGGATGACCTTCATCGGAGTCATCACCTTCCCGAACCGACGGCGCGTCCCCCAGTAGGCCATTCGCGCGATGAATCCCTTGGGCTTCTCGATCGGATCCAGTCTCATCGTCCCGTCTCCTTATCGTCCCGCCCCTATCGCCAACCCTGGCATAATGTGTCTGCGGACGCGGTATTCGAGTCAACATACTTAACCCACGACAGAGGGACCGCGAGGTTCGAGACGACCATGTGCCTCGAATTCGCAATTCGATTTTGTTGAGCAGGCCGAACGGGTCGCGCGTATTTCTATCTGCCCTGGAGTGTTTGTCTCAGTACCAAAACCGCGGCAGCGGTGCATGGCCTTAGGTGCGGACTCATGGGCTTACCTCCTCTTCCACGTACTCAAGACAACTCTCCGAGCCGGTGGCAACGGCAATCGTCAGGACGGCCTTGGGGGCGAGCCCCCCTTCGGGCGAACACGACGTAGGGTCAACACGACTCCAATGGCGACCACTGCGATCGAAATTCCTGCCAGCAGTGCGTACCCTTCCGGAGCAGGGAGGCCGAGGAACGAAGGAGGCGGCGACGAAGCAGCGACCACGTGGAATAGGATGCTCGATGTCGTATGGGTGAGAGAACCGCTCGTCCCCGTCACAGTGACCGCATAATCACCGGCGGCGGTGGCCCCGCACGATAGGGTTGCGGCCTGAGGTGAGCTGCCGAAGCTCACGCTCGATGGAAGGGTGCAGGTCAAGCCGGACGGCGAGGACGCCGAAACGGATAGACCGACCGTTCCAGTGAAACCGCTGAGAGCGGTCGCCATGATTGTGGATGTGCCCTGGGAACCGGCGGAGATCTGGTCAGGCGACAAGGCGCCTGCAGACATGGAAAAGTCGGAGGGCGCGCGGACCATGAGGGAAATGGCGACAGAATAATATGAACCCCCACCAGCGGCAACGATTGAGATTGAGGTGGTGACGTTGTCCATGATTGGGGACGGCGTCGCCGAGAATCCTACCGTGACGGTACACGTCGGACTGCAGGGGTTGTTCGTGAAGATTGCCGTGATGCCTGTTGGGAGGGGAGATGCAGTGAAGGTGACATCTGTGGAAGTGGCTGCACCGTCGACTAAGGTCGCCGTAATCGACGATGAAGGACTCGTTCCGCCCTGAACGACGATGAGGCTGCTCGGGGAGGGGGTTGAGAGGAAGAAGCCGAATGCCGCTGTAACCGTTAGCTGGAGGGATACGGAGTGGGATCGACCACCGCCGGTCACATTAATCGAGACCGTAACGGTGCCCGTGGGGACGGATTCGGTTGCGGTGAAGGAGACGCTGACGGTGCAGGTTGGACTGCACGGGTTGTTCGTGAAGTACGCTGTGACACCATCCGGAAGATCCGAAGCGGTGATGGTTACCGGAACCGCGGAACCGGTGGTGAGAGTAGCGGTGATCGAGGACGAGGGACTCGTATCGCCCCGAACAAAGGAGATAGAACCAGGCGATGGAGAGGAGAGGCTGAAATCGAAGCTGGGTTGCTCGACGGCGGAAATCACGCTCACGGTGCCCGAGCAGTAGTTCGAAACGTAGAGGTACCCGTTTCCGCTGTCATACGCCACCCCGTCGGGACAGTTCCCGACGGGAACTGTCGCGACGACGACTGTCCCGGAGATCACGCTGACGTTGGATGAGCTATAGTAGTATGAGCCGAAATTTGCCACATAAACGAAGCCGTTCCCACCATCGTACGCCAGGGCACCGGGAAGGGTTCCGACTGGGACCGTCGCCACGACAGTCGTCCCGTCGATCACGCTGACGTTGTTCGAGCCGTAGTCCGCCACGTAGACGTACATGTTCTCGCTATCGTACGCCACGCCCCTGGGAAGGTACCCCACGGGGACCGTCGCCACTACCGTGTTCGTCGTCCCGTCGATCACGCTGACGTTGCTTGAGAAATAGTTCGAAACGTAGACGTACCCGTTCCCGCTGTCGTACGCCACCCCACTGGGACCATCCCCGACCGGAACTGTCGCGACGACGACCGTCCCGGAGATCACGCTGACTGTCTGCGAGTCAGAGTTCGTCACATAGACGTATCCATTCTCGCTGTCGTACGCCAAGGCATTGGGCTCTCCCCCGACCGGAACCGTCGCCACGACAGTCGTCCCGTTGATCACGCTGACGTAGGTTGTGTCGTTTGCCACGTAGACGTACCCGTTCCCGCTGTCGTACGCAACGCCCGAGGGATTGTACTCGACTGGAACCGTCGCCACGACAGTCGTCCCGTTGATCACGCTGACGATGTCCGAGAACGGGTTAGTCACATAGACGTACCCGTTCCCGCTGTTGTACGCCACCCCAGCGGGATTCCCCCCGACGGGAATCGTGGCCACGACCGTGCCGCCCCCCGAGTCCACTGTCAGAGCCGAGGCCGCGAAACCTTCAGTCGATTGGTTTTCCCCGATCTTCGCCCCGCCCGAACTAATCTCCCGGGGACCTGCCCACGCCAACGATGAGAGGACCACGAGCACCAACAGCCCAGCGACAGCCACGATTCGGGGAAACGACGATCTCATCGTGGCAACCCCCCGAGCACCCCCTGGCCGAAATATGTCTCACGGTCGCTATATCGCTTTCGGCCGGGAGGGATTCGGACTGCCTGCCTCCGCTCAAAACTACGCGCGTTTCCCTCAACAGATGACTCGAAGGGCATAGCCCGTCAGGCCCTCCGGGCGAAGCTGTTTTGGATCGAGAACCAGCGATCAAAGTCATGCATTCATCCCCGGCGAGCATGTCGCCCGAAGATCGAGTCGGCTTTCCGGGGAAGGGCCGCGGCCTCAGGTCCCTAGTGTGGCGGGGGAACTCTTGCGGCATCGAGACTCGTCCGCGGCTCGTTCCCTCGGCCCCGTGACCAGCCTTTGGGCCTTCGAGTCAACATACCCGACCGCCGTCATTAGAGGCCCAGGTGCCTAGAATGACCACAACGGTCGGAATACGAAGCAAGGACGGCGTCGTCCTCGCGGCGGACAAGCGCGCCTCGAAGGGGTTCTTCGTCGGATCCAAGGTGGTCCAGAAGATCTTCTCCCTCGATGGCGCGACCGCGGTGGCGATCGCCGGGGCAATGTCGGACGCGGAGTACCTCGTGAACCTCGCGAAGGCCGAACGTCGGCTGCTCGCGTTGCGTCGCGGCTACCCGCTGTCCGTGAAAGAGAGCGCGAAGCTGATCTCGAACATCGTGTATTCGAGCATGAAGTCGTACAACCCGTTCTACGTGGAACTCGTCGTCGCGGGCGTCGACCAGGAAGGGGCCCACGTGTACACGAGCGACATGAGCGGGGCGATCACCTCGGAGGACTTCATGTCCTCGGGGAGCGGCTCGCCGATCGCATACGGCGTGCTCGAACAGGGGTTCCGCAAGGAATTCTCGCTCGAAGAGGCGAGGAAGCTCGCGGAGGCCGCGGTCCGCGCGGCGATGGAACGCGATCCGGGCAGCGGGAACGGCGTGGACGTCCTCGCGATCCCGAATGGCCATTCCTTGGAGGCGAACTGAGATGGCGACGGAAATGGGTCGGATGCCTTTCTTCTACAACCAGGAAGGCCGGCTCGTCCAGGTCGATTACGCCCTCCAGGCCGTGAGCCGCGGTTCGACGACGCTCGGGCTGAAGACGAAAGACTTCGCCCTGCTGTCAAGCCAGGTGAAGCCCACGCGGCCGCTCATGGAGCCCGCGGAAAAGGTGTTCGTCGTCGACGACCACATCGGGGCGACGGGGAGCGGCTACATCGGCGACGTGACGACGCTCCTCGACCAGGTCCGGGTCGCCGCCCAGCGTCATCGGATCGTCTACGACGAGCCGATCGATGTGGGCACCCTCTCGCGGAACCTGTCGGAATACCTGCATGAGTTCACGATGTACGCCGTCCGTCCATTCGGCGCATCTGTCCTCCTGGCGGGCATCGACCACCTCGGCGTGCAGCTGATTCAGGTGGACCCGAGCGGGACCACGTTCAAGGGTTCCGCCTTCGCGATTGGACAGTCTGCGGACGATGCCCTTGAGACGATCGTGAAGGGCTACCGTCCGGACATTTCCGTCGATGCCGCGGTCGCCCTGGTGACCCAAGCGATCGAAGGTGTGAACGGCGGGAAGTCCGTCATCGAGCATGGCATCGTCACGGCCTATTCGAAGCGATTCGAACATCGTCAGAGCACGGTCGGGTAAACCCCGACCTTCTTTCCATTTTTGACCTCCTTTCCATTTTTCAGTTCGGACGGACGGTCGTCTGATCGTACCGCGGGCGCCTTATCGCAATGTTTTCAGTCACCCCTCCTGGACAGAGAAGACGAGTGCGCTTGAACAATGCTTTTAGAGCCCGTGGTGTATCCGACGGTTGAGTGGCATGCGGATTGTTTCCCTCCTCCCCGCCGCCACGGAAATCTGCTACGCCCTCGGGCTCGGCGACGAGGTGGTCGGCGTCTCGCCGGAATGCGACCATCCGCCCGCGGCCAGGACAAAACGAATCGTGAGCCGATCCCTGCTCCAATATGAGGGCATGTCGAGCGGCGAGACGAGCCGAATGGTCGGTGAGCGGCTCGCATCGGCGGGTGCGCTCTACCAGGTCGACGCCGAGGCTCTTCGTTCCGCTGATCCGGACCTGATCCTGACGCAGGGCTTGTGCGAGGTGTGCGCCCCCACCCTCGGGGATGTCGAGGATATCGCTCGAAACCTTCCGCGACCGCCGGAGATCGTGTCCCT
>Ga0209058_1004031_pt1 | contig 11762 bp, 8 predicted proteins | sample GraSoiAngelo_147_FD_185904 | JGI IMG/M metagenome (GOLD analysis project Ga0209058, IMG submission 185904) | Grasslands soil microbial communities from the Angelo Coastal Reserve, California, USA - 14_1009_05_40cm (SPAdes) (version 2) | ecosystem: Environmental > Terrestrial > Soil > Grasslands ... | reverse complement strand
TCCCCCGCCCACGCGACAATCGCGTCCCCCGAGGTGTCGGCCCGCTGCCCCACGACGCCCAGATCGGACACCGTCAGTATCCCGATACGCATTCACTAACCGCCTATCCGCCTAACCGCCTAACCGCCTATCCGTCTGGTTCTATGCGGCACGAACGGCAGCTGCACGACCTCCGCGCCGGCGCGCTTGCCCCGCACCTCGATCTCGAACGCCGTCCCCGGCTTGGCGTGCGCAGCGGGGAGATACGTCGTCCCGATCGCGGCGTTCACGGTGGGCGTCACCGTGCCGCTCCGCACGACGCCGATCCCCGCGCCGTCCAGGAACACCGGGTAGCCGTGGCGCGCGACCGTCTTGGGCTCGCTCACCCGGAACCCGACGAGGCGTCGCGGCACGCCCTCGAGCCGCTGGCGCTTGAGTGCGGCCAGGCCCGTGAAGGCCGCGCCCTTCTCGAGCTTCACGATCCAGCCGAGCCCGGCTTCGTACGGCGTCACGGTGGCGTCGATGTCGCTGCCGTACAGCGGATAGCCCGCCTCGAGCCGCAGTGTGTCGCGCGCGCCCAACCCACACGGTTCCGCGCGCCCCGCCCCGACCAGCGCGTGCCACAGCTTCTCGAGGTCCGCCCCGCGGCAGTACAGCTCGAACCCGTCTTCGCCGGTGTACCCGGTGCGGGAAATGAAGCACTGCACCCCCGCCACCTTGCCCTCGGCGAAGTGGTAGTACGGGATCATCGCCACCCCGACGGGCGTGAGCGGGGCGAGCAGGGCCTCCGCGCCCGGGCCCTGCACCGCGAGCAGGCCGGTGTCGTCCGAGATGTCGCGCAGCCGCACGTTGGCGCCGCGCTTCTGTTGCACGACGTGCTCCCAGTCCCGCGCGATGTTCGCGGCGTTCACGACCATCATCAGCCGGTCCTCGAACCGGTACACGAGACAGTCGTCCAGGAACGTGCCTTGCTCGGTCAGGATCGCGGAATACTGGGCCTGCCCGGGGCGCAGGGCCCCGACATCGTTACACGTCACGCGTTGCACGAAGGCGTTGCGGTCGGGGCCGGTGACCTCGAACTCACCCATGTGCGAGACGTCGAACACGCCCACGCCCTCGCGCACCGCCCGGTGCTCGGCCGCGATCCCCGCGGCGTAGCTCACGGGCATCTCGTAGCCGCCGAACGGCACCATCTTGGCGCCCAGGCTCACGTGAATGTCGTGCAGCGGAGTGCGCTTCATCCAAGCAGGGTGGCGAGCAGCGCCTTCTGGACGTGCAGCCGGTTCTCCGCCTCGTCCCACACGCGCGACTGCGGCCCCTCGATCACCTCGGTCGCGACCTCTTCGCCGCGGTGCGCCGGCAGGCAGTGGAGGAAGATGGCCCCCGGGGCGGCGAGCTTCATCAGCTCGGCGTCCACCGTGTAGCCCCGGAAGGCGTTCTGCCGCGCCTGGGCCTCCCCCTCCTGGCCCATCGACGCCCACACGTCGGTGTTCACGACGTGCGCGCCCTCGACCGCCTCCTCGGGGATCTCCGTCACCTCGATGCAGGCCCCCCCCTGCTTCGCACGGTCGAAGATCCGGCGGTTGGGCTCGTAGCCCTCGGGGCACGCCAGCCGCAGCTCGAACCCCAGCACCTGCGCCGCCTCGATCCAGCTGTTGGCCATGTTGTTCCCGTCGCCCACCCAGGCGACCCGCTTTCCCTCCCACGTGCCCAGCGCCTCCCGCACCGTGAACAGGTCGGCCAGCACCTGGCAGGGGTGCGACAGGTCGGTGAGCCCGTTGATGACGGGAATCGTCGCCTGGCGCGCCAGCTCCTCCACCTCGGCGTGATCGAAGGTCCGGATCATGATGCCGCTGACGTAGCGGGACAGCACCCGCGCGGTGTCGGCGATCGGCTCGCCCCGCCCCAGCTGGATGTCGCGGGAAGAAAGGAACAGGGCGTGCCCGCCCAGCTGGTACGTCCCCACCTCGAAGGAGACCCGGGTGCGCGTGCTCGACTTGGCGAAGATCATCGCCAGGCTCTTGCCCGCGAGCGGGGTCTCCCGGTAGGCCCCCGCCTTCATGCGCCCGGCCAGGTCGAACAGGCGCAGGATGTCGTCCCGAGTGAGGTCGGTGACGGCGAGGAAATCGCGCTTGGCCATGGATTATCCTGGAGGGTGAGCCAAAATGACAGCCTTCGACTGCTAATTCTACCTAGAGGATGTAGCGGCGCAAGTCTTCGTCGTCGGCGATCTTCGCGAGGCGCTCGCGCACCCGCGTCGCGTCGAACACGATGTGTTTCTCGGGGTGGTCGGGCAGCGCGAACAGCACGTCCTCGAGCAGCGTGGTGAGGACGGTATGGAGCCGGCGGGCGCCGATGTTCTCCATGCGCTCGTTCACCTTCGCGGCGATGCGGGCCACCTCGCGCACGCCGTCGGGGGCGAACTCGAGGGTCGCACCCTCGGCGGCGCACAGCGCGGCGTACTGCTTGGTGAGGGCGTTCTCGGGCTCCGTCATGATCCGGACGAAGTCGTCCTCGGTGAGCGGCTGCAGCTCGACCCGGATGGGGAAGCGACCCTGCAGCTCGGGGATCAGGTCCGACGGCTTGGAGATGTGGAACGCGCCGGCCGCGATGAAGAGGATGTGGTCGGTGCGCACGTAGCCGTAGCGGGTCTGGACGGTCGAGCCCTCGACGATGGGCAACAGGTCGCGCTGCACGCCCTCGCGTGACACGTCGGGCCCGACGGTGCCGCGGTCGCCCGCGATCTTGTCGAGCTCGTCGATGAAGATCACTCCGTGGTTCTCGACGCGGTCCAGGGCCTCGCTCACCACGTCGTCCATGTCCACGAGCTTCTTCAGTTCCTCGTCGACGAGGACGCGGCGCGCCTCGTGGAGGTGCACGGTGCGGCGCTTCTTCTTCTTCGGCATGACCTCCTGGAGCCATTCGGTGAAGTTGAAGTCGGGCCCCTCCATGCCCTGGGGCGGCTGCATCATCTCGAGCATCGGGAAGCCCTGCTGCTGAACCTCGATCTCCACGTCGCGCTCTTCGAGCTTCCCGTCGCGCAGCTGCTGCCGCAGCTTCTCGCGGGTGCGGCGGCGGCGCTCCTGGGCCTCGACGTCGGCCTCGGTGGTCTTCGGGGTCACGTCGCCTTTCGACGAGACGACGAACAGGGGAGCCTTTTCCCCTCTCCCTTCGCCCTTTTCCCCCGGGGAGAGGGGAGAGGGGAGAGGTTGGGTCGGGGTAGGCGGGAGGAGGATATCCAGCAGGCGCTCCTCGGCGCGGGTTTCCGCTTCCGGGTAGACGTCGTCCTCGCGCTCGGTGCGGACCATGTTGATCGCCACGTCGACGAGCTCGCGCACCATCGACTCGACGTCGCGCCCCACGTAGCCGACCTCGGTGAACTTCGACGCCTCGACCTTGAGGAACGGCGCGCCGGCGAGGCGCGCGAGCCGGCGCGCGATCTCGGTCTTCCCCACCCCCGTGGGCCCGATCATGATGATGTTGTTGGGAAGGATCTCGTCGCGGATGTCCTCCGGCGCCTGGGAGCGGCGCCAGCGGTTGCGGATCGCGATCGCGACCGCCTTCTTCGCCACTTCCTGGCCCACGATGTAGCGGTCCAGCTCCGCCACGATCTTGCGCGGCGGCAGCTCCTCGAGCCAGGGGAGCTCCTCCTGCGCCGGCGGCGTGGCCGGGGGCGCGGCGGGCGGGGGGGGCGGGGGGGGCGGGGGAGGCGGCGCCGCGTCTTCGGGGGTCCGGGTGGGGTCGGCCATCACAGCTCCAGAATGTTGATGTGCGTGTTCGTGTACACGCAGATCGCCGCCGCGATCTCGAGGGCGCGCTGCACGACGTCCTTGGCGGCAAGCTCTGACGAGCTCACCAGCGCCCGCGCGGCAGCGAGGGCGTAGTTGCCCCCGGACCCGATCGCCAGGATGCCGTCGTCCGGCTCGATCAGCTCGCCCGAGCCCGAGATGACGTAGCCGTGCTCCTTGTCGGCCACCACGAGCAGCGCCTCGAGCCGCCGCAGCACGCGGTCCGAGCGCCAGTCCTTCGCCAGCTCGACCGCCGCGCGCGGCAGATTGCCGGGGTAGCGCTCCAGCTTCTCCTCGAACTTCTCGAACAGTGTGAACGCGTCCGCCGAGGCGCCCGCGAAGCCGGCGAGGATCTTGCCGCCTTTGAGCGCCCGTACTTTGTTCGCGTTGGCCTTCATCACCGTGTCGCCCAGCGTGACCTGGCCGTCGCCGCCCAGCGCCACGTGGCCGTCGCGGCGGACGCACAGAATCGTCGTGCTATGGATCCGCGTCATGTCCCTCACGCTCGGGGATGGGCCTTGTGATACACCTGCTTCAACCGTTCCACCGACGTATGAGTATACACCTGCGTCGTGCTGAGCGAGGCGTGGCCCAGCAGCTCCTGCACCGACCGCAGGTCGGCCCCGGCGTCGAGCAGGTGGGTGGCGAACGAGTGCCGCAGCGAGTGCACGTGCAGGTCGCGGCCCCGCGCCAGGGCGGCGAACAGCCGCTTGATCGCGAGCTGCACGCCCCGCACGCTGAGCCGCCGGCCGCGCCGGTTCACGAACACCGCGCGCCGGTCCGCCGTTCCCGACAGCGCCAGCGCGTCCCGGTGCCGGTAGTACGCCCGCAGCGCCCGCCCGGCGTGCCGGCCCACCGGCACGAGCCGCTCCTTCTTGCCCTTGCCCCGCACCTTCGCCTGGTCGGACACGAGATCCACGTCTGCGTCGTTGAGGCCGGCGAGCTCGGACAGCCGGACGCCTGTCGAGTAGAACAGCTCCAGCATCGCCAGGTCCCGCACCGCCACGAACCCGCCGGCGGCGGCGCGATGCTCCGCGTCCGCAAACAGCCGGTCGATCTCGGACCGGTCGAGGTGCGCGGGGAGCGGGCGTGGGAGCTTCGGGGTGCGCATCGCCCGCGCGGGGTTCACCTCCACCCCCTCGGTCGCGTTGAGGAAGCGGTAGAACGTGCGCAGCGCGGACAGCGCCCGGGCCACGGAGCGCTTCGCGAGCCCGCGCTGCTGCATCGCGCCGAGCCAGCCCCGGATGGCCAGCCGGTCCACTCCCGCCCAGCGCCAGGTCCCGCCGTAGTAGCGGTCGCAGAACGCGGCGAAGTCCTGCACGTCCCGCCCGTAGGCCTTGACCGTGTGGGGAGAATCGTTTCGTTCCTTCGCGAGGAAGGCGACGAAGGCGGCGATCGCGCCGGTCACGCCGTGACCCCCACCCCGATCCCCAGCCGCTCCGCGAACCGATCCATCTCCGCGAGCGCCCGCTCTGCGAGCAGCCGCTTCCTTCTCTCTTTGTCCCGGACCGGCCGCTCGAGCGGCTCGAGCAGCCCGAAGTTGGCGTTCATCGGCTGGAAGTGCTCCGGGTCCGCCGTGTGCACGTAGCGGTACAACGCGCCCAGCATCGTGGTGGGGGGCGGCACCGCGGGCGGTTCGCCTGCCAGCAGCCGCGCCAGGTTGATGCCCGCCAGAATTCCGCTCGCCGCCGACTCGGCGTACCCCTCGACGCCCGTGAGCTGCCCGGCGAACAGCAGCCGCGGATCGTCCCGCGTCGACAGATGCGCCGTGAGCGCCCGGGGCGAGTTGATGTACGCGTTGCGGTGAAGCGAGCCGTAGCGCAGGAACTCCGCGCGCTCGAGCCCCGGGATCATGCGGAACACCCGCTGCTGCTCGGCGGTCCTGAGGCGCGTCTGGAAGCCGACGAGGTTCCACATCTGCCCGGCGCGGTCTTCCTGGCGCAGCTGGACCACCGCGTAGGGCTGACCCCGGGCGCCAGCCCGGGGATCCACCAGCCCCACCGGCTTCATGGGACCGAAGCGCAGCGCGTCGCGGCCCCGCGCCGCCAGCTCCTCCACCGGCAGGCAGCCTTCGAAGTAGGGGGGGGGCGTCCGATCGAACTCGTGGTGCGGCTGGTATTGCTCCCCCGTGCGGAGCGCCGTCACGAAGGCGTCGTATTGCTCCTCGGTGAGCGGGGCGTTCCAGTAGTCGTCGCCCCCGCCCTTGCCGTAGCGCGACGCGCGGAACAGGCGCTGGTCGTCGAGCGAGTCGGCGGCGACGATCGGCGCGATCGCGTCGAAGAACGCGAGCGACTGCGCCTCGAGGCGCCGCGCGATCGCGGCCGCGAGCGCGTCGGACGTGAGCGGCCCGGTCGCCACCACGCCGGGGGACTCGAGCTCCGTGACCTCCCCGCGCTGCAGCGTGATCCGGGGGTGGCCCGTCACGCGCTCGTGCACCGCCTGCGCGAACGCCACCCGGTCCACGGCGAGGGCGGCGCCGCCCGGCACGCGCGCGGCGTCCGCCGCCGCGAGCACGATGCTCCCGAGCCGCCGCATCTCGGCCTTGAGCAGGCCGTGCGCGTTCGTCAGTTCGACCGATTTGAAGGAGTTGCTGCAGACGAGCTCGGCCAGCCGGTCGGTCTGGTGCGCGGGCGTGGGGCGGTCGGGCCGCATCTCGTGGAGCGTGACGGCCACGCCGCGCTCGGCCAGCGCCCAGGCGGCCTCGCTCCCCGCGAGCCCGCCGCCGACCACGGTCGCGCGTAGGGGCACGGCACGCCGTGCCCCTACATCGCCACCGACTCCGCCGGCGTCGCCTCCGCGACCGGGACTTCGTGTCCGCACTTCAGGCACTTGCGAGTCGCCCCCTCGGTCTTGGACTGCCGCTCTTCCATGCCAACGAAGCCGCACGCCGGACACGCGACGGCGACCGGCTTGTTCCACACCGAGTAGTCGCACTCCGGATACCGCAGGCAGCCGAAGAAGTTGCGGCCCTTCTTGGTGCGCCGCTCGGCCAGATCGCCGACGCCGCACTTGGGGCACTTCACCCCGAGCGGCACGGGTCGGGTGTGCTTGCACTTGGGATAGCGCGTGCACGCCAGGAACTCGCCGTAGCGCCCCGTCTTGATCACCATCGGCGCGCCGCACTCCTGGCAGATCTCGTCCGTCGGCCGGTCGGGCACCTTGTCGCGCCGCAGCGGCCTCGTGAATCGGCATTCGGGGTAGCGGGCGCAGGCGATGAACGGTCCGAACCGCCCGCTCTTCACCACCAGCCCGCTGCCGCACGTGGGACACTTCTCCTTGTGCAGCTCCGACAGGTCGTGCACGTCGTGGATGAGCTGCTGCACGTCCACCGCGTCGAGCGCCTTCGAGAACGGCCCCCAGAAGTCGCCCAGCACCTGCTGCCAGCCGAGGTCGCCCTCCTCGACCTTGTCGAGCTCGTTCTCCATCTGGGCCGTGAACCCGACGTCGAACACCGCGGGGAAGGAGCGCTTCATGACGCGCCACACCGTCTCGCCGAGCGGTGTGGGCGCGAAGCGGCGATCCTTGGCCGTGGCGTACCAGCGGGCCTTGAGCGTCGAGATGATGGTCGCGTAGGTGGACGGACGCCCGATCCCGAGCCGCTCCAGCTCCTTGACGAGGCTCGCTTCGCTGTAGCGCGGCGGCGGCTCGGTGAAGTGCTGGTTGGGCGTGATCTGCTTCACGGTCACGACGTCGCCCTCGACGAGGGGCGGGATCGGCGGCAGGTCTTCGAGGGTCTTCCCTTCCTCGGGCTCGTGCGCCTCGTGGTACAGCACGTGGTAGCCGTCGAACAGCATGCGCGACCCGGTCGCCCGGAACACGAAGCGACCCAGGTCGAAATCGACCTTGGTGGTCTCGAACACCGCCGGGGTCATCTGCGACGCCACGAACCGCCGCCAGATCAGCTGATACAGCTTGAGCTGCCGGGCGTCGAGGTGCTTCTTCAGTTCCTCGGGCCGGCGCAGCACGTCGGTAGGACGGATCGCCTCGTGGGCGTCCTGGACGCGGGCGTTGCTCTTGCCTCCCTTGTGGACGACGGGCTCGTCCGGCAGGTAGCGCTTGCCGAACTCCCGCTTGATGAAGTCGCGCGCCTGGGCGACCGCCGAGTCGGCCACGCGGACCGAGTCGGTCCGCATATAGGTGATCAGGCCGACCGGGCCCTCCGCCCCGACCTCGATCCCCTCGTACAGCTGCTGCGCGATCCGCATCGTGACCGCCGCCGAGAAGCCGAGCTGCTTCGCGGCCTCCTGCTGCAGCGTGCTGGTGCGGAACGGCGCGGGCGCGGGCCGGCGCCGCTCGCCCTTCTCGACCGTCGTGACGTTGAACGGCAGTTTCAGCGCTTCGGCGACGATCGCCCGCGCGGTGGCTTCGTCCTTGATCTCCGGCTTCTTGCCGTCGAGCTTGTGCAGCCGCGCCTGGAACGCCTGGCCGTCCTTCTCGAGGTCGGCCTCGATGGTCCAGTACTCCTGCGGCACGAACTTGCGGATCTCCTCCTCGCGCTCGCAGATCAGGCGCAGCGCCACCGTCTGGACCCGTCCCGCGGACAGGCCGGTCTTGATGCTCTTCCACAGGAGCGGCGACGTCTTGTACCCCACCAGCCGGTCGAGCACGCGCCGTGCCTGCTGCGCGTCCACTTTCCGCTGGTCGATGTCGAGGGGATGCGCCAGGGCCTGCGCCACGGCGTCCTTGGTGATCTCGTGGAACAGGACGCGGCGCACCAGACTGCCGTTGCCGAGCTGGCCCGCCACGTGCCAGGCGATGGCCTCGCCCTCGCGGTCGGGGTCGGTGGCGAGGAGGACGCGCTCCGACGTCTTGGCCGCCCGCTTGATCTCGGCGAGGGTCTTCGCCTTTTCCTTGATGGTTACGTATTTGGGGGTGAAGCCGTGCTCCACGTCCACGCCCAGCTCGCGCTGCGGCAGGTCGCGCAGGTGTCCCACCGTCGCCTTCACCGTGTAGCCCGACCCCAGGTATTTCCCGATGGTCTTGGCCTTGGTGGGCGACTCGACGATGACCAGCGCGCCGTGACCGCGGCGCGCCGTCGCCTTCCGTGTTTTCTTCACCTCTCGCTTCTTAGCAGCCACGCGTCAACCCTTCGTCAAACGAAACGAGGAACGGCATCTTTACCATCCCGCACTGCTTTGCGCAAGTCTGACGACCTCGCTCACGACCTGTTGCGGCGTTTTGCGATCGGTGTCGACCTGCGCGTGCGCCTCTCGGTAGAACGGATCGCGCTCCTTGTGCAGCTGGCGCATCCGCGCCACGGGGTCCTCACCTATTAACAGCGGGCGGGTTCCCTCGGGCGCGGCGCGCTGCGCCGCCGTCTCGGGCCGCGTGCGGAGGTAGATCACGAGGGCGCGGTCCTGCGCGCCCGCGATCGCGCCCGGCTGCGCAGCCCAGCCACCGCCCGGGGCGATCACGGCGGGCTGGTTCGCGAGCGTGGTCTCCATCTCCTTGCGCTCCATCTCGCGGAACGCGCCCTCCCCCTTCTCCGCGAAGATCAGCGTGATCGGCTTGCCCTCGCGCCGCACCAGGATGCCGTCGACGTCCACGAACCCCGCGTGCAGCTGCTCCGCCACGAGCTTGCCGATGCTGGTCTTCCCCGAGCCCGGCAGGCCGATCAGCACGATGTGCTTTTTCATGACGCCGCCCCCGCCCCCCGCGGGGTGCGCGCCCGCACCTGCGCGAGGTACCCCTCGAAGTTCCGCTTCGTTTCGCTCAGCGCGTCGCCGCCGAACTTCTCGAGCAGCGCCTGCGCCAGCACCAGCGCGAGCATCGCCTCGGCGATGACCCCCATCGCGGGCACCGCGGTCACATCGGACCGCTCGGCCTGCGCCTGCGCCGGACCACCGGTCTTCAAGTCCACGGTGCGGAGCGGCGCCATGAGCGTCGAGATGGGCTTCATCGCGACGCGGGCCACCAGGGGCTCGCCCGTCGTCATGCCCCCTTCGGTACCGCCCGCGCGGTTCGTGGCGCGCGTGAGCCCGGGCATGATCTCGTCGTGCACCTCCGAGCCCTTGCGCCGCGCGGCCGCGAACCCCAGGCCGAGCTCGACCCCCTTCACCGCCGGGATGGACATGAGGGCCTGGGCGAGGCGTCCGTCGAGCTTCCGGTCCCAGGAGACGTGGGAGCCGAGGCCGACCGGGACCCCGAGCGCGATCACCTCGACCACGCCGCCCAGCGTGTCGCCCGCCGCCTTGGCCGCGTCGATGCGGGCGATGATCTCCCGCTCGGCCTCGGCGTCGAGACAGCGCACGGGGCTGGCATCGGAGGCCTCGTTCAAAGGGACGGGTAGGGGCACGGCACGCCGTGCCCCTACGCCGCCCAATTCCACGACGTGGCTGCCGATTTCCATGCCGAACTGCTCCAGCAGCAGCTTGCACACCGCGCCGCACGCCACGCGCGCCACGGTCTCCCGCGCGCTCGCGCGCTCCAGGATGTCCCGAGCGTCCTGCCGGTCGTACTTGAGAGAGCCCGCGAGGTCCGCGTGGCCGGGGCGGGGCCGCGTGACCTGGCGCCGCCGCTCCGCGCCGGGGGCGTCCGGTTCCGGGGCCATCACGTCGCGCCAGTGCTCCCAGTCGCGGTTCCACACGAGCATCGCGATGGGAGAGCCGAGCGTCTCGCCGGCGCGCACCCCGGCGAGCCACTCGATCTGGTCCGCTTCGATCTTCATGCGGGCGCCGCGGCCGTACCCGCCCATGCGACGCCGCAGCTCGGTGTTGATCCGGTCGGTGGGCACGGCGAGGCCCGCCGGGATCCCCTCGAGGATCCCCACCAGGCCGCGCCCGTGCGATTCGCCCGCCGTCGTGAACCGGAACGTCACGCCCGCTCCTTGTGGCGCAGCTGAAGCCGCGACTCGGCCCTGCCGCCGAAGCGGCCTTGCGCCCGTTTACGGGCAGACGCCGAGCCGCGAGTTCACTCGCGCTCTTCAGGGTCCCTCGACCCTTCGATAATAACACGCGAGCCCGACCATGAGTCGGGCTCGCGTCCTGCGCGGCTCACGCTGTGCCGCTCGACCTCATCGCTTCGGGACCCGCGGTGGCGCCGTGGGCTTGGGCGTCGCCGTCCTGCGGACCGTGGGCGACCCCGCGGCCCCAAAGACCGGCCGCCGCGGCGCTTGCGGGTTCGAGTTCGTGAGACTCGGCAGCGTGACCGCCACGAGCCCGCGGGTCGTGAGCGCGAACAGGTACTGTTGGTTGCTGACCGCGTCGAACGACACGCGCACCGGCCCGATGATGGGATCGCGAATCGGGATGCGCGCCTGCACGTTGAAGAAGTACGTGTCGAACGCCACGATCGTCGTGTCGGGCGACGCGGCGAACGCCATCCGGTTATTGATGCTGCCCGAGCCGCCGCCGCAGTTGGGGCTGCACGGACCGCCCGGCTCGAAGTTGTGGTTGTAGTTCATGTCCATCCCGGGCGTGCTGTGCCCGATCGCCGTCGTGCCCCACAACCGCAGCCCCTCGTCGAGGTAATAGATCGAGTCGTTGTCGGCGCGCACCAGGTTCGTGAGGCCGTTGAAGTTCGTCGCGATCGACACGACGTGGACGCCGACGTTGCTGATGAAGTCGCTGACGAACACGCCGGGGGACATCCCGAAGTCCCGATCGTCGACGCCCGACTCGGGGAAGCCGGTCACCGGAATGCAGCTGTCGGGCGTCGACGTCAGCGCCTTCTTGGCCGAGTAGCTGAACACGCGCACGAACGGCGTCGCGACGTTGCCGCCCTCGCCGACGAACGCGTGGGTGAAGTTCCCCGTGTTGCGCACGAACGTCTGGTCTCCCAGGCCGAACGTCTGGATGTCGACCGTGACCACGGCGCACGCGGTGAGCACGACCTTCCGATACGGCCCAGCCGGCGTCGGGATGGCCGGTCGCACCAGCTCGATCCGCAGCGTGTCGCCGGAGACGTTAGAGCCCAGGGCGGCGAGCTCCCAGAACAAGTGCCCGAACAGCTGCGTCGTGTCCGTCGTGTTGACGAGCCTCTCCATGCGCAGCGTAG
>Ga0209058_1004030_pt1 | contig 11763 bp, 10 predicted proteins | sample GraSoiAngelo_147_FD_185904 | JGI IMG/M metagenome (GOLD analysis project Ga0209058, IMG submission 185904) | Grasslands soil microbial communities from the Angelo Coastal Reserve, California, USA - 14_1009_05_40cm (SPAdes) (version 2) | ecosystem: Environmental > Terrestrial > Soil > Grasslands ... | reverse complement strand
AACTCCGGGCGAACCACGAAGACCGCCGATCGGTCGAAGGTAGCCCGGAATCGGATCATCGGCGGCGTCGTCGCTGTCGTGGTAGTGCTCATCGCCATCTTCCTGTTGACACGGGGTGGCCGTGTCATCGACAACACCCCACCCGGCACGGTCGACTTCAAGCTCAAGGGGTCGACGTTCGTACCCACGCAGCTCCAGGGCGACAAGAAGGCGCAGCAGGACGCGGCGAAAGTCACCGCCAACGACCTCCGGGTGCGATTGGACGTCCTGTTCGACACCGCGTACGTGGATCCCGATACCTGGGGCGACACGGGCAAGATCAAGGACCTTTTCACCGGTAGCGCACAGGATCAGCTCGACGGCGACATCAAGACCCTTACCCTCGGCCCGAACGCCGGTGACACCTACGACTCGGTCGACCCCCGAACGAGCACCGTGAAGGTCCGCGTTCTGACCGACGCGAGAGGCAACGCGATCCGTGCGTCGGGGGCCCTCACGTTCACCGCGCTCGCGACCCACGACGACGGCACCTACTCGGCGGTCACGGTGATGGGGACCGCGATCTTCGTGCAGGACGGCGGCACGTGGAAGATCGAGGCGTACAGCCTCTCCCGTTCGGAGAAGCCGACGACGGCTCCTGCCCCGTCCGGTTCCACCTCACCCACCGCGGAGGCGACGTGACCAGACGTTTCGTGGCGATCGTGCTCGTCCTCGCGGCCTGGATCGGTGGCACCGTCGCCGGCTCGCTCGGACAGGTTCCGGCCGCCGCTTCGAACCCCGGCATCCTGATCGGGAAGGCGCACGCCGACTACACCCCCTCGCTCACCGGCTCCAAGCCGATCGTGATCCTCGCCGTCGGCAGCGGCGCCCGGCCGGGTGAGGACCTGCTGCATTCACTCTCGGATTCGCTGCACCTGATCTTCCTGAACCCCGATCAGCATCACGCGACGATGGTGGGCATCCCGCGGGATTCCTGGGTGGACATCCCTGGCCACGGCAGCAACAAGATCAACAGCGCGCTCGCGACCGGCGGCCCCGATCTGATGGTCCAGACGATCGAGTCAAGGTTCGGCGTGCACATCGACTATTGGGCGATAACGACCTTCTGGGGCTTCAAGGCCATGATCGACAAGATCGGCGGCCTTGCCGTGAACGTCCCCTTCCGGATGCTCGATACCTACTCGGGCGTCGATCTCCAAGCCGGCGCCCAGCGGCTGAACGGAGAGCAAGCCCTCGCGATGGCTCGGGACCGCCACAGCTTGCTGGCGGGCGACTTCGGCAGGCAGGAAGACGGTGGTCGGCTGATCCTTGCAGCACTCGCCCAGTTCCAGAAGGAGTACGACAAGGACCCCAGCGCCCTTCTGACGTGGATCGGGGCGGGCCTGTCGAACATGAGCACGACCCTCACGGTGGACCAGGTGCTGCAGCTCGCGTACACCGTGACGGCACAGCCGGTCAAGAACGTTCAGAACATCGTCCTGCCAGGCTCTTCGGCGTCGATCGGAGGCCTCTCGGCCGTCGCGCTCAACACCGCGGCGGCTTCGGCGATCTTCCGGGACGTCACCCCCGACGGCATCGTCTCCAAGAAGAACGCGCCACCGAGTCCGACCGCGAACCAGCCGCGGTGATCCGGCTCAGAGCTTCGTCACGACGTACGCGACGTACCCGCCGTAGAACACGCCCTGCAGCAGCAAGAGCGGTGCGGACAGACGTCCCCGGATCCGAAGGGTCAGGTACAGGACGGAGCCGGCGAGCAGCGCGACGCACGCCGCGACCAGCGCCTCATGCGCGAGTTCCCACGGAGTGAGCAGCAGTCCGACCGTCACCGGGAACGACGACTGGAACACCATGGCGCCGGTCATGTTGCCCATCGCCAACGTGTCCTTGTTCCGGCGCACCCACAGGACGCTGTTGAACTTCTCAGGGAGCTCCGTCGCGAGCGGGGCGACCAGGAGCGAGAACGCGAGCGGCGGCAGACCCGCCGCCTTCCCGAGGTTGCCCACTGCGTCGACGAAGAGCTTCGCCCCGCCCACCATGAGGATCAACCCGACGGTGACCTGAACGAAGGGCGCGGCCGTCGAGCGCTCGAGGGTCCACGCCGGGAGGCTCCGCACGCCCATCCGAAGCACCACCCACAGGCGGAGCGGCCGGATGTCGTTCCCGCTCTCCTCGCTCTCGGGTTGCGGCGCCTGGAAGTGCCGTCGCACGTAATACGCGTACCCCACGACCAGCACGATCGCGAGGCACACGTCGATCGTGCGAACGTGGAGCAGCCCGGCGACCATCGCCAGGGCGTACATCACCAGGAAATAGCCCAGATCCTGGTGTATCACGCGCCGGTCGATATCCAGATCGAGGCTCCGACGCCCGCCACGGCCGTAGAACAGGACCGCGACCCCGATCACGACCATCGCGAGCGTCGTCAGCATGAATGGCGCTCCCAGGATGGCGCCGATCCCGATCTCATCGCCGGCCTCGTGTCCCGAGACGATCGCGACGATCGGCAGCAGGGTCTCGGGCAGGGCGGTCCCGATCGCGGCGAGGACAGAGCCGACGGCTCCCTCCGATAGGCCGAACCCCTCGCCGACCCACTCGATGCCGTTCGTGAAGAGCTCCGCCGCAACGAGGATGATCAAGAGAGAAGCGACCAGGAAGACCCAATCCATGTGGCGGGCCATGCTCGCAGGGGTGCTAGGGTCTCGCAACCGATGAGCCGCGCGGAGGCGACCAGCGATCCGGTCTCCTCTCCGAGATGGCCGGTCGGGTGACGTCGCCGGACCCTCGTAGCCTGGGCCGGTGGACCCGCAGGCGTTCCTCGATCACCTGACCGCCGATCCCGAGGTCGACGGGTCGCTGGTGCACGTACAGGAACTCCCCGCACGACCACCCCTCGTGCAGCCGTTCCCCGCGGGTTTCCCTGAGGTGCTGGTCGGACGCCTCGGCTTGCTCGGCATCGACGGGCTCTATCCGCACCAGGCCGAAGGATTGGCGGCGCTGGCGGACGGGCGTGACGTGATGCTTGCCACCGGCACCGCCAGCGGCAAGTCGCTCGTGTACCAGGTGGCGTTCGCGCAGGCCGCGCTCACGGTCCCCAAGGCCACCGCGCTGTTCCTGTTCCCGACGAAGGCCCTCGCGCGCGACCAGCTCCGGTCCGTCCGGTCGCTCAAGCTCCCGCAGCTCAAGGCCGCGGTGTACGACGGGGATACGCCGCGGGCGGAGCGCCCACTGATCCGGAGGAGCGCGAACCTCGTGCTGACCAACCCCGACATGCTCCATGCGTCGCTGCTCCCCGATCACGCCCGGTGGGCCGACTTCCTCCTCCGCCTGTCGCTCGTGGTGATCGACGAGGCGCACGTGCTGCGCGGGGTCTTCGGCTCCCAAGTCGCGATGGTCCTGCGCCGGCTCCGGCGGCTGATCGCGGTGCACGGCGGCGAGCCGCGCTGGTGCCTCGCAACCGCCACCGTCGGGAACCCGGCAGAGCTCGCCGCTCGCCTCACCGGACTGCACGTCGAGGTCATCGAACGCGACGCCTCGCCGCGCGGCCGGAAGCTCTTCGCGCTCTGGAACCCGCCGGTGATCGATGACGAGACCGGGGCGCGACGGAGCGCGCTGACCGAAGCGTCGTGGGCGATGGCCGGGCTCGTCGACCTTGGCGCGCGCACGATCGGGTTCACGCGGAGCCGGCGTGCTGCCGAGCTGCTCGCCGAGTTCACCCGTCGTGGGCTCTCCGACCCACGGATGCGAACACGGGTCAAGAGCTACCGGGCCGGCTACCTCGCCGAGGACCGCCGCGCGATCGAGCGGCAGCTCGCGAACGGCGAGCTGCTCGCGGTCGCGTCCACGAGCGCGCTCGAGCTCGGGATGGACATCGGCTCGCTCGACGCCGCCGTGTTGACGGGCTATCCCGGGACCCGAGCGTCGATGTGGCAGCAAGCGGGCCGAGCGGGGCGTCGCGAGGCCGAGTCGCTCGCCATCCTCGTGGCGCAGGACGACCCGCTCGACCAGTACCTCGCGCAGCATCACGAGGAGCTGTTCGACCGGCCGGCCGAGGACGCCGTGATCGACCCGGGCAACCCGTACGTGATGGGACCGCATCTGCGCTGCGCGGCAAGGGAGCTCCCCCTGACGCAGGACGACCTCGGCAGGTTCTTCGGTCCGGAGGCCGAGCCGTTGGTCGAGGAGCTGATCGCCGACGGTGCGCTCTCGCGGCGGCAAGCCGGAACGCTGCACGACGTCGGCCGCGACTCCCCGCACCGTGAGGTCGACATCCGCGCCGGTTCCGGTCACGTCTACCGGATCGTGCTCCATGGGACCGGCGAGCTCCTCGGGACCTCCGACGAGCATCGGGCGTTCGGCACGCTGCATCCCGGAGCCGTCTACCTGCATCAGGGTGAACAGTTCCTGGTGCAGGAGCTGAACCTCACGGACCGCGTCGCGGTCGTCACGGAAGCCGATCCCGACTTCTACACGCAGGCGCGCGACGTCACGGACATCCAGATCGTGGATGTCGTTCAACGTCGTCCGCTCGGTGGTGCCGAGGTGTGCTTCGGCGACGTGCGCGTGACGAACCAGGTCGTCGGCTACGTCCGCAAGCTCGTCTCGACCAACGAGCTCGTCGGGGACCATCCGCTCACGCTGCCGCCCGTGACCCTCGACACGCGGGCGACCTGGTGGACGCTGCCCGGCCGCCTCTTCCACGAGGCGGCGGTCGGCCCCCGCCAGCTCCCCGGCGCGATCCACGCCGCCGAGCACTGCGCGATCGGTCTCCTGCCGTTGGTCGCGACGTGCGACCGGTGGGACGTCGGCGGCGTTTCGACGCCGATGCACGAGGACACCGGGCTCACCACGATCTTCGTCTACGACGGATACGAGGGAGGAGCCGGGGTCACCGAACGAGGGTTCCGGAACGTCGAACGGTGGTTGCACGCCACGCTGGAGCGGCTCCGTGAGTGCCCGTGCCGCGACGGTTGTCCCTCCTGCGTGCAATCGCCGAAGTGCGGCAACGGCAACGAGCCGCTGGACAAGGCAGCCGCCGCGGCGCTGCTCGCGGTCGTGCTCCGCGGTTGACCGGCGCGGACTAGTCTGCGGCCGTGCGTCTCACGCCCACCGACGAAGATCGCCTCCGGATCTTCTCGGCAGCCGAGCTCGCCCGGCGGACGCTCGCCCGAGGTCTGCAGCTGAACGCGCCCGAGGCGATCGCGCTCGCCTGCGACGAGATGCACGCCGCGGCGCGCGGGGGTGCTTCGTACGAAGACGTCGTCCAAGCGGGACGTGTCGCGGTCGCGCCAGACCAGGTACTCGACGGCGTGGCCGACGTCGCGCCGGAGATCCGCTTGGAAGTCCTGCTCGACGAAGGCTCTCGTCTCGTCGTGATCCGCGCGCCGTTCGGCCCGCGTTCCGATGACGGACCCGGGGCCATGCGATTCGCCGAGGGCGACGTCTTGCTCGCTCCGGCGCGACCGCGCATCACGCTCACCGTCACCAACACGTCGGAACGCCCGATCCGCGTCTCCTCGCACTTCCCGTTCGACGAGGCGAACGCGAAGCTGGCGTTCGATCGCGATGCCGCGCGCGGGTTCCGGCTGGACCTCCCCGCCGGGGATTCGTGGCGATGGGCCCCGGGCGAGACCCGCGACGTCGACCTGGTGCAGTTCGGGGGCTCGGCGGGTGCCTGATCGCATCTCCAGGCAGGAACACGCGCTCCGACACGGACCCACGATCGGCGACCGGGTGCGACTGGGCGATACCGACCTCTGGATCCGGATCGAAGACGACCTGACCGAGCCCGCCGATCAAGTGCTCTGGGGCTACGCGAAGAACCTCCGCTCGCGGATGGGCCAGCACGATCGCGCGACGTCCGAGAGCGAGCTCGACGCCGTGATCGGTGGCGCGATCGTCGTCGATCCGCTGGTCGGGATCGTCAAGGCCGACGTCGGCATCAAGGACGGCCGCGTCGTGGGTATCGGCAGGGCCGGCAACCCGGACATCATGGACGGCGTGGACCTGACGATCGGCCCCGGGACCTGGCCGATCCCTTGCCACGGCCTGCTCGTTACGCCCGGCGCGGTCGACTCGCACGTGCATCTGCTGAGCCCCCGACTCGTTCCCGTCGCCCTGTCGGCAGGCGTCACCACCCTCGTGACGGCCGGGTTCGAGGAGCCCGCGTGGCGGATGATCCGCACCTTCGAGGCGTTCGAGCGCCTGCCGGTGAACCTCGGCTTGCAGGCCTCGGCCCGAACGGATGTCTCGGGGTCCGCCGAGCGTGCGATCTTGTCGGGCGCGATCGGCCTGAAGGTCCACGAGGACTGGGGCGCCTCGGCGCAGATCGTCGACGCGACGCTCGCGACGGCCGAGGCCTTCGACGTCGCCGTCTGTCTGCACACCGACGGCCTCAACGAATCGGGCGAGCTGGAGGAGACGGTCGCCGCGATCGCCGGTCGGTCGGTCCACGCCTATCACGTCGAGGGCGCCGGCGGTGGACACATCCCGGATCTGCTCGCGATCGTCCGCGAGCCGAACGTGATCTGCTCGTCGACGACGCCGAGCCTCCCGTACGGCCGGGCGACTGCCGCCGAGCATGTCGACATGATCCAGATCGTCCACGAAGGGAACCCTTCGCTCCCAGAGGACGTGGCGGCCGCGCGCGAGCGGATCCACCCCAAAACGATGGCCGCGGAGGGGCCGCTGCACGAGCTCGGCGCGATCTCCATCGTGAACAGCGACTCGCAGGGCATGGGGCGGATCGGCGAGACGGTCCGCCGGACGTGGCAGCTCGCGCACGCGATGAAGTCGTGGCGCGCGTCGGCGGCCGGGGAAGGATGGCCCGACGCGCTTCCCATCGAGGACGACGACAACCGACGGGTCCTCCGCTATCTGGCGAAGCACACCGTCGAGCCGGCGAGGACCCACGGCCTCCACGAAGAGGTCGGATCCCTCGCACCCGGTCACCTGGCCGACCTGGTGCTGTGGGACCCGTCGTCCTTCGGCGCGAAGCCTCTCGCGGTGATGAAGGGCGGGGCCATCGCCTGGGGGCCGATCGGCGAGGGCAACGCCTCGGTCCACGGTTCGGAGCCGACCAGGTTCGGTCCCGACTGGGGCGGTACGGGCGACGCACCGCCTGGCCTCGCGGCCACCTTCGTGTCGGCTGCAGCCGTGGAGTCCGGCATCGCACACACCCTCCGAACCCGCCGGCGGGTGGTCGCCGTCCGGGGGACGCGAGGGCTCCGGCGGACCGATCTGATCGCCAACGCGGCCGTCCCGCCGATCGAGGTGTCGCGGACCGACGGGGCCGTGACGCTCGACGGCCGAGAGCTCGCCGCGGAACCCGTCTCGAACGTCCCGCTCAGCCGGCGCTACTTCCTGTGAACGATGCACTCGAAGTTCGGATCGACCCGCCACCGCGACCCATCCCTTGCGCCACGAGGGCATCTTCGGCCAGACTCTGCCGATATGTCCGCTGAGAGGGGAGTCGGCGAGATCGACGCCGACGTCGGCTCGGTGGAGCTACTCGGCGTCACGAAGCGCTTCGGGACGGTGACCGCGGTCGACGCGATCGATATCCAGGTTCGTCCCGGCGAGTTCCTCTCGCTCCTCGGGCCATCCGGGTGCGGCAAGACGACCACGCTTCGGATGCTCGCGGGGTTCGAGGATCCGGACGAGGGCGAGATCCGGATCTCGGGTCGGGCGGTCCAAGGCGTCCCGCCACACCGGCGCGACGTGAACACCGTGTTCCAGAACTATGCGCTCTTCCCCCACATGTCTGTCTCGGAGAACGTCGCCTACGGCCTCCGCCAGAAGAAGACGGACAAGACCGAGATCGGGCGGCGGGTGGGCGAGGCGCTCGAAATGGTGAAGATGAGCAGGCTCGCGAACCGCAAACCGCGGGAGATGTCCGGCGGGCAGCAACAGCGGGTGGCGCTCGCCCGGGCGCTGGTGAACCGGCCGAGCCTCTTGCTGCTCGACGAGCCCCTCGGCGCGCTCGATCGCAAGCTCCGCGAGGAGATGCAGATCGAGCTGAAGCTGCTGCAGTCCCAGGTCGGCATCACGTTCATCTTCGTTACGCACGACCAAGACGAGGCCCTGTCGATGAGCGATCGGATCGCGGTGATGTTGGACGGGCGGGTCGAGCAGCTCGCCGACCCGGACACGGTCTACGATCACCCGAGGTCTGCGTTCGTCGCGGGGTTCATCGGGAAACAGAACTTCTTCGAAGGCACGTCGCGCGACGGGGGCTCCATCGTCGAGGGGGATGGATGGACCTTCCGTACTTCGCTCGTTCCGATCGGCGCCGTGGATGGGCACGCCGCGCTCGCCGCCGTCCGGCCGGAGGCGGTGCGGGTATCCGCCGAGCAGCCGTTGGATGGAAAGAACGCGATCTCCGGCGAACTGGCGAGCAGCTCGCATCTCGGCGACGTGATCCAGTTCGTCGTGCTCACACCCGGTCGCAAGGAGGTCATCGCCCGACTCCCGCGCCCGGACGCTCCGCGTCTGGACGTCGGTGGGCGAGTGTGGTGCTCGTGGGAGGCGGATCACACCCACGTGTTCGGGGCAGAGCAAGCCGAGATCGTGCTCGCCGACCCGGCGAGCGATGAAGCCGCCGCGATCGCTGGTTGAGGCGGTATCGAGGCAGTACGAGAAGGAGGAGACTTGATGAGCGATTCAGATGAGGGTCTGAAGATCCTGGCGTCGGTGGAAAGCGCTCAACGGATCAGTCGGCGCGCGTTCATGGGCGGATCCGTCGTAGCGGCATTCTCGGGGAGCATCTTGTTGTCGGCATGCAGCACCAGCACAGGCGGTGCCGCGAGCTCGGGCGCCGCATCCCCGACCCTCGAGGATCAGCTGGAATTCTTCCACTGGGCTCAGTACGACGACCCGAAGCTCTTCAAGAAGTTCACCAACGAACTGGGACCCGTTACCCACATCGACACCTACACGTCGAACGAGAACGCGATCACGAAGCTGGTGGCCGCGCAGGGCAGCAGCGGGTACGACATCGTGGTGCCGACCGGCCCGTACATCCCGCAGATGGTCGCGAACAACCTGCTCCAGGAGCTCGACCTGTCCAAGATCCCGAACTTCCAGAACCTCGAAACCGTATTCACGAACCAGCCCTGGGATCCCGGCAACAAGCATTCGGTCTGCAAGGACTGGGGAACGGTCGGATGGATCGTCGACAAGAGCCAGATCTCGACACCGATCAACACCTGGAAGGACTTCATCAACGTCGCGATGACCGAGGCGAGCGGGAACGTCTCCCTGCTCGATGCCCAGAACGAAGTCATGGGCGTCTACTTCTGGGCGAACGGGATCGACTGGACGACCACGAACCCTGCGGACCTCGACGCGTACGAGGCGTGGACCCTCCAGATGGCGCCGCACGTCAAAGCGTTCGAGTCGTACCCCGGCTACCAATTCGCTCAATTGGGATACGGGTTATCGCACGTGTGGAACGGTGACGCCCGGCAGGGGTTCAACTCGTTCAAGGATCCGAGCCGCTATGCCTGGGGCCTCGGCTCGCCCAACACCGAGCTCTGGATGGACAACTGGACCATCGTGCAGGGCGCCCCGCACCCCGAAGCGGCGTACGCGTTCATCAACTTCATCCTCGATCCGAAGAACTCGCTGCAGGACCTGGCGTTCCACGGCTACAACACCGGGATCACGGGGGTGAAGGAGGCTGCCCAGGCAGCCGGGATCCCCTACCTGGACATGATCTTCTTCGACCCCGCTCAGCTCGCCACGATGCATGCGCAGGAGATCAACTCGGCGTTCGACCGCGAAGTGCAGATCTTCCTGAACATGAAGAACGCCGCGGGCGCATAGGTTCGAAGGTGGCCCAGCGGGTAGCGGCGTCCGAACGCGGTGCCCGGAGGATCCGGGCACCGCGGTTCGTCATGGCGCTCCCCGCGTGGGTCTGGTTCCTGTCCTTCTTCACGCTGCCGGTGTTGTGGATCGTCTACTACTCGTTCGGCTACAAACCGGACATCTACCACCCCATCGCGACCGACAAGCTCTCGCTGCATTCGTACCACGAAGCGTTCTCACGGGCGTTCGTGCACGTCTTCTCGCAGACACTGCAGATCTCGATCATCGGCACGACCCTGTGCTTGCTGATCGGCTTCCCGTTCGCCTATTGGCTCGCGACTCGAGTGTCACCTCGATGGCGAGGTGTTCTGCTCGGACTGGTGGTGGTGCCGTTCTTCGTGAACTTCCTGGTTCGCACGGTTGGCTGGCTCATCCTCTTGTCGCCAGCCGGCCCCGTCTCGAGTCTCCTGCAACGTTGGGGGGTCCGCAGCGAGCCGCTGCACCTGTTGCAAACCCGGGGAGCCGTCCAACTCGGCGTCGTCTACAACTACCTGGCGCTCATGATCCTGCCTCTCTTCGTGACGCTCGACCGGCTGGATCCCGCGATGCGCGAGGCATCGAAGGACCTCGGCGCGAACCGCGCGAAGACCTTCCGCCAGATCACCCTTCCGCTGGCGGCTCCCGGCATCGTCGCCGGGTTGCTCCTGGTCTTCATCCCGCTGACCGGCGACTACATCACCGCATTGGTGCTGGGGGGTGCGAAAGGGAACATGGCCGGCGTCGTGGTCGCGAGTCAGTTCACGGTCGCGCAGGACTGGGCGCTCGGAGCGGCGCAGGCGGTGATCCTGATCGCCATGATCATGGGGACGGTCGCCGTGTTCGGTCTGTTCGCACTCGCGATCCGCACGATCGTCCGAGCGAGCCGCAGGATCACGCTCCCGCCGGTCGCGGAGGAGGCCGTGTGAGCGCCGTCGAAGCCGGCAGGAAAGGGCGTCGCCGGGACCTTGCCGACGTCGGGCTCCGTTCATGGGCGATCCTCGTGTACGTGTTCCTTTTCCTTCCGATCCTCGTGATCGTCGTGTACTCGTTCAACAACGGCCGGGCGATGATCACGTGGAACGGCGTCGGACTGAACGGTTATCGGACGGGCTTGACCGATCCCACCATCCGGGACGCGGTGAAGACCTCGATCGTTGCGGCCGTGGGGACCGCCCTCATCGCGACCATCCTCGGGTCGTTCGCCGGGATCGCTTTGGCCAGGCGCAAGGGCAAGTGGACGATCTTGTTCTTGGCACTCGTGTTCCTGATCCTCGTGACACCCGAGATCGTCGAGGCCATCGCGCTCCTCCTCTGGTACGTCCGTCTCGGCGGACCATTCGGACCACACACGCCCATCCCCGGCATCAGCTATGGGATGGTCCGCTTATGGGTAGGTCACTCATTGTTCGCGACGGCGGTCGTCACACGCCCGCGCGGAGGTTCCGACAGGTCACGCTCCCCCTCATGCTCCCCGCCGTGCTTGCCGGCGCCCTCCTCGCCTTCAGCTTCAGCCTCGACGACACGATCATCTCGTCGTTCGTGAGCGTTGCCGGTGCATCGCCGTGGCCGGTGTACGTGTTCAGCGCGGTCCGCAACGCCCTTCGACCCGAGGTCGCCTCCGTGTCGACGCTCCTGCTGATGCTGACCTTGATCGCCATCGCGTCCGTGGCGCTCGTCCTGCGTCGGAGCGGTCAATCGAGCAAGGACGTCGCCAAGACGATGACGGTGGGTGGCTGAGCGCTCGCGCCGACCGCCGGCCGCTGCGCCCCGAACCGCTGAGATACTCGGGACCATGAACACGCCGCCGTACGTCGCGGTGATCGGGGCGAGCAACGCCACGGAGTGGGAGCTGGCATCGGCCGAGCGTGTGGGGCAGTTGCTCGCGGAGGCGGGATACGTGCTCGTGTGTGGAGGGCTCGG
>Ga0209058_1004020_pt1 | contig 11776 bp, 13 predicted proteins | sample GraSoiAngelo_147_FD_185904 | JGI IMG/M metagenome (GOLD analysis project Ga0209058, IMG submission 185904) | Grasslands soil microbial communities from the Angelo Coastal Reserve, California, USA - 14_1009_05_40cm (SPAdes) (version 2) | ecosystem: Environmental > Terrestrial > Soil > Grasslands ... | reverse complement strand
CGGGATTTGGCTCGACGTCTCGGGATGGACGAGTCGCGCGTTCGTCGATTGGCCGCACGTGGTCGGCTGCCGGGCCGGAAGGTCGGTCACGACTGGCTCTTCAACGTCAGCTTGATCGACGATGAGCTCGCAAGGGAGCGTCATCGCGGTCGGCCGTATTCCCAGCGCAATGCCCTAGGGTTGCTCTTCCTTGCGTCCGGTCTGGAGCCGGCCTGGCTCGAACCGAACATTCGAACGCGCCTGACCAGGCGAGTGGTCGTGCCGCTCGTGACGCTTCGTCCGAGGCTCAAGTCTCGGGCGGAGCGACGGTTGTACCTCGCGCCAGATGCGCTGCGCCGACGGCTTGCGGCTGATCCGGCCTTCGTGCTCTCCGGCGTCAGCGCGTGCGAGCGATACAAAGTGGACATCGTCGTGCGTAACGTGACGGAGGGCTACACCGACCGGTCGATGATCGATCGCGCTGAGTACCGCCACGCGCTCGAACGTGTCGGCGAGCCGGAGGCGAACCTGATCGTCCACGTCGTCCCGCGTCTGTTCCTCCCGACGGGCAGGTTCATGCCCCACGCAGTTGTCGGCGCTGACCTCGCCGACTCGAGCGACGGGCGGACGAAGAGAGCTGGGCATGAGTTGCTATCGCGCGAACGCTGACTGGCATCCGCTGTGCTCCAGCACGCTCGACCGAAGGAGGTCGAGATGGAAGAGCGACGAGTCGAGAAGCGGACCGAGATCGAAGAAACGACGGATGTCGAGCACAAGCCCGCACGGCCCAGGACGACGAACGTGAACATCGGACCCAACGGCGAGACGCAGATCCAGGAGAACGATGTCGTGGACGATCCTGTCGGTACCACGACGGTGCGCAAGGACACGACGATCGAGGAGCGCGAGTCTCGGTAACGCGCTTCCCCAGTACTGAGAGCCTCCCGGCGGTATCCTCGGCCGGAAGCATTCGCCGGGAGGCTCACGTGATCAGCAGCGCCGCACGCGACCGTATCAAGCTGGCCATCGACCAGCTCGAAGAGGGGTTCCACCGGTACGACGAGCAATCCTCAGCCGACGTCAACGACTCGTACAGCGCGGCGCTCGCGCGCGGTAAGGCGATGGGGATGCAGGAGGCCGCGCACCTGGTGAAGTCCGCGCTCCACGACGTCGACGTCAAGAGCCTTTGATCACCGCGGTCGTCCTCATCACCGCCGAGCGCAGCGCTCTGCCGAAGCTCGGTGAGGACCTGGCGGCGCTGCCCGGCGTCTCTGAGGTCTACTCCGTGACCGGCGAGTTCGACTTCATCGCAATGGTCCGCGCGAAGACCCACGACGAGCTCGCGGACATCGTCACGACCCGTATCGCTCAGACGAAGGGCGTCGGCAAGACGCACACGCACGTCGCCTTCCGCGCCTATAGCAAGCACGACCTGGAGACACTTTTCGCCCCCTAGTTCTACGAAGAGGCCCGCTCACGAGGCGTCGAGCGCGGTGATGACCCTCGCCGCGAGACGGTCGAAGATCGCAGCGTGCGCAGCTGGGCCGGGCGCTCCAGGCGCTCCGTCAAATCTGAGCGGGATCTCGGCGAGTTTCTCGAGACCCATCGCCCAAATGCTCCGCTCACTGGGTGCGGGCAGGAACGGGCTGAGCCCCGCCCCGCAATGCGGGCACGGTGACGCGGTCATGTTCTCGACGCCACCAAGCACGCGAACGTTGAGGCTTCGGAACATCTGAACGGCCTTGCGGCCATCGAGATGAGCGACGAGTTCCGGCGTGACGACGACGATGGCGCCCGCGCACTGTATTTCGCGCACCAGGAGATGCTGGACGGCGCTCGTGCCGGGCGGGAGATCGACGACGAGATAGGCGAGATCCGGCCACCGAACGTCATGTACCAACTGCTTCGCGATGAGGCGTGCGGTCATCGCGTCGACGCCCAGTGGCTGATCCTCACCGAGGATGAATCCGGTCGAAGCGATCGCAATGTCGTCCCGTATGACTGGCACGAACTGTTGCGTGGAGCGCGAGGCGAGGATCCAGCTGCGCGTCCATCGCTGATGCTCGATGTCCAGCATCACCGGTATGTTCGGTCCGTAGAAGTCGAGATCCAGGATGCCTACGCGTCCGTGCGCTCGCAGCGCGCGCGCGAGGTCGAGCGCTACGGTCGACTTTCCGACGCCACCCTTGCCGGCGCCGACCGCAATGACGCGACGTTCCATTGCGACATTGTCGGCGTCCTATCCTGACCACGATGCAGGCCGTAGTCATGGCCGGCGGCGAGGGGAGCCGGCTCCGACCTCTGACGATCAATCGGCCGAAGCCGATGGTGTCGATCGTCAACAAGCCTTGCCTCGGTCACATCTTCGACCTCCTGCAGCGCCATGGGATCACCGACGCGTTCGTCACGTTGCAGTACCTCGCATCGCAGATCCAGGACTCGTTCGGCGACGGCGGCGCGGTCGGCATGCGCCTGCGCTACAGCATCGAGGAGACGCCGCTCGGCACCGGCGGCTCGGTGCGGCAGATCGGCGACGGCCTCGAGGGCACCTTCCTCGTCATCTCCGGAGACGCGCTCACCGATATCGATCTCTCGGCCGTCGTCGCGTTCCACAAGCAGCGGAACGCCGCGGTCACGCTTTGCCTCTACCACGTGCCGAATCCGCTCGAGTACGGCGTTGTCATCACGGACGACACCGGCCGCATCCAGAAGTTCCTCGAGAAGCCGTCGTGGGGCGAGGTCTTCAGCGACACGATCAACACCGGCATCTACGTCATCGAGCCGCGCGTCCTTGAGCGCTTCAAGGTCGGCGAGGCATTCGACTTCAGCAAGGACCTGTTCCCGCAGCTCCTCGCCGACGGCGAGCCGCTCTACGGATACATCGCGTCGGGGTACTGGACCGACGTCGGCTCGATCAACGAGTACGCGCGCGCGAATGCGGACGTGCTGCAGGGGAAGGTGCGCGCGGGATCGCTTGGCCGCGAGATCATGCCCGGCATCTTCGCCGACGGCGACGTCGACATCGATCCGACGGCGAAGCTCACCGGTCCGATCTATCTCGGCGATGGCGTGAAGATCTCCGGCGGCACCGAGATCATCGGGCCCACGGTGCTCCGCGACTACGTCTCGGTGGACTTCGGTGCGGTCGTCGACCGCTCGATCGTGTGGCGCAACTCGTACGTCGGTGACCGTAGCGAACTGCACGGCACGATCGTCGGCCGGCAGTGCGCGATCAAGACACGCGTCATCCTCGAAGAGGGCAGCGTCGTCGGCGACCACTGCGTCGTCAACGACGGCGCGCGCGTCCGCAGCCAGGTGAAGATCTGGCCGGACAAGCAGGTCGAGAGCGGCGCGGTCGTCGGCGCGAGCCTCATCTGGGGCGCGCAGGGGCGTCGTGCGCTATTCGGCCGCTTCGGCGTCACGGGACTGGTGAACATAGACCTCACGCCGGAATTCGTGGCGCGCCTCGGCGCGTCGTACGCATCGACGCTGCCGCAGGGCAGCACGGTCACGATGAACCGCGACCAGCACCGCTCGAGCCGCATGCTCAAGCGTGCGCTCATGGGCGGGATCGTATCGGCGGGCGTGCACGTCGCGGACCTCTCGCAGGCGCCGCTGCCCATCGGCCGCTTCCACACCAGACGCATCGGCGCCGCGGGCGGCGTGCACGTGCGCATCTCGCCGTTCGACGTGCGCGTGTGCGACCTGAAGTTCTTCGACCGTCAGGCGCTCGACATGGACAAGGCGCAGGAGCGCAAGGTCGAGACGGCGTTCTTCCGCGAGGACTTCCGGCGCGTGGGCTACGACAAGGTCGGCGCGATCTTCGAGTCGGCGCGCGTCGGCGAGGCGTATAGCGAGGCGTTCCTTGCCGAGATCGTGCATCGCCGCGAGGTCGCTGAGCGGAAGTTCAAGGTCGTCGTCAACTTCTCGCACGGCACGGCCGCGCAGTTCCTGCCGCAGCTGCTCAACACGCTCGGTGTCGAGCTCATCTCGATCAACGGTGTCGTCTCCGAGAACGTCGGCTCGCGCTCGTTCGAGGAGTTCCAGGCTGAGAAGCGCGAGCTCGCGGCGATCGTGTCGACGCTCACCGCGTCGAATGGAGTCATCATCGACGCGGGCGGTGAGAAGGCGTTCTTCGTCGACGACCTCGGCCGCATCACCACGGACATGCAGCTCCTCACGGCGTATGCGTGGCTCTCGGCGCAGGTGACGCCGGGTGTCGTCGCCGTGCCGGTGTTCGCGCCGTCGTCGATCGAGCGCATCGTGCAGGAGGCCGGCGGACGCGTGCAGCGCGTGCGCGCATCAGCGAGCGCGCAGATGGACATCGCCGCGCGCGAACATCCGCTCGTCGTCGGCGACGGCGTCGGCGGCTTCATCTTCCCGCGCTTTCATCCGTCCTTCGACGGACTGTTCGCGACGGTGAAGCTGCTCGAGCTGCTGGCCGTGACCGACAAGAAGTTGTCGGACGTCATCGACGAGTTGCCGCCCTCGAACGTCGCGCGCGTCCAGGTGCCGTGCCCGTGGGACCAGAAGGGCCGCGTGCTCCGAGTGCTCGCGCAGGACCCGCGCACCGAGCGCGTTCGTCAGATCGACGGCGTGAAGCACCAGGAGAACGGCGAGTGGGTGCTCGTCCTACCCGACGCGGACCGTCCACTCTTCAACGTCTACGCGGAGGCGCCCGACGAGAGCCGGGCCTGGGCGCTCGTGCAGGAATACGCCGAGCGCCTCGAGCATCTGCGAGCAGAAGCCTGATGGTCCGCATCGCACTCGCGCAGTGTGCGCCGGCGCTCGGGGCACTGCGGCGGAACGTCGCGATGCATCAGGAGTGGATCGCGAAGGCCCGTGCCGCAGGTGCGGCGCTGGTCGTCTTCCCCGAGCTCGCACTCACCGGGTACTACCTCAAGGATCTCGCCGGCGAGATCGCGTGCCGCTCAGACGGGGACGAGCTGCGTCCGATCGTCGACGCATCGCGTGACATCGACATCTGCACCGGATTCGTCGAACGCGCCGACGATGCGCGACTCCACATTGCGCAGGGCTACTGGTCGCGCGGGAAGCTCGTGCACGTGCATCGCAAGGTCTATCTGCCGACGTACGGCATCTTCGACGACGGGCGGTACTTCGGTGCCGGCGATCGCTTCGAGGTCTTCAAGAGCATCGTCGGTCCGGCGGGCATCGCGATCTGCGAGGACCTCTGGCACGCGTCAGTGCCATACCTGTACAGCGCGACTGGGGCGACGGTCGTGCTCTCGCCGGCCGACAGCCCCGGCCGCGGCGTCGCGGAGGGTGGCGATCTTGGGACGGCGGAGTCGTGCCGGCTCATGGACCGGTTCTACGCGCAGTACCTCACGCTGTACGTCGTCTTCGCGAACCGCGTCGGGCACGAGGACGGCATCGCGTTCTGGGGCGGGAGCGAGGTCGTCGCTCCCGACGGCACGGTGGTGGCGCGCGCGCCGGACTTCGAGGAGCAACTGCTTGTCGCCGACATCGATCCCGCGCTCGTCGCTCGCGAGCGCGACCGCAACCCGCTCATCCGCGACGAGCGTCCCGACATCGTGCTCTCGACGCTCGCGCGCCGCCGCGGCATGGCGGATTGAGAACAATTGAGCGAGGAGCAGTTCATCTGCGACGAGCGAATCGTCCTCGCGAGTGACAACGAGCGGTTGAATTGATCAGCGAACGCATCGGAGCGATTCGCCCCGACCCGAAGGACCTTTCTCCGCTGCGCATCGACGAAGCGCTGGTGCGCAGGATGCTCGTCGCGTTCCTGCGCGAAGAGACGGCGAAATCCGGCCACAAGCGCGTCGTCGTCGCGGTCTCCGGTGGCATCGACAGCGCGGCGGTCGCCGCGCTCGCGGCGGAGGCGATGGGGCCGAAAAATGTGACCGCGCTCTTCATGCCCTACCGGACCTCACACAAGGACTCGACCGAGCACGCGCGCCTCGTGGCGAAGACGTTCGACGTCGCCCTCGACGAGATAGACATCACGCCACAGGTCGACGCGTACTTCGCGCGCGACGCGTACTCCGCACGCGCCGACCACGTCGACCGGATCCGACGCGGCAACAAGATGGCGCGCGAGCGCAAATCGATCGAGTACGACCGGTCGTGGCCGGACGGCCTCGTGCTCGGGACGAGCAACAAGACGGAGCTGCTCCTCGGATACGGGACGCGCTACGGAGATATGGCCTGCGATCTCAATCCGGTGGGCGATCTGTACAAGACCCAGCTCCGTGAGCTCGCGGTGCTGCTCGGAGTGCCCGAGGTCATCGTCAGCAAGCCGCCGACGGCGGATCTCTGGGTCGGCCAGACCGACGAGGGAGAGCTCGGCTTCACCTACCCGCAGGCAGACCTCATCCTCTATCACCTCGTCGACCGCAGGCTGCGACCGGCGGACCTCATCGCGGCGGGGTTCGACGCGAGCCTCGTGCACGGTATCCGCGAACGCGTGCGGCGCAGCCACTACAAGCGGGTCATGCCGCTGATCGCAAAGGTTTCGCTGCGCACCGTCGGGCACGACTTCCTGTATCCGCGTGACTGGGAAGCCGACTGAGCGACAGGCACCCCTCGGGCTACGCGGCCGGGTATGCGGTCGCGCTCGGCTCCGCCGCGTTCTTCGCCCTGGGTGGCAGCATCGCGAAATCGGCATTCGACCTTGGTGTCCCGCCGCGGGTGCTTGCGGAGTGGCGCGTCCTCTTCGCATTCGCGATCTTCGTCGCGATCGTCGCGGCGTGGCACCCGCGCGAGCTGCGCATCCGCCGCGAGGACATCGTCTGGTTCGCCGCGTTCGGCATTTTCGGCATGGGCGGCGTGCAGTGGCTGTATTACGAGGCGATCCAGCGCATCCCCATCGCGGTCGCGCTCGTCGTCGAGTACACCGCGGTCATCCTCGTCCTCCTGTGGGCACGACTTCGCGGACGGCGTGTCGGACCCGCACTCTGGTACGCCGGCATCCTCGCGCTCGCAGGCTGTTTCTTCGCGTCGGGCGCGTACGACGCGGCGCTGCGCGCGGTGAACACCGAGGGCATGCTCATCGCGGCCCTGGACGCGGTCCTCTTCACGTCGTACTTCGTCCTCGGCGAGCGTCTTGCGTCGCGGTACTCCGCGTGGACGCTCGCCGTCTACGGCTTTGGCTTCGCGCTCGTCGCCTGGCAGCTCCTCCAGCCGGTGTGGACGCTGCCGTGGGTGACAACGAGCGCAGAGGTGTGGTCGCGTGTCGCGGGCGTGGTCGTGCTCGCGGCGATCATCCCGTTCACTCTCGGCTTCATCGCACTGCGACTGCTCCCCGCTGCGCGCGTCTCGATCGTCGCGACATCCGAGCCGTTCATCGCCGCGGTCATCGCCTGGGCGCTGCTCGGCCAGTCGCTGCAGGTGCCGCAGATGCTGGGCGGCGGCCTCGTCCTCGCGGGCATCGTCATCGCACAGACGCACCGGCCCACGGCGGATAGCGTGTGATCCAGCAGTTGCGCATCTACGAGATCTTCGAGCACAACAAGGCGGCGTTCCACGCGCGCTTCCGCGATCACGCGATGAGGATCATGAAGCGGTACGGCTTCAACATCGTGTCGATGTGGGAGTCGCGAACAGGAGAGCGGACCGAATTCGTCTACCTCTTGACGTGGCCGGACCTCGCAACGAAGGAAGAGGCGTGGCGGCGCTACCTCGCTGATCCGGAGTGGGTCGAGATCAAACGCGTCACGAAGGCGAAGTACGGCGACCTCGTCGGCGAGATCGAGGATCGCGTCCTCGAATCCGTCTAGTTGGGCAAGCTCTATCTCGTCGCGACGCCGATCGGCAACCTCGAGGACGTCTCGCCGCGCGCGCTGCGCGTGCTGCAGGAGGTGCACATGGTCGCCTGCGAGGACACGCGCCACACGCAGATCCTCCTGCGCCGCTACGACATCCGCGCGAAGCACCTCACCTCATACAACGAGTTCAATCACAAGCGGAAGGTCGCGGAGCTCGTCGGGCAGCTGGGGCGGGGCTGGGACGTCGCGCTCGTCACAGATGCGGGCACGCCCGGGCTCTCCGACCCCGGGGAGCAGCTGGTGCGGGCCGCGATCGGAGCCGGACACGATGTCGTGCCCGTGCCCGGGCCGGCCGCAGCCATCGCCGCGCTCGTCGCGTCGGGCCTGCCGACCCGCGAGTTCACGTTCGTCGGTTTCGTCGAGAAGAAGAGCGGCCCGCGCCGCCGTCGGCTCGAGCGGCTCATCGCTGAAGGACGCACCGCGGTCCTCTACGAGAGCCCGTATCGCGTCGGCGATCTTCTGATGGATCTCGCCGCGGTCGCCCCGCACGCGCGCGTCGTCGTCGCGCGCGAGCTTACGAAGGTCCACGAGGAATTCCGACGTGGCACTGCAACGGAGCTCGCGGCCTACTACGCCGACCATCCGCCGAAGGGCGAGGTCACGATCGTCGTTTCTGCCGCGTAAGACGAGAGTCGCGCGACGAGCGGTTGAGTAGATCAACGTCTATCCTCGCTTCCTGCGAAGGGGGAGCGATGCCGGGCAGGAATTCGCAAGAGAGCGTCGACATCTTCGTCGAGATCCCGAGAGGCTCTCGCGCCAAATACGAACTCGACAAGAAGACGGGACGCATCCGTCTCGACCGCGTCCTGTTCTCCTCCGTCCACTACCCGGCCGACTACGGTTTCATCGTCGACACGCAGGCCGGTGACGGCGATCCGCTCGACGCCCTCGTCGTGGTCGAGGAGCCGACGTTCCCCGGATGCATCGTGCCAGCGCGGCCGATCGGAACGCTCCTCATGACCGACAGCAAGGGCAAGGACGAGAAGATCCTCGCGGTGCCGATCGGCGACCCGCGGTTCGACGAGATCCACAAGCTCGGCGATCTCCCGAGGCACTGGCTGCGGGAGATCGAGAACTTCTTCGGGTCGTACAAGACGCTCGAGAGCGACCCTGAGGTCACGCTCGGCGGCTGGCGGGACGTGGAGACCGCCTGGTCGCTCATCGAGAAGAGCCGCTCGGCCGGCTCGCCCGGTCGCCCGCGGGATTCGCGGGATTGAACCGCGACTACCGCAAGTGGTGGAGTCCCGCGCTGAGTCGCGACATGGAGCTCCTCGTGTTCGGGTCGGGCGGCACGCCGGTGCTCGTGTTTCCGACCTCGATGGGCCGCTTCTACCAGTGGGAAGACTTCGGGATGGTCGCGCACATGGCGGATCGCATCGACGAGGGCTGGCTGCAGCTTTGGTGCGTCGACTCCGTCGACTCGGAGTCCTTCTACGACAAGAAGCGACCGGCGCAGGAGCGCGCCGCACGTCATATCGCGTACGAGGGTTACCTCGTCGATGAGGTCCTGCCCTCGATTCGCTCCTCGAATGGCGTCGATTACCTCGTCACTATCGGCGCGTCATTTGGCGCGTTCCACGCGCTCGCGTTCGCGACGCGGCGACCCGGCATCGCGCGCAAAGCGATCGGGCTCTCCGGCGCATACGACAGCGCGCGCTGGCTCGACGGCAAACGTGAAGGTGCCGCGTACTTCGTGAATCCGCTCGCGTTCCTCCCGTACCTGAATGACGAGCGCTATCTCGCGCCGCTCCGCCAGACGGAGATCGTCATCGCGACCGGGCACGACGATCCGCACGTCGACGAGTCGCGGCGCGTCGCGTCGGTCCTGCAGGAGAAGGGCGTTCCCGCAAGCCTGCATGTCTGGGATGGCTGGGCCCACGACTGGCCCTACTGGAAAGAGATGGTGGACGTCTTTCTGTGAAAACCGTGGGGATGCTGGTCGGACGCGAGAACACCTTCCCGCCGGCGTTCATCGACACCGTCAACCGAAAGGGCGCATCGCAGGGCGTGCGTGCGGAGATGGCCACGTTCGGTGGCGCGCACGAGATCGAGGAACCGCGTTACGCGGTCATCGTCGATCGCATCAGCCACGAGGTGCCGTACTACCGCGCACATCTCAAGAGCGCGGCGCTCCTCGGCACGGTCGTCGTGAACGACCCGTTCTGGTGGGAGGCCGACGAGAAGTTCTTCGAATGCACGCTCGCGAGGAAGCTTGGCGTCGCGGTGCCGAAGACCGTCGTGCTGCCGAACAAGTCGTACATCTCCGACATCAGCGAGGGTTCACTGCGCAACCTCCAGTACCCGCTCGACTGGGACGGGATCCTCAAGTACGTCGGCCTGCCCGCGATCCTCAAGCCGAACACTGGTGGTGGCTGGAAGGACGTGTACAAGGTCGATTCGAAAGAGGAACTGCTGTGGGCGTTCGATCAGTCCGGCGCACTCGCGCCGGGTCATCGGCCGAAGACGATGATCCTGCAGGAGTTCATCAGGTGGCAGGACTACGTGCGTTGCATCTGCATCGGTCGCAAGGACATCCTGCCCATCCGCTACGACCCGACCGCGCCATTTTCTGAGCGGTACGTCGTCGCGCGTCCGGTCGAGGCCGTTCTGCACGAGAAGGCGATCCGCGACGCGACGAAGCTCGTGGACGCGCTGGGCTATGACATGGACACGGTCGAGTTCGCGGTGCGCGATGGCGTGCTCTACGCCATCGACTTCCTCAACCCCGCCCCCGACCTCGATTCGTTCTCGGTGAAGGAGCAGGCCTTCGCGTGGGCACTCGAGAAGATGAGCGATCTCGTCATCTCCTACGCCACGGGCGCAGCGCAGCCGCCCTGGCGCAACGAGCATCGCTGGTGGTCGCGCGTGCAGCGATGAGCAAGGGCACGAGCGTCGTCGCCGCGTACCATGCCGCGCTCGAGCGTCCTGGCGTGGCCGACGCGAGTGCCGCGGTCCTCACCGAGGGGCAGCGCGAGGCGCGCGCCGTGTTCGGCGATCGGCCGCTCTGCGTGAGCCTGCGCCCCAACCTCGTCTCGCGTCGCGCGCTCGCGGCCTACACCGCCGCATCCGAGACGCTGTACGGCGCGTTCGCGCGCCTCGAGAAGGCGCTGCTCGCGGATGAGGTGCTGCGCCGCGAGCTCGACCTCGACCCCGAAGAGGAGCGCCTTGCGCTCGCCGACCCGGGGTTCGGGGCGTCGTCGCCGTCGTCGCGCCTTGACGGCTTCGTCTCGGATGGCGTCATCCGCTACGTCGAGTACAACGCCGAGTCGCCCGCGGGAATGGCGTACAACGACGTGCTCGTCGCGATCTTCGATCGTCTCCCAGTGCTGCAGGCGTTCCGCAAGCGCTACCGCGCCAGGCCGCTCCGCGCCGCGCGACGGCAGCTCACAGTGCTGCGGCGCGCGCACGGGAAACGATTCCGCACCATCGCGATCGTCGACTGGCGCGGGCTGCCGACGCTCGCGGAGTTCGAGATGTTCCAGCGTCTCTTCGAGGCGCAGGGGCTGCGCGCGATCATCTGCGCGCCCGAGGACCTCACCTATCGGCGCGGACGTCTGCGCCGCGGCGACGTCGCGATCGATGTCGTCTACCGTCGCGTTCTGCTTTCGGAGCTGCTCGGCAAGCGCGACATCGCGCGGCCGCTGCTCGACGCGTACGTCGCCGGCGATGTGACCGTCGTGAATTCGCTGCGCGCCAAGCTGCTGCACAAGAAGATGAGCCTCGCGTTGCTGTCCGACGATCGCTACGCATCGCTCTACTCGCCGGCGCAGCATCGCGCGATCAAGAAGCACATCCCGTGGACGCGCAAAGTGCGCGAAGGACACACGACGTACGAAGGCAAGACGGTCGACCTCGCCGAATTCGTCATCAAGGAGCGTGAGCGCCTCGTGCTCAAGCCCAATGACGAGTACGGCGGGAAGGGTGTCATCCTCGGCTGGACGGTGGACCAACACGAGTGGGAGCAGACGCTGCTCACCGCGCTCACGAGC
>Ga0209058_1004012_pt1 | contig 11802 bp, 10 predicted proteins | sample GraSoiAngelo_147_FD_185904 | JGI IMG/M metagenome (GOLD analysis project Ga0209058, IMG submission 185904) | Grasslands soil microbial communities from the Angelo Coastal Reserve, California, USA - 14_1009_05_40cm (SPAdes) (version 2) | ecosystem: Environmental > Terrestrial > Soil > Grasslands ... | reverse complement strand
ATTTCTAATATGCTCTCAAGGGGACAGTTTTAATGTGGTTCAACAGCTGATTGTGGCGGGCCCCATCATTGACACCCTGTTTGCAAGCTGTTAGAAGTTAACGTTCCTTGTAAGAGTGTGTGCCGCCGGAGGTTTGTTCCCCCGAAACATGTCCGAGGAGACCAAAGCCCCAACCCCGCCGCCGAATGGCGAACCCAAAGACTCAGCGGGAAAACCGACTCCTCCTTCGGTCGAACCGGTTCCTGCGAAAAAACCCGGAGATCCAACCGCTCCTGCCACCCCCGGCGCGCCAGGAGCCCCGCCCAAAGCCGCTGCGCCACATGCGCCGGCGGTTCCAGCGAAGCCAACGGGGCCGACGCCCGAGCCATGGAATTCTGTCTTGGTAGCCACTCTTAAAAGGCAGTATGGCTCCGGAATCCGCGAGGCCAGCACTTATCTCGGGCAGAACTGCATGGTGGTGGATCCGTCTCTAATCCCGGAGTTCCTGCAGGTTCTGCGCGATCAGGAGCAGTTCGATTATTGCGTAGACGTTACCGCCGTCCATTATCCGCAACGCGAAAAACAGTTCGACGTCATCTGGATTCTCTACTCCTTCGCGCGCAACGAGCGGATTCGGGTGAAGACCATGATCGCGGATGGGGAGACCGTGCCCAGCGCCGTTCCGATCTGGCCGGCAGCCAACTGGTTGGAACGCGAAGTCTATGACATGTTTGGGATTCGCTTCGAGGGACATCCCGATCTGAAACGCATTCTGCTGCCCGACGGTTGGAAAGGCCATCCGCTGCGCAAGGATTACGGCATTATTCAACAAGACAACGAGTGGGTGCAGATTAACCTGGGGATCGAGAGCGGACAATGACGGATCGCAGCTCGCCTTTGGAACTGGAGCAGGCCGACAAGACCTTTCTTGATTCCAACGAGCTCATCATCAATATGGGCCCGCAGCATCCGGCCACTCACGGCGTGCTGCGCGTCATTTTGAAGTTGGATGGCGAAAAAGTTCTCGGCACGGAATGCGTCATCGGTTATCTGCACCGCGGGGTAGAGAAGATCGCCGAAAACCGCACCTATACGATGTTCAATCCATACGTCGACCGCATGGACTATGTCGCCGCGGTGTCGAATGGATTAGGTTATTGCGAGGCCGTTGAAAAACTGCTGAACGTTGAAGCTCCTGCGCGCGCGAAATACATCCGCGTAATTCTCACCGAGCTGAATCGGCTGGCCAGCCACATGCTCTGGCTGGGGACGCATGCGCTCGACATCGGCGCTATTACGCCGCTTTTCTATACTTTTCGCGATCGGGAAGAGATCCTCAAAATTTTCGAAAAATATTGCGGCGCGCGCCTGACCACTCATGCTTTCCGCATCGGCGGATGCCAGTACGAAACGTACGAGGGATTCGAGGAGGACGTAAAGAAGTTTCTGAAGTTCGTCACGCCGAAAATTGATGAATATGAAGAGCTGCTGACCACGAATCGCATCTGGGTGGAGCGCACCAGAGGCGTGGGGTTCCTCTCGGCGGCAGATTGCAGGGCGCTCGGCGTGACCGGCCCGGTGCTGCGCGCCAGCGGCGTGAAATGGGATTTGCGCAAAGCGCAGCCGTACGCTGCTTACTCAGATTTCGACTTCGAAATTCCCACCGGCCAGAACGGCGATACCTACGACCGGTACATTGTCCGCATGCAGGAGATGCGCCAATCGCTCCGCATTATCGAGCAAGCGGTTGGGAAAATTCCCGACGGCCCGATCATGGCCAAAGTGCCCAAAGTCATGAAGCCGCCGGTGGGCGAGATCTACCACTCCATTGAAGCTCCCAAAGGCGAGCTGGGATATTTCATCGTGAGCGATGGTTCTACGCAGCCGTATCGAGTGCGTGTGCGGCCGCCATCGTTTGTTAATTTGCAAGCCTTAGACCAGATGGTCCGCGGTCAATTGGTCGCCGACGTGATTGCCGTAATCGGCACGCTCGACATCGTGCTCGGCGAGGTGGATCGCTGATGCTCGACTACATCACCTCATATCTCAAGAGCGATACCACTCCTGGGCAAGCCGGCAATTTTCTGTGGGCCTTCATCTACATTCTTCTGATTTTCCTCGGCCTGTCTGTTGCCGTCATTGCGATGAACTGGCTGGAGCGCAAAATTCTCGCTCACATGCAGGTACGCCTTGGTCCAATGCGGGTAGGCCCGCATGGCCTGCTTCAGCCGATTGCAGATGCACTCAAGCTCTTAATCAAAGAAGACATCATGCCGGCCGAGGCTGATCCTATCGTTTTCTGGATCGCTCCTCTCATCGTGGTGATTACTTCTTTCACGGTGTTTATCGTCGTTCCCTTTGGTCCAACCCACGCCGTCACCGACATGAACATTGGCGTGCTGTTCATGCTGGGAGTCTCGTCGCTAAGTGTCTTGGGAATCGTAACCGCTGGGTGGGCTTCGAACTCGCACTATCCCCTGATCGGCGCTTTGCGTTCCAGCGCGCAGATGGTTTCCTATGAAATCGCCATGGGCCTGGCCGTGATTTCAGCGATCCTGATGACAAGCCTTAATACGGAGGGCACGGGAACGCTGAGCATGATCGGCATCGTGCAGGCGCAGCAAGCGCAGCAGACCTGGTTCATCTTCAAATTTTTTCCGCTGGGACTAATCGCGTTTTTCGTTTTCGCAGTGGCCATGGTCGCGGAAACCAATCGCGCGCCATTCGATTTGCCAGAAGCGGAATCGGAGCTGACTGCGGGATTCCACACCGAGTATTCCGGTTTCCGCTGGTCATTATTCTTCCTGGCAGAGTACTCGGCGATGATCGCAGTTTCATCGATCGCGGTCACGCTCTGGCTGGGCGGATGGATGCGTCCGTTCCCGCACTGGCTCACGGGCGACACGTGGGACTTGGTGTTCTCGCTGTTCCCGGGCGTCACATTTGTGCTTTTGGCTTTGATGACGTTCTACAGCACCATCCGCATGCCGAAACATCCGTACTTCCGCGTTCAGACCATCGGGCTTGCTGGGTTCGGCGCAGTGCTGGGGCTGATCGGTCTGGCTCTGTTCATGCCGCCGGTACGCGATCGCATTCAGGATATTTATTGGTTCGCAATTAAAGTTGCCGGCTTCATGTATCTCTACATTTGGTATCGCGGCACGTTTCCGCGCTACCGCTTCGATCAGTTGATGAGAGTGGGATGGAAGGTGTTACTGCCCATTGGATTGGGCGTGCTGATTGTGACCGGAATTTTGGGAGTGGTGTTGTCATAAATATGCGCGTAGGGGCGGGTGCCCTCACCCGCCCGGCGAGCTTGGCGGCGAGTGCCCGGACGAGGGCGTCCGGGCCTACGTGATCTGAGATTATGCAGCCTGTAGCCACAACATTTTTCTTTTACTTTCTGTCCGCGCTCACGGTAATCAGTGGCATCGGGGTCATCACGCGCCGCAACCCCGTGCATTCCGCGCTGGCGCTGATTCTCGCCTTGCTGGGGCAGGCGGGACTTTATCTGATGCTCTATGCTCCGTTCGTTGCCGGCGTGCAAATTATTCTTTACGCCGGCGGGATCATGGTGCTTTTCCTGTTCGTCATCATGCTGGTGAATATCGAGCGCTCACAAAAAGAAGAGCAGTTCAATAAGCAATGGATTGTGGGAATCGCGGCCGCGCTGGCGCTGGGCGTGCTGTTCGTAGTGGTTTATACAAAAGGGAAGGGCCTTTTCCCAACTACACTTGCGCAATTGCCGGAAACCGACAACACGCAGAGCATCGCGCTGCTTCTGTATCGCGATTACATGTTTCCCTTCGAGATCGCATCGCTGCTGTTGTTGGTTGCCATCATCGGGGCGGTGGTGATGGCAAAAAAGAGAATTTGAATTGGCACACACTTTAAAAACTTGTCATTCCGAGCGAAGCGAGGAATCTGCAGTTTTGCGAGTAAGCGACAAACGCGCATTCCTTCTCGTTCTGAGTTGGCCCGATACTTTTAGAAATTAGCGACATGGTTCCTATCGCCACATTGCACTACCTGGTCGTTGCCGCTGCGCTGTTTGTGCTCGGCGTTATCGGTGTGCTCACGCGCCGAAACGTCGTCATCGTTCTGATGTCGATTGAGCTGATTTTGAACGCTGTAAACCTGAATCTTGTCGCGTTTTCGCGGCTCTATGGCTTGCACGGCCAGATATTTGCGATTTTTGTTATTACCGATGCCGCTGCCGAAGCCGCAGTCGGCCTCGGGATTCTTATTGCTTTTTTCCGCAATAAAGAGACAGTGAATGTGGACGAGGTGGATTTGTTGAAGTGGTGATGTCATTCTGACGCTGAGCGCAGCGACGCGGGAAGAATCTATGTTTTTAGAAAATGCATAGATCCTTCACGGCCTAAAGGCCTCTCAGGATGACATCGGTTTACGGGGACTAAGCGCTAACGGCCAAACGGCATGTTCTTTCTCGATCACATCTGGCTCATTCCACTGCTGCCGGCATTCGGCGCGACGATGATGTTCTTTTTCGGGCGCAAGCTGCAGAAGCAGGCGGTAGATGCAGTCTGCGTTGGCGTGGTGGTGTTGGCGTTTCTGTTGGCCTGCGGCGCGGTTTGGCAGTACACCGGATACGCGCACGACAATCCCGGCAAACCCTACGAAAAAATTCTTTATACCTGGCTTGGCACCGACACCGGCCATCTGAATTTTGTCAAGAAAGACGGCTCGCCTGCGCCTTTTCACGCCGATGCCGGTTTCCTTCTCGATCCACTCTCTGCCATCTGGCTGCTGTTCGTCACCGGCGTGGGGATGCTAATCCACATTTACTCAACCGGCTACATGGCGCATGAAGGAGGTTATTACCGATTTTTCGGATATCTGAATCTGTTCATGTTCTCCATGCTGATGCTGATCCTGGGGAACAACTACGCCGTGCTGTTCGTAGGCTGGGAGGGCGTGGGGCTGTGCTCGTATTTGTTAATCGGATTTTATTTCCATCGCAAACCCGCGAGCGATGCTGCCAACAAGGCATTCATCGTAAACCGCATCGGTGATGCCGGTTTTCTGCTGGGCATGTTCACCATCGTCTGGTATTTCGGAACGTTTCGATTTACGGAGATCACGGCACTGGCGCGAGACCCGCAACTGTTTCGGATTGGCGATCCAATTATTACGGTGGCGTGCCTGCTGCTGTTCATTGGCGCTTGCGGCAAATCGGCACAGATCCCGCTCTATGTCTGGCTGCCCGATGCGATGGAGGGACCCACGCCGGTTTCCGCGCTGATCCACGCCGCGACCATGGTCACCGCCGGTGTGTACATGGTGGCGCGCTCCAATGCGCTTTTCGTGCTCGCGCCAAACGCGATGAAGACGGTCGCCATCATAGGCGCTCTAACAGCCATCTTCGCTGCTTCGATCGGTCTGGTGCAGAACGACATCAAGCGCGTGCTCGCATACTCTACGGTTTCCCAATTGGGATACATGTTCCTCGCGCTCGGCGTTGGCGCGTTTGCGGCGGGCGTGTTTCACGTCTTCACTCACGCATTTTTCAAAGCGCTGCTGTTCCTCGGTTCTGGCTCGGTGATCCATGCAATGAGCGGCGAGCAGGACATGCGCAACATGGGTGATCTGCACCGGCGCATCCCGATTACGCACTGGACCATGTTCATCGCTACCTTCGCGATCGCGGGCATCCCGCCGTTCGCCGGGTTTTTCTCGAAGGATGAAATTCTGTGGCAGGCGTGGTCGTCGGAGAAGGGCGCGTATTGGTATCTCTGGCTCATTAGCTACATCACTGCCTTGATGACGGCGTTTTACATGTTTCGCCTGATGTTTCTGACGTTTCATGGCCGGCCGCGCATGAGCCACGAGGCAGAGCACCACATCCACGAATCGCCCAAGTCGATGACCGGCCCTCTGGTCGTTCTCGCTTTCTTCTGCCTGTTCGCAGGATTTCTGGGATGGCCGCACAGCCTTGGAGGGAAGAATCGTTTCGAAAGATTTTTGGAGCCGGTGTTCGCCAAAGAGGCGCATGTGCTCGCATCCGAGGGCGAAGCCGGGCAACTGGCGGCTGGAACGAAAGAGGAAGAGCACACCAGCGGGACAGAATATTTCCTGATGTTTCTCTCGGTCGGCGCGGCGGTGGTTGGCTGGGGGATGGCGTGGAGGGCTTATCGCCACGCGGACAAGGGATACGCCGAACCGATTGCGCAGAAGGTTCCGCCTATCTACGACCTGCTCTATAACAAATATTACGTGGATGAAGGCTACGATTACGCTTTCACTGGCCGCCGCAAGATTGGAACTGTGCGGCTCGGCGCGATGGGCTTGGGTGAAGCGTCCTCCTGGTTCGATTCTCGCGTAATCGACGGAACGGTGAATGGCGCAGGATGGATCACGCGCCTGACCGCCACACTTTCTACTTGGTGGGATAAGTGGATTATTGACGGAGTCGGCGTGAATGGCCCCGCGATTCTGGCGCGAATGCTTTCTTACCCGACTCGCCTGTTGCAATGGGGACTCGTACAGTGGTACGCGCTGGTAATGGTCGTCGGGTTAGTAGGATTTGTTGCGTATTACACATGGCACTGAAATCGTAGCGCCGGCCTCTGGCCGGCTGTGGCGAAGGCGTCTCGCCTTCGCATCGGCAGTCGTGACGCCCGCCGGACAGCCGCCGGGACGGCTGCGCTACTTTTAAATATATGCAAAACCACATTCTCTCGATCATTCTCTTCACGCCGCTCGTCGGCGCATTCCTTCTCCTCTTTGTGCCCAAGGAGAACAAAGACGGCATCCGCTGGATCGCGAACATCTTCGCACTGGCAGGCTTTCTGGTGTCGATCCCGCTCGTCGCTTGGTTTTGGCAGCAGCGCTTCGAGCCGGGTTTCAAGTTCATGGAGGGCGCGCCGAACAACTGGATTCCTTCCATCGGCGCGGGCTATGTGCTCGGCATCGATGGCATCTCCTTCTTGCTGATCATGCTGACCACGCTGCTGGGATGGATTTCGATCCTTTCCTCCTGGTCCGCGATCGAGAACCGGGTGAAGGAATACTACATCTGGTTTCTGGTGCTCCAGACCGGCATGTTGGGCGTCTTTATGGCGCTGGATTTCTTTTTGTTTTTTGTTTTCTGGGAAGCCATGCTAGTGCCGATGTACCTGCTCATCGGCATCTGGGGCGGCCCTCGGAAACTCTATGCCGCTATCAAGTTCTTCCTCTATACCCTGCTCGGCTCGGTAGCCATGCTGTTGGCCGTGCTGTTCCTTTATTTCTACAACTACCGTCAGACGGGCGTTTACACGTTCAGCATTGAGGCTCTGTACAAAACCGCCCCGCACATTTTTCACGACCCTGCATACGGCGCGACTTTTGCCATACTGCTGTTCCTGGCATTCTTTCTCGCCTTCGCAATCAAAGTCCCGATGTTTCCGTTCCACACCTGGCTGCCGGATGCGCACGTGGAAGCGCCAACCGCCGGCTCGGTCATTCTGGCGGGTGTTCTGTTGAAGATGGGAACTTATGGCTTCGTCCGATTCGCGCTGCCATTCTTCCCTGACGTCGTCATGCACCCCAAAGTGCGGGGCTGGATGATTGCCCTTTCCATCATCGGGATCATCTACGGAGCGCTGGTTTCGCTGATGCAGAAAGATATGAAGAAGCTGGTGGCATATTCCTCGGTCAGCCACCTGGGCTTCTGCACGCTGGGAATTTTCGCCTTGAATCCCGCTGGGCTGAGCGGCTCGGTGCTGCAGCAGATCAACCACGGCATTTCGACAGGTGCGCTCTTCTTGATTGTTGGCATTCTTTATGAACGTCGGCATACGCGCGAAATCTCGGAATACGGCGGCATTTCGAATGTGATGCCGGTTTACGCGACGATCACCATGATCATGTTTTTGTCGTCAATGGGGCTGCCGTTGCTGAACGGATTTGTCGGCGAGTTCACCATTCTGCAGGGCACGTTCATGGAAAATTGGCGCTGGGCTGCGTGGGCCGTGCCCGGCGTAATTCTCGCTGCAGCGTACCTGCTCTGGCTTTATCAGCGAGTATTCTTCGGTGCGGTTACGAATCCAAAGAATGAAAAGCTGCACGATCTCACACCGCGCGAAGTCTTGACCTTCGTGCCGCTGATCATCATGGCCCTGTGGATCGGGCTTTATCCCAAGCCGTTTTTCCAGATTCTTGAGCAGCCGGTGAACCAGATCGTGCAGACGGTGCGCCCCGGCTATCCGGGCACAAGTCCCGCGGTGAACGCGGCGGCACAGCCTTCGCCGGTAGATACATCGGTCCAGCTTGTCTCCAAAAACGAAAAAGGGAAAAGTAAGTGATCGGCTCGATGGCACAATTCTTCACTCTGAGCGACTACTCGATGTCGCTGCCGGTCATCTTGCTGACCCTGTTCGCGCTTGGCATCCTGCTCATGGATCTAATGATCCCCGCCGAGTGGAAATGGTTCAATGCGCTCACGGCGTTCATCGGGGTGCTGTTCTCGGCGGCTGCCGTTTATTTTCGCATCCAGCGCCCGCTAGATGCCGCCGGCCTTCCCGCGCAAACGGCATTTATGAATGCCATGCTGCTCGATCACTTCGCGGTTTACTTCTGGTATTTGTTCTTGGGCGGCGCGGCCATTGCGATTTTAATGTCCGTTCGCTATCTGGAGATCGAACACGAGCACCACGGCGAGTTCTACGCTCTGATTTTGTTTTCCGTCGTCGGGATGATGTGCATGGCCGCAGGCATTGACATCGTGCTCATCTTCATCGGACTCGAGCTGATGGCAATTTCGACCTACGTGTTGGTCGGCTTTCTGCGCAGTGATCGGCGTTCCAATGAAGCAGCTCTGAAATATCTTCTGTTGGGAGCATTTTCCTCGGGAATTTTCGCTTATGGCCTCTCGCTGTTTTATGGCTTAACCGGCAGCACGAACCTGGTTGTGATTCAAAACCGCCTCGCGCGGGAGATGGCGGCACACCAGAATCATGCCAATCCAATCGCGGTGATTGCGCTGCTGACGACGACGACCGGCCTGCTTTTTAAAATCGCCGCCATTCCATTTCATCAATGGGCGCCTGATGCCTACGAAGGCGCGCCGACCAGCATGACGGGATTTATGTCAGTCGCGGTGAAGGCGGCAGCCTGGGCTATGCTGCTGCGGATTCTGGTCTGGGGGCTTTCGCCTTTGCGTCCCGTTTACGTTCCGCTACTTGTATTTGTCTCAGTTGCAACCATGACCGGCGCGAACCTGGCGGCGCTCACCCAAACGAATCTCAAACGACTGCTGGCGTATTCTTCGATTGCCCATGTCGGTTACATGCTGCTCGGACTGGTTGCCGGCGACGCTCACTCGCCCACAGCGGATGGCATCAAAGGCATTCTCATTTATCTTCTGGTTTACACCTTCATGAATCTCGGTGCTTTCGCGGTCATCACGTCGCTGCGTCAGCGCGACGTTATTGGTGATGAGCTTGACGACATCGCCGGTCTCTACTCCCGCGCTCCTACAGAAGCCATCTTGATGCTGATATTTCTGTTATCACTCGCCGGAATTCCGCCACTGGCGGGCTTCTACGGCAAGTACTTCATATTTCTCAGCTTGATTGAAAGCAAGCACTACGTGCTGGCTTCGCTCGCGGTTCTCTACGCGGTTTTCGGACTCTACTACTATATGAAGATCGCCAACGCCATGTTCATGCGTGAGGCTGTGGACAAGACGCGCCTGCCGATCAGCCTTGGAATGCGGACGGCGCTCGGCATCACTGCGTTTGCGACTCTCGTGATTGGAATCTATCCGGAGCCGTTCATCCGCGCGGTGAACTGGTCCCTAGGCATCGCGCAGAGTTCGCCAGTGGCGGGCCTGGTACGGTAGGGGCCGCCAATATCTTCCGTTGTCAGCTTATGCCCTCCGGAGACAACAACCCTGAAAAGAAGAACCCGCTAGTGCAGATTGCGAGATACAGCCAGCTCGCTTTCATTTTTCCCGCGGCAACGGTCGTCGGATGGTTGCTTGGCGCGGCTCTGGATAAATGGCTTCATACCGGATGGCTCTATCTTGCTGGGCTGATCCTGGGAAGTGTCGCCGGATTTGTGGAGTTGATTCGCCTGGCAGTATCCTCCGATTCCAAGTAGGGTTTATTTTCACGATCTCGGTCTTTTGGGGTGCGAATCTTTGGATCATGGACCCAAACGCAAACAGCGATGCTTTCTACGCCGGCGCGCTCACCCGGATCTCGAATTCCATGATTGTGCTCGCGGTGCTTTTTACGGGTGGCTCCTGGATCTTGTATGGCGGGCGCATTGCGGTCGGGCTCGCCTTTGGATGCGCCATCGCCTACGTGAACTTCTTCTGGCTGAAGCGGGTTGTGACTGCATTGGCGGACCGCGCTACTGAAACAAGCCAGCCGCAATCAAGCAAAGGAGTGGTGTTGCGCTTCCTGCTGCGCTACGTTTTGATGGCCGTAGCTGCGTATGTTATCTTTAGTGTTTCTCCCGCGAGTCTCTACGGATTATTTGCAGGCCTGTTCTTGCCCGTAGTGGCCATCGCGTGCGAAGCAGCTTACGAAGCGTATGCCGCGCTCGCGCGCGGAATCTGATTCCCAATTGCAGAGTGATTTAAGGTTTTGAGCTAAAAGCTAAAGGCCAATAGCTAAAAGCTGCTCTATGCCCGAACAACTTTGGTTTACCGAGATACTGAATCATCTCTTCGCCGGCCCAGTGACAGGGTTGTTGCGAGGGCTCCATGTTCAGCCTCAGAATCCAGAGGCGCCGATCACGAATGCGGTGGCCATGCAATTCCTGGTATTCGTGTCTCTAGTTGCGCTATTCGCATTGGTTCGTTCGCGACTTTCGGTGGACAGGCCCGGAGCGCTGCAGCACGTTTTTGAGGGCGCCCACGGTTTCATTGAAGGACAGAGCCGCGACATCATCGGTCACCATAGCGAGGGCTACACGGCTTTCTTGATGGCGCTCGGTTTATTCATACTGACGTCAAACCTGCTCGGTGTGATTCCGGGATTCGAGTCGCCCACGGCTGTTCCCGTAGTCCCCCTGGGTTGTGCCATTTGCGCATTTGTGTATTACCAGACGCAAGGATTCAAACACGCTGGGCTGGCGTACCTGAAGCATTTCCTGGGTCCGATGTGGTGGCTGTCGTGGTTGATGCTGCCCATCGAGATTATCAGCCATCTGGCACGCATGCTCTCGCTGACCATTCGTCTTTACGCCAACATGTTTGCCGGTGACATGGTTACGTTGGTATTTTTCTCGCTGATTCCTATTGGCGTGCCGATCGCATTTTTGGCCTTGCACATCGGAGTTTCGTTCCTGCAGACCTACATTTTCGTGCTGTTGACGACGGTGTATTTGGCGGGAGCAGTGGGGGAGGAGCATTAGGGGCTGGGGGTTTTGAGGAGTTAAAGAGCAGTTCCCAGTTCTCAGTTCCCAGTTCTCAGTTCCCAGTTCTCAGTTGTCGGGCTAACGAGTAACAACCGATTTTCGCCGTTCAGCGTGAGGGCGTCTGTACGAGGATGACGTCAACCACCCACTGGCGGCAATTCATAGTACGAGGAGAGAAACTAATGCGTAAGTTGAGCTATATGTTCATGGTGCTGTCGCTGCTATGTTTCGCCGCGCCGGCATTCGCGCAAGGCGGGGCATCGAGTGAGGTTAACTGGGTTGCTGTCGCTGCGGGATTCTCGATGGCCATCGCATCGGCTATCTGTGGTCTGGCCCAGGGAAGAGCTACAGCGGCCGCAGCGGAGGCTTTGGGACGCAATCCCGCGGCCCGCTCCGGTATTCAATTCGCGCTGATTCTGGGTTTGGCGCTGATCGAGTCTCTAGCCCTGT
>Ga0209058_1004010_pt1 | contig 11807 bp, 14 predicted proteins | sample GraSoiAngelo_147_FD_185904 | JGI IMG/M metagenome (GOLD analysis project Ga0209058, IMG submission 185904) | Grasslands soil microbial communities from the Angelo Coastal Reserve, California, USA - 14_1009_05_40cm (SPAdes) (version 2) | ecosystem: Environmental > Terrestrial > Soil > Grasslands ... | reverse complement strand
TGCTTTTTGCCCGGCAATGTCTTCGGCGTCAGATGCCGATCGTGTCCATTGCCGGGCAAAAAGCAGCAGGCCCGGACCGATTTCAGAAAAGCAACTCTTCCAATTCTCATGGTTTGCGATGTTGTCCATGACCTTTTCACGGTCTTCATTCCCAAGACGCCGCCAGCCGATGAATTTGTCTATGTGATCGAAATTTTTCTCGCTCATCGCATTGCTAGCTGTCGCAGGAGCGCAGGCAGAAGACGTCGATCTTGAAAAGGTCGTCGGTTCTCTCATCGCTGCAGAAAAGGCTTACGCCAAACTAGCCGCCGAAAAAGGATTTCGCGAAGCGTCCATCTCGGTGTTCGCCGACGATGCGGTAATCTTCGCGCCGAGTGCAGTCAACGGGAAAAAGTTTTGGCGGGAAGTGAAGGAATCCCGCCATAACCTGGCGGCCTGCCTTCGCCTCGATCTCGCGGAGCGGCGAACTCGGTTATACGACGGGACCATGGGAATCAAGCAAAGCGCGTGACGTACAAAAACCTGAGGAGTCCGGACATTTCGTTACAATCTGGCAAAAGAACAAAGACAACATGTGGAAGGTCGCCTTGGATGTTGGACTAAGCCAGCCCCACGCAGAAGCAGCCGAGACCGAAATCAGAACGTACGTTCCGAACTTTCCCAATCACCGTCCAGAGTCTGGAAGCGCTAATCTGGAAAAAATACAACACAGCTTTGCAGAATCGCTCAAGGACGGTGAAGCCGACGCGATCAGCGACAACGCCAGCGACGACATTCGCATTTATCGCAAAGGCCAACTCCCTGCCGTTGGCAAGGCGGCTGGCGAGAAAATGCTTGCAGAGGAGGATGCAAAAACGACTCGCACGCCAGGTGGTGCGGGCACAAGTGATCCGCTTGATCTCGCGTACGAATATGGTGAATTCTCAACCGAGGAGAACCATGCCATGCAGCATGGAATCTATCTCTGCATCTGGCGCCTTGAATCAGACGGCACTTGGAAAATCGCGCTCGACCTTCAGAAAAGCGCGCCGACAGAGAAACGACGTGTTGATGCGGAATGATGGAGGGCGGAGCTCTGCGACGCCTAACGAGCGTCCTCGGATGATCCGCTTGAGAAGAAGCTCGCGGAGCTCGCCCCTCCATCATGCCAGTCTCTCTCCGAGTTCGCTCAGGGGCAAGGCTGTCTCTCGACATCTAACGCGGAACGATGGAGTCGGCGCGCCTTCGCGCCGAAGAGTTAGGCAGCAGCGGCCCGAGGGCGGGCCGTCTCCATCACCTTTTCGGAATCGCTCGCAGAATCAAATCCCCCCGCCAATCAGGATTTGCTACGCCTTCGCGATACGCCCGTAGCGATTCTACGGAAGAGTTCACACGCAGGTTGCTGTAAGATCCATCGGCGTTCTGCCAGCGCTCATGCCAGTAAACCGCCGCCTTAATGCGCGGATAACGCGTGCGAAACAGCGTAAGTCCCTGCGCAATCCACTTGGCTTTGCCAACCCCACCTCCTTCCGCCGAGTGCGGGAACTCGCCCGTCGCCCATTCGGCGATCATGATTGGCTTATGCGGGTCGAGCCTGGATATTTCCTCGTAGGGCCAGTTCACCAACGAAGGAATATCCGGGTTTGGTTCGTCCTTATACTGCTGTCCATAAACGCTCAGGCCGAGCCAATCGACGTAATCCGAACCCGGATAGTAGGCAGCCGCGCAATTCCAGGTTTCGTACGGATAGGGATAATTGTTCGTATGAAACATCCACTTGATGTTTGAAGCGCCACGCGCTCGGACGCGATCCGCGACGTGGCGAAACGCTTTGCGAAATGTTTCTGGACCTTTCCAGTTGTTCTGGTCTTTGTTCCATTCGCCGCCGCCGTAGTAGGATCCTGACCACGGGAACCAGGTGCCATTCATTTCCACGCCGAACACGACAATCATTGGATGACCAAAATTCCGTGCGGCGTCGCCCCACTTGTCGATGTACGCGTCCCACCTGCCAGAAATAATCGCGGTCAAACTAAACTTGTCCGGCCCATGATCCTCCTCATAGGGCCGGTCCCATGGCGACCAAAACACAAGCGGCAGCGAACCGTGCCGCCAGATGACATTGAGATTGTCCACGGGGAAATTTTGTTCTCCCCAGTAACTGGACGACGCAATGATGGCCTGATGCTTCCCGACCATCTGCTCGAACTCCTCGATTGTCTCTAAAGTGACGTCGTCCTCCGCGTCGCCAAAATCCATGAAGGCGCCGGTGTATGCGCCATGTTCAGGAATCGCCACCTCGACCGGGCCATTCGGATCGACCTGCGAGACAGCTACTCCCCGGCGACAGCCAATTAGCGCGAAGTTAGATGCAATCGCTGCAGCGATCACGATAAAAACTGCATGGCTGCGCATTTGGTTTCGCACGGTCCGTACAAAAAATGGTGTGTCCAGAGTCGAAGCGGCTTCGAAGGCAATAACTGTAGAGGCAGCCGTGCCGGCTGCAATCGTGGCGGGTTTTTGCGGGCGGCACCCTCCCATTACAGCTGTTCGATCACGGTGTGCGCAGGAATCTGGGCAATTTTCCTTGCTGGAAAACTATATTTAACAGCAGAATGCCGGTGATCGAAGCAACGGATGCAGGTAAAACTTCTCAGCTTTCTGATCCTGTCATTCATCTCAGTCGCGCAAGCTGACGATTTTAAAACAGTTACTGGAAAGGAATATAAGGACGCCACTGTAAGCCGGGTCGAACCGGACGGCATCGTCGTAACCAGTAAGGCTGGCATCTCCAAAATTTATTTCACCGAACTTCCTAAGGACGTTCAGCAGCGCTTCGGCTATGATCCTCAAAGAGCCGCCAATTACTCAGCCCAGCAAAGTGCCGGACTCGACTAAGTCCGAAAGGAGCAAGCAGAAGCCTCGCGGCGGGAAGCGGAAGCGACCCAAAAGGCAAATCAATATCGAGCAGAACAACAAACTCGACAGAATGAGCTTCGCGCGCTGCAAAGCCGCTACGAGGAACTGCAGAGGCAGGAAGATGAATTACTTCTCCGTATCGGTGAGGCGAAGAAACCGGGACCAGCGTATTACGGAGGTGAGAACAACAAAACTCTTCGCCACTCTCCGAATCCGCAAGCATCGCAGTTGCCGCTTCTCCAGAGTCACTTGAAAGATGTTCGCCACGAGAAAGACCAGGTCAGGAAGCGTTTGGAGAAGGCGCAGCGGTAACAGTGAAAAGCGATGCGAAGACGCATCGCACTCCAAAAAGTTTCGCAAAACGAGGATGGGGTCTCCAGGTATTTTGCAGATAGGGACGCTGCGCAGCGCCGTCCGGACGCCGCTGCGGGGCGTCCCTACCGTTGTGCGCTTCGCCTTCGCATCGCTTTGTCTTAGCGGGATCAATCTCACCCAACTAGCAGCGGCAACAGACGCACGTGCTGATGAAAAGCCATTTTCGCTCTCTGCCATCGTCATGGCGAATCACCCGGTAAACCAGTGCGTGCCAACCAAGGCGTTAGGCGCCGGCGTTGATGGTCACGAGCGGGATGAATGTGCTCGGATGTTTACGGACAAGAACATCGCCGAGATGCGATCAGCCGGGTTCGGGCCACTTACATATCGACTGCGGACTGAATTGGCCGGTGAAGTCTGGCATTGGAATCCGCGAGGCACTTGGAACAATCCCGCTAATCAGTGCGGATACTGGATCTCTGACGATTCACTGGCGGAGCCGATTAATCTCTCCTACGGCTATCGTTTGCCGCGACGCGGAAACACGATCGACCAGGCTAACGATGATGGTTACTCACGCATCACAGACGGCAACGAAGAATCATTTTGGAAAAGCAATCCGTATCTCGATTCCCACTTCACAGGCGAAGCCGATGATGCCCATCCGCAATGGGTGGTGATCGATCTGGGCGCCTCGAGACCGGTGAACGCCATTCGGATTCATTGGGGGGCGCCATACGCCCGGCAATACAGGGCGGAGTATTGGAGCGGCGATGATCCGATGCATTTGCACGCCGATCGGAAAGACGAGTGGCGTCTTTTTCCAAGCGGTGCGCTGAACCGCGGATCGGGCGGCGACGAATCTGTTCGGCTATGTGCAAAACCGCTTGCGGTTCGCTTCGTCCGCGTCGTAATGAGCCGGAGTTCGCAAGCAAGTGCGCAAATATCGGACGACATTCGCGATCGGCTCGGATTTGCGATTCGCGAGATTGAGCTCGGGAGTGTCGACCCGCCTGCGCCCCACTCCGGCAGGGCAAGTAGCCGCAATCATTTCCACGATTACATCCGTCATGCGCCCGGTCGGTACGGGCAGACGGTAATTTATGTATCATCGACCGATCCGTGGCACCGCGCCGAGGACATTGATTACAAAATCGAGCAACCAGGACTCGATTTCATCTTGCGCAGCGCGCTGACGAACGGCTTGCCCGTGCTTGTGCCTGTCGGCGTCTTGTTCGACACGCCGGAAAATGCAGCAGCTGAGATTAGCTATCTGAGACAATATCCTCTCGAAGGAATCGAGCTAGGCGAAGAACCCGACGGCCAGTGGGCATCGCCGGAGGATTATGCCGCGCTTTACGCTGGAGTTGCTCGTAGGCTCGCAGCGATGAATCCGCGTTTGAAACTCGGAGGACCAAGCCTGCAAAACTTCGACGGCCAACTTCTCACATGGCCTGATACATCGGGCAATCGTTCATGGATGACTAGGTTTCTCAAATGCGTTCGAAGCGCGGGAGTGCCCTTCGATTTCTTTTCGTTCGAATTCTATCCGTTCGACAATGTCTGCACCGATGCGGCGCCGAAGCTGTTGCAAACTCCAAAGCGTCTGGGTGAAATGATGACCAGCTTGCGAGCGGATGGCGTTCCTGCGGCAATTCCATGGTTGATGACGGAATACGGCTATTCCGTTTTTGCGGGACGCCATGAAGTGGACATCGAAGGCGCGCTCTTCAATGCGGACACAGTGGGAACGTTTCTAACACTCGGCGGCTCCAACCCGTACCTGTACGGATACGAGCCAAATTATCTCGAAGACGAGCTCCAATGTTCTTGGGGCAACCTGATGATGCTGCAGCTGAATCCAAACAGTGATGAGCTGAATCGCCTATCGAGTTACTACGGCGCCCAACTAATCACAAAGGAATGGATGCAACCAACAAACGAAACACACGAGATCTTTCCCGTGAGCGTGTCTAGCGCGACCCTCACCCCAACCCTCTCCCTGGCCAGGGAGAGGCGGACGACGAAGTCGCCGGTGAGGGTCGACCCGCAGAAGCCAACAGGATCATCTGCTGTCAGCGTCTATGCAGTACGACGACCGGACAAACAATGGGGCCTGCTGGCGATTAACAAAGATCCCATGCGCACAGCACAACTTAGCCTGGAGTTCGACTTCTCAGGCGCGCGACCGCAGGCAACGTTCGTCGGCAGCGTAGATGTAATTCGGTTCTCGCGCGATCAGTATGAATGGCATGAGGACGGACCAAACGGTCACCCCATTCGAAGCCTCCCGCCAGCTCACTTCACACAAGAAGCATCTTCATTCTACGAACTGCCCCCGTATTCTCTCACTGTCTTGCGCGGAAAGTTTCCAGACTGATGGGTAGCAACGGGCCTGCTCGCGAATGGAGCCGCAGGGATGCGCGCGACATAGATGGGCAAACCGACAGGTCGAATGGAGCGTATGGGAAAGCGACATAGAAGGCGAAGCTGCGAGGGAAGCAGTGAGCGAGTTGGGGAAGGAGCGAGCTTCAAATGAGCGGGAGCGAATAAGTCAAGCTTTCGGAGTTCTCAAGCGACTGGTTGAGCCATATCGTTTCAGATCGAAATTCTCTCGTTAAAAGAATCTGCGGAGGAACACCGCCGCTTCACCTCAGATGCCGACAATCTTGTTCGTTGCCTGACGATAGAATTTGAAATTGAGCTCGGTCTCGGGTCTACCGTCGTTCCAACCGGAAAACAATCTGAGCTCGATCCGGCCGAGGCGCCGCTTCGCGAGCGCGGTGCGCCTGATGGTGATGCTCACGCGGGGTGTTTGCCGCGCGATGCCCCGTTTTTTTGCGATGGCTTTAGCCGAGGTAACGACGCCGCTGGCGATGAGACCTGGCCCCTTCGTTCTCGCTCGCGAAGACGAAGATCGTATCTCCTTTGGCGATGTGCTTGCCACCATACATCGTCTTCTGAGCATTGAACGCGAACGTCTCCGCACACGGATCGCTAACCTCAGCTTTGATCGCAAACATCATACTTCCTTGGCAGGCCGTAGCCTCGCAGCGAAGGCTGCTCATCTCGCACCCTTATTCCATGATCGTGCGTCGTCCACGCCTAACGAGAACCGAGCTGAGCCACCCAGCACTTTGAAAATTGGGGTGCCATTATCAAAAGCTTACAACAAAGTGCCGCGTTGGTCGCAGTGTCTGGTTAGACTCTTGTTGGTCACGATCACTTCGCCGGATTTTCAGGCTCTGGCATGGACATCCCACCGATAATCTGCCAGTCCTGTCCGCTCCGGACCCACGCATGCGTGATACGCAGTGTATGCGACGCTCCAGTACCATCCTTGTCCACCCATCTGAACGTAATCCAGTAGCACGCAAAGGCGACGTTTCCCGTCACTTGAAGCGCAGCAGGTTTGAATTCGCCAGTCTTAAAGGCGAGCCCCTTAGTGGTCTGAGACGTAATCCAATCGGTGATGTGATCTTTACGGACAGGGGCAGAACTAACCGAGGGCCACCCTAGGAAATCCTTGTGCCATAAGCTGGAATAGGCGGCCAAGTCATTGGTCTCGACGTACCGCCAATATGCACGCTCAAGATCCCAGACTCTCTGCTGGTCGCCTGATCCCTGCAGTGGAGTCGTTGACTCGGACGAAGCGGCGTGCTCCGCAGTGCCGAGCAAACAAGCGCAAAACACGAGAACGCTGAGGCGCATAGTTCTAACGAGCCACAAGGTCAGCGACTGCGCGAATTACAAATGACTTCATAAAACAGTGAACGCCAAACATAATGGCGGCACGCGTTTCGGTGCATCGGTTGGTTAGGCGGTTTGTGCGCGATCATAGGTGAGCACAACGATACCGCTCTCAAACTGCTTGGCTGTACGAAACTGAAGCTCGTCTGGCGGCGATGAATGTGGCGCGAAAAGCGGAATACCCGCGCCGAGGAGAACTGGAAATACAGAGATAATGTACCGGGAAATAAGCTGCTCCGCGTGAAAAGACGACGCCAGCTTCCCACCGCCCATCAGCCAGGCGCGGCAAAGGCCACGTGATGCCAATACGTTGATAACCTTCCGAGGAATCTGCGCGGTGAGCGTGATGCTAGGATGAAGCACTGGCAGATCGCGTCGGGTAAAAACCCACGTTAGCTTTTCCGGCGAAGGCCAATGCCCGAGGTTGACCGCAAACTTATAGGTGTGACTTCCGAGTAAAAGTGCGTCCGCGGACGCCTGTAACTCGCCCGCACCGTGGTATTCTCCAGGAGTGTGGAATCGAGAAAGCCAGTCGACACGTCCATCTGCGGTCGCGATGTAACCGTCCAAGCTGCTCGCGACATAGTAAACGACATCGATCATGGCATGAATTGCGCCTAACGGAAACCGAGCAGGTTGGGAATCTGCGAGATAGACGGGCAAGGCCGACAGGGCGACTGAGCTGGAAAGATCATGAGTCAAAGAGATAAGCCACGGCTAGCGTTGAACAACATTACGGCAGGAGTGCGTGAGCGCGAAGACGCAAATCGCACTAGGGTAGCCGGGCACCGATTGGTTAGATCGCATTGCGAAATACGAAACTCTAATGCTCAGTCCGCTGACTGGTGTTTTGCAATGGCGGCAAGCGACCACAGATTCGCCGCAAACGCCAGAGTTTGCAGCACCGTTCTCACGCCGCCCCATAGCTTAAATCCATTGAAGGCATGCTTCAATAAAGCTACCTCTTCGTTTCCAATATGGCGCAGACTCAACATGAAAGGAGCAGCCTTAACAGTCATTAAAAGCCCCGCAACAGCCAATGCCGCTGCCGCGTAAACCGGAATAGCCACGAATCGCTCGTGCTTCGCCTGGCGTATGAAGGTCGCGGCTGCGGCAAGTGAAAGCAGCGTGCCACCAATCGCGAGTAACGGATATAGCACGAACCCGTTGCCCAAGTCCGCCAATCGGCTGTACTTCGCCCATCCGAGAACTCCGACTGACTGCCATGCCGGCATACCTACGAGGCAGCGATCTACATCCCCTCCAGCGAGAAGACCGTTCGCCAGAGTGGCGCTGAAGATAAATATGACGACCAATTGCATACCGGCCTAACGAGAATCGAGTGAGCCGGGAGGCCACGAGATAGACGGGTAAGCCCGAGAGGGCGAACACCGCGAGCTGGGAAGCCGCGGCGGGGTAGACGGAAAAGCCGCGAGGGTAGCGGTTCTCGAGCGGGAGCGAAAGAACCAATGAGCCGGGCAGATCATGAGTCAAAGAGCTGGGCCACCGCTGGCAGCGGCAAGCTTTGCTTTACTCTTAACTATCATCTCTCAACCCTCAACTTTCTTAGTACAGCGGCCAGCGGTTCGCTCCAGCGCTTGGTTAGGCGACTGGCGTGCCTGCTCGCAGGTGTGGAATGGAGGGGTCAGACGCCATTATGTGAACATGATGCGAAAGCGCAGTCCAGGCTTGCAGCCGAACTGCTGGGGTTTGATGAAGTGCTCGACCAGGATGCCTCCATTCGCTTCGATCACGCGCTGTGACGGTATGTTGTCTGGATCAGTGGTGATCTCCACGTACGGAAGGCCGACTGCCTTGGCTTCTGGAAGTATGAGGCGCAGCGCTAACTTTGCGTATCCGCGGTGCTGTTTCCACGGCACGACGGCATAGCCGATATGCCCCAGACAATAGGGCGGTAGCGCCGTAGTACCTGGCTGCCACCGCACCCCGATGCTGCCGCAGAATTCGCCGTCCCAGAGCCAGCGCCTGAAGCCCGGGAGGCGCTTGGCCGCCGAACCATCTGGAAGAGTGATGGGCGGACCCTTAGCATCGCGGTCTTCCATGCTGGCGAGAAACGCCGCTGCATCGGCATGAATGCGGGAGAGCTCTTCCCGTGCGGCCTCGACACCGCGCTCGTTGTCGGCAGACCACCCACGCTCGAGCGCCGCGACATAGCTCGCAAGGTGTTCGGGGCCGGGACGCACGAGCTGCATACTAGACGGCTAATGAGACACAAAATCAGCGACCGCGTGAGCGAGAAATGATGTTCGCATCCTCTCAAAGCTAGGCATAAGGACGGTCCGCGTTCGCTGCATGGTTTGGTTAGCCGATTTGCCCCCTCGATGCGAAATACGGGGACAAGAAAGCTAGAAACAATGCCCAAGCACAGCAAACCATAAAAGAAAAGTGCGTCATTTGGGACACGGAATAACCGTATCTTGAGCCGCGACGATTTGCCATTGCCCGTTGCGCTTTAGCCACGTGTCAGTCCACACCTGGCATCGCTTTGCCTCCTTGCCGTCTTCGGCCTTGCGGATGCGGCTTTCTGATCCGTACGCGATGGCAATGGAGTCTCCGAAGAATCGCACCTTAACGTCCCCGAGCTGACAGTCGCGATCGACTGCCTTGGGATCAGTAGCGATAGCTTCTACCGTGTCGTAGCGATGACCGTCGGTTGCCGTTCCTTGAAAGTCGTCTGCTATAACGGCCTTCAGGTCTGGGGGCTACAGCTTGAGCTGGCCCATTTCGCCTCTATAGCGATAATGAATTTAACGGTGGAGTCGTCTGGCGATCCCCATCTGCTGTCCTGGGCAATGCCTTGTGTTGTGAGACAACCAAAAAACGAGATCGAAGCAATGAAGAGTCTTGTGCGTGACATATGTATCCTCCTAATGGCACTGCCGAGTTAAAAAAGGCCATAGTTTTACCTCGCCGCCTAACGAGAACCGAGCAGATTGGGAATCTGCGAGATAGATGGGAGCCAGGAGGGGTGAGCATTGGGAACTTGCGAATCAAAGCGCGGCTACGCTACAGTTGAGAATAAACTAATCAAGATCGACATCGACGCGCAACGCCAAAGAGCGGTTGGCTGCAGCGATTTGTTAGAAGAAAGCAAACCGATTTGACTCTTGCCGCCCCGCAATATCTTCTCCGCTTAAATCATCACATCTTAAAATACCCCGCGCATTATGATCCAATTGTCACGTCTTCCTTGGCTTCTCCTTTCCGCTTTGTTCGCACTTCCCTTCTTCGCGGGACCGCTCCTGCCCGGCAGCCTACGGGCAGCGGAGGAGAAAAAAATAGAGTTCCCCGCGGCCAGCCAGCACGCGGTGGTAAAACAGCGTGTCGGGTTGACCGATATTGAGGTGGATTATTCGCGCCCGAACAAGAACGACCGCGAGATCTTCGGCGGCCTGGTGCCTTACGGGAAACTCTGGCGCACGGGCGCCAACGCGGTCACCAAAATTAAGTTTAGCAACGCGGTAACACTCGGCGGCAAGGAGATCCCGGCCGGTGAGTACGCTCTCTTCACGATTCCGACAGCGAACGAGTGGACCATCATCGTTTCGAAGGACGCGAAGGTGCAGAGCACGGCCGATTATAATCCGGAGAACGATGCCGTGCGTCTCACGGCGACGCCGGAAGCCCTTCCGATCACGATCGAGACCTTCACCATCGCGCTAGCTGATGTGAAAGGCGCTTCCGCAACGCTTAATTTCCTTTGGGATAAAACGCGCGTGCCGGTGAAGTTGACCACGGACGATGTCGAGCAGGTAAGCAAGCAACTCGATGCAGCCGCTAGCGCAACGACTCCGCTCGACCCGCGCACCGCCTATCAGGCCGCGGCCTTTTACTACGACAACAACAAGGACATGAACCAGGCGGCGAAGTGGATCGACCAGGCACTGGAGAAGAACCCAGACGCCTACTTCATGCACTACAAGAAGGCGCAGATTCAGGCGAAGCTTGGCAACAAGAAAGAAGCCATCGCCTCGGCGCAAAAGACGATCGATATCCTCAAGAAAGACAAAGCGCCGGACGAGTCCGCGATCAAGAACGCGCAGCAGATTATCGACAGCTCGAAGTGAGGATCAACTCCGACGTTGCCGGTCTCGCCTGGCGTTGTCCATCTCCCGCGGCTCTAGTAGAAAGTCTGAAACCGCAAGTTGGATGCTATCTCCACTCGCAGAGAGGGAACAACACTGCAAGAGGAGAAGCGAGAAAGAGTACCAACGGGCCAGCGTAGATGCTGCTCAGGTTTGATCGATCAGAATCGCACCTTTACTTGATTGAGGTGATGCTCATTGTGTCTGGCAACGCCGCAGCGACAGCGGCCAATGTTCAGGGAAAGGGGCGTGACGGAGATCACGCAATTTCTCACGCATTTGGCGAGAATCGGGAATGTCTCGGCGGCGACGCAGAACCAAGCGTTGAGCGCATTGTTATTCCTCTATCAGAAAGTGCTCAAACAAGAAGTTGGCTGGATTGATCAGGTAGAGCGAGCCAAGAAGCCCAAGCGCATCCCGATGGTGCTGACCCGGGATGAGGTCCACAAAATCTTCGCGCATATGCACGGGACGCCGCGACTTATGGCTGGGTTACTTTACGGAAGCGGCCTTCGTCTAATGGAATGTGTTCGCTTACGAGTAAAGGACGTGGATTTCGGATATGCGCGAATCACAGTGCGCGACGGTAAAGGCGCGAAAGATCGCCTAACGTATGTCTTGCGTTCGCTAAAGGACAATCAGTTTTATGTTGGATTGACCAGAGATGTGCCTGTGCGAGTGCAACAACATAACAACGGGCTGGTTACCTCAACCAAGAAACGCACGCCGTTTGAGCTT
>Ga0209058_1004008_pt1 | contig 11811 bp, 11 predicted proteins | sample GraSoiAngelo_147_FD_185904 | JGI IMG/M metagenome (GOLD analysis project Ga0209058, IMG submission 185904) | Grasslands soil microbial communities from the Angelo Coastal Reserve, California, USA - 14_1009_05_40cm (SPAdes) (version 2) | ecosystem: Environmental > Terrestrial > Soil > Grasslands ... | reverse complement strand
GACGAACAAAGCAGTGGCCGGCGCAAGGGTTTGCTTCGGTACTGGAATCGCTGGAGGCGATCGGACGACCGATGGTCGTGGTCCATCGAGGGCCCGCCGACGCCGATGCGGTCGCGGCGCTGCGGCTTCGGCTCGCCCGCGGCGTGGTGCTGCTCGAGGAGCCGCCCCTCGCGGGGCTCGCGGGCGTTCTGAGCCATGCGAGCGCATATCTCGGGAACGACTCGGGAATCAGCCATCTTGCTGCGGCGTTGGGTGTCCGGTCGACCGTGCTCTTCACGGCCGACCATGTCGCGTGGCGGCCCTGGCTTTGCACTGTGGAGCCACTGGTCGTATCGACGCAGACCGTCGAACCCGCCGACGTCGACCGAGTGCGGCGGGCGCTGGCGGGGCCCGGCGGATGAGGGGACGGGGGTGAGTGCCCGGCGTGCGCGGATCGGAATGATTCTCGCGGGCAGTGTCGTCATCGCCGCCGGCTTCGCGGTCGGGATCGTCGAGCTGATGCACTTCCCGAAAGGCACGATCTGGCTCGTCGTCGCGGCGGCGGCGGCGATAGTCGCCGCCATCCGCGCCGCTACGCGCTGAGCCGGCGCCCCTTGGCGGGGGCTCGTCCGTCGCCTCGATCCCCGCGTCGGGTGTTGCGTCCGGCGTCGGGTCGGCCACCGGGCCTGAGGGCTCAGCGAGCGCGAATCGATGGAGCAGGTCGAACGCTAGATTTGGTTCCCCTCTGACAGCGAGTTCGAACCAGAGGTCGAGGTGCATCGCGTCACCTCCCGGGCGCCTGGGCCCGCGTCGGTCTGGTACATCTGGACGACATCGCAGAGCACGAGGCGTGCCGATTACCGGAAGTGCACAGGATTAGCAACTTGACAAGGACAGGGGCGACCTCGCTCGGGCAGAAGCTCAGAGGCTCCGGAATTGTGCCCGAGCACTACGGCCCGACTATCGCCCGCGAATCAGCTCGTCGAAGGGGCCCGAGATCCGAAGGACCTCGTTGACGATCCAGGTTCCGGCCTTGATCCGGACGATGAAGAGATCGCCGGCGACGCCGGCTCGCTGCGTCTCGGGCGTGACCGGCGCGAAGCCGAGGCTCCGGGGCGCGTCGTTGTCGGTGAAGCTGGCGAACGCGACACGTCGGCCGTCCTGCGTGAGCACGAAGATCTGTCGCTCGTGGCGGTCGGCAACGAACAGATGGCCGCCCGGACTCACGCCGATCGCGGCCACCACGGATCCGCGGTGCACGACGCTCGACGTCCCCGTGGGGTCGATCCGAACGATCTCGCCCGGCCCCTGCTGAAACGGAGCCTCGGCAGCGCCGTCGCTGGCGACCCAGACCTGGCCCTTGTCGTCGGTGGCGAGCAGGCGGGGCCGGGTCACGGCGAGATAGCGAGGGTCGACGACCCGGCCGTCGCCATCCAGTCGGACCACGACGTTCTGGGCGCGATCGGTGACGTAGACGTTGCCTTCCGCGTCGACGGCCGCGCCCTCGGGCTGCTGGAACAGCGCCGGTGTGCCGCGCGGGGGGGTGCCGCCGGCCAGGAGCTCGGCGCGGCCGTCGGCCATGCGATAGAGCGCCCCGACCTTTCGTTCGCGGTCGAACGTGGTGACCAGAATCTCCTTACCCCGGCGCGTCCCGGCCACCTGCGGGTTCGAGAGCGGTGGGCCGTGGAGGAATCGTCGCTCGGTCTCGGGCGTGACGCGCGCGCCGCCCGGCGGGATTCGGTAGATCGGCCAGAGGTCGTAGGCTTCACCGCCGCCGTAGCGGCGCCCGGTTCGCGCGAGATACAGGGCGCCGGTGCCGTCGAACGCGATCGTGGAGGTCGAGGGGATGCCGCGGGCGCCGCGGCCCGAGTCCGTGTCGAAGCCTTCTCCGGTCACGTACACGTGGGTGCTGAATCCCGTCGGCAACACGATCTCGGCCGCCGCGGGAAGGGGAGCCAGCAGGAGCAGGAGCGCGAGCAGCCGGGCCGTCATCGGTCGGGTCTCTTCCAGATGTCGCGGTCGTGCATGAGCCGGATCTGCCGCTTGATGACCTTCTCGCGGTACTCGGCGTGCTTCATGGGCGCCCGCTTCAGGTAAAGGTTCTTGGGATAGATCGGCTTTTCGTAGAGCAGCTGGTAGAGCTCGGTGCGGAGGTCCTTCACCCAGTTGTCCCACTGCGCCCGGGCCCGGTGGTCGCGCAGGGCCTGGATGTCGACGACGCCGCCGACGTACGTCGAGCCGGCGCCATAGTCCTGGCGGCCGACGATCCGCCCCTTGTAGTCGATGATGAAGGAGCGGCCGCCGAAGGTGTCGATGGGGGTCGTCTCCTCGGGGAAGAGATAGTACGTCCCCATGTTCGGCGCCACCAGGTACATGTTGTTGTCGAGCGCCCGGGCACGGCTCTGGATCTCGAAGATCTCGTTGCCGGTCGCCGGGTGCGGATACGAGGCACGATAGACGACCTCGGCGCCGTTCAGCGCCAGCGCCCGCGCGTTTTCGGGATACGAGCCCTCGTTGGCCATCATGATGCCCAGGCGGCCGATCTCGGTGTCGGCGACCGGCCAGAACGCGTCGAGGGTGCGCCCGTACTTCTCGATCCACCAGTCGTAGACGTCGTGCGGGCACACCGAGTGCTCGACCGGGAAGAGCGGTGACACCTTGTAGTGTTTCAGGATCACGCGGCCGCGCGGGTCGATGATGAACCCGACGTTGAAGAAGCGATCCTTCAGATCGGGATGGCGAGCCTTCGCCTGCGCCATGACGAACGCGTTGTACTCCTTGGCGATCTTGCCGAGCTCTTCGGTCTCCTCACCTGGAATATCGATCGCGCACTCCCGGGCAAAGGTCGCGTGGTCGAGGTCGAGCACTTCATCGTTGAACGCCTGCAGCGCTCCCTCAGGGAAGGCGATCAGCCTCACCGGAATATCGAGGCTCGACAGCCACGACGCCGCCTTCACCAGGTGCGAGAGATGCTCGAGGTTGATCTTGATGTCCTTGCGCTTGCGGATGCCGCGCACGGTGGGGACGAGGCCGACGGCGGTGTACGGCTTGATCATGCGCGCGCTCCTTGAGGAGACATCAGCGGGTGGTAACGCACGTCACTTCCCGGACGCGATCGTCGTGCAGCTCGACCGCCACCTCGTACTGTCCGGCGCCGTTGCCGTTGGCGCCGCGATAGATCATCGTGCGCCGCCCCGGCGGCGTCACACGCTCGCGCTCCTCGTCGGGCCGCCCGAGCCGCGCGACGACGTCGTCGTAGCTCGTGCCGGCCGGAATCAGGGCGCCGACGGCGTCGCGCGGGGGCACGGCGTCGTTCTGCGGACCGGGGGCGGCCGCCAACCGCCGGCGGGCGCGGAACCGCCGGCGGATCCGGCGGCTCACGTCCTTGCTCAGGATCAGCACGCCCGCGAAGTTCGTGACCAGGATCAGGATGGCGGAGACGATGACCGGCCGCCAGTTGATGCGGCCGCCGAAGTACTGGAACTGGACACGCAAGCTCTGCGCGGTGATGTCTTCCGCGGGCAGCAGCGCCAGCGCCACGACCTCGCCACCGGCGCGCACGCGGCTCTGCCGCCGGACCGCGGTGGCCGGCGAGATCTCCTCGAGCTTGAGGTGGTCGGAGTCGCCGAAGTTGGCGATGACCAGCGAGTACTCGCGGGCCAGGTGCACGATCCGGTGGCGGCGCTCGTAGTAGAGCGCGAAGAGCCCGAGCGCGGGCGGCCCCAGGTCGCCGAAGCCCGTCGTGAGGACGTAGCGCCGGCCCCAGAAGAGTTCGTCGATCCAGGTCGCCGCCTTGGGCACGATGAGCCCGCGGAGCGGCATGGCGAGAGCGACGAGCGAGAGCGGATCGACGAGCCGCGGCGTCCACGGGATCTTGATGAATGTGACGGCGCCGGACTGACTCCCGGTCCGTGCGAAGCTGACGTAGGACGCGGTCACGTCGATGGGGTCGCCGAGCGCGGCGGTGCCGACCTGCATTCGATCGCGGGTTCGCAGCATCAGCCGACCGCTGCTGGCCACCGCGAAGCCGCGGCCCTCGATGTCGCGCACGAGCTCGGGGTCAGCCGGGCCGGGCGCGGTGCGCTCGGCGATCTCGGCGGGCCAGAGGAGATAGAGGTCCTGGGCGATGTCCGCAGAGCCCTGCCCCGGCCTGGCCGTGAGGCTCCAGGAGAGATTGACGGTAACCGGCCCGAGGCCGGGGCTCACGTTGGCCACCACGAACAAGGGACCGATCAGGAACCGGGGGCTCGGCTCCGAGGCGAGGAACACCTGAGCCTCGATCGTCGTGGGCGCCGCCGCGCAAAGCGTGACAGCCAGGGCCACCCACGCCTTGGTCATTCACCGCTCCTTTGTTAGGTGAACTGTTAGCATAGCCGATGGTGTTCCTCCAGCCCTGAGCGCGTTCGCGCCGATGCTAAAATGACGCACGTGGAAGGCACGGTGACCGGACGGGAGCGCGTGGTCGCGGCCTACAAGGGGGGCTTCGCCGACCGCGTGCCGGCGTACCCCATCGCGGGCTCGTTCGCCGGCTGCCTCGACGGGCTGTCGATCGAGGAGTACTGCACGAATCCCACCAAGGCCGTCAAGGCGATGCTCAACTACTACGAGCGCTACCAGCCCGACATCATGATCGCCTTCAACGACCTCGCCAAGGAGGCGGAGGCGGTGGGCTGCCACGTGAAGTACTCCGACTACGTCGTGCCGTCGATCGACCAGCACGTGCTCCAGGACGACAAGGCCAAGCTCGCGAGCCTGGAGATCCCCGATCCGCGCCGAGACGGGCGGCTGCCCGCCTTTCTCGAGCAGTGCGAGGCGCTCTCGGCGGCCCGGTTCCCGAGCGCGCTCGGCGCGGTGCTGGTGGGGCCGTGGACCATCGCGATGCTCCTGCGCAACCCCGAGCTGATGTGCCTGGACACGATCGACGATCCCCCGTTCGTCCACGAGCTCATGCGCTTCTCCACCGAGTATGCCAAGCGCCTCGGCGACGCCGTGCTCGCGACGAAGATCGGGCTCAGCTACACCGACCCGACGGCGTCCTGCTCGCTGGTGGGGCCGGACACGTACCGCGAGTTCATCAAGCCCTACCACAAGGAGCTGGTGGAGTACTTCCGGGCGAAGAAGGTCGGCACGACCGTCCACATCTGCGGGACCACGCACCAGATCCACGAGGACCTGGTCGACGTCGGCTTCGTGGCGATCACGATCGATCTCGACCAGCAAGGCGATCCGGCATTGAAGGTGGACCAGCTCGACAAGCTCGTCACGCTCGGCAACCAGCGCAACGTGGTCGCGATCGGCAACGTCGACGTGACGATCTTCGAGCGCGCCACCAAGGCGGAGGTCGAGGCCGAGGTGCGCCGTTGCATCGACACGGTCGGCAAGCGCTCGCGCTTCGTGCTCTCGACCTCGTGCGAGCTGCCGCCGCGGGCCAACCCCGACTGCGTCAAGTGGATGATGGACGCGGCGCGCGAGTACGGCCGCTACGACCGGATCCTCACGTAGCCAAGCCGGCCGCCCGCGCGACGACGCGCACCACCACCGGCGTCGCGCGGTTGCGCAACGCGACCTCGTGGCGCGGGAACGACGCGGCGTTCAGTCCGGCGCGCGTGGCCACGTCCTCGGAGATGACCAGCTCGCAGTCGTAGTCCTTGGTCGCCTGCTCGAGCCGGGCGGCGACGTGCACGGTGTCGCCGACCGCGGTCAGATAGAAGCTCTCGCCCCAGCCCATCCAGCCGACCACCGCCGGTCCGGCGTGGATGCCGATCCCGATCCGCATCGGTGTCGCCAGCTCGGGGGCGAGCTCGCGGCTCAGCGCGGCGACGCCCTCGGCCATCGCCCGGGCGGCCGCCAGCGCGTGGCGGCACCCGGCGGCGGGCCCGTCGTCGACGCCGAAGAGCGCCATCACGCCGTCGCCGGTGAACTGGTTGGCGATCCCGCCGGCGCCGGCGATGGCGGCGCCGACCGTCGCGAAGTAGCGGTTGAGGACGAACACGACGTCGTACGGCAGTTTGTTCTCGGCCATGCGCGTGAAGCCGCGGAGATCGGCGAACAGGACCGCCAGCTCGCGCTCGCGCCCCTGACGGGCGTCGGGCGTCATGGCCGCGGCCGGCTCCACGGTCGGCACCACGAGCGGCAGGACCGCAACATCGCTGACCGGTCGAGTCTGACACGCGAGCCGTACGTCCGGCGCGGCGCCGACGCGCGCGAGCACGCGCCGCTCGGCGTCGTGGGGCAGCGGGAGCTCAGTCAGGCCGCGGACGACCCGCACGCGACAGGTCGAGCAGCGCCCGCGACCTCCGCAGACCGAGGCGTGCGGGATGCCGCCGAGGCGGCTCGCCTCGAGGATCGTGAGCCCACGCGGTGCCGCCACCACGCGGCCGTCCGGATAGGTGACCCGAATGGCGCCTCGTCCCCGCGCGAGGCGGCGGACTCCGCGCGCGACCAGGACGCCGACCAGCGCCGCGAGGTACGCGTTCAGGAAGGTCTGGCGGATGGCCACGAGCATCGCGGACTCGGCCGGGCGTGGCGCGTGCGTCTCGCGCAGCAGCGTGTCGACCCAGCCGGGCGTGCGCGCCAGCGCCGCGACCTCACGGCCGGCCGCCACGAAGCCGAGAAGCGCCAGCACCGGTAGCAGCAGCGCGACGCAGAGCAGCCACGGCGCGGCCCGCGGATACCACGGTCGGAAGCGAAGCCAGTAGTGCATGCCGATGCAGCCGTGGAGCCATGCGATCACGAGCGTCGTCGCCTGCCAGATCCCGCGCGGTGGCCCGATGACCCAGAGCCCGAGCACGATGCGCGCATAGGGATCGTCAGCGCCCAGGCGCCACCACGCGATCCGCGTGCCCACGACGTGGATCGCGAGCAACGCCGGCAGCGCCAAGCCGAGCCCGTATTGCGCCGCCTCCCACGCGGGCATGCGCAGCGAGCCGCGTCGGTAGAGGAGCCAGAGGGCCAGCACGCCGTGAACGGTGAAGGCGCCGTAGAGGGCCAGCGTCCCGAGCGCGTTCCGCCAGAGCGCGATGAACCACCGCTGTCCGGCCTCCATCGTCTCCAACGAGACGAGGCCCAGGGCGTGGTTGCTCAGATGAAGGGTCAGGTAGGTGAGGAGGACGAACGAGGCGCCGAGCCGGAGGCGCCGGACGTCGACGGTGGTCACCAGCCGATGGACGCCCGGCGCCGTTGTGCCTACTTGATCCGCGGGAGCTGCTTGAGCGCCTCCGCGACCTTCTCGGACGGGTACTCGTAGTCCTGGAGCTTGCCGGCCAGGTAGGCCTCGTAGGCGGCGAGATCGAAGTGGCCGTGGCCGGAGAGGTTGAAGAGGATCGTCTGTCGCTTGCCGTCGCGCTTGCAGCGCAGCGCCTCGTCGATCGCGACGCGAATCGCGTGCGCCGACTCCGGCGCTGGAATGATGCCCTCCGAGCGCGCGAACTGCATCGCGGCCTGGAACGTGGCGAGCTGCGGCACCGCCATCGCCTCGATCACGCCTTCGTCGTAGAGCTTGCAAACGAGCGGTGCCATGCCGTGGTAGCGCAGGCCGCCGGCGTGCAGCGGCGCCGGGATGAACGTGTGGCCGAGGGTGTGCATCTTGACGAGCGGCGTGAGGCCGACGGTGTCGCCGAAGTCGTAGACGTACTTGCCCTTGGTGAGGCTCGGGCAGGCGGAGGGCTCGACGGCGATGATCCGGATCTTCTTGTTCTTGCCGGTGAGCTTGTCGGCCGCAAACGGGAACGAGAGCCCCGCGAAGTTCGAGCCGCCGCCGGCGCATCCGATCACGATGTCCGCGGCGTCATCGGCCTTCTCGAGCTGCTTCTTCGCTTCCTGCCCGATGACCGTCTGGTGCATGAGCACGTGGTTCAGCACGCTGCCGAGCGAATACTTCGTGTCGTCGCGCGTGGCCGCGTCCTCGACCGCCTCGCTGATCGCGATCCCGAGCGAACCGGGGGAGTTCGGATCCTGTTCGAGGACTTTCTTCCCGGATTGCGTGTCGGGACTCGGGCTGGCCACGACCTGGGCGCCCCAGGTCTCCATCATGATCCGCCGGTACGGCTTCTGCTGGTACGACACCTTGACCATGTAGACCTTGCACTGCAGCCCGAACATCTGGCACGCGAGCGCGAGGGCCGAGCCCCACTGGCCGGCCCCCGTCTCGGTGCTGAGCCGGGTGACCTTCTCTTTCTTGTTGTAGTACGCCTGCGCGACTGCGGTGTTCGGCTTGTGGCTGCCAGCCGGGCTCACGCCCTCGTACTTGTAGTAGATGCGGGCGGGCGTTCCCAGCGCCTTCTCGAGCCGGCGGGCGCGGTAGAGCGGCGACGGCCGCCACAGACGATAGACGTCGCGGATCTCGTCGGGGATCGCGATCCAGCGCTCCTGGCTGACCTCCTGCTTGATGAGTTCCATGGGGAACAGCGGGGCGAGGTCCTGCGGCCCGATCGGCTGCTTGGTCCCCGGATGGATGACGGGAGGCGCCGGCGTCTTGAAGTCGGCCTGGATGTTGTACCACTTCGTCGGGATGTCCTTCTCGTCGAGAAGGTACGTGGTGCGGTTCTTGTCGGTCGCCTTGCTGGCCATGCGGGCCTCCTTCGGAGCGGCGCCGGATCGAATCCGCCGGTGCGCTGCGGGGAAAAGTGCGCTAACGATACGAGAGCGCGCCCGGCGCTGTCAACACGGGCCGATCCGATCGGCCCTCATGGGCCGGATGCTACACTGGCTGCCAGGAGGCGGGGAATGAGCCGAACGCTGCGGTTGCCGCGCGCCAACGGAACGGTGGCGCCGTACACGCTAAGCGGGCGCGCGGCCGTCTCGGCGCCGGCCGGCCCGATCCGAGGCCGCGTCGCGTTCGCCGCGGTGCACGTGGTCGCCGATCCGCTCGCCGATGTCAACCCGACTCTCGAGGTCGCGCTCGACTGGGAAGCGACGCTCGCCTACCGGCGCTATCTCTGGTCGCTCGGGCTCGCGGTCGCCGAAGCGATGGACACCTCGCAGCGCGGGATGGGCTTGCCGTGGAGCGCGGCGAAGGAGCTCATCAAGCGCTCGGTGGCCGAGGCGAAGGGCGCCGACGGCGCGGTGCTGGCCTCGGGCGCCGGCACCGACCACCTCGAACCCGGACCGCGCGTGACGCTGGCCGACGTCGAGGCGGCGTACGAAGAACAGTGCGCGTGGATCGAGGGCTGCGGCGGGCGCATCATCCTGATGGCGAGCCGCGCGCTGGCCGCCTGCGCCAAGGGGCCCGACGACTACGCGAAGGTCTACGGGCGCATCCTCAGCCAGGCGCGCGAGCCCGTGATCATCCACTGGCTCGGCGAGATGTTCGATCCGGCGCTCGCCGGCTACTGGGGCTCGCGCGACCTCGATCGGGCGGCGGAGACGCTGCTGGCGATCGTGGGGGAGTACGCGGCGAAGATCGACGGCGTGAAGATCTCGCTCCTCGATCAGCGCCGCGAGATCGCGATGCGCCGGCGGTTCCCGAAGGCCGTCCGCATGTACACCGGCGACGACTTCGACTATCCGACGACGATCCGCGGCGACGGCGAGCGCGCCAGCGACGCGCTGCTCGGGATTTTCGATGTCATCGCGCCCGCAGCGGCGGCAGCCCTGAAGGCGCTCGACACCGGCGACGTCGCCCGCTACGAGGCGATCCTGGCGCCCACGCTGCCGCTCTCGCGGCACGTCTTCGGCGCGCCGACGCGCTTCTACAAGACTGGCGTGGTGTTCGCGGCCTATCTGAACGGCCACCAGTCGCACTTTCGGATGGTCGGCGGCATGGAGAGCGCGCGCTCGATCGTGCACCTGGCCGCGCAGCTCGTGTTGATGGACCGGGCCGGTCTGCTGCGCGACCCCGACCTCGCGGCGACGCGGATGGGCCGGGTGCTCGCAGTGGCCGGGATCGAGTAGCGCCATCGACGCCCCCGTGCCCAACGACTTCTCGTTCGTTCACTTCACCGATACCCACATCATGGCCGGGGGCGCGTGGGACAACGGCCAGGTCGACACCAGCGCCTCGCTGCGTCGCGTGATCGAGACGATCAACGCGCTCGAGCCGGCGCCGGCCTTCGCGATCGTCGGCGGCGATCTCACGAGCCCGGACCTGCTCGACCGCGGCCGGACGCTGGCCAGCGACGAATGGATGCCGTCGTACCGCCTGCTGCGGGAGATCGTGGGCGGGCTGCGCTGCCCCGCGCACTTCCTGCTCGGCAACCACGACGACCGCCCGGCCTTCCATCGTGTCATGGGCGACCGCACCACGAACCTCGACGCGACCCAGCACTGGAGCTTCGACCACGGCGGCTGTCACTTCGTCGGGCTCGACTCGCTCGTGCCGGGCAAGCCGTGGGGCGAGATCAACGCGCCTCAGCTCGAATGGCTCGACGCGGATCTGCGGACGCATCGGGGTCAGCCGACGCTGGTCTTCGTCCACCACCACCCCTGGCCGCTGGGGCTCGCTTGGATGGACGCCATGTCGCTGCGGAACGGCGAGCAGCTGATCTCGATCCTCGAACATCATCCGGCCGTGCGCTGGATCGTCTGCGGCCACGTCCACCAGGACTACGAGGTCCAGCGGGGCAGCCTCACGATGCTCACGACGCCGTCGACCTGCTTCCAGGTCTCGAAGGTGTCTCAGACGTACAAGGTGCTGGCGGGACCACCGGGCTTCCGAGTCGTGCGCGTGAGCGGTCCCGCGCTCGCCACCCGCGTGCTCCACCTCCACGGCGCGAACGGCGCCGCCGGGCTCTGATCGGCGTCGCTAGAGGACGTGGAGCCACGGGCGTGCGGTGAGCGCGTCGGGCTTCCAGAACCCGGTCTCGGCGAACCACCCGAGCGCTTCGGCGGCGTCCGCGGTCTTCGCGACCGCGAGCGTCCCGCCACCCTCGAAGAACCCGCCGAAGGCGATCCGGCCGGCGCCGCGCATCTCGATCAGCGCGAACTGGGCCATGTCGTGCTGGTCCGTCGGGCCCTCGACGAGCACCGCCGGGCGCGAGCCGTCGAGCACGACGGGCACCATCTCCCACGGCTCGACGAACTGACTGAAGCTTCGGGGCTCGTAGCGCGTCCACACGCCGCCGAGCCAGTAGGGATCCTCCTCCATCGCGGGCTTGATCTGGGCGGGCTGTTGCAGGCGATAGAAGATGTCGGCGGTCTTACCGTCCGGGGTCGGCCCGCCGCCGATCAAGATGCCGGCGGCGCGCAATCCCTGGAGCCGCTCGATGTGCGCGCGCCGATGCCCCTCACGACGGGTCAGGTAGTCGTCGGCGGCGGTCACGGCGATGTGAAAAACGACCACGTCGCACCTCCGTGCTAGTGTGGGACGAGATGGAGCTTTTCGAGCGTTTCCGCTCGGGCTATTCGTTCCCGCTCGACGACTTCCAGGTTCAGGCCACTCGCGCCATCGAGGCGGGCCAGTCGGTCATCGTGTCGGCGCCCACCGGCGCCGGCAAGACGCTCGTCGCCGAGTTCGCCATCCACCAGGCACTCGCGGCCGGCCGCCGTCTAGCCTACACGACTCCGCTGAAGGCGCTCTCGAATCAGAAGTTCGCCGACTTCACGCGCGCGTTCGGCGCTGATACGGTCGGCATCCTGACCGGCGACGTGAAAGTGAACCCGCGCGCGTCGATTCTGGTCATGACCACCGAGATCCTTCGGAACGCGCTCTACGGCAGCGGCCTCGACGACCTCGGGTACATCGTGCTCGACGAGTGTCATTACATGGGCGACGAGGGCCGGGGCACGGTCTGGGAGGAGATCATCGTCAGCGCCCCCAAGGACGTGGCGCTGGTCGCCCTCTCCGCGACCGTCGCCAACGTCAAGGAGATCGCCGACTGGATCTCGATCGTCCAC
>Ga0209058_1004007_pt1 | contig 11811 bp, 6 predicted proteins | sample GraSoiAngelo_147_FD_185904 | JGI IMG/M metagenome (GOLD analysis project Ga0209058, IMG submission 185904) | Grasslands soil microbial communities from the Angelo Coastal Reserve, California, USA - 14_1009_05_40cm (SPAdes) (version 2) | ecosystem: Environmental > Terrestrial > Soil > Grasslands ... | reverse complement strand
CCCGAATCTCGGGCCTGTCGCCCTGCGAGCCGGTGGGCGCGAATGACACGAACGGGCCGAGAACCTCCTTCGGCATGGACGAGCCGATGATCTGCACTGGATGGCTGAAGGTGTAACATCGACCTTCCCGGGCGAGCGGGATCCTGGCTCGGGTCCGGCCTCGCCACAGCCAGCGGGTGAAGATAGGTCCAGCTTCGTACGTCCTTGGACCTGTAGAGCGGGGCAATTCCGCCTTTGCCCGCTTCACCGCAGCCGATGGTCATGTACCAGGCGTCGCCCTCTTTCCACACTGCGGGATCGCGCCAACCAATCGCTCTGATGCCTTCCGGAGGCGCCGCCAATACCGGGTTTTCTGGAATCTTGATCCACTTCGTCAGGTTGGGATCGTTCGGATCCGCCGCAATGGCGACCATCTGGCGCTCGGGAATGATTCCCTTCGCGCGCTCGGCGCGCTCGCTCTCTGCCGACCACGTTGCGCCGGTATAGACGATCGTTGGAATACCGTCGACGATGACCGCGGAGCCGGTCCAGCAGCCGTTCTTGTCCGGACCGCCAGGCGTAGGAGCTAGCGCGATTCCGACGTTCTTCCAATGCACGAGATCGGTTGATACCGCATGGCCCCAATACTTCGTCGCAAAGTTATTGATCGCAGGCGCGTACTGGTAGAAAAGATGATACCGGCCACGGAAGTGCAGAGGGCCGTTCGGGTCATTGAGCCATAGCGACGGTGGCATCAGATGAAACCGCGGACGGTGTCTGTCGCTCGCGAGCGTGCGTGGCGTGGGAGCCTGGCCTCGCAGCGTCGAAGACAATGCGAGCGCACCCCCAGTGGCGGACGCTGCCGCCATGAATTCGCGCCGTGTGAGGCCATGGCATATCACGCGACGTTCATTTGATCCGATCTTCACGACAGCAATTACTTGTAATCGTGGAGCGGCACCCGCCCGTACCAGGTGGCGCGGAAGCCCGCGCGATCGTCGAACCACGTCATGTGTACGAAGTCGTCATCGAGGGCGACACTCACGAAGTCGCGACCGAGATTGCGCATCCCGCGACGGCGAGACACGCCAGGTGACGGCGCGGTGCTGACCTTGAAGGGCGCGGTGAATGTTTTGCCGCCGTCGCGCGTGATGACCGAGTAAATCTCGAACTGCTCCGGCATGTCTACGTACGACCAGACCTCGTGCCACCCTCGGCCACCACCTCGGCCCGTACCCGGCGTAGACGTTGGAGAGACAGCCCGCCAGGTCAGCGCCATCACTCCCTTTGGGTTGTAAGCTGCGGTCAAGTTGGCGACGCTTGTTCTGGGAACGACGGCAGGCGAGGCGCCTCTTGCGAACGTCTTTCCCGCATCCTCCGTGACGTAAGAGTCAATTCCGCTTGATGAAGCGCTGAGAACGGTGAACGTGCCTCTCTTCGTCGGATTCGCCACCACGAGCAGGCCTCCCGGCCCCTGGCTGACTGGTGGCGGCCCAGGCACTACGTAGCGCTGGAACGTCTTGCCATCGTCGGTGCTCACGCCGAACACGCGGCAGGGACATTTGGCGTTCAACGAGGCCGGCACAGTTGAGGCGATATAGGCGATTCCCATCATTCCGTTCGCGACGTCATAGCCGCTGCCTCCAGACTGCGGCCACTCCGCCGAATCAAAGGCATAAACCATCCGCCAGCTCACTCCGTTGTCGTCTGACATGCGGACGACGGTCTGCCGGTGAGGAGGTTCCGCTGCCCCGCTCTTTCCATCCACGTACAACTTGCCGTTCGACAGATCGACTCGGATTTCGGGCCTGTCGCCTTGTGACCCCGTCGGCGCGAACGATACGAACGGACCCAGAACCTCCTTCGGCATGTACGAACTGATGATCTGCACGGGATGGGAGAACGTGTGGCCCGCGTCATTCGACCAGATGAGCGCCGACCCGCCGAGATGTTGCCGGGTGTTGTAGACCGCTTTGTTGATCTCCTCTTCCGGCGCCGTGCCAAAGACGGGGAAGTGCGCCTCGCATCCGAGGATCATCGTTCCGTCCGGCGTGAACGCCGCGAATGGATCGAGACATCGGTACCTGCGGAAGTAATCGCGCATCGGATCTTCGATGGCCGTCCACGTCAGTCCGCGATCGCGTGTGAACACGAACTGGGTAATCGTCGCGCGCGGCGTATGCGTGAACTCCTCCTCGGTTTGCTCCCACTTGCCGCGATTCGTGTTGACGATGCACATCGCCGCAACGGCGATCTGGTTGGGGTTCACAGGGTTCACCGCCACCTGCGATTCGCCGCAGCCCCGGGTAGCGGTCCCGGCGAGGAGGTACTGTTCGGCGACGATCTCCTTATCAGGTCTCGCGTCCGTTTCGAGCACTGCTACTTGCGCATGCGGGTTCACCGCGAGCGCAAAACCCAGACAGGCGAACATCACACCCGCGATCTTCTTCATCGAGCAGAGACCTTCACATCTGCCTTGAACCGCTGCGGCGCGAATTCGGCGAGGTAGGTGCGCCAGTTGATCATTACCGCCTCGCGGTTGAAACCGTTGCCGCCATCGAGCGACGCCAGGCGAAGTACTCGCCAAGGACCTTCACGCCGCTCTCACTGACAATCGGAACCGCTTTCGTGTTGTCATACTCGATGTGCAGCATCTGCGGAGCGGCGTCGGTGAACGCTGGCCACTTGGACACGCCCGTGCCGTTGGGATTCCCCGTCTTCGCGAAGTTCGTCCAGTATGTGCGCATCGTCTCCGACAGGGCTTCGTCTCTCGGCGTTGGCGCGGGCCGATTGTGTTCCCTGAGCTGATGGAACACATACGGGAGCTCCTCGGAGTGTGGCGTGCCGTACCCGGGTCGTGGCGCGTTGGGCGGGAACGGCTCGTCGAAGTAATACAGGAACACCTTCGACTTGCCGGTCTTGTTCTGGAGACGAGCCCACGTCAAGGTGTGCCAACCAAACATGGTGTCGCGGGTCAGATCGCGAGCGGTCCTTTTCTCGGCGGCCGTCTCTCCGCCAGGATAAGCGGCCAGCAGCCTCTCAGCGAAGGGGCCGTATCGTTGACGTACGCTGTCGCCGTACTCCTTCTGCGAGCGAGGCGCTCCGAACGTGGCGCCTTCGTCAGAGTTGTAGCCGATCAATACGGGCACATCGAGATATCGCCCGGCCTCGTAAAGCTTGTACTGGTCGTCAGGAATGATCCATCCGTCGGTGATTGGCCAGGACACACCGCGCTGACGCTGAGCCGCGGCCAGCAGTTTTTCGGCGAGAACCTTGCGGAGTTCCGTCAGGCTCGAGGCGCCGATCGATTGCGCCCAGGTCGTGCCTTCTTTCTCCGCCGCGTCGAGCGGGCGCATGTTCTCACCCGGTCCGCCGCCTGCGCGGACCGGACCGAAGGATCCACCGCTTTCAGAGATCGCGGCGTGGAACAGGCCCTTCGCCAGTGGCGATGCGCAAAGCTGGCTGACAGCAATGGCACCCGCTGATTCGCCGAAGATCGTTACGCGGCCAGGGTCACCGCCGAACGCGGAGACGTTCTTCTGCACCCATTGCAGCCCGGCGATCACATCAAGCAGGCCATAGTTGCCTGAGACATGGCGTTCGCTCTCGGCACTCAGGTCCGGATGCGCGAGAAAACCAAACACGCCAAGGCGGTAGCCGATCGAGACCACCACGACGCCCTTCTTGGCCAACCACTCGCCGTGATAGAGCTGCTCGGCCGGCGTACCAGCCACGAAGCCGCCACCATGAATCCAGACCATCACGGGCAGTCGCTCGGCGGCCCGCGTCGCCGGCGTCCAGACGTTGACGAATAGACAGTCTTCCGAGGGCGCGGGCAGATTTGCGATCGCCGCGTTGGTCTGCATGCACGCGCGGCCGAACTCGTTGGCGGCGCGGACGCCTTCCCACTTGGGCGCGGGCTGGGGCGGGCGCCATCGAAGAGTCCCGACGGGCGGCGCCGCGTACGGGATGCCGCGATACACCGTCAGGCCGCCGTCGACGGTGCCATGAATCAGACCGCCGCCGACTCTGACAGGCGTGAGTGTCCGGGCCGCTGTCGATGCGAGCGCAACGGCGCAGAGCACGATCGAGACGACACGAGATCGCAGTGCCATGTGCCTTCACCAATCGACGCGCAGGCCCAACTGGACGGCGCGCGGCTGATTCACCTGCGTCGTTACTCGGCCGAACAGAGGAGTTCCGACCTGATTCCCTGGCGCGCCGAAGCGGACGCGGTTGAACAGGTTGTACACCTCCGCCGTGAGCTGCAGGTGGACGCCGCGCGACATCGCGATCTGCTTGGCGACTGAAAAGTCCGAGTTGAACTGCGGGTCGAGCCGGATACTGCCATCGATGCGTGGAGCGTTGCCGAATCTCATGTCCGTGAACGGCACAGCTTGGTAGCACGCGGTGTTGAACCAGCCGCTATCGATGAGAGACTCGCGCGATCCGGACACGCTGGTGTCGCAGTTGGGGAGCTTGTCCGGACGCATGAAGGTGCCTTGCGCGCCGAAGAACCCGCCGCCGCCCCCCAACTGACTCAACGCGCTGCCGCCGCGCACCTGTGCGATCCCGAGCGGCGCTCCGCTGCGGAACGTCGTGATCCCGTTCAGGCGCCATCCCGACACCAGCGCATCCGCGATGCCGGTCGCATTTCCAAGAAACCGTCGTCCCTTCCCGAATGGCAACTCGAAGGTGTAGCCGACCGACAGGTTGTGCGGAATGTCGTACTGGCTGATCGAGTACTCGTTCTCGACGTGATTGTTGTCCTGGATCATTCCGCCTTGGATACCGCCCTCGTCGAGAAAGGCCGTGATGCTGTCTGTATTGGCCTCCAGTCGCGACCACGTATACGCCGCCGTAACGAGTCCGCCCGCGGTGAATCGTTTCCGGAACGACAGCTGCATCGAGTGATAGTCCGACCGGCCTTTGTGCGGATCCAATTGGAGGACGCGGTCGTATTGGGGAAACGGTCGAAGGAGCAATCCGGCGGCGACGGTCGGCTGCGACATCACCGTCCCGGGATTGGTGATGATTCCGAAGAACGGATTCGGTACTTGCCGCAACAACGCGTCCGATCCGAGCGCGAGGTATTGATCGGGGATTTGATTCACGTTGAGATTGGAAACCGTCGCGAATCCCTGAAGCAGAAGGTTCCGGCCCCTCGACCCGGCATACGCCACGGTCAGCACCGCGTCAGAACCAATCTGTTGCTCGATGGCGCCGTTCCACTGCTCCACGCGCGCGAGCGAATCACCGGGCGTCTTCGCGACGATGAGCTTCCCGTAAAAGAAACTCGGATCGACATTCCTTCGCAGCGGCTGATTGATGCCAAACGGCAGCGGGTTGGACACGCTGGTCAGAATCGAATTCGGGCTGCCGCTCTGTACCTGGAACGTATTGGACACGGAAGTCTGGGCCGCGTTGACCGCCGAGAGATTCGGGCCGTCCTGGCTGAGGCTGATTGGGGGGTACGAGATGCCGTATCCGCCGCGGAGCACGGTACGGTCGGTGATCCGATAGGCGACGCCGAGTCGCGGCGAGAAGGCATTCCAGTGGAGGTTGTCTTCGTACTTCGACGGCCACTCAGTGCTGTTGACGAGCGCCACATTCCCCATGACTGTCTGGCGCTGTCCGGTGACCGGGTTAACGAACGACCCGAGCGGGCTCGTCTGGGCCGGCAGGAACACCGTGTCGTTTCCGTTGACCTCGTTGAAGTCGCTCGGCTGATCCCACCGCAATCCCAGCGTCAATGTGAGCCGCTTTCCAGCCTGGTACGTGTCGTCCACGAAGAACCCGAACGGTGTCAGGTTGACCCGCGACCCGCCGATGTAGTTCGTCGCGGCGCTCAGCGGCAGACCGAGCAACGCGGACGCGACGCTGCTACCGCCCACACCGGACGCTTGCGACGTCGCGATTGGATCGAACGTCAGCGTCACCGGACCGTTGGCCGGATCGCTGATCCACTTAACGGTCCGGACCATGCCGCCCATCTTGACCAGATGACTGCCGATGATCTTCGTCACGTTCGCCGATGCCGTGGTGATGTTCTGGTGCCAGTACAGTTGCGAGCCGATGCCATTGCTCCCGCCGATCGACGAGACGCCCGGACTCCCATTGAACGCCAGCTGCGGCCAATTCGCGGGGTTGGGAAATTGCGCTGGAATGCGGGACCAGTTGGGGCCGAGTAGTGAAAGGTCCACGCCGGAGCTGACGGGAAATTCGTGTTGGAATACGCCCAGGAACGACAGGCGCATGTCAAGGGTCGTTGTCCCGTTGTTGAACGTATGCGTGTCGCCGACGACGGCCTGGTGCGTAGTCACACCTGTCGGACCCTGTCCCTGCGTGCCGAGCCCCCACGCGTCATAGGCGAGGCTCTCCGCCTTCCAGTAGCTGTACCGCGCAAACAGCATGTTGTTGCCCGAGATGCGCTGATCGACCCGGGCGTTGACCTGATTGTTCACGGCTCCGATCGCCTGCTGCGTCACGAAGTTGTTCACGAGCCCAGGCTGGTTTGGAACTGGATAAAACTGCTGGAACATCCGGACGGTCACAGGGTCGAGCCGATCGGCACACATCACGTTCAGGACCCCGTTGCACTGGAACTGGGGGTTGCCCGGCCGGCTCTGATCGTAAATCGGTGCGAGCCCGCGAGCCGAGAAATCGCCGGCGCGCATCGCTGCCGTCGGGACGGTGCTCTGCACGAGCGTCGCACTGTGAAGAACTTCGCGCTCGAGGCCTGCGAAGAAGAACGTGTGATTTTTCCGCACGGGACCGCCGAGTGTCGCGCCGAACTGATTCTGGTCCATCGGCGGCTTGGTCAATCCCAGACGGCTTGTAAAGAAGTCTGTGGCGTTGAGCGCGTCGTTCCGCAGGTATTCGTACCCTGCCCCGCGGAATGCGTTGCTGCCCGCCTTCGTCGTGAGGTTGACAACGCCGCCCGCGTAGCTGCCGTATTCAGCCGAGACGTTGTTCGTGACGACGCGGAACTCCTGCACCACGTCCTGTGATGGCACGAATCCATTGACGTTGTTCGCTGGCGCATTCGCCGGCACGCCGTCGACGAAGAACGAGCTCTGATTCCCGAACCCACCGCCGATCGCGTAGTTGCCAAACCCAATCGCGTTGGTCCTCGCGCCGCCGGCCTGATTCGACACCAGATTTCCGGACGTGCTGCCCTGGGCGACGACTCCCGGCACCAGCGTCAGCAGGTTGTTCACATTGCGCCCGCTGAGCGGGATGCTGCGAATCGCCTCCTGCGGGACGACGTTGCCGAGCGACGCGCTGTCGGTTTGCAGCAACGGCGCCGAGCCCGCCACCGTGATCGTCTCGGTGATATTGCCGACGTCCAGTGTCACGTCGACGCGCGATGTGACGTCCACCTGCACCTGCACGTCACTCCGCACGAACTGTTTGAATCCCTGCAGTTCCACCTCGACCCGATACGCGCCCGCCGGCAGATTGGGGACCGAATAGCTTCCGGCTGGACCACTGAACGTGGTTCTCACGTTGTTGGTGCCGAGTGAGACGACTCGTATGGTTGCCCCAGGCACGGGCGCGCCACTGCCATCGACGACCGTCCCGACAATTGTCCCGTAGATCACCTGCGCCGTCGCCGTCTTCAACGTGCAAGCAACAAACGCGAGGACCATCACGACGGTCGTGCAACCCCGCACGCATGACCGAAGAGCCACGTCTCACCTCCAGCCGAGAACACACGGGGAGCAGTACGTTGCTCCGCCAAATGCGCCGAGATGTGTACACAGATCAATAATATGTGTCAATACTGAATAGCCGACACTCGAATCACTTAGGCTATGATGCGCGCTCGAGTGACACGCGCACCTGCACCACTCAGCGCCCCCCACGCGAGAGTTGCAGCAGAACGCTCAGACGTGTCTCGGACCATCGTCGCGAAACGGACGTCAGCTTGTCTTGTCAGGTCAATGTTTTTGTCGCGAACGCCGAAGCGAGGTGCTCGATGATTCCCGTGCCAGTCAACGCCAATCGAGTGTGCAAGTGGTTTCTCATGGTGCTCCTCTCGAGCCTCAGCGCGTCGCCAAGCGCCCAAACGCGAGGGCAGGCCGGCGAGACGCCGCCGCCGGGCGGAGGCCCCAGGACTCCGGTGGTGGTCTCGCCGGAAGTTCTTCCGGATCGCCGCGTCGTCGTGCGCCTCTACGCACCACAGGCTCGCGACGTGCGGATGATCTTCGAGCGAGGCGGGCAACCACTGACGAAGGACAACGATGGCGTCTGGCAAGCGACGCTCGGACCGCTCGATCCCGGCTCGTATCGCTATGGATTCAGCGTTGATGGCGCGGCGTTCTCCGACCCACGCAACATCGAAACAGAGCGCATGCAGGTGGTGACGCGCAGCATCCTGCACGTCCCTGGCGCGGCGTTCATGGACACGCGAAACGTTCCCCACGGCACCATCGGCGTCGTCACCTATTTCTCGACGGTGCTGAACAAGTTCCGGCGCTTTCACGTGTACACGCCGGCCGGCTACGAGGCGAACGACCGCAAGTACCCCGTGCTGTATCTGCTCCATGGCGCGAATGAATCCGACCAGTCCTGGAGCACGGTCGGGAGAGCCGGCTTCATCCTCGATAACCTGACCGCCGATGGCAAAGCGGTGCCGATGATCGTCGTGATGCCAAACGGACATATCGATCAGACACCGCCGCAGATCGGACGCGCCGCATCAGCGGGCGGTGCTCCACGACTGCGTGCCGAGCTCTCGGAGTTTCCTCGTGAGTTCGAGACCGATCTGATGCCGTACGTCGAGAGTCATTACCGAACGGCGACCGGTCGTGGTCATCGCGCGATCGCGGGGTTGTCGATGGGTGGAAGTCAAACGCTCGCCATCGCCTTCGCCCACCTGGATCGGTTCTCCGCCATTGGCGTGTTCAGCTCGGGGATCCTTGGCGAATCGCTGACGGAGTGGGAAACGACGCACCGCGGCGCGCTCGATTCTGCAGCAGTGAAGCGTGGACTGGAGACCGTCTGGTTCAGTACGGGGAAGGACGACAGCCTCATCGGCACCAGCAAGGCCACCGTCGACATGCTCACCCGACACGGCTTCCGCGTGTCGTTTACCGAGAGCGCGGGCGCACACACGTGGGTGAACTGGCGGGAATACCTGCGCGACTTCGCGCCGAAGCTATTCCGCTAGCCAAATTCAATGGCGGAGGCCACGCCAGCGCCTGTATTATCAAGAGCGTGGCGACCAAGTCCGAGGTGTCGAAGCACGATCGAATCCGGCAGACCCTTACCGAGGCCATTTCTTCAGGCGAGTACCAGGCAGGCCAACGACTGCCGAGCGAGTCCGAGCTCGTAAAGGTGTTCGGCGCCTCCCGGCCGACGGTTAACCGCGCACTCCGCGAACTCCAGCTCTCGGGCATCATCGATCGGCGAGCCGGGTCGGGGAGCTACGTCAGGCCCGACGCGGTTGCGCGCGGTTACGTGTTTGGTCTGCTTATTCCGGAGCTGGGGCGCACCGAGATCTTCGAACCGATCTGTCACGGGATGGCAGGAGCCCAGAACGGCAGTCACCATGCGCTGCTATGGGGAAGTTCCCTCGAGGACTCGTCCAACATCGAAGAGCAGGCGACGCAGGCGTGCCGGCAATTGGTCGCGAAGAAGGTATCCGGAGTCTTCTTCGCGCCGCTGGAGCTGACAAAAGAGAAGGACACCACCAATCTGCGCCTTGCCGAGGTGTTCGATAAGGCGGGAATTCCTGTCGTGCTCCTCGATCGCGACCTCGTTCCCTACCCGGAGCGCAGCCACTACGATCTGGTGGGTATCGACAACAGACGCGCCGGATACGTCATCACGGCACACCTCCTCAAGGCCGGCTGCCAGCGCATCGTCTTTATCGGGCGGCCCGGTTCCGCGCCGACGGTCGATGCGCGGATGGTCGGATACAAGGACGCGCTCGCCGACGCGGGATCGCGCTTCCGCGCTCACATTCACCGCATCGAGCCCGACGACCATCCCGCGGTCAAGGCGATTCTCGACAAGGTCCGTCCTGACGGGTTCATCTGCGCCAACGATTTCACGGCGGCCCACCTCCTGAAAACGCTCAATAAGCTGGGCGTGTCGGTGCCCGATGAAGTCCGTATGACCGGGATCGACGACGTGAAGTACGGCAGCCTGTTGTCCGTCCCGTTGACCACGATCCATCAACCGTGCGCCGAAATGGGCGCGGCCGCGATCAGCACCATGCTCGAACGTGTCCGCAATCCCACGCTGCCGGCGCGGGATATCCTGCTCAATTTCCGCCTCGTTGTCAGAGAGTCAAGCGGAGGGCAAAAAACGCGTTGACACGATACAGCGCCGCTAGTACTCTGCGGCGCTGGTGAAACCGGACAATAACGCTATATCAAATCTGTACTTACAGCACAACACGCTGAGGAATGGCAGCGGTGCGCGCGTCCTCGTCGTCGGTGAAGTGTTGTGGGATCAGTTCCCGAACTCCGCGCGCCTTGGCGGAGCGCCGCTGAATTTCGCGGTCCATCTCAAACGACTCCAGCACGCCCCGCGCCTGGTCAGCGGCGTGGGGACCGACCCGCTCGGCGAAGCGGCGAAGCAGGCGATCCGCGGTTTCGACATGGACGCCGCGCTCGTCCAGTCCACCAGCCGCTTCAGCACCGGCAGTGCACGGGTACAGATCGGGTCGGCAGGCCAGGTGTCGTTCACGATCGAGCGCCCTGCGGCCTACGACGCGGTGGAACTGTCCGACGCGATCGTGCGCGACCTCATCGAGTGGAACCCCGCCTGGCTCTATTACGGAACGCTGTTTCCCTCATATCCACGCTCGCGCGAAGTGCTCCTGGCTCTGGTGGCTGTGCTTCCACACGCGGCGCGGTTCTACGATCTGAACGTACGCACCGGGTTCGATTGTGCCAGTCTCGTTGGCGACCTGCTTCAATCAGCGGACGTCGTCAAGGTCAACGAAGAGGAACTGCAGTTCGTGCACGATTCCCTCGGCTTACCGGTGGACCCGGAGGGGTTCTGCCGCGAGGGCTCTGCCCGGTACCACTGGCGGGCGGCCTGCGTCACACTCGGCGCTCGCGGCTGCGCGATGCTGGCCGGCGGCGATTACGTGCAAGCCGGGGGATTCCCCGTCGACGTAGCCGACACGGTTGGCGCAGGCGACGCATTCGCCGCGGCGTTCCTGCACGGTCTGGTTGCGAACTGGCCTGTCGCGAAGATCGCGGAATTCTCGAATCGCGTTGGAGCCTTCGTCGCCAGCGTCCACGGAGCGATCCCCGACGAGATCCCCGACTCCGTGTTCGACACATGAGGCAATGGTCCGTTCGTGCCACGCGTAGGGAATTCGTTGCCGCCGTCGGCGCGGTTGCTGCAACTCCCCTGGCGCAGACTCTTCAATCCGTCATGGCTGAGCCCGATTTGGCAAAGGCGATGAACGCTCTGCGTGCGGCCATCCCGGTCGCGGCCGCCGATCCAGAACGACCCACCTATCACTTCCATCCGCCCGCGAACTGGAACAACGATCCGAACGGCACGTTGTTCTACAAAGGCTGGCACCACCTTTTCTATCAACTCAACCCATTTGCACCCACCGGGGGCAATCAGCACTGGGGACACGCGCGCAGCCGCGACCTGATCAACTGGGAGCACCTGCCGATCGCGATCGGCCCGTCGAGCGATCGCGGCGAGCGCGCCATTTTCTCTGGTGGCGCCATCGTCGCCACCGACGGACGGCCGCGAATCATCTATACGAGCATCGGACACCCGCAGCCGGAACAGTGGATGGCGATTCCCGAAGACGACGAGCTCGTGAGATGGAAAAAGTCCGAGCGCAAT